>SDBV01003545.1_pt1 | contig 22956 bp, 20 predicted proteins | sample 2277081 | NCBI WGS metagenome assembly SDBV01 (sample SAMN10402039, study PRJNA504765) | marine sediment metagenome | isolation source: marine sediment core GS10_PC15, 223 cmbsf | place: Arctic Ocean: Southern Knipovich Ridge | collected 2010 | reverse complement strand
CGGTTGTCACGAACGCCACTCGGTTGACAGGTGTCACGACGGCCCTCGAGTCCGGCACGGGTCCTGACATTCTCGTGCTCTACAACGTCGAGCCGAACCAGTACGACGACGCTCTGCTCGACCTAACGGACATCGGCAATGAGATCGGGAGGGAAAACGGCGGTTGGTTTCCCGTCGCCGAAACCTACGGCAAGGTGAACGGCAAGTGGAAGATGTTTCCGATCTACCTGTTGAGTCAGATGATACTCTACAGGAAGGATATGCTGGCCGATGCCGGCGTCTCTGTACCCAAGACATGGCCGGAGTTCCGCAGCGCGCTGGAGCAACTCAAGGCCAAGCTACCCTCCGGAGTACTTCCCTTCGGTATCTCGTACGGTAGATCCTTCGACGCTCAGCAGTTCATGCTAGCCATTACCATGGCATACGGCGGACGAGTCCTGTCCAAAGACGGCAAGAAGGTTGTGTGGGATTCTCCCGCATCCGTGAAGGCCTTGAAGTTCATGGTCGATCTTGCCAAAGACCAACTGATGAATCAGGACTCTCTAAGCTGGGACGATGGCACTAACAACCAGGCCTTCCTGAGCGGAAAGATCGCCATGACCTTCAACAGCAATTCCATCAAGCTTCAAGCCCAGAGGGAGTTCAAGTATCTCAACAAAAGTATCGGGACTGCGATCATGCCCGGTGGGGTTTCCTATCCCAGCCCGTCCGGATTCTCCATCAGGAAATCGACCAAGGACCCCGATGGGGCAAAATCTCTCCTCAAGTACCTGTTGAGCAAGGAAGGCTATGCAAGAACCCTCAAGGAAACCTTCGGGGCCGCAGGCGTTGCCTTCAAGGGTTTTGTGAACCATCCCGTCTGGACCGGTGACAACAGGACAAACCTCGATGCGATACCGACCATGGATATTCCCGCGCCACCCTCGGCGGAGTTCTCTGAAGCCTACAATGCGTATGTCTTTATCGACCAGGTCGCCAACGTCTTGGATAAAGGAATGACCGTCGAAGAGGCGGTTAAAAAGGCGCAAAAGCAGTTGGAAGAGATCTACGGTAAATAGGCCTTCATCTTGAGCGAGATTAGTCGTTCTATAAATCGCTTTTCTCAGAAAATGTCGAAGGGCAGTACACCGCTTGTACTGCCCGCGGCATTTGTTATTCTCGTGCTGGTCGCCTTCCCCTTCGGATATGCCGTCTGGATGAGTCTTACCAACCACACCGTCGGCAGTTCTAGAACCGATTTTATCGGTTTCAGTAACTACATCAGGTGGTTCAGTCGACCCGAGTACTGGCAGACGATCCTGAACACCTTGATCTTTGCAGGCTCCACCGTCGTGTTTGGGGCTCTCTTCGGGCTCGCCATCGGACTGTCCCTTCACAAGATCAAGTTCCTGCGTGACCTGTGGGGAGGGGCCATACTGGTACCATGGATCATTCCCACGGTGGTCAGCGTTCTGATATGGAGTTGGATCTTCAACCCCATTGCCGGGGTTCTCAACTACATTCTCAGACAGCTTTCGATCATCACTCAGGATATCAACTGGCTGGGTGCCTTCCCGATGGCTCTGATCTCCGTCATTATGGTCAGCGTGTGGCGTTACACGCCCTACTTCGCTGTGGTCATTCTCGCAGCCAGGAAGCAGGTCGACGAGCAACTCTACGAGGCATCCGTTATAGACGGAGCCCACGGTCTGCAGCAGTTTTGGCATATCACCATACCCTCCATAAGTCGGATCATCATGCTCACATCTACCCTGGTATTCGTCCGGGTCGTATCGGACTTCAGTATCGTATACGTGCTGACCCGCGGGGGACCCGCCGGAGCGACCCAGATCATTACGGTTTTGAGTTTCACGGTGGCCTTCGATGCCGGGAAGATGGGATTGGGTATCACCGTTCCGCTTTCGGTGATGCCCATCTTGGTGCCGCTGATACTGGTCGTAACCGGGATCATGGTCAAGAATCTTATGGCTGCGAGGTAAGCCATGGAGAGAGCAAAACGGAGAAAAAGACTTCGGAGGGGGAAACCGATAGCTCAGATAGCGGCATGGATCGTTGTGCTCGTGTTTGTCCTTGCCGGGCTCTTCCCGTTTTACTGGATGGTCATCTCTTCCCTGAAGACCCAACAGGAGCTGTTCACATCACAGACACCATTGTGGGTCATACAACCTGTCAGCAGACAGTATGAAAGCCTCTTTAGCACGACGCCTTTCGTTACCTGGTTCATGAACTCGATGATCACCTCCGTCAGCGCGACCCTCATTTCCGTTGTGCTCGGGTCGCTGGCGGCTTACGGGATCAACCGCTTTCCATCGCGCTTCGGGGTAAAGCTGGCGCAGATAGCCCTGACCATCTACGTGGTACCTCGGGCGCTTTTCGCGGTGCCCTTCTTCATACTCCTCAACAAGGTCGGTCTCCTGAACACGCGTATCGGGGTGATATTTGCCTTCCTCACCTTCACGCTACCCTTCATGATCTGGCTTCTGGTGGGCTTTTTCGATGGAATTCCCAGAGAGCTGGACGACGCGGCCATGGTGGACGGCTGCTCCCGGATTGGTACTCTCGTGCGAATTATCTTCCCGCTGGCCATGCCCGGCATTATCGCCGCCGGAATCTACATCCTGGCAGACGCCTGGAACGACTTCATGTACCCCCTCGCCCTCATTCATTCGACCTCCAAAACGGTCGTGACGGTGGGAGTGACAGGCATGCGCCAGGGAGACGTTCTGGCATGGGGACAGATCATGTCGGCGGGAACCATCGCCACTCTGCCACTTCTCGTGTTTTTCATCCTCATCTACAAACGCATCGCCGGCGGTCTGCTGGCCGGCAGCGTCAAAGGATGATCTCATCCGGCGCCGGATGCGACCAACCCTGTTTAGTACCGGGCTTTTCCACCGTACAGATATCCTGAAGGTACTCCTCCCGGGGATTGAAGGTTTGCATCGAGTCGCTCGGATTGATACAGAGCTACGGGCTTCGCCCTCTATGATTCACTCATTGCGACAGGAGCAATCATGGGAGGCTGCTCTTTGTTGCTCACAGAGGACATGCAGGAGCATAGAAAGTTCGAAGGAGTGAGGATCCTCAATCCCTTCACAAGGAGAGGAACATGAGAGAAGATGAGGTCCGTGTCGCGATTATCGGGTCCGGCAGGATCGGCCGGCTTCACGCTGCCAATCTTGCCTTCCGTATACCGAAGGCCAGGCTACTTGCCGTCACGGATATCAACGCATCCTTGGCCGAAAGAAGCGCGGAGGAATACAACATCCCCACGGTCGCCACAGACCATCACTCCATTCTGGCTGATCCTGAGATCGATGCCGTTATCATCTGCTCGAGCACGGATACCCACTCGCAGATGATCGAAGAGGCCGCGGAGGCGGGAAAACACATATTCTGTGAGAAACCCATTGATTTCAACATCAACCGTCTGGACCGAGCCCTCTCGAAGGTGGAGACTGCGGGAGTGAAGTTTCAAGTTGGATTTCAGCGCCGCTTCGACACGAGCTTTCTTAGATTGCGCCAGCTCGTACTCGAAGGATCATTAGGCGAGCTTATCATCCTGCGCATAACAAGCCGATCTCCGGAGCCGCCATCGATTGAGTACATCAGGGGATCCGGGGGCCTGTTCCTGGATATGATGATTCACGATTTCGATATGGCACGGTTTCTGACTGGAAGTGAGGTGGAAGAGGTCTATGCTGCCGGCGGTGCGCGAGTCGATCCGGAAATTGGCCGGGCCGGCGATATCGATACGAGTATTGTAATGCTCAGGTTCGAAAATGGGACTATGGGAACCATAGACTGCTGTCGAAAGACCGCGTACGGCTACGACCAAAGGATAGAGGTATTCGGGACCGGGGGTTTGGCCAGAGTCGAAAATGAGAGGGCGAACCGCGTATCGATTGCCAAAGACCGCGTGGTTCAGGAGGAGCTACCCCTCTACTCCTTCGTTGAACGCTATCGCGAGGCCTACGTCAAAGAGATGGAGGGGTTCATACGCTGTGTTCTAGAAGACGGAGTTCCCGAGGTGACCGGTGTGGACGGCAGGATGCCGGTTCTCATAGGTCATGCGGCAAGAAAATCACTGGAGGAGAACCGTCCGGTTAGAGTGGGTGAATTATAAACGGGCGAAATTGTCGCCGATTCAGCCTGGCAGGTCACAAAATCGTTTTTAATGTGCGCATTCCAGGATTCCCATGACACGGTCCGTTCTCAAGAGAGGTTTATTCGTTTTGCAATTATTTTACGAAAGATTCGTTGCCCCCTCCTGCTGTTTTGCCTACAATTCATATCCATGACCAACGGAATTCGATGGGGCATCCTGGGAACGGGTAAGGTCGCCCGCCTCTTTGCCAAAGGGATGGCGGCGGTAGACGATACCCGGGTTTGGGCCATAGCCTCCCGTTCAGAGGAGAGGGCCTCCCGTTTCGCACAAGAGTTCTCCGTTCCCCACTTCCATGGCTCCTATGAGGCTCTGGCCCGCCGGAGCGACGTAGATATCGTCTATGTCGCGACCCCGCAATCGGAGCATCTATCCAACACTCTCACATGCCTCGAGCACGGAAAGCATGTCCTCTGCGAGAAGCCCCTGGCCCTCAATGCCGGCCAGGCGCAACAGATGATCGAATCCGCCCGACAGAAGGGTCTTTTTCTGATGGAGGGGATGTGGATGCATACCTTTCCCGGGGCGAAGGCCCTGGCAGAAGTCTTGAGGGAGGGTCAGATCGGTGAGGTCAAGCTGGTTCGAATCTGCTACGCCTTCATAGCGGACAGATCGAAGGAGAGGAGGGTCTTCGAGCCCGAATGCGGCGGTGGGGCGCTTATGGACCTCGGGGTGTACGGAGTGGCCCTGGCTCAGCGCATACTGGGCCCGAACCCCGCCGGAATCACGGGAGTCGCGCATATCGGTGAGACCGGGGTGGACGAGAGGTGCTCGGTTACCCTGAGCTACGATACCGGCGCCATCGTCAGCATCCTATGCTCGATAAGCGATAACTGGATGATGGGAGGGCTTATCGAGGGAACGAAGGGTCGCATCCTCATACCCGGGAAGATCAGCCGCCTCGATGGATTCACCGTTGTGGAAAGCAATGGCAGAGAGAAGCGCATTCACTATGATCGTTTGGGAAACGGTTACTCCTTTGAAGCCGCGGAAGTCGTCGAGTGTTTGCGGGACGGACGGCTCGCGAGCGAAGAGGTGCCGCTTCAGGAGAGCTTGGCCGTGCTCCACACCTTGGACAAGGTCCGCGCCTTATGGAACCTCCGTTTTCCCGGGGAGTAGATAGGAGTAACCGGGAGGAGCAACCGAAGCGAAGTCACCAAAAAGGGCATCCGGTTAGATCAGAGAGTAATTGATCGTAAGGCTTATATCAAAGGTTGGTCAGAAAATCAAGCAAACAAGAATCAAGCAAAAAGAAAAATTGGAAAACGAATAAAATGCCCCATCAGCCCCAAGTGAACCTTGACATTGGTGTCCTGTATCCGTAAAATTATTTCGAATTCGAAATAATGACTTGTTATGGATCAAAACAAAGATAAGCAAACCGTAAAGTGGGGGATCCTTGGCTGCGCTCGAATAGCGGCTACCGCGCTTATTCCCGGGATGATGCGCTCCAGGAATTGTGAGGTCACTACGATTGCCAGCAGGAGCCGCGACAAAGCTGAGGAGTTTGCCGAGAGGTTTGGAATTCCACGCACCTATGGGAGTTATGAACAGCTCCTTTCTGATCCTGAGATCCAGGCGGTCTACATCCCCTTGCCGAACGCTTTGCACAAACCCTGGACCATCGAGGCGGCCAGGAATAAGAAACACGTTCTCTGTGAGAAACCCCTGGCCTGCAATAGTGACGAAGCTCAAGAAATGCGCAACGTGTGCAAGCAAAACGGAGTACTCCTGATGGAGGCTTTTGCTCAGAGGTTTCATCCCCAAAATCACAAGGTGAAACAGCTTCTCGAAACGGGGAGGATAGGGAAAATCGTACTGATCACAAGCTCGATGTCCCGTTCCCCGTACCCAGAAGAAGATATCCGGATGAACAGAGACCTCTGCGGGGGAGTGCTGATGGACATGGGCTGCTACTGCATCAGCAGTGCCAGATTTTTCATCGGAGCCGAGCCTGTCTCCGTCTTTGCCAGACAGGATATAGGCGAAAGCGGCGTGGATGTAAGAACAACCGCCACCGTATTTTTCCCCGCCGGCGAGATCCTCCACTTCGACACGAACCTGTATCTTTCAGAAGGGCATTTTGAACAGGGAACTACCATTTGCGGGCAGACCGGCAACATTTACATACAGCAAGGTTTCAGTCAGGTTGAGACACATAGACTCGGGAAACTCGTGGAAACACCCCTTGAGATTACCAATCATCTCGTTGGTGGACGGGCTACAGAAACGATTCGGATCGCGCCGGTCCATCAGTGGCAGCTCGAGGCTGAACATTTTGCAGACGGTATTCTCCAGAATCGCGGTGTCGATTTCCCGGGTGAAGACGGGGTGGCAAACATGCGGGTGATTGACGCGATTGTGCAGAGTGCAAGGACGGGGAAATCTGTTGATCTTTGACGGAAGAGACCGGTCCTTCTGCGATTTTTTAGTCCCGCCTAGATCGCACCTGTCCAACCATTTCAACACTACAGACTGGATGAAGTAATCCCGGAGCCGTTGCACTATGATACGATTTGGAGTCTTGGGCGCAGGATTCATCGGGTCCGTCCATGCCGGCAACATTGCGGCAAATCCGAGAGCCCGATTGATTTCCGTATATGACATAGATCAAAAAAAGGCTGGTGTGCTCGCCGACAAACACAACGCCCGAATCAGCACGTCCGCCGAACAGTTGCTCGGAGCGTCGGAGGTTGACGCCGTGGTTATCGCCTCTTCCACTCCGACTCATGTGCCCTACTTGAAAGCTGCGTCGGAACGGGGCAAAGCAATTTTATGCGAAAAGCCGATCTCTCTTGGCTATGAGGAAGCCAGGGAAGCCTACGGAATTGTGGAGCGGTCCGCTGTCCCGGTAATGGTAGGTTTCAATCGCAGATTCGACAGGAACTACTCAGCTCTAAAAACAGCAGTCGACGCGGGATCGATCGGAAAGGTTGAGATCGTCCAGATCACCCACCGTGGACCTCGACTGCCCTCTCTGGATTATTTGAAGGTCAGCGGCGGACAATTCCGGGACAGCGGTGTCCATTTCTATGATCTGGTGCGCTGGTTGACAAACGAGGACCCGGCGCAGGTTTTTGTTTTTGGATCCTGTCTGGTTGATCCCTCGATTGCAGAGTTTGGAGATACGGATACTTCAATCATCTCGCTTCGTCTTCCCAGCGGCGCTTTATGCCAGATAAATTTCAGTCGCCGAACCGCCTACGGCTATGACGACAGGATCGAAGTATTCGGTTCGGAAGGTTTGTTGGAATCCCAGCGTCAGCGCAGGGGAGATATCGCCCTGTTCAAGGGTGACAAGATTACTATGGACGGTCTTCATCCGGGTTGGTTCGAGCGGACCAAAGACACCTACGGACGCGAGCTCGATTCGTTCATCGACGCCCTGGATAAAAGAGTGTCGCCAAGCCCGTCCCTGGAGGATGGACTAAAAGCTCAGGCGATTGCCGAGGCGGCGACGGAGTCGTACAAATCATCTCGGCCGATTTTCGTATCCTATTGAACTTTTAAAGGAGCAGTAGCTTTTAAAGGAGCAGTGACTATGTTTCGATTTGCGGTCATTACAACTTTTCTTGGACAGTCGAAGGATCGTTTTCACGTCTACAACAAGGAGGCTTCTTTAGAGCAGAAGTTTAAAATGGCCTCCGAGCTGCCAGGTTATGACGGGGTGGAAATCGTGCATCCCTATGAGGTCAACGATCCCTCTGAAACAAAGAGGTTGCTGGAGAAATACGGATTGTCGGTGTCGGCGGTAAACGTGAACGTCAAAGCGGAACCGGAGTTTATAGACGGAGGTCTTACCTCAGCGGACCCCGGTATCAGAGCCAGGGCTGTGCAGTTCATCAAAGACGGGAAGGATTTTGCCGTGGCGATTGGTGCTCCCAGGATTACCTGCTGTCCCCTTGGGGACGGATTCGAGTTTGTGTTTCAGAAGGAATATCGGGCCCTGTGGAGGCGGCTCTGCGACACTATGGCTGAAGCGGGGGACTACCTGAGAGATGAGGTTCCACTGTTTATCGAGTACAAGCCCAAGGAAACCAGGCGCGTCACCGTCCTTCCCCGTGCGGCTGACGTTCTTCTGCTCCTGCACGAGCTGAAGATCGCCTCGATGGGAGTAACCGTCGACTACGGGCACTCGATATATGCAGGAGAACATCCGTCAATGATCCTGTGTCAGATAGAGGACAGCCCCTTTGACTATTATGTGCATGTGAACGACAACGACAAGACCTGGGACTGGGACTATTTCTGCGGCAGTCACACCCTGTTGGATTACATCGAATTCGTGTACTACCTTGGGAAACATGGTTACGACAAGCACCTCACCTCCGACACCCATCCAACCCGGTGGGACATGCGCGAGATGTTTGCCATAAACAGCAGGCTGACCAACCGTATCCGGAAGCTGATCGACTCTATAGGTTCGGAGGAGTTCGATAAGATCATTTCCAATCCCGACTACATGGCAACCTGGCGGTTTGTCGAGGAACGGCTGCTCCGGCTTGCCGATTAGCTTGAGGTTGGGATTTCAGAAAAATAGTTGCGAGGTATAGGATGATTACCAAAGAAGAACAACGAAAGGCCCAGGCAGAGGCGCTTCGTCTCATTGAAAAGGCCCAGATCCAACTCTCCGAAGCGGAGAAGAAGGCGATCGAGGTGGTGGATTTCGGGTTGAGCAACCTCTCTGTCGAAGGCGCTCAAATTCTGACTCTCGTACAGACCGACCGGATCAGTGTAAAGCTGCTCGCACTGATGCCGAACCAGACCGAACCGGAGCACTGGCATCCCCGCGTGGGGGAGGACCTCGGAAAGGAAGAAACCGTGCGCCACCTCTATGGGGATCTGCTGTTCTACGTACATGGGCAAGAGACACTGTCGGACGGATATATCCCCGAGGGGAAGTCTTCTTACTACTTATGTCGAAAAGAAATCAAGATGGACCCTGGCTCCCAGCTCACCCTGGCCCCGGGAGAAAAACACTGGTTTCAGGCGGGAAAACGGGGGGCTGTCCTGTTCAGTTTTTCCACAGTAGCCCGGGACACCTTGGATCAGTTCACGGATCCGAATATCGTCAGGATCACCGAGATCGCCGACGAATAGATAACTTCCGCTCCGGTCATACTGCTCGAACTATGCAGCCTGCCCGAGGACATGAAACCAGAGAATCTAAATTATAATGGAGGGAAAATTTTGTGAATAGCGAAATCCGGACGTTCATACGTGGTCAGCGGGATTATTTAAAAGAAAATCAAGACTCCCTGACCATAGACGCCGACACTCATCTAACGGACATAGGCTCGCTGCCCGGGCAAATCGGCCGGCAGTTCAAGAATACCAGCGACTACTACCACGGCCGCCCTATCGACGCAGACATTCTACTCAAGCAAATGGAGCTCGCCGACATCGATATGTCTCTATCCTGGCAGAATCCGGCTGCGACCATGTATACCGACGATGCTTCCTTCAACTACGATTCTTTGCTGGCGGCGAATGAATACGTCGTTGACTCGGCTCACCGGAATCCGAAGCGTATCGTTCCCGCCGCTTGGACAGACCCGAGGGGGCTCGGCGTGGCCAAAGCCCTCGAGCTGGCGGAGCATTGTATAAACAAACTAGGTGTAGGCATCGTCAAGATCAACCCCGCCCAAAACGAGTTTCCCATAAACAGCCCTGACGTCCTGCAGCTGGTGGAAGCCATCATCGGTGCAGGCGCCATTGTGGCCTTCCACTACGGTTCTGATACACCATATACACCCGCCGCGGGCCTCGAGGAGGTGGCTGGACACTACCCGGATGTGCCCTTCATCGCGGTTCATATGGGGGGAGGCGGCGCTTCTTTTGAGAAATCCGAGGATATGTACACAGAGTCGAGGAAGCTGGGATTGCGGCGGCCTAACCTCAATTTTGTTCTCAGCGCGAAACGGGATACCCACATGGAAAGCGATTTCGTGACCTATCAGCTTGCCGGTGCGCCGTACAACAAAAACCTGCTCTGTGCCAGCGATTCGCCCTACGGGAATCAGGTCTTCCAGTTTGCCGGCTGTCGGGCGATGCTGGAGGGTTTTTTGTCGGCCTCCGATTATCCCGACCAACGGGTAAGGGATAACCCTGAGCTGTTCGACAGATCAGCGATCCGGAACTATCTCGGCGGCAACTTTGCCAGGCTGATGGTGTGGGTTTACGACAGGCTTCTCGAGCACCAGGGTGCGGCCTGAGCGTCAATTGCCGGATCGGCCGACGACCGTTGATTCTCCTTCAATTGATATTAAGGCTTATGGCTCCGGGGGACAAGCCCGGAATCGTATCGGCAGCCAATCCCGCCTTTTTGGAGCTCGTCCTGGAGGCCTCGTCCAAGAGACGCTAGAGCATTAGGGCGATTTCTCTGATCACCTCGAGGCACTTCCGGCTTTTCTCGAGACGGGGTCTGTCGTGGGTTTCCACAGCAACGTAGCCGTCGAACTTATCTTTTACTAACGCCTCGAGCTGTCCCTTTATATTCAGGTACCCTCCCGAGGACTTCAGATGGTGCACGTTGTTTTGCTTATCCCGCACCGCCTGTTTGATATGAACGTTGGCTACCGAATCTCTTACCGCTTCGTATCCGTCGGGGTAGGGCGTTTCACCCGCTGAAAAGGCGTTTCCCGGATCCCAGTTGATCTTCAGGGCTTTGCTCCCTATATCGCCCACAATCCTTGCCGTGTTTGTTCCCGTGTCCGCCCACCACCCCGCTTCATTCTCGAGCATCAGGGTAAACCCCTCACTCTCGGCAGAGACCGCCGCCTCTCCGAGTATCTGTAAAACTATCCGATAGTCCTCTGCACTGTCCCGAGGGCTTCTCTGAATGCCAAAAACGGTGACTTTGGTTGTTCCAAGCTCTCGAGCCAGGTTGAAGCTCTTTCTGAGAAGCTCGCCCCTGTGAGTCTCCATCGCCTCTGAACGGAGGGGGATTTTGAAGAGACCGGGGGACAGTGTTGTGAGGGTGATCCCATACTCCTCGATCACCCTGTTGATGATATCTATTTCGGACGGGGTTATGTTTGGCACCCTGGACATCCAGGCGTTCCTCAGCTCGAAAGCCCGTAACTGCCAGGAGACACCGATCTCTACGGCTGTTTCGAAGTCATCGCTCAGCTCGTCCGACACGATGGAGAACTTCAGTTTTCACTCCTTCGCATTCTTTGCGCAGCGAAAGCCCAGATAGATGTTGCTGCTCTCGGGTCTCAGAAAATAACGAAAGGAACACCTGAGATATTTCGCATAGACATGAACAGGGCCGCTCCAACCCCCGCCGCGTACGATTCTGGCATAACCCTTCTCCGATCCCGTTGGGTTCTTCTCCGTTCCCTCTGGGTTCTGTTCCGTTCCCTCTGGGTTCTGTTCCGTTCCTTTCTCATAGTAGTTTCTCTCGTACCAGTCGTTGCACCACTCCCAGACGTTTCCGGTCATATCATACAGATTATATCCGTTGGGGCAATAGCTGCCCACCGGCGTAGTGCTCTCGGTATCCTGCCCGTAATTGGCCATGGCTGGGTCGATATCCTCTCCCCAGTAATATGTCCTGCCCTCAAAACCCCCTCGGACAGCTCTTTCCCACTCGGCCTCGGTGGGAAGACGGCATCCCCTCCATTCTGCGTAAGCCTTGGCTCCATACCATGTAACCCGGACAACGGGGTGGCTCTCGTATCCCTGAAGTGGAACGAACTGCCCTTCTCTCAGCTCGATTTTGCTGCCTGATAGGTTTAGCCAATTGACCCCGCCCTCGACTCTGTTTCCTCTCTTGTTCAGAAAAGCGCTGTACTGAGCGTTGGTTACTTCGTATCTGTCGATAGAAAAGGCACTGAGAAACACCTCGTGGGCCGGACCCTCTCCGTGTTCTCCGTAGCGGTCGTCTGAGCCCATGGTAAACTCTCCTGCAGGAATGAGCACCATTTCCCCCTGATTCTGCGTGGAGGCGGTATCAAGAACAGCAAAGATAAGCATGCTCATAAAAACGAACAACCCTGCAGAACCTCTCATAATTTTATTTAGCCTCCTAACTCCCCGCCCACTCCAGGCTCAATCTCAGGGTTTCGATAATATCCGAGGAATTACAGGGGGAGACTTTTCCGCTCTTCACCGCTTCTATGAATTCCCGGTTCTCCTGCAAGAATCCGCCTGCCTCTAAAGAGTTGTCTGAGGAAGGGAACTCCTCCACCTTGTCCCCTCTGATGATGCGTACCGTACTCCTGTCGAACATCCCGCCAAAGGTTTCGCAGGTGGAGTCATCGGATATGGCGACGCTGCGCTCTATTGGCTCTCCCCCGGCCTGGGTAAGGTACATCATGGTTGTACTACCTGTTTTATGCTCGAATACGGCGATGCCGTTTCCCGGATAGGCGGTAACCCCTTCGATATCGCTGCGGGAATAATGGGCCTTGACCACCTCTCCGCATATCCATTTCGCAAGATCCACGAAGTGTGTACCGAACTCCAGAAGCTCGGATCCCATGATATCGACTTCACTTAGAGCCTTCTCGTCAAAAGCGCTCTTTGTAGAGCTCACGAAATGGCTCCTCACCTTCTCCAACAGGAGAATATGGATTCCCCTCTCTTTAGAGAATTCTTTCACCTTTTTGTACGTAGGAGAGTACCTTCTGTTGTACCCTAGAGAGAGGATTCGAGAACTCCTCTGAGCCGCTACGCAGATCGCCTCGGCGTCCTCCATTTTCGTAGCGATGGGTTTCTCGCAGAACACGTGCAGGCCCCTCTCAAAGGCCAGCTCCGCCATCTCTCTGTGATAAATTGTTGGGCTGCAGATGTACACCGCATCGAGGGAATCTGATTCTACCATCTCAGCGTAATCCTGATAGAAGGTTGCACCGATACTCTTGGCCAGGTCCAGTCTTTCCTGTGTACGGGTTCGGGCGCATATACCCTTTATTCTCACACCGTCGATTTGAAGGAGGCTGGGGATATGACGTACCGTGGATATGGGTCCCAATCCGACGACACCGATATTGACGGTTCTCTTGTCAGACACTGATTTCACTCCGATCAAAGTTGTTATTTCATACCCGTGACAGCGATGCCTTTTACAAAGAACTTCTGCAGGACTAGAAACATAACGATAATTGGTGCCACTACCATGACACAGGCTGCCAGATACTGGTCGAATTCGATAAAGTAGGGATCCACAAGCGCAGCCAACCCAACGGTAATGGGAAACAGTCTCTCCGAGCTGGCAACGATGAGGGGCCAGAGCAGATCGTTCCACCTCCAGACGAACTCCAGCGTAGCCAGTGTAGCCAGGTTGGTCTTCAGCAGAGGAAGGGTCACTCTCCAGTAGATGCCCAAAGGCGTGCAACCGTCGATTTTTGCCGCATCGATCAGGTCTTTGGGTACATTCCGCACTGCCAGCTGCATAAAGAAGATACCAAAGGGGTACACGATTCGAGGGGCGATCATTCCCGCGTATGAGTTGAGCAACCGCAGCTTCACCTCCAACAGGTAGAGGGGGATGATGAGGATTGTAAAGGGAATCATGATCAGGCAGATAGCCGACCAGGAAATCAGGGTCCCGATCTTGGACGGATAGATGATGATGACAAATCCTATAAGGCTGCTGGTGAAGAGAGCGAAAGCAACCGATCCCCCGGCATAGATGATGGAGTTCAAGAAGTAACGGGCGAAAATGGGCTGCCAAACATTTATGTACCCCTCGAAGCCGAGCTTCTGGGGCCACCAGGTCGGTGGAATGTGGGTGATTTCCCGCGTGGTCTTTAAAGAGGAGGAGAACATCCAGTAGAGAGGGAAAATGTAGAGTAGCAGTAAGATGAAAAACAGGAGGTAGAGAATTAATGTTCCCGTTGTCAGGCGTCTTACTCTCATTTCCCTAGTACTCGAATCTCCGCCGCATATATCTGAACTGCAGCAATGTCACAAACAGGATCATAAGAAAGAGGACAGTCGCTGCGGCACTGGCGTAACCCATGCGGTTGTTCTCGAAGGCGTTGTTGAACACGTAGTAGAGCATCACGTTGGTGGCGTTTGCCGGTCCACCCCGGCCACCCTGGGCCGTGAGGGTCATGACATAGATCGACTCAAAGGTCATGAAGGCGCTGATAGTGGTGGTTATCACTACAAAGAGGGTTGTTGAGCTCAGAAGGGGCAGGGTGATCTGCCTGAATTTCTGCCAGCCACTGGCGCCGTCGATATCAGCGGCTTCGTAGAACATACTGGGAATCCCCTGCAACCCGGCAAAATAGATGAGAATGACGTATCCAGCCCTCTGCCATACGCTCATTATGGCGATCGATGTGAGCGCCATTTTGGGGTCCTCGAGCCATCTCACCATCTCCAATCCCAATCTCGAGAGGACAAAGTTGAATATCCCGAAACGGGAAGGGTGATAGAGAAACTTCCAGAGTATTCCAATGGCCACAATGGGAAGCACGTAGGGGATGTAAAAGGAGATTATGCCAATTTTTTGAAAGGCCGCGTTTTTGGTGTTGTCGATGACCGTGCTCACGCCCAGACCGAGCACGATCTGTGCCGGAACGATTACGACCGCCAGGTAGAGGGTGTTGAGCACGACCTTGCCGAAGACCTCTGCGCTGAGCAGCGCTTTGAAGTGGGCCAATCCCACCCACGGCTCTTCCGGATGGCCAAGGCCTGCCCGCTTGAAGGCCAGGAGAAATGTCTTGATCAGAGGATACCACCAGAACAGACCGAGAAATCCCAGACCCAGAAGAATGACAATCAGGGCTGTGAGGTTCTCTGGAAGGATCTTTGATCCCTTTTGGATGGTTTTCGATTCCTGTTGGGCGATTTTCGATTCCTGTTGGGCGGTTTTCGATTCCTTCAACGGTCATCCTTTATAATGGGGGGGCAGATGGATCTGCCCCCTATGAGTCATTTGTCGTGCCAGGCCTTGCCGTAGATCCAGCAATCGTCCGAGTAGTCCTTCAGGTATCTGTTGACCTCGTCCTGGGTTTTTTTCATGGTTTGCATTATAGGCGCACCTTCCATTATTTCACTCACCATAGTGCCCAGGATCAGATTTCCGACAGCATCGGGATAGAAGCTGTAAGAGATGCCGTTGGCTACTGCATCTGCCACAGCCTTATAGGGCTGTTTCCCGAATATCTCCGGCTTGTGGGCTTCGAGACGGGCCGGGATCAATCCCCTCAGCATAGACCATTTCAGCTGAAAGTCCGGCGAGGTGACGAACTTCCAGAACTCCCACGCAGCATCCTTCTTTTTGGGATCCGTGCTGCTGACAAACAGGCCGTAGCTGGGACCGTAGGATCCGTAGGGGGGCTTTCCGGTGGGTGTCGGCAACGTTCGGGTTTCAAAGTTGATATCAGGATAATTCGTCTTGAGGGTTCCAATGTACCAGGTCCAGTTGTACGCAAATCCCGATTTGCCCTGCCCGAAAGATTCGTTTGCGCTCAGGCTGGTTCGACTCGAGGTCTTGTACGTGTCGTAGATAGCATGCAGGAACTCGAAGGCCTTTTTACCCGGCTCATCGGCAAACATGGCCTCCTTCTCGTTGCGGAAGAGGAACCCACCACCCTGAAACAGAAGAGCATTCCACATCGAGGACTCTCTTCCACGAATGGGAAAGCCCTGGATATCCTTGTCGAGATCCGTCATCTTCTGAGCCAGAGGAATTATCTCACCCCAGGTGTCCGGCAGATTAGCGGGATCGATTCCATGGTTCTTCAAGACATCAACGTTGTAAAACATCACCGCTGCCATATCGCCGTTGGGAAATCCGTAGTACCTCCCGTTCAGCTTCGACATCTTGGCTTTAGGCCCGTACATCTTCAGGATCTGATCTTCTGTGTACACATCTTCAGGTATGGGCTGCAGAATCTTGGCGTTGTACATCACCTTCACGACGCCTTCGTCGATGTAAACGACATCCGGACCGATACCAGCCTGCGTAGCGCCAATGAGCTTCTGCTGCAAGGCATCTTCCGGCATACCCAGCAGCTCGACGGAGATGTGAGGATTATCGGCCTCAAAGTTCTTCACCTCTACCTTGGTGAGCTCCATGATCGGCTTCCTCACGGTCCACCAGGCCAGAATCGATACCTTCTCCGGCTTTACCGACTCTTTTTGACCGCCTCCCATGACTGCCGAAGTGGCAATCAGAAGAATAGTCAGCACAGTTGCACCGATTCGTCTCATAACTGTTCCCTCCTATCGCTCTTTATTTTTGGTCTTTTTGTAGCATTACTCGTCACAACGTAACGAGCCTTGACATGGACAGCACAGAACATATGCTACAAGTATTCCGAGCAGTAAAGATCACTTTATAACAGAAACGATATTAACTTAATCGTTTATTATTGTCAATAGCTTTTCAAGATAAATGTAAATTCTTTTTCTAACTGAAGTTATTGGAAAGGTGCATGATAAGCTTGACATTATATAAATGAACGATAAAATCGGATTTGTTATGAACAGAAAGACAAACCGCCGACGCATCAGTCAGTACTTCATTAGGCATTATCTAAACAAAGCGATTCTCAAACAGATCTTCCTTGAGCCTCAGACACGCACATCTCTTATCGATTTTTTCGGAGTTCGACCGAACACTATATCCGAACATATCAACGAATTGCTTCAGGATCGCATGATCATTCAAAGCGAACCTATCAAGACCGGAGGTCGGGATCTGATCACTCTCAAGATAAACAATGACCACAGCTGCTATGCCGGTGTCATGATTGACGGGGAAAAAATCAAGGGTGTTACCCTTGGTCTCGCCGGAGAGGTGGTTTCCAAATTTTCTACGGTTAATCCTCAACCCTCAAAGAGTGAAGATTTTCTCAACAATATTACAGATGTGGTATCTCATCTGCTGAAAAGCTCTCCTGCCGGGAACATAAGCGAAATCTGCTTTGCCGGGGAACACTTCTCCAGACAGAACAACACTTACCACAGCGAGTACATCGACAAATACGCGATGGTGGACTTTGCATCGATGATAAAAAGCGTCGCAGATATCCGATACCGAGTCCAATCCGGCATCTATTCGAGAACCGTTGCAGAAAGGTGGTTCGGAAAGGGGAAAGGCATAGATAATTTTGTCTACGTCAACCTGGGCACAGGAGTTTCGGCAGGTGTGGTTAATCGAAGCATATTGAACCAGGGCGCCTATCAGATAGGGGGGCAGCTGGGCCATACCCGAAGATACTCCGACAAAAACTGCCGATGCGGCCGCACGGGGTGTCTCGAAACCGTGGCTTCCGTGTGGGCGGTTATAGACTTTCTGGAGCAGAATTCAGACGTGTTGGGAGAGGAGATTACCGGCAGACTTCACTCATTGCCCTTGAGCGAAGTGTTGGACTACTATCTGGATTCCATTCTGACAGCGAGGAATAAAAAATCGATTCTGCATCTCATGGAGATGTCTGAGTATTGGGCGATTGCCGCCAGAAACATGATTGATGTTCTGGCTCCGACTAAAATTATCTTCGGGGGATCTATGCTGCGGGCGAAGAACATTATACTCCCCATCATCGCAGATGAGATAGAAGCCAAGCTTTTTCCCTTTGAGGACAGTGGTACAAGCGTCGAGGTCTCTGATCTCGGCGAGTTCAGCGGCGCAATAGGTGCGGCAACATTCCTGCTCGAGGAAATCTACGATATACCGGAGCCCGAGTACTACTTCGACCTGATTTGATGCTTTGCGGACCGGCGATCCCCGCTCTTAGGATTCCTGGTCAACGCTGGCGATACGGTTGATTCCGTCGATAAAGGCCTTGGCGCTCGCCTGAATCACGTCGGTGGAAACACCTCTTCCAATCACCTTGAGGCCTTCCCTCTCCAGTCGAACGAACACCTCCCCCATAGCCTCGGTGCCGCTTGAGAGCGCCCGTATCTCGTAGCGATTAAGCGTGATGGACATGTCAAGGAGCTCCGATATCGCCTTATAGGTGGCGTCCACCGGCCCGTCTCCGGTTGCAGCTCCCTGTTTCACCTCATCGCCCACCCGAATCCTGACGGTGGCCGTCGGTATCGTCCCGGTCCCGCTGGCGGTGTGGAGATACTCCAGTTGGTAGGTTGAAGGTACCGGGTGGATCTCATCGTGCATGATGGCGATGAGATCGGCATCGAAGACCTCCTGTTTCTTGTCGGCCACGGCCAGGAAGCGCTGATAGACCTGATCGGTCTCGTCTTTGGAAAGGTTATACCCCAGCTCCTCGAGTCGGTGTTTTACTCCGTGCCGCCCGGTTCGCGCGGTGAGAACCACATCGGTCTGGGGTGCGCCGACGTCTTCGGGTTTCATGATTTCAAAGGTCTGTCGCTCCTTCAAGACTCCGTCGACATGGATCCCTGAGCTGTGGGCAAAGGCGTTGTTCCCGATAATCGCTTTGTTGACAGGAACCACCACGCCCAACGCGTCCGCTACCATGCGGCTGGTGCGGAAGAACTCGTTGATTTTAATTCCCGTCTCCAATCCGAAGTAGTCCTTACGCGTCTCGAGGGCCATCACGACCTCTTCGAGTGCCGCGTTTCCGGCGCGCTCTCCGATTCCGTTGAGGGTGCCCTCGATCTGGCGCGCCCCATTCGCCACGCCGGCCAGTGTATTCGACACGGCCATACCCAGATCGTCGTGACAGTGAATGCTGATGGTAGCCTGGTCGATGTTAGGGACTTTCTCACGGATCTCTCTGATGAGCCCGCCGAACTGATCCGGGATGGCGTACCCGGTGGTATCCGGGATGTTCACAACCGTTGCCCCGGCCTCGATGACGGCCTGCAGGACCTCGAAGAGGTAATTAGGTTCTGTGCGAGCGGCGTCCATCGCGTAGTACTCCACATCATCTACGTATCCCCTGGCGTGTTTGACCGCCCTGACCGACATCTCGAGGACCTTCTTGCGCTTCTCGGCAAGGTCCTTGCCGTACTTGTCGTCTCTGAAGATGCCCATGATGTGGATGTCTGAGGTTCCGAGCCCGGTATGGATCCGCGGTTTTTTCGCCGGTTCCAGCGCCTTACCGGCAGCATCGATGTCGTCTTCCCTGGCGCGGGTCAAACCGCATATGGTGGGGCCCTCGATCTCCTGTGAGATGAGTCTGACCGCTTCGAAGTCCTCGGGTGAGGAGATGGGAAATCCCGCTTCGATGATATCTACATTCAGCCGTGCAAGCTGACGGGCCAGCTCGAGCTTTTCCCTCGCTCCGAGCCGTGTTCCTGCTGCCTGCTCGCCATCGCGCAGTGTCGTGTCGAAAATCATCACCTTGTCAGCCATGTTTGTCTCCTTAGATCTAATGAATATATAAAAAAAGCCCGCTGCCGAATGGGTTCAGCAGCGGGCTTGATGCCTTTTATTTCACTTACCTATGGCCGTCCCGGCGTAAGGCAGCTCGCATCCCCTGCTAAACCCCCCGAGCGCAACACCAGGAGGAGATCACTATGGAGAAGGAGGATGTTAAGAAGTTGACGAATTGCCTCGGCCATTTGTCTCGATACTATGAAACTCGTGCAAATGTGTCAAGAAGATAAGTGGGAAAAGAAGATGAAGTGAGAAAAGAAGATGAAGTGGGAAAAGTTACCCGCCCTTGACTTAGTCAATTAAATTAGCTAACATTGGGCTGTGAAAATAGTCACCATTCACGAAGCGAAAACCCATTTATCCCGGCTTATTCGTGAAGTATTGTCAGGCGAAGAAGTGATCATTGCAAGAGGGAAAAAACCGGTAGTAAAAATTACTCCTCTCGAAGCTGGAAACCAAAACCGAAAAATCGGACCTGCACCAGGAATTATTTCCTTCATCGCTGAAGATTTCGATCAGCCCCTGGATGATTTCAAGGAATACATGGAATGAAGGTCCTTTTCGATACCCATATGTTTCTCTGGTTTCTCGAGGGGAATAAATCATTAAGTGCGCATGCCGCTGCCGTAATTACAAATCCAGAAAACGCCCTTTTTTTCAGCGCGGCCAGTTATTGGGAAATCTGCATTAAAATATCACTAAAAAAACTGGGACTTAAAAAAAGTTGGGAGCGGATAATAGAGGAAGTGCTTCTGGATAACATTATCAAATGGATGAATATAAAGAAAGAGCACATGGAAAACATAATTACTCTCCCCTGGCACCACCGTGATCCGTTCGATCGTATTCTCATTGCCCAGGCGAATGTGGAAAAGTGTACTTTATTAACTTCCGATGAAAACATCAGGAAATATGATCTTGATACAATATATTAAAAGACTTATCATGTCCCTATAGCAAATGCTATCACTCTTTATCACAATCTGCGGGAAGAGAGATCTCGAAACAGGCGCCTCCCTCTTTGAGATTGCACGCGGATACCCGGCCTCTGTATCCCTCTACAATGGCTTTTACGATCGAAAGACCCAGCCCCAGGTGCCCCAGCCTGGCAGGCTCCGCCTCTGCAATCCGATAGCTGACGAAGCGATCGAAGATCCTTTCGAGGTACTCTTGCGGTATCCCGGGGCCCTGATCCTCGATTCGGGTAACGATTTCTGAATTGCGCCTCGAGACGCTAATGATGACCCGGCTTCCCTTCGGTGAGAAGCTCACGGCGTTGTCCAGGAGGTTCTCCAACACCTGGGTCAGGCGTTCGGGAGACGCGGTAACATAATTCTGGGGGTCCGATGCGCTGCGCTGTCCGTGGACCTCGAATCCCACATCACCGTTGTTCATTCTCAATCTGAAAGCCTCGACGACACGTTCGGCAAGCTCGGTCATGTCGATCCGACCCCCTCCTCCAGCTCCAGCTGGACGTCGATGTGGGAAATCTCCCGCACTCCGCTAACCATGTGCTCCATTCTCGCTACTTCGTCCTGAATCATCTTCAGAAATCGTGCTCGCTCGGACGGGTCCTCCATGTCGGTGACGATCTCGGTGGCGGATCGGATGGAAGCCAAAGGGTTCTTTAACTCGTGTGAAACATCCGTGGCAAAGGATTCCACAAACCGTATGTGTTCCTCCAGTTTTTGAGTCAACTCCTTCAGGGCTCGTGAGAGATCTCCAATTTCGTCTCTGCGTCTGGTGTAACGGAATTGGCCTCTGAGCCGTCCCCTGCGATCGACAAGCTCGGATGCCTGATCCCTCAACCTGCCGATAGGACGGGTAATCGTGGTGGAAACCATGAGTGTGATCAGCATGGCTGCGGCCAAGGAGAGAAGGAATACCCTGAAAACCTCGAGCCGCAACTCGTAGAGGTCTCTCAGGATCCTGTAGGTCGACTGGGAGACTAAAACCGCTCCTGTCACCTCTTCGCTGTAACGGATGGGTATCGCGCTGTAGAGGGTGACCGAACGCTGACCCCCGGAGGATATGCGGGTCGCCGCGCCGTATCTTCCCTGGAGGGCCTCCTGGATTTCAGCGCCCTTCAAACGATCGGCGCCACTGTAAAAGTCTCCCGATTCCAGCGGCTGAGCGGGGGGGCCCAGGAATTTTCTGTAGAACTCAATCGGAATTGTGGCGATGCGATAGAGAAGTGTCAGTCGTATCTCCCTCTCTTCTGTGGAACCTTCGAGCTCTTCCGGTGCTTTTCTCCCGAAGTATTTGTCCCTATCCTCTACGGCTTCCAGTCGGGGCCCCAGTCTGCTGGAATCGGCAAGAAGCCGTCCCGTCGTATCGATGATGCGGAACCGGGCTTCGTGTCTCTGCCGGAGCTCAACCAGGATCTGTTGCGCCGACGCCTCGCTCAGATCCTGCCGGGCGAAACCGGCAGCTAGAATCCTGCCCTGCTGTACGAGGGCGTGTTCCAGGGATTGCAGCAGCTGTCTCTCGTACGTATCGAGGTAGAGGAAACCGGCAACAGGGAGAAAGACCAGCAGCAGATTGAAGGCGAGAAGCCGTACCGAGATGCGTGATAGGAAAGACAATCCTTTTCCAATCATTCGACCCGTCCGTAGTCAGGATCCCGCAGGAGGGTTGTAACGGTAACCAAGTCCGTATATGGATTCAACGGCGGAGAACTCAGGATCCGTCTGCACGATCTTTTTCCGAATCCGTTTTAAATGGGTGTCCACGGTTCTTTCACTTACGTAGGTGTCTTCCGGATACGCCTCTCGTATGAGTTGCTCTCGGGTCTTTACGTGACCCGGTTGTGCGACCAGAGCGTGAAGCATGCGGAACTCCGTGACGGTGAGAGAGAGAGGATTGTCCCGCCAGGTCGCGGTGAATCGAAGACGGTCAATTCTCAACTCTCCGCACGTGAGGATATCCTCCTCCTCCGGGAGCTGCTTCCGGCTGTTGAGGGCCACCCGCCGGAAGAGAACCTTGATGCGCGCTATGAGCTCTCTCGTTGAGAAGGGTTTGCAGAGATAGTCGTCGGCGCCCAACTCCAGGCCCAGGACCCGATCGAACTCTTCGTCCCGGGAAGTGAGAAAGATGAGGGGAATCTCCTCTGAAACGGAGCGAATCTTGCGGCAGAGCTCCAGGCCGTCCATTCGAGGCATGATGATATCCAGAATAGCCATATCCGGAAGTGTGTTCTCGAACGAAGACCACGCCTCGGCTCCATCCGCGTAGAGAGCGACTCGAAATCCGGCCTTGCGAATGGCATAGCCGACGGTCTCTCTAATGTTCTGCTCGTCATCTACCAGAGCGACTACGGGTGTTTCAGATTCATGCATCGACTCAAATTCTACCACGTCAGGCAACACCCTTCCAATAGACGGGAGCGCTTTGCCTTGATTCCGGCATAATTGTTCACTCTCAGTAGAGGGGCGATACGGAGCGGAGTCGCTCGACAATCCCGGGCAGCACATCGAGCAGGGTATCTATTTCTGCTTCCGTCGTGTTCCTGCCCATCGTA
>SDBV01003544.1_pt1 | contig 22956 bp, 21 predicted proteins | sample 2277081 | NCBI WGS metagenome assembly SDBV01 (sample SAMN10402039, study PRJNA504765) | marine sediment metagenome | isolation source: marine sediment core GS10_PC15, 223 cmbsf | place: Arctic Ocean: Southern Knipovich Ridge | collected 2010 | reverse complement strand
CTCGCTGATTTTTTGACTTCGACAAGCAGCCGTGTTCATGGACACGGCGCGCGAAGAAGGCGCAAAATAAGCGAGAAAGCTGACGTAGCCAAAACCTAAGTTTCGCAACAGGTTCCGTATACGCCGAAGGGACTTTTTCAGGGTCGACTACACAATCAACCTCAGAATGCCAGCAGTCTAGCCCGCAAAGAAGCCCTTTTAAGAGCTCATCTTTGACGCTTCGTTCCTCGTCCAACACCAAAGGGTTGAACTCGCCCCTCCTCTCCAAATCTGCATTCTTAAAAGAACTTCTTACGCGGGGAATTAGGTAGCAATCACGGGTCTTACCTTAGAGGGCGCGGACGAGGACCTTTTTTTTCTTGCCCGCCCCCAGGAGGAGAAATTCTCCATCGATCAGGTCAGCCGCCTCAATTTCAAGGGCTGGGTCATTTACCCGGTCATTATTGAGGTAGGCTCCACCATTTTTGATCAGTCTAGCTGCCTCCCCTTTGCTAGCTAGAAGGCCAGATTTCACTGCCAATTCGGTATATTTAATCCCGAATATCTCCTGTTTTCCCAAAGAGATACTGGGCATATCCGAGGAGATCTCGCGCAATGCAGCCCCATCTAATACTGCAGCGCCACCTGGTATTGCACTTTTTGTGACCTTGAGTGCAGTTTCCAGCCCCGACTCGCCATGGATTGACCGGGTGACCTCTTCAGCCAGCCGTTTTTGCGCCTCGTTGGGTTGAAGAGAGCCTTCTTCGAGCCGTTTCTGAAACTCTCGAATCTCCTCCATCTCCATGAAAGTAATCATTCTCATCATACGAGTCACATCAGAGTCCGGTATTCCATAGAGGTATTGATAGAGCTGATAGGGCGAACACATCTCAGGATCGAGCCAGATCGCTCCTGATTCAGACTTCCCAAATTTCTTTCCATCACTGCGCGTCAGAAGAGGCCATGTCAGTCCATAGGCCGTCTTTCCAAGCCGCTTGCGGATGAATTCAATGCCCGCTGTAATATTCCCCCACTGATCACTGCCTCCGAGCTGCAATACCACTTCCTCAGAACTGAAGAGGTGATAATAGTCATAGGCTTGGATCATCTGATAGCTAAACTCGGTAAACGAGAGGCCATCTTCTGATTCAAGGCGGGTGCGTACCATCTCCTTTCCAAGCATCGGTCCCATGCGAAAATGTTTCCCGACATCACGCAAGAATTCGATCAAATTCAAAGAGCCCAACCAGCTATCGTTATCAATCATAACCGGTGGAGCTGTCGGGTGTGCAAAATCGAGCACACTCTCAAACTGGTTGCGGATCTGAGCTACATTCCTTTGGATAACCTCTGCAGATAAGAGAGGCCGCTCTTTGCTCTTCCCAGAGGGATCACCTATCTTTCCGGTAGCTCCACCAATCAGCACAACGGGCGTGTGGCCAAAGCGCTGAAACCAGGCAAGCGCCATCATCCCAACAAAGTTGCCCAGATGCAAACTCTCAGCTGTGGGATCGAAGCCCAGATAGAGCTTGATGGGCTTTTCAACGACTTTTTCTAGTTCTTTGGAAGTGACGGCATCGATAAACCCCCGCTCCTTAAGACACTCAATTACGTTAGACATGAGCCACAGATTTTAACGGGAAGTTGATTATTCCGATATCTTTTCTCCGCGCAACTTCAGCGCAATCTTGGAAACGCGCTCGGAAAGCTCCGCTGCATTTTGATTCTCATCAAAAAGGGCAATCGACTTTTGTTTCAAGGAGACTCTCCCATCTGCATGACGAGAAATCCAACGTTGAATCTCAATGGCTTTTTGCTCGAGTGCTTGCTCAGTGAAAAGATGTTCGCTTGCTTTTAGCTGTCTTTTTAGTTTTTCACGAGCGCGTCTGAGCTTGTGGCTCTCATCAGCAATCTCTTTTTGCTTGCTCTTATTTTGATCAGGTGACACCATATCTTTTTCTCCCATGCGTGTTCGAGTTTAATTTTCCGACGGTTTTTTGTCCAGTACAGAGGGCAAGTTCCCAAAAAAAATTTGTATTCACATTATTAAGTTGATATACGGAAAAGGATGTCAAAAGAAAAGTCAAAAAAAGCAGCCGCTCTAAAAGCCCTTGATTGGGTGGAGGGTGGGATGGTCATCGGCCTTGGAAGCGGGTCGACCTCTCACCACTTTATTCATGGTTTAGTTGAAAAATTCAAGCAGGGACTTAACGTTCAGGCGATCGCCAGCTCAAAAGAGTCAGAAGCTCTGGCCAAAGCAGGCGGAATCCCCCTACTCGACCAGTCCCAAGTCGCTACACTCGATCTCACGATTGATGGCGCTGATGAGATTGACTCTCAAAAAAGGCTGATTAAAGGGGCCGGAGGAGCACTTGTTCGTGAGAAAATTCTCGCCTCCATGAGCCATGAAATGATCGTTATTGCTGATGAATCCAAACTTGTCGATACCCTAGGGCGAGCACCTCTTCCTATTGAAATCATCCCCTTTGGAGTAGAGGCCACCATCCGCCACCTTGAAACCCTTTCACTGAAGGGTGCGCTCCGAGGAAAAAATGCACCCTACTTGACAGATAATGGAAACTACATCTATGACGCAATATTCTCTGCACCTGTTGAAAACCCCGAGGGGTTACACCTCTCTCTTGTGCAAATACCTGGAGTTGTTGACACTGGGTTTTTCTTTCAATTAGCTGGGCGAGTCGTCATTGGGCGGGAAGATGGAACGGTAATGGTAAAGGATTAATGATATGGAACTCATACCCGTCAAATTTAAAAAAATCATGCAGTCAAAGAGCTACACCTGCATCATTTTGGGGGCAGAGAGCAAGCTTTTTGCCATTTATACAGATCCTATCGTTGGGCGCACACTTCAAATCAACCTTATGAATGAACCCCATCCCCGCCCTTATACACACGATCTTATGAACTTCATTTTCGAAGGACTCGACGTCCGTGTCAAGCAGGTAGTCATCAATGATATCGAAGATACCACCTATTTCTCACGCATCTTTTTGGAGCAACAGATCGGCGAGCGAAAACGCATTTTAGAAATCGATTGCCGCCCAAGTGACTCAATCACACTAGCGCTTAACAAAAATGTCCCCGTCTACTGCACCAAGGAAGTGCTCGAAAAAGCAGTTCCCGTCGAAGAATAGGGTTAGTATTTCACGTTGAATTTGCCTTGAGCCAGTTCAAGGATAGAGCCGATTGCCTCTTTGGCATCCTCACCTTCAGCTTCTATGTGGATTTTTGCTCCCCTTGAGGCGGCAAGCATTAAAATCCCCAGCAAGGACTTGGCGTTGACCGAGAGATCCTGATAAGTCAGAGTGATATTAGACTTGAAAGTTGAGGCGCATTTAACAAGCTCTGTCGAAGGGCGCGTATGCAACCCCTTTTCATTGATGACAATAAATGTGTCCTTAGATTTTTGCTGCATAGATAGTTGTTATCAAATCCCTTGGGTTTTGTGCAATCAATTAGTAAAAAAATCGTCAACCAGCTGGTCGAAGTGGTCGATCAACGATTCGACAGGCTGACTACTCTTCATATCAACGCCTACAGCCTTAAGCAACTCGAGAGGAAAGTGGCTCGATCCAGAAGAGAGAAATTGCAGATAAGCATCCCTACCCTCTTCTTGCATCACCCTGTTGAAAAGAGAGTGCGCTGCGCTGATGCCCGTGGCATATTGATAGACATAAAAATGGCTATAAAAATGAGGGATACGCGCCCATTCAATCTCAATCAGCTGGTCCACACAAAGAGACTCTCCAAAATAATCCACATTTAGCTGGTAGTAAATCTCTTTAAGCAGCTGCGGTGTCAGCGGAACCGCTTGCTCGGCAAGTTCATGAATTTTAAGCTCAAACTCGGCAAACATCGTCTGGCGGAAGAAGGTGGAGCGAATATCCTCAATTTGCTGATTGACCAGAAAACGACGCTGATCATCGGTAAGATCCTGTTTCTCCAAGTGGAGAAAGATCAGCTCCTCGTTAAAGGTAGAGGCGACCTCTGCCAAAAAGATGGGGTAGTGGCTATATTGATAGGGCTGATGGCGAATACTGTGCAGAGAGTGCATACTATGCCCTGCTTCATGTGCAAGGGTCATCAGGTCCTGAAAGTTTCCACTGTAGTTCATCAAGATATAGGGCATGCTATCATAGCACCCAGTTGAATATGCCCCTGAGCGCTTACGCGCATTCTCATAACGGTCGACCCATCGCCCCTTCAGGAGCCCTTCGGAAAGAGCGCTCTGATATTCTTTTCCTAGAGGCGCCACAGAGTCTATCACTAATTTTTCTGCCTCTTCATAGCTAAAGCTCAATTCCACTGCTGGAACGAGCGGAACATGGAGATCCCACATGTGCAACTCGTCAACTTTTAATGCCTCTTTGCGCTTTTTCATATAGCGGTGAAGAGAAGACAGTCTACCGCGCACGGCCTTTATAAGCTCACGGTAGACTGAAGTGTCGATCTGGTGTGGGAAGAGCGATGCTTCCATACAAGAGTCATATTGTCTTGCACGCGTTTGAAATAGAGAATTTTGCACTTGCCCAGAAAGCAGTTCGCACAAGGTATTTTCATATTTTAAGAAAGATTGATGGATTCCTTCAAAAGCGCTTTTGCGGAGCGTGCGGTCTGCATCGCGGATATAGGTGAGGTACTTGCCATGCGTGAGATCGAATTTCTCTCCCTTAGTATTCACCACTTGAGGGAATTGCAAATCTGCATTATTGAAAGCAGAAAATGAGCGTGCCGAGGTATTGAGCGCCTTACCAGATAGAGCCAGAAGCTGCTCCTTGTCTGCTGAGAGCACATGAGGTTTCATCCTCACAATTTCCTCAAGATGAACATGCCAGTCGGCGAGCTCTTCAGCCTTTAGATAAGCGGCAATCACCTCATCTGGAAGAGCAAGTATTTCGGGGACCTCCCAAGAGAGCTCCTCTTGAAGATCTTGATATAGAGCTGTAATGCGATGATAGGCTCCTTTGTAGCCATCGACCGCCATGTCCTCGTCGTGACGCATGTGAGCATAAGTAAAAAGTTTAGAGAGCCTCCTCTCGACCTCAGAGCTTTCAAAGAAAAACTTTTTAACCACCTGAGCACCCTCTCCCAACTTACCCTTATAAGCTACAAGCTCTGGCCAGTGGATTTTCTCTTTAGGATTACAGGCAGCCTGAAGCTCAACCTCCCACGCCTCTAAATTCGGGAAAAGGTCTTCTACATTCCACTTGTCACTTTCTTTAACTTGATCTCTTTCAGGAAGGGTGGTCACAGTCATTCAAATCTCCTTTTTACGGGTCCCAACTTAGGCAATTAGCCTTCCTTCGTCAAGTCAAAAAAACTATTTAACTCGCCAAGAATTAGCAGCTGCGGCACCTATCTGCTAAAATGGCTTGTCAAAAAATAGCCCCTTCCCTACAATTAGCCTGTTAATATTAACCTTTAAGGTGATCGTATGGGACAAAAGACTGCAGAAAAAATCGCCCTCAGACCTCTAGGAAATCGAGTTCTGATTCAGCGACTAGAAAATGAAGAGACAACAAAAGGGGGTATTATCCTCCCCGACTCAGCTAAACAAAAGCAAAAAAAGGCCAAAGTGGTAGCTGTCGGTACAGGTGAAAAAACCGAGGCCGGCAAGGAGCTCCCTATCCCCGTATCAGTCGGTGATATCGTTCTCCTCGATAAATATTCAGGCCAAGAAGTAACCATCGACGATGAGGAATATCTCATTGCCAAGACTGATGATATCATCGCAATCGTAAACAATTAAGGAGAACCATCCATGGCTGCTAAGGACATTCAATTTAAAGAAGAAGCGCGTCAAAAGTTTTTCAATGGCGTAAAAGCGCTTGCTAGTGCGGTCAAAGTAACCCTAGGCCCCAAAGGGCGTAACGTCGTTATCGACAAATCTTATGGTGCTCCTCAGGTCACAAAAGACGGAGTGACTGTTGCCAAAGAGATCGAGCTCGAAGATAAGCACGAAAACATGGGCGCACAAATGGTTAAAGAAGTGGCGAGCAAAACAGCAGATAAAGCTGGAGATGGCACCACAACAGCTACCGTGCTTGCAGAAGCTATCTACAAAGAAGGCTTGCGCAACGTCACCTCAGGCGCCAGCCAAACTGCCCTCAAAACAGGAATCGAGCAGGGGGTAAAGGCTGTATCAAAGCAACTTGAAAAGATGAGCAAACCGATTCAAAACCATAAAGAAATCGCCCAAGTCGGCACCATTTCTTCCAATGGTGATGCTGAGATCGGAGAGATCATCGCTAAAGCGATGGAACGTGTCGGAAAAGATGGAACCGTCACAATAGAAGAAGGCAAAGGATTTGACACCACACTCGACGTTGTTGAAGGAATGAACTTCGATCGCGGCTACCTTTCTGCTTACTTCATGACCGATTCAGAAATCCAAGAGACCGTTTTTGAAGATTTTCTCGTACTCATCTGTGAAAAGAAAATTTCGGGGATGAAAGAGTTTCTCCCTATTCTACAAGCTGCAGCTGAGAGCGGCCGTCCGCTGCTCATCATTGCAGAAGATGTCGAAGGCGAAGCACTTGCAACACTCGTTGTTAACCGTCTGCGCGCTGGCCTGAAAGTATGCGCCGTTAAAGCGCCTGGTTTTGGCGATCGCCGCAAAGCAATGTTGCAAGATATTGCCATACTAACAGGTGGCCAATACATCAGCGAAGAGCTCGGAATCAAACTCGAAACCGTTACTCTGGACATGCTCGGCACAGTTAAGAAAATGGTCGTGAAGAAAGAAGAGACCACACTGGTTGAAGGTGGCGGCTCAAAAGAAGCCATTGCCGAGCGCATTGCCCTTCTCAAACGCCAAATCGAAGAAGCCTCTTCAGATTATGACCGCGAAAAGCTCGAAGAGCGCCTCGCAAAACTGGCTGGAGGCGTCGGAATCATCCGCGTCGGCGCTGCCACTGAAGTGGAAATGAAGGAAAAGAAAGATCGCGTCGACGATGCCCTTCATGCCACACAAGCAGCCAGCGAAGAGGGAATACTGCCAGGTGGCGGCGTCGCCCTTATTCGTTGCATTCCTGCGCTAGAAAAATTGAGCTCGGAACTAAAAAGCGACGAGAAGCTTGGTGTTGATATTCTCATAAAAGCGCTAAGCTATCCGCTCCGTCAAATCGCTGAAAATGCTGGCGAAGAGGGCTCTGTTATCGTCCAAAAAGTGGCTCAAATGAAAGAGCAAGAAGGATGGGATGCACAGAACAACGTCTTTGGCAATATGATTGAAAAAGGGATCGTCGATCCTACTAAAGTCTGTCGTCTAACCGTTGAACTTGCAGCATCTATTGCTGCACTGCTTCTCACCACAGAGGCACTCATCGCTGATGAAGTCGATGATAAAGCCCCGGCCATGCCCGCAGCTGACTATTAGTCCTAAAGGGGCACCTCTCTTCTTGAGAGGTGCCCCTTTTTCTTGATTCATAATGATTTCTTCACTACCTTGAAGAGAAAGGAGCATTCTCATGAAAGGCCTTTCCATTTTCATCGTTATCATCCTCGCGGTCGTTGTCGTTCTATTCCTAGGCTGGGCGCGCGCTCCTGACATGCTAGCTAATAACTTCTCCAAAAAACTTGGAGTCTCCGTTTCCATCGACTCGCTCGGCATTGGCCTCAAACACATCAACGTTGATGAAATGGAAATTGGCAATCCTCGTGGCTACTCGATGCCGAAGGCCTTTTCTTCTAAAGAAATCGAAGTCAAAGCCCCACTCACCCGTTACCTAGACGACAAAATCATCATCGATGAGATTAATGTAAACGACATCTACCTCGGTCTCGAATTTGACTCAACCTCTGGCTCAGATGGAAATTGGAAAATCATCCTCAGTAACTACAATCGCGAAGGACACCTCGATGAAAAAAAGAGCAAAAAAAGCGTCCTCATCCGAAGACTAGTCCTTAGCAACATCACAACAGACATCATGTTCCATGAAAATGGCGGCAAAGTGAAGCGCCTTCCCAATATCGATAAGATTGTGCTTCGTGACATCAGCACCGAGGGAGGAACGGCTTCCGATCAGCTCATGAGTAGCATTTTGGGACAGATGATCAAATCCGTTTTTGTGCAACAAAACCTCTCGCAATTCCTTAAAGGACTCGGTGATCCGGCAAAGGCCGTCGACTCCTTCCTCAGCCCCTTTAAAGGGATATTCAACGCACTACCAAAGCCCGAGACCGACAGCCAAAAAGAGCGCATCGCGTAAAAGCCGCATAAGAAAAAATCGAGCTGGAAAGGCGTCTTGAGCAGCCTACGCCTGCTCCCATGTCCTTTCCAGGGCCAGTCTTTTTCGTGTTAATTAAACCGCTAGCGCCCGCCGACGCAAAAATCTCTCTCCAATTAAGTCCATTTTTTCTTGAAATTAGCATTCGAAGCCAGGTCAGCCCAACCTTCATGGAAAAGAGTGGTTCAGTTAAGATACGGGTATATGCCGATTATATCATCAGACTACAAAGCGCCGCTCTGGATTGGGGGAAAACACGCTCAAACCATCATCCCCTCACTCTTCAGAAAAGTTACCGGCATCGAGTATAGGCGGGAGCGCCTTACCACCCGTGATGATGACTTCCTCGACGTAGACTGGCTCCAAAAACATAATCGCCGCCTCCTTATTCTCTCTCATGGCCTCGAGGGCAGCTCATACCAACCCTACATCCTCGGGATGGCAAAGCTCTTCTCTCAAAATGGATGGGATATTCTCGCCTGGAACTTTCGGGGTTGCAGCGGAGAACCCAACAGCTCGGTCCGCCTCTACCATGGGGGGTGCACTGATGACCTCAAATGTGTGATCGATCGAGCGCTTGAAGAGAAAGTCTACCAGCATATTGGGCTCATTGGGTTTAGCCTGGGAGGCAATATCACTCTTAAATATCTCGGAGATTATGCCCTTGAACTCCCCTCTAATATTATTGGCGCCTGCGCCTTTTCAGTACCCTGTGACCTCTACGCCTGTGCAAGAAGCCTCTCTGCTGGAGTAAACCGTGTTTACCTCAACCGCTTCCTCGATACTTTAAAGGCAAAGATGATCGCAAAAGCCAAGCTACATCCAGGCCTTTTTTCTGGAGTCAACCTCCAAAAAATCGAAGATTTCATCGAATTTGATAACTATGTCACTGCGCCAATGAATGGGTTTAGAGATGCTGTCCACTACTATACCGAATGCAGCAGCAAGTGGAGCATCCCCCATATTCGCACCCCTACCTTGATCGTCAATGCACAGAATGACCCTTTCCTTCATCCCGCTTGCTTCCCTCATGAGGCGTGCCAAAAAAGCCGTGCGGTGACTTTTGAGTTCCCCTACGATGGCGGACATCAAGGATTCACTGAAAACCGACTAAGCGATCCGTTTTGGTCAGAAAAACGCGCCTTAGCATTCATGGAAAACCTTTTTTAAGCCGCACTGCAACAGCGACTTGAGAGGTAACTTAGCACTCAAGAGCTTCGACTGCTAGACAATAATCTTCCCCCGCGATTAGAATTAGAAACGTAGACAGAAGGTCTACGAAAACGAGTTTAACCACGGAGGAACTCATGAGACAGCAAAGAAATCCCACTATTATTGACGACTTTGACGCCTTTTTTTCATTCTTTAACCCTCCAAAGGAACAGGGGTGCTGCACCCAGTCATTTGGTGTCGCCCTCTCTGAAGATGAAGAAAAAGTCTACATCGACGCTCCTATTCCGGGTGTGAACCCCGAGGAGGTCGAACTCTCTCTTGATCCTGAAAAAAAAGAGCTCACCATTCGAGGAGTGGCAAAAAATGAGCGTAAAGAAACCACCATTCACTCCAAAAAAGCAGACTGTTTTTGTTACAAGATTCCACTTGGGAACGCAGTCCGCTTTGACGGAGAGATTGAAGCGAAAGCAGCCAATGGGGTGCTGAGCGTCACACTCAGCAAGTCCTCAGGCTCTAAACCTCTTAAAATACCCATCCAATCTGGATAGCACTCATTTTCCCTTTGCAAAATTCAAGCCGCACCTTTACACTGGTGCGGCTAGATCATGAAGAAATCTGCCCTACTTTTTTTCTTATTCTGCGTTGTATGTACCGCCTCCCTCGTCAGGCTCGATCGACATTTCTTCAAATCCAATGCTAGTTTTTCTCTCAACTTCATCCACTCACGTCTTCCCAACTCTCCCAATTGGGAAATCTGCTGCAAACGCCGCGACCTTGTCGACCAAATCTTAAGCCAAAAATTCACCTATCTGACTAAGGGAAAACAGTCTTTTGTTTTTGCCAGTGAAGATGGAGCCTACGTTCTTAAATTTTACCGCTTCCCTTCCGCCCTGCGCCCCTTTTCTTGGCTCATGCGCCCTTTTAGAAAGCTGAGTTCCCACACGAGAGAAAAGCTCAATGAGAGCTTCCTCAGCTTCAAACTCGCCTATGAGGAGCTGCGCGAAGAGACTGGTCTTGTCCTCGTTCACATGAATAAAACCAACGGCATCTATCGAAAAGTAATAGTCACAGACAAGATGGGCGTTGATCACACCGTAGATCTCAATAACGTCTCCTTCCTATTGCAAAAACGCGGTGAGATCTTTTTCTCTCAGTTTAACTCCCAAGCAGCCAGCTCCGATTTGACAGGCGCAAAGGCTACCATCGAAAAAACGCTAGCTCTCTTCACTTCCTGTTGGCAGAAGGGGGCGATCGACCTCGACCCCATCCTCGATAAAAATTTTGGCCTGATCGACGGCAACCCTTTCATCATCGATGTTGGGCAATGGAAGACTCCCCCCTCTCTCCCCACACTTAAAGAGTACCTACTCCAGATGACTGCAAGCCTGGAGGGAAAGCTGTCTAGAGAAAGCCCCGAACTTTATCTCTTTTACCAAGAAACGATTGAGAAGCTATTGACAAAAGATTTTTAGCGATTATTCTGTTTATAAAAAAATGGAGGTTCCCGTGCATGCATTTTCTCTAACTACTCTGACACTTTTTTCAGCGCATCTCTGCGCTAACTGTTGTGACTGCCCCCCACCACCCGCAGGAGAGTGCTGCGAGCAGCAGTTCTTTGTGGAGCGCTGCCAGACCTTTGTGAGCACAGAATTTCTCTATTGGACAGCGGATGAAGGAGCCCTCGACTACGCCATCAAGATGAATCGTCCCGCATGGGGACCCTCTGACGCTTTCGCCACCGGTAAATACCAGACTGCCGCCTATGAATTTCGCCCAGGCTATCGCCTCTCACTCGCTTGGTATAATGAGCCAAAATATTGGGAGATTACCGGTCAATATACCTGGCTCTACGATAAGGGCAGCGACAGAACTAATAAGCCCTCAGAGCCCGATCTCTTTGTCAACTCCACCTGGAATACCATCACCGCAGACCCTCTGCGCAAAGCAACCAGCCTGATCGACCTTCACTATCACCTTGGTGATGTTTACGTCGCTCGCATTTTCGACCCCAACCCTCATTTGCGTCTGCGCCTCATCGGAGGACTCACCCTCGCCCATATCGAGCAGAGCTGGAAGGTACGCTATTCAAACTTCCTAGACGAACATGACCGCATCAAAAACAAGTGGCGCTATTTCGGCGGCGGGCTCCGCCTTGCAACAACTGTTGACTGGTTCTGGTTCTGGCAGGTCTATCTCACAGGAAAGGTCTCTTTTGCCACCCTCCTCGGCACCTACAAAAATCAGGCCATTCAACGCACAAATGTGGCACTCACTCCACAGGACAATCCGGAGATCAACGTCCGCGACATCACCTATGACGACCACCGCTTTGCTTTTCACACGCAATTTTTGGTTGGCCCCTCATTCCAACTCCCCTGTGAGTGTTGGAGCATGGAAATCTTCGCTGGTTATGAATTCAACATTTGGATGAATCTACAAGAGGTGTACCGCTCTACCCAATCGGGCCCTTCCGGCGCCAAGGAGACACGTCTAGCTACCGGCCTTTTCGGCCTGCATGGCCTGACCGCAAGACTGACCATCGGATTTTAAAAGCCCTCAGGAACTTCACCAATAACTCGGGCCCTTATGGTATCCATATCGGCTGTCTGATAGCCACGGGCGATATTACAGACAATCTGAGCGCCCTTGTAGACGAGGTAGACATTGCGCTCTGACTCGCGTTCGTAGACAAGTTTGACTTTGTCCCCCTTAGTTGTTTGCATGGTCTTACGTACATGGACGGGGTGGACATACTGCGCGCGGAAGGCATCGAGAGTCTTGGGCTGGGCGCTGCTTCGGTTTTTGATCTGCACCTCGCTGCCCTTGACTTCCACGCAGCTCTGCGAGGGATGGAATAAGGCTAGTGCATAGCTTTCAAACTGGTGATGGTTGGCAGCAGGTTCTTTGCTGACCTCGACCACACTGCTAGGATCAAAGCGCTCATTTTGCCTAATATAGAGCAGAAAATTTCGTAGCGTTACGAGGGCATCCGTGCGGCAGCCAGAAAAGGCATATTGCCTGGTTCCCGTATATTCGAAGAGATCTCCTATCTCTGGGCGCTCCAAGCAGCCCTCTTTAAAATTCCTATAGGTGTGGCGCTCTTCAAAAATTGGTTGAATTTTCCCTCCGAGCGTATCGAGCAAGATCACGCTCCAAGGAGAGTCGGCATTGGGACGAGTGAAAACAGCTGGGGTCACGTGTCCATTACACTTGCGCGTAGTTTCCAGAATCACCCCAAATGCATTGCCCTCTGCAGTCTCAAAATGTTTCAGGATATCTTCGATATCCCCATCTGTGGAAATGAATAGCTCTACCCCATATTTTTGAGAGTAATGTTCACATTGATAGGCAAGTCCTCTAATCGTGGGAGCATATAGGGTCTGTAGGGCTGTGTCTGTGACTTCGGTAGTAACTAGGAGTTTATATTTGGAATAAACGGAGCGCATCACTGCCAAACCGCTTTCAAACTCCTCTCTGGGCAGCGCCATTCCTTTGAAATGTACCTCAGCCACTCCCTCTTCGGAAGGCGGGCGCATCAGATACTCATCATCTCTTTTTCGATCTTGGCTGCTGCGGCACCATCCAGCCCCTTCAAGGGCGGGGAAGTGACGACTCGCCGCTAATTCATTTGTTATCATTCTAATCATTATTAATTCCTATTAAAACTATAACGATTGTAACAAATTAGCAATTAAAAGTCAATAAATTACTTAACAGACGGGGTGGTGTTTTTCACCGGGGGATGTGGGGGAAGTTTTGGGTCCCTTTTGGGCACCTAACTCCTTGCAAGCCTTGAGGATATCTTCCACGAGGATATCGGCCATATCGCAGCTAAAGTGCTCGCGCACCACTACTCGCATGACGGCTACTTCCTCTGCGTTAGGGGGCATGGTATAGGCGGAAATCACCCAGCCGCGCTCGCGCAATTTGGCAGAGAGGTCAAAGACGGAATAGCCTTGGCTATCATCTTTGAGTTTTAGGGTAACTATGGGGAGAACATTGGCTCGATTGATGAGCTCAAAAAGGCCTGAGGCCTCAAGCTGCTGGCTGAGGTGCTGGGCATTGGAGAGGCAATTTTGCATGATGCGTTTATAGCCCGCATGGCCAAGGCGCAGAAAGTTAAAGTACTGCCCAATTACGCCGATGCTGTTGCAGGAGAAATTAAGGGTAAAGGTGGGCATCCATCCTCCCAAGTAGTTCACTTTGAAGATGAGCTCTTCTGGGAACTCTTTTTCTTCTCTCCAGACCATCCAGCCAATGCCTGGATAGACAAGGCCATATTTATGTCCTGAGACGTTGATCGACTTGACCTGCTCAAGGCGAAAATCCCATTTAAGATCGGGCTGGGTGAAGGGAACGACGAAGCCTCCGCTGGCTCCATCTACATGAATGGGAATGTCCCACCCCTTCTCCTTTTTCACTTTGATGAGCAGATCGTTAATCTCTTCGATGGGATCTGACTGTCCTGAGTAGGTCGTTCCCAAGATCGCTCCGACGCATATGGTATTTTCATCGATCGCTTCTTCGACTTGAGCAGGAGTGATGGTATAGCGGTCTTTCGCAAGCGGCAGTACGCGCATTTCGACATCAAAATAGCGAGCAAACTTTTCCCAGCAGACGTGCACCTCGCCACCAAAGACGATATTGGGGACTTGCGAGGGGTCTTTTTGCCTGGTTTTACGCCAGTGCCACTTGTGGCCCAGCAGCGAGAGCATGATCGCTTCAGAGGAGCCTATCGTCGCCGCTCCAAGGGCTCCTTCGGGAGCGTTAAAGAGGCGGGCAAGCATATTGACGCACCGCTTATGGATTTCAGCGGTCTGAGGATACTCGTCGTGGTCAATGAAGTTCTTATGGAGGTTCTCGTTCATTAACTTCACAGCTTCTGGCTCCATCCACGTGGTCACAAAGCTGGCGAGATTAAGGGCGGGGTTGGCATCCATGTTCATCTCATCATGGATGAGTTGATAGGCGGCATTGGCGGGCATTCCCTCTTGAGGAATCTCATATTTAGGGATAGGATCAGCAAAAAAGCGTGAGCTGTAGGTGCTAGCATGCCCCCGTTTTCTTGGAGGTATCTCATCTAGCTTTTGGTTTTTCTCAACCATTCTTCTGATTCACCCGACGTTTCCAATGAGGTTTTCGTGCTTTTAAAATGAGCTGCGGCAGGATGAGGCCGAGCAAAAGTCCTATGACCAGAAACCAGACATAGAGAGGTTTACTCCCCCACTCAAGCTGCCGAGGTGGGAAAAAACCAATCACAATGGCAAAGAGCGCTCCCATTATGCCTACCCCTGAAACGATCCAAATACCCAGATGGCCTCCAGGGATGCGATAGTCGCGACGGACACCTGGGTGTTTGTAGCGCAGAGCAATCCCCGCAGCAAAGAGTAGTATATACATCACGAGATAGAGCATCACACCAAGCGCTGTTAACAGAAAAAAGGCACTGCTGATTGTGGGAGTAACCAAATAAAGGAGTGAAAGAGCTGTGACCACAAGCCCCTGAACAAAGAGAATATGAGTCGGAACTCCTTTCTTGTTGCTATGGGAAAGGTAAGGGGGAATAAGCCCCTGTTTGGCAGTGGCAAAAAAGCCCTTACTGGGGCCAACGATCCATGCAGCTACCCCGCCAATGGTCCCAAAAGCCACCAAAAATCCCATGACTGGAAGCAGCCAAGACATATGGAAGCGCTCAAGCATCAGTTGTAGAGCCTGCATGATCCCAGCGGTCAGGCTAATCGACTCCTGCGGTAAAACGGCACCCACAGAAAGAGCCCCAAAGAAAAAGAGTACGAAAATGATAAGGACTGAGAGCAGAATCGCTTTGGGATATCCGCGTCGCGGGTCTCTGACTTCTTTCGCATGTACTGCGGTCACCTCGATTCCAGCAAAGAGCAAAATGATCCCCGCAAGAAATGAGATACTGGAGAAATCACTCAAGCTGGGAACGACTTTGTGGCTTTCATCGAGAAAAGCAAGAGGCTCCCCTCCAAGCCACCAAAAAAAACCCAAAAAGATAATAAAAAGTCCGGGAAGAATTGTCCCTGCAACGACTCCCAAGCTCGTTAAGATCCCGGAAGCTTTCAACCCCTTAGCGTTGACAAGGGTCGCTCCCCAGTAGATCGCTAGGATCACCAGAATGTTGTAGAGAGGGTTTTCTGCAAGTTCAGGAGAGACAAATAGGTAGGCAAGGGCTGCCGCTGCAAAGGCAAGCACTATGGGATACCATATCACGTTTTGAATCCACTGAAGCCAGATCGCAGTAAACCCTGCCCGCGTTCCAAAGGCTTCCTCCACCCATCGAAAGACTCCTCCCTCCTCTGGCCAGCCAGTAGCGAGCTCTGCAGAAACCAGCGCTGAAGGAATAAGAAAAATAAAAAGTGAAAAGAGCAGATAAAAAATAAGTGAGGTGCCCTCTTTGGCCATAATCGGCAAACCACGCAAACTGAGCACGATAGCCACGTTCATCATGGCGAGAAGAAATACGCTGAGAACCTTTTTTGGTTTTTTTTGCATGACGATAAAACTTTACTCCGTCTAATATCCTACGTTTATGTTGTACCTATAAATTTGTCAATACGATGAAAAAAAAGAGACTGATTGCAACTACGCTTATTTTAGGCACGTTAGCTACCATCTGCTTTTATCAATCTCCTCCGCCTCCTGAATTTGTCCCCTTTGACGAAGGGCAAGTCCAATCCCACTACACCTCAAGTGAAATTTCCACTTTCTATCAAAGACTCCACAAGCGCAAGTGGCGCCAATTGCGACGCCTCTATAAAAACCAACTTGAGCGTTATAACCCATCCGAAAAAGAGTGGCTCATCCCCACCACCATCCATTTAATCCAAACAGGTGATAGTCCTCCTCCTTATGCTGACTCCTGGAAGGAACACCACCCCGACTGGGAGGTGCGCCTCTGGACAAAAGAGAAACTCAAAGAGCTGCACCCTCTTGGTAATACCGACGAAGACAAGCTTGCCTTTTGCCGCCTTGCGATTTTATCAAGATGGGGAGGGGTCGTCATAGATGAAACGGTTGAATGTCTCAAACCCCTTGATACTCTGCATAAGGCGTCCGATTTTTATGCCGGCATTCTCGAGGAAGTGCGCTCTCCAGCCATCTGCCCCAATCTCATTGGCTCGAGTAAAGCGCATCCGATCATCCTAAAAAGCCTTGACTCTCTCACAAAAAAAGAGGAGATGGTCCGCCGCCTCAGCCATGTGCTCACTCACTCCTTCTTCTCATTCCCTGAAGAAGAGGTGCACAAGGTCCTTCTCCCGGTCTCCTACTTCTCACCAAGTAAAGAACCTAAAACCTACTCTCTCACACTGACTCACAACGATGATCTCAATTGAGGATATTCATGCTAAAACTCCTCTTTCTTTTTCCCTGTCTCCTATTTGCAAATCCCGCTCCCGAGTGGATGACGAAACAGATCTCGAAGGATCTTGAGTCCCACCAAAACAAGGTCATTTCCATCAGCGAGCTCTCTCGGTTCTTCAATGGCGGCGGAGAGCATTTCAATGTAGTAAAATTCACCATTCATGAAAATCGAGTCAGCTGTGAAGCCATCATCCGATATGACTATTTTTATAAACGGTTAAGTACCATGAAAGCTGCCATTGAAAGAATCCATGCCACTCGAGGGCTGCCTGACATGACTTTTGTTGTCATCGTAGGCGATTGTTTTCTGCTTCCTATAGAATGGGACGAAGACTGCTCACTTCCCATTTTTGTACAATGCAAAAAAAAGGAGGACTCCTACAACATCTTAATTCCAGATGCTGAAGCTATTGCTGCTACATACCAAGTGATCCCTTTTTTGAACCTCACAAGCTTTACCGTTCCATGGGAGAAAAAAATTCCTCTTTTGGTCTGGCGGGGATCAAGAGCTCAACATTCTCTTTCTACTGAAGAGGCTGTATCCCAACGTGAGGATACCTTACACCGCTTCTCTCGCTTTATCCTCTCTGAGCTCTCTCAAGAATATCCATGGCTCATTGATGCAGGACTGACTATGCTTTCCCCTCATGAACCCATAAAGCGATTACGAGAACTTGCAAAACCATGGTTGACCAATGGGTCGATGCTGCGATATAAATATCAGATCAACATCGACGGGAGCGTAAGCTCTTTCCATAATTCAGGATGGAGATTTTTCTCCAATTCGGTGGTCTTTGTTCCCGACTCACCATGGATACAGTGGTACTTCCAAGATTTGGAGCCCTATGTGCACTATGTGCCTGTTAACGAGGATTTGAGTGATTTGATCGAAAAAATTGAGTGGGCAAAAGCGCATGACCAAGAGGCCAAACAGATCGCCGCTAATGGTCACCAATTTGCCTGTGAGCATATTGCCCAAGAAGCTTGCGATGAATATCTCTATCACGCGCTCATCGCCTACAGCAAGCTCAATTTTGTCGATTAATTCTCCTTTGAAAATCCTCTTATTTCTGCTATAGCGTCTTCCAAACAGGGGGAGATTTATCATGAGAGTTCCAGAAGCCACAGCACACCAATCGGTTGCGACAGCCCCAGTTAGGGGAAAAATTTTTCAACCTAAGCCACAAGATGTCCTATACCAAGGAAGCAGCTCTTCTTCAGGCAAAAGCTTTCTTGAAAAAGTAAAATCTTTTTTTTCAACAGCTCTTCCATCTTTTGACCTGTGGCTGCTTCAAAACAGGGACTCCTCCTCCAAAAACTATCGAGATCACCTGCATCGTACATACTGTGTCGCTAAGTGAAACTCGCACGGAGAACATCACAGTTCCCGAAGGAGCCACTATGGAGGGTATCCGCCAAGCGCTCAAAGAGCAAACAGCGCATGACCCTGAAGACTTTGAAGTGCAATACGATACTAGCCAAAAAATAGTCACTCTTTCTCCAAAGGAGCTCACTTTGTCAGAGCGGAACCAGAGGCTTGGGGATGCCATCCGCCGTGGTCCTCCTTATCAAACATCACCTGAAGCTGAACCACAGTTGGCAGCGCTTGCCACTGTAACATTCCCCAGATCGGGCCTACCCAAAGAGTTCTTTGATCGCTTCACCCACCAGCATGCGATCTTTGTCGAAGATAATGTCACCCTCTATCTCGGCGATCTTCGCGCCTTCAAAAGTGTCGATACTGACTTTCCCGATGGTCAAATGGTCGATGACCTCGACGAAATTATTGGAATGGCTACAACAGCTCAAAGGGCCCAAGTTGAGAGAGGCCTCGATAGAATTGGGTGCAAAGAAAAAGGGGACCCTATCAAAACTTCATACGCAGAGAGCGCACTACGGTAGACATTAAGCCCTCTGTCTTAGCATGGCTCAATACTCCTGCCATGATTCAAAAGCTGCGCGCTATATAGCTCCTTATTGTAAAATAATCCTTTTCTACCTATGAAAAGGGTTATGGATATCTGTAGGTTGCAATGGGCCTGATCCAGCAGTTTGCTTTTTTAGCCCTTGGTCTAGCTCTTCTTTGGAAGACAGGAGGGATGGCTGTTCGTTATGCAGTGGGCCTCTCTCTTGTCTATAAAATAGAAAAATTCACCATCGGTTTTTTCATTTTTGCGATTTCAACGGGCCTGCCTGAAATCACCACCGTCTTCATCGCCTCTTTTCAAAAGGTCCCAGAACTTTCCGCAGGAGACCTGATGGGGTCTACACTTGTGAACCTCACACTCGTTTTAGGAGTTGCCGCGGTGATCGGGAAAAAGATTGAAGTTGACCGAGCCATAAGAAAAAATCTTTACCCAACCATCGCCCTCATCGCCATCATTTTTGTGGGGATTGCGTTTGTGACCAATGGGACCATTTTTACGGGCATTTTGCTCATCACACTCTATTTCGTTTCTGCTTTTTGGTCGCGCGCGGGGATGACCAAAGAAGCTGTCACGGAGGAGTTCGAGCAAGTAGAGCACGAAATGGAAAAAAAGCCGCTGCTCTCCCCCAAAGTAGACATTTTGCTCAAACTTTTTGGCAGTCTGATTTTTTTGATTCTGAGCTCATGGGTAACCGTTTATGCAGCCACCTCCATTGCCACCACGCTTAATCTCCATCTCTTCATGGTGGGAGCGACGTTGATCGCTGTGGGTACAAGCTTTCCCGAGCTGGCCCTAGAGATTCAAGCCGTCCGGAAAAAGGAATACTCCCTGGCCCTCGGTGATATCTTTGGTTCCAGTTTACTCAACGTCTCGCTGATTCTTGGTATCTTGACTCTTATCAATCCCGACGTAGATCTTGCCTTTGGCAGACAAATACTCCCCTTCTTAGGTGCGAGTCTGCTCTGGATGGTGCGCCGCCTTCTCCAGAAAAAGCCCCTGCATAGACGCGACGGCATTTTTTTCCTCGTGATCTTTGCCCTCTATCTTGCCTGGGCCGTTCTCTCAGAGCTCTTAACCAATATTTGACTTCCATTAAATTCTGCCAACCTTCAGGATTGTTGAGCTTTTTAAATTAAAGGAGGCTCAATAATGAAAAAAATACTAGCGATTTTAACTATTGGCATTACATCTACAATATTTAGTAATGAGCAAGAAACTTGTACCCCGTGCCAGGACAGTTTCGCCTACTACTCGTTTAGCTTAGGTCCCTTTCCATGGCCTGCACCAGGTGTTGGAATCGGATACCGCAGCCAATTTAACCACTTCGGGTGGGATACTAACCTCCGAGTTTCATCCATCTATGTCCTCTCACAGCTAAAGCTCAGCACAACTCCCCTCTATTATTTTCACCCAGAAAAGGAAAATCCTTTTTATATGGGAGTTGGAGTTGGAGCGAGTGTTGTGAATGACCCCGAGAAATGGGGAGGCAAAACTTTTTATGGCACACTCTCGCCGGAGCTAAAATTTGGGAAGCAGTTTGGACAAAGACAGTTTGTGCAAATGGAGGTAAGCTACCCTACCTGGACCACGCAGGAGAAAACATGGCACCTCCCCCTCGTCCTATTTTCCTACGGAAAAGGGTTCTAATAAAATAGACGTGCGACAAAGCGTCCTGATATCCAGACAGCTGCTGCGATGGCCACCATCACTGCCCAATCGAGGGCAGTGAGGGCCATCGTGCTAAAAACGATTTGAAGCGAAGGGATGTAGATAACGACAAGCTGAAGGATAAAAGAGCTGAGAAGGGCAACCACGAGCCACCAATTAGAGCGAAAGGTCAGGTGGTACTGTGCGCGGATCATCTGAACACGGACAAGCTCGAGCATGATGAGTGTAGTAAAGGTCATGGTCTGGGCTTTTTGAGGGCCCGACTCGAGACCGTAGAAACAGGCGATCAGAGCGCCAATGGTCACAAGAGCACTGATCGATAGGATAAAGAAGAAAAAGCGGGCGTTGAGAATCTGCTGGTCTCTCGGGCGGGGCGGGCGGCTCATAGCTGCGGGGTCTACAGGGTCAAGTGCCAGGGCAATAGCAGGAAACCCATCGGTGACCAGATTCATCCAGAGGAGCTGTACGGGAAGCAGAGGAACAAACCCGGCTCCGCCAAAACCAAAGGCCATAACGAGGAAGATAACAGCGATTTCAGCAATATTAGAAGAGAGAAGGTAACTGACAAATTTGACGATATTATCATAAATACCACGCCCCTCTTCGATCGCCCCAACGATCGAGGCAAAGTTGTCATCGAGCACCACCATATCGGCAACCTCTTTGGTCACATCGCTGCCGGTGATGCCCATCGCAATGCCAATGTCTGCCGACTGAATGGCCGGAGCATCATTGACTCCATCCCCTGTCATGGCGATGACGCTCCCTTTTCTGCGGTAGGCTTCGATGATTCTTAGCTTATGAGCTGCGCTAATCCGAGCAAATACTGAAATTTCGTCAAGGTGGGCGTCGAGCTCCTCATCGCTTAATTGATCAAATTCTTCGCCGCTGAGGGCGCGACTCTCACCATCGGCCATATGAAGTTCGCGAGCAATGGCAAGCGCTGTCTCTTTGTGATCACCCGTTGCCATCACAGGCCGTACCCCTGCGCTTCGACACTGCTCAAGCGCATGAAAGACCTCTTCTCTCGGAGGATCGATCATCGCCTCCATCCCCACAAAGACAAGGTCGCTCTCTTCCAGCTTCCCATCATATCGATAAGCCAGCCCTATGACCCGGTAGGCTTTTTTGGTGAGGGCGTCAAGGGCAGCCGTGATCTCCTCTTGGTCGCTCTTCCTAAGAGGGACCTCTTTGCCGTCGCGCCACACTTTGGTGCAAGATGCCAAGATGCGGTCTGGGGCTCCTTTGACATAGAGATAATTACCCACCTCCCCCTTGCACAGAACGCTCATCATTTTCCGATCTGAATCAAAGGGAATCTCGTCGAGTCTGGGATAGGCGTCTTGTAAGCTAGATTGAAAAAGACCCGCCTTTCCAGCAGCAGTCAGAAGCGCCCCTTCTGTTGGATCTCCAGCTAGTAACCATTTCCCCTCTTGCTCATGAATATTGGCCTCGTTGCAAAGCACTCCAATAGTAAGCGTTTTTATGAGCGCTGGCGACTGGTTGGGATCGATGGGTTTACCCTCTTGGGAGAAGGCCCCTTCTGGGCTGTACCCCAGCCCTTCAACATCATACCACTCCCCCCCTGTCCAGATGGTGCGCACCGTCATCTTATTCTGGGTAAGTGTTCCCGTTTTATCGCTACAGATAATAGCCGTGGAACCCAGGGTCTCGACAGAGGATAGGCGACGTATCAATGCTTTACGAGCTGCCATCTTTTTCACACCGATGGCAAGAGCAATAGTCACAACAGCAGGAAGCCCTTCCGGTATGGCTGCAACGGCAAGGCTCAGCGCAATCAGCGCCATATTGAGGGGGGCCAGCCCACGCACTAGCCCCAACACAAAGACAACCGCAATAATGGCAAGGCAGATCCAGACCAGGTGAGTACCAAGCCTACCCAACTGCCTCTGCAAGGGCGTCTCCTCCTTCTCAGCATGCTCTAGAAAATGGGCGATTTTGCCAATTTCGGTGCGGAGCCCTGTATCGGTGACGAGAGCATGGCCTTTACCCGAGACCACAGCCGTCCCCATGTGGACCATATTCTTTCGGTCGCCAAGGGCCAATTCCGTTTGAGCGATCACACCCACCCCTTTGTGGGTGGGCAGAGATTCTCCTGTTAGCGCCGCCTCTTCGATGGCAAGCATAGTAGACTGAACCACCCTCCCATCTGCAGGGATACGGTCCCCAGCCTCCAATAATATGAGATCACCAGGGACAAGCTCTTTGGAAGGCAACGTTTGAAGCACTCCCTCCCGGATCACCTTGGAAGTTGGAGAAGCTAGCTTCTGCAGCGCCTGCAGCGAGTGCTCCGCATGGAACTCCTGAAAAAATCCCAAGACGGCATTCAGGATGACAATGGCAAGAATCGCGAAAGAGTCGATAAACTCACCGAAAAATCCAGAAACGGCAGCTGCAGCAAGCAGCAGCCAGATGATGGGGCTAGAAAACTGTCGAAAGAGGAGCTTGAAAATAGAGCTACCCTTCTTACGGGGGAGCACATTTGCACCTACCTCACTAAGCCGCGCGCGCGCAGCCGTTCCGGTCAGCCCCTTCTTCAGATCCGTCTGAAA
>SDBV01003543.1_pt1 | contig 22956 bp, 28 predicted proteins | sample 2277081 | NCBI WGS metagenome assembly SDBV01 (sample SAMN10402039, study PRJNA504765) | marine sediment metagenome | isolation source: marine sediment core GS10_PC15, 223 cmbsf | place: Arctic Ocean: Southern Knipovich Ridge | collected 2010 | reverse complement strand
GTGTATTATTATTTTGATGACAGAAAATATTTTTCCAATATCAATGAAATCAAGGGGTTAGGCGATTTTTCCCGATTATTCTTGCCCAACATTTCCCCCTTTGAACAGAAGACCTTCGGGATTTTAGAGGATTTGGGGAGGCCAGAGAAAAGGCATGATTAAAATTAAGAAGAAACCTTGTTCAAAATTTGAACAGATTACTCATGGAATTCTTATTTTCTATAAAATCTATGTCTATAGCCTCTTTCGTATTAGGTAGATGGAAATTAGTCCCTTCTTCTTTAGGTAATTAAGACAAGATGGCTCTTAATTGAGACCCACGTTTTGATAATGAATATCAAGATTGATTAGAACGTCCTAAGACCCTTGCAAGAATGGTGCCGTCTTTGTTGAGTCTGTATGTTGATTTATGTTGACAGTACCATTATATGTGTTATAATTTAATCATAATTTAAATTAGATTGTGTCGAGGGCAATCACAATCAGAAAGGAGAGCATTATGTCAGAAAGAAATGTAAAGATGGGAACAGAAGGCGTTCAACTTGAAATTACTGTAGATCGTCCATCCACTGTTGAGGAGTTTCTAAAGAGTGGAATCACAGAGGAATCACTGAATCAGATGTTAATTGCTGATGATTCAAGAAGGATCGCCGCCTATGCAAGACCTTTGATTAAAGAAGGAAAGAACGAATCAGAGATAATCGAGTCTTGTAACAATTATGTATTTGTTGCAGGAAGGAAAAGCTCTGGATCGGCAGGAAAAGCTAAAACTCAAGGAAGGGTTGACGCAATCTCAATTCTTGCAACATTGACAAAGAATCAAATCTCCACGTTATCCAGTCTCGATGTTGACAAGCAGTCTGAGATTATGAGATTACCTAAAGACAAGATCGGTGATGCAATCGATAATGCTTAATTGATCTGGAGGGTTCCTCGACAATCCTCTAGCATCACATGAATTAGCCTTGTTAAGTCCTTGATTTAGCAGGGCTTTTTCTTACCTAAATTTTGAGTATATATAGATCGAGTGATAAGGAGCGACTAAAGCGAAACCGAAGGTGAGTGTGGTCATGACACGATAGTGTCTCCTTGATGTAGTTAGGATAAGATAAGCGAGAGCGCTTCCTTGAATTTGTAAGGACTATGTCAGTGACCGAAGGTCATTACCTTCAGCGTTAGCAATGGTTGAGGGAGAAATTCATTTGAGTAGAGAGATGGACATGAGTGGAGGGGCGGGGGACCAGATTTGGGTAGGGCTGTCGACTTTTGGGTGATACAAACTTTCTACACACCCTCTCTTCCACTCACTTACGCTAAAATTAATAGAAGGTTAATGTAAGACAAATTTTTTAAAGTGGCATAACGTCTCTTGACATTTTTATAGAATTGTGATAGGATATAGGCGAACAGTAAAGAATATCTTGGTGGAAGTTAATAGCCTAATAATTGGAGGTAAAAATGGCTAAAAGGAAAAGAAGAAGTTTGGTTCTAGTATAGTTAAGAAACTCGGTAAACGAATAAAGGCTTCAGTAAAAGCTGAGAAGAAATCACGTAAAAAGGCAAAAGATTGAAGGAAAGTTATGAATAAAGGAACTTTAATGGAGATTGGCTCGATTACCCTTAAAAATGAAAACAAGGTTATTACTCTTCTGAGTCGAGTCTTGAAAGAAGGAGAAGTTGAGTATTATAGAAACTTGGGCTGTTCTGAAAAGGATTATTCAGACTGTGTTGACCTTCTTGGAAACTTTAACCGAATCAAATCATTCAGCTGTCGAGGATGTCCAAAATGGGAAGCTCCGAAACTGCAGTAAATTATGGTGATGAATGGCGAAACTCAGATGAGGTTAAGTTTATTGACTCTTTGGGGCGAGCCTTATTAATAGAGTATCAAAAGGCTATGTCGCTTAGAGAAGATTGGGGAGATTTGGATTCTCCCTTGATGGATAGAGTTGTGGAAGATAGGTTGGAAGAAACTCAATGGGAGAAGTAAAGTGCCTGTCGAAGGCAAACGAGTTAACAAGGTTGCCATGGAAAAGCTTAAAAAGGAAAGCAATGTTTTAAGATTGGTGGACAAGAGTAACGACCGGAGGCATTTGTCGGTGGATGATATGTTGTGTGATATTATCGATTTTGTCGCAGACAAGCCTAATCATAATAAAGCTATAATTATTCTTCTTGATACTTCAAACAATGATTTCGAGTTAATTGAGCACTCCTGTGGTATGAAGTTGTCAGAAGGGGTTGCTGTTTTAGACATAATGAAAAGTACTATTAAGAGAGATATGGGGTATTAGTTATGGCAGGGGAATTGCAGAAGCTAAAAGCAAGGCATCGGGAGATAGCCAGACTCATGATAATGGGTTGGACTGATACAGTTATAGCCCAACATCTTGAGATGACAGTTCCAGGGATTAAATACGCCAAGTTGAGTCCCATCTTTATAACACTTTATGCTGAGCTTTGTAAAGAAGCTGACCTTAACGCTGTTGATATGAAACAACGTTTGGAGGTTTTACGAGAGATGGCTCTTGATAATGTCGAGGAAGACTTAGTTGATCTCAAAAATATTGACCGAGCTCTTAGGAACAAGACTTCTTTTGAGGTTCTTGATCGGACTGGCTTAGGAAAGCCGAAGGAGCCAACTATCAACATCCATGGTGGAATTAATCAAAATGTAATTTCCCCTCAGGTTATGAATATAATTGGTAAACATCTTGAAGAGTCTTTGAGTGAGCCAGGGGAGGTTATTGAGGTAAAAGAAGATGGCCCATAAGACTGAAGGAAAAAGTTATAAGTCAACGCCTGGGCACAAGAAACCTACTAAAAAGCTCATAAAGAAAGATAAGAGAATTAAGCAAGGGAGGAAAAGATGAGTTTAACAACTAATACAGCTTTGGATGGAGTAACAGCGACTGGGGCTGGACAACCGATTGGGGTTGGGAATGAGGCTAAATCTTTCGGTGTTGTGGTGGATTATGCTACTGCAGCGCCTACTGTAGCCACAATTAAACTTCAAGGAAGAATTGAAGGAAGTGGTTGGGTTGACCTTGGAGAGACTTCTGATGTTAGTGGTGTGACGGTGGGATTCTCAGTTGATGGAAAACCCTTTTCTGAGATTCGAGGGAACTTAACATCTTACACAGCTGGCTCTTGTACTGGAGTCACTGTTAAAGTATCTTCGGGGGTGTGATATGGTTATTCCAACCTTTGGTGCTGGACAAGACCTTCCATTTCTAAGTTGGAAGACAGCAAAGCATGTAAGTTCAGCCTTTGCTGGAGCAACAACTGATGCTCATGGCTCAATAGGCGAAAAACCAACATATACCCTTTGGACTGTTACTGGTAGAATATACATAAGAACTGTCTTTGGAGTGTGTGGAACTGGTCTTGCTGGGACAGGTGAAGCTCAAGTAGGAACAGCAACCAATACTGTTTTATTCTTGGCGGCTACTGAGGCTGTCAATATCGATGTTGATGAGGTTTGGGCTGACGCAGCAGACCCAATAGACAAAGCTGCTGTTTTAGATGCTTTAAGTCCTCAATGGTATGTTTCTAATGGTGAGGATATAATTGAAACTACTACATCAACTGATATAACATCTGGGCAAATGGATTATTTTATGGTTTGGGCGCCAGCTGAAGAGGGTGCAACGATAGTCAGTTCTGGAGCTTTATCCTAATGCAAGATAGATTAGCTTTAGCATACATAGTGAGTGACAAGGATTCTCATTTTACCACTAATTTGACTACTGGGAATATGGAAATTGAGAGTTTGTTAATGGAGGCCGACTGGACAGCCATTCAAATCAATGAGTGCATTATTGAGAGTGTCAGTCTTCAAAGTGACCAGAATTTAGCTTGGGATGTTATACTCTTTGCTAAGGCATCTACGGATGACACTAACTTAGATTTGGACGAGTTTGTTGATTTGTTTAGGTTTTCCAAAGTCGATGGGATTCAAGTAGCAGCGGCCAACCAATTTTATTACCCAAGTCTTAGCAATCATATGTCGATAGCTTATAAGGATAATGACTTAACTGGTAAAATTCATGTAGGTTTGGTTAATCGAAGTGTGACGGCTAAAAACACTGGAGCAACTGGAGAAGTTAAGATTAGAATAACTGTAAGGCCTATTTTTGGAGGGTAAGCTTGAAAACTAAGGACGTCATAGCAGGAAGTATCCGCTTTGAAGAAGACCCAGCGAGTAATTTAACTAAGGGTTTTGTAGACCTAATGACAGAATTGTCTCAGCTTCGGGATGAACGAGATAAGTGGCAAAAAGTTGAAGGAAAGTTGCCGGAATTGAAGCGATCCATCTCAAAATTGACTGATAAGAAAAATACACTTGAGTCCGAAATTTCTACCATGATAGTCGATAAGGCTACTATAATCAATGATAGGGTTGAGGAAGCAACGAGAGAAGCCCACTGTTTAAAGGAAGAGGTTGAAAAGACCATTATTTCTTTGAAGAGCGGGCTTTTTTCGTATGAAGAGAAACTTAAGGTAAAAGTAAAAGAGGCAGATGCTATCGAAGATAAGGTTGAAAAAGCAAAGAACCTTCTTTCTACAACAGTTGATATTATTAAGCAGAAGAGGTTAGAATCATTAGAAGAGACTGAAGGGAAATTGGCAGAAGTTAAAGAAGCCCGTTCAAATTTTGAACAAGAGAAGCTATCCTTTAATAAGGAAGAGAAGGTATATCGGGAAAATTTAGCAGTCCTTGAGAAAATGTCTGGAGCTCTTGATTGTCGAGAGAAGCTATTAAACGAATTAGAGGCAACCTTAAATGTTGAAAAGAGTCAGTTTGCAACAGAAAAGGAAGCCAGTGAAAAAAGATTCTCTGATGCTCAAGAGTCCCAGAAATTAACTCAAGAAAGTTTGGTTCAAGGTCAAGAGAAGTTGAAGAAAGCCCAAGAAGATTTGGTTAGTTTCAAAAAGAGGCTCCTTGTAAAAGAGGAAGCTGTCTTGAAGCGGGAAAAAGACTTGGACGAGAATTGGACTGTTTACGAAAAAGAAAAGACAGCGTTTATGGAGGTTAGAAGTGGGTAAAGGAGATGGAGCTCCATTTAGTGGAACTATTCCATACAAAAATATCGATGTTGATGAGTCTGAGGATGCAGTTAAAATAACATTAGGTCAAGTCTTTTGGATTCATGCTATCAACATTGCTACCACTGTTCGGTATTTGAAATTCTATAACGCTGTAACAGGTGATGTAACAGTGGGGACAACTGTTCCTGACTTGACTCTTGCTATCCCAACTCAAGGAGATTCGAATGGAGCGGGATTCACTCTTTCAATTCCTAATGGTATTGATTTTGATGTAGCGATAACTATTGCAGCTACAACAGGTGTGGCAGATAATGATAATGGAGCGCCTGGGGCAAATGAGGTTATTGTTAACTTAGGGTATAGTTGAAAATATTAAGGGGGATTTTTGGCAGTTGCAACTTCTTGTAAAAGTAAGAAATAAATATCCGATAGGACATCCCAGCTATTTAAAAGGTTGGAAAGACGGTCAAGTAATAGATATTAGACCAAGCGGATTCTACAAAAAGACAGGCTTGGTTTATAAAACTCATTGTGTCATTGAGACTCACCATGATTATTGGACATTAAGGGGTGATACTGATTGGAAGTCTACTAAAGCCAGTGTTTATGATTTAAAGAAGTATTTATCTCCTGTTGATAGTCAAGGTAAATTAAAGTGGGAATCTTTCTATCTTAAGAGTGAGGAAAGAATAAGGTGTAGAGATTGGTTTATTGATTTTAAATATCTGCTTGATACAAGTTTAATTAATAATGCTACTTTTGATACTATCTATGACCCTTCCAAAAACCATAGTGATATTTATATTGATAGGGATTTAACCTCTTACTTGGTGCATGAGGATATAGAGACACGGATTATTTCTCCTTATTCTAGTCTGGAAAACTCTAAAGAATTTATAGCAAGCGGAACGTTTTCAATAGGTTCTGGCCTTGATTATGACACCATAACAGCATTTGAAGCAGCTATTGACGCTACTCTTACGGGCAATTTAACTGGTGAGCATAATGACGAGGAATCGGTTATCACAGGCGATGTAACTTTTGATACTGATACTACTGGCACAACTTATTTGTTAAAACTTACTGCTCAAAGTGGTGATGAACACAATGGTACAGCCTACGGTAATGGTGCAAGAATAAACTATGGGACATTTGACTCTATTACTTTAGCGGAGGGATTAGCAGGTACGCTTGATAACATGGAGGTATCTAATCTTGCGTTGAACGCTGCTGGTAGCGGTAATGACGGTGTGCTTATAAACAATGGTGGCGATGATGGCACACTACTTTGTAATCGCTTGCTTGTACAGGGTGATGGAGATAGTGACACAGGGATAGAGGCTGTTGATGCTGCAACAAATGTAATGATAAGGAATTGCATTGTTTATAGTTTTGGGGCAGAAGGTATAAATATAAATGCAAGCGGTGCTGGTGTCACACAGACCTTATACAACAACACATCAGTTAAAAACGCATTTGGGATAAGACAAGACAATGCTGGTGCAAACCCAATGCGAATAGCAAAGAACAATTTATGCCAAGGGAATACTACTGATTATAGTATAGATTCAGCTTTTGACACAATAGGCACTAATGTTAGTGAGGATGCCACAAGTCCAGATGCAAGTTACCAGAGTAAAGATCTCCATACGAATACAATCTTTAATGGCTATGCAACTGATGATTACACCTTGGATTCTGGCGGGGATGCTACTAATCTGGCGATTGTTGATGATGGTGAGAACTTAAGTGGTACTTTCATAGATGATATTATAGGCCAAACTAGATCAACTTGGTATATAGGGGCAAGTGAGATTGTGACAGCTGGAGTAACATTATCAGAGAGACACTTTCCAAGAGGTAATATGCGTGGTGAAACGAGAGGTGTAGTATGAGTGAAGGCAAGAAATACGGAGAAGATGCTTTATTTATATTCCCGCTAATCGCAGATGGTGCGAATGATTTTGTAGGAGATTACACACCAGCAGCAGGGGATTGCAAGTTATGGACTGACACGCAAATATCAGCCAATACAACGTCATTTATACTCGGTTTTGACTCAATGAGCGAGAGGCCAAATGTTGGCGATCAAATAAACGAGAACGGTGCTGGGACAGGTGAGGCTGTTGTGATGGCTGTTGTTATTATAAGTGGAACTGTAGGTGGTGGTACGGCAGCAGGATTTATGTTTGTACGAGGTGTGGCAGGTCAAGCATGGTCTAATGACGATCAGATTGATATTAATGGTGGTACTGCCGACGTTGCCACTGCTGACTCTACTACATATGATCTGGCAGCAACAGCCGGATTAATAGGCATTATTGGTAATGGTTTATTTGCTGTGGCTCTAACGCCAACTGAAGTGACAACCCAGCAGGGCGAGATTCATATTGTTGACTCAGCCACGAAAGCAATTGAAGACCAAGCGATAAGGTTTCACACTTTTGGTAATGCTTCGGCTTTACATGCTGTAGACTTTAATGATGCTGTAAGAGGTGGAATGACAGCTCTACCAAATGCAGCAGCAGATGCGGCTGGAGGTCTTGCCATTAGTGATGCTGGAGGTCTTGATCTTGACACTAAACTTGCTAATACTAATGAAATTACAGTTGCTCGTATGGGGGCTTTAACAGATTGGATAAATGCTGGAAGGCTTGATTTAATCCTAGATGCAATACAGGGGACAGTTAATAATGTTGAAAGCGGTGTCAGTATCATCATACAAGACACTAACGAGTTACAAGTTGATTGGACTAATGGAGGCAGACTTGATCTTATTTTGGATGCTATAAAAGTTCCAACTGATAAGATGGTATTTACTGTAGCTAATAAATTAGATTCTAACATGACACATCTTTTAGGTGTTGCCGCTAAAATGTTCTCTCAATATATAGGGTCAGATGGTCCGGGAATATTCGTTGATTCAAGTGCGGCCAATACAAGCACAACTTTAGGTGTAGATGGAACAGAAGATAATCCAGTTTCCACTTTTGCTGCTTCAAGGACATTGGCGGATGCTCTTGGGGTTAAGGTTTATTATCTTGAGGGTAACGCAGACGTAACACTTGCTGCCACGCATGTCGATTGGGAATTTATTGGACTTGGAAGCGTAAAAGACAATATCGTTAATTTAGGTTCTCAGGATGTATCCAGATCATTATTCAGGAATTTAACACTCGAAGGGACTCAAGGCGGCGCAGGAAGGATAACGGTACGGGATTGCGCTTTGCAAGACCCTGGTGCAGGCACTACAACATTCCATATCTTTGCAGAACGCTGTGGAATAGTAGATGATATTCTCATTGATACGTCCGCAGACAATGTATTTGATGCGTGCTTTTCATTATCTCCTTCGGGTGTATCCCCTATCATAACTGCTACAGGTGCTTCCGGTTCGATCATCATAAGTCATTGGGGAGGTAAGTTAGAATTAAAGTCTCTTTCAGCATCGCATAATATAGAGCTTGATGGTAATGGCCACATAACCTTCAATGCAGATTGCAATGTCAATGCTAATCTTGCCATACATGGTGTATGGAATGTAACGGATAATACTGCTGGTATGAGTGATTTAGCTACAATGATAGGGTTGGTTAATATGACTAAAATAAATGCAGAAGTAGTTGACGCTTTAGCAACTGATACTTATGCAGAACCTGGAGATGAAGCTCCTGCTGCAACGGCTTCGTTAGCTACTAAAATAAGCTATAACTATAAGTTCTCAAGAAATAAAATAGAGACTACGGCAACCAAAATTCATGTTTATGATGATGCTGGGACTAACAAAGACCAAACCTCTACGATCAGTGATGATGCAACAACTTTCACGAGGGGCGAATTTGGAGCAGGAGATGCGTAATGGCTGTTGATACCAGGTTTAAAAGAGCATCAGCTATGTCAGTTTTAAACTCATCTATGCCTACTACGCATACAGATACTACTTCTGGAGTTGATGCTGAGGAAAGATGGGCTGTGACTTGGATGTATAGTGGTATTACAATTACTGCAGCGGTACCTGGTGGTTTGAATTATGGAAGTTTAGCTTCTATGGGAATGGGAATTTAATGAAACAACTCGATGATTATAGCATAGACCAACTTAACGAATTCAGTGGCTTTCTTTCGTTTAGGTCGTCTTGGGTTAATAGACAAATATTTAAGCACCCTTATAAGGTCTTGATGCTTATAACTGGAAATCAGTTTGGAAAGACTGGATCGATAGCGTATCAGTATGTTCTTAGAATTTTGGGTCGACATCCGATACCTGGAAAGAACATTGTCTTTTACCGGTGTGAAGAAAGGTCTTGCCCTAATGGCCATACTTATGATGCTAACCATCTCCCTTCTAATCTTGAGTGTATTGAATGTGGTGAGGAAGTCGATATTCAAAGTGGTCATGACTATCCTCCGATTGACCCTCCTGCGAAATGTGAGGTTTGTGGAAGAGATGTGAGGCGTTGGGAAAGAAATTCAAGAGTTTTTAGATTTTGCTCAGAGACACTTCCAGGTCAGAGTACGAATATTAGCTCAACAGGGGAGAGTGCTGAAGTTAAAAATACTCAATATCCTGAATTTAAGAAGTGGCTTCCTCCACACCTTATTAAAAAAGATATTACTTTCAGAAATCCATCGATGCTAATATCAGACCCATATGGGGGTAAGGATATTACGATCGACTTTGTTTCTTACAATCAAAGTGTTCAGTCAACTGCTGGAACTCAAAGAGCCTCTATTTGGTGTGATGAAAGTCCATCACTGGATTTTTATGAGGAGCAGTTGCCAAGACTTGTATCTGAGGATGGAGACTTAGTTTTAACTTATACTCCTGCAGACAGGACTTCTTGGATATTTGATGAACTGTTTGAAAAGGCTAGGCTTGTTTTGAGGACTAATGCTATTTGTACTTTTCTTAGTCAAGATGGAGACAGACCGTTAAATGAAGAAGTTGTAGATAGCCCTTATGACTATGTTGTTGTTATGGCATCAACTGACGATAATCCTACTCTTTCGAAAAGAGTTATAGATAACATCTTTATGGGCATTGATGACCCAGATACCTTGGCTATTAGAAGGTATGGAATATTTAAGCAGACTTCTGGAAGAATTTTTAAGGAGATGGATTATGCAGTTCATCTAATTCCAGGCGATAAATATATGCCTTTAGGTATTCCTTATCATTGGACTCATGGCAGAGCGATAGACTATCACCCTAGAACTCCTTGGGCTTGTATGTTTATGAGTATAAGTCCAGAGGACGAGGCGTTTATTTGGGGAGAACTTAATATTAGTCCTGAGAGGATGAGTATTGAGAATATAGCTAAAGAAGTTTCTTTAATTAGTGAGGATTATAAGTTTAGGGTTGAGTTAATTGACCCACTTTCTAAAGCATCTCAAAAGCATAAAGATGGAAAGAGTGTTACTCCTCTTGATGAGTTTAATGATGCTATGTGGAAGTGGAAGAAAGAGGGAGTTGGAACTGGGGGATATTTTTCTAGCTGGGATACTAAAGGAGAGAAAGGTCGAGATGAAATTCGGCTTAGACTCAAGAACGCAAAAAGAGTTGGAACTCCTTATAATAACCTCGTGATTGAAAAAGGGAAGCCTGTTAGACTTAAGACTATTTGGTATCTTGACTCTTGTAAGCTTGCAGCTAAGTATGCCCGCCAATGGAGATGGGAAGAATGGGCTAATTCTAAAGATGCTGTAACCAAGGAAGATAAGAATAAACCAGAACAAAAATGGAGCCATTTTAATATGTGTGCTGAAGCGTTGTTTAAGGTAGCAGCTTTTAAGGCGCCAAAGAATTTGAGGGAGAGTTTTGGGAGGAGGCCAAATTATTTTCAAGGGTCTGTTCAAAATTTGAACAAACAAGCAAATAGGATAGAGAATGGCTAAAGACGATAATCATAAGTTTGATAAAGCTGTTGAGGACAGACTGATTGCTAATATCATCAATAGTGACTTGACTCAGTCTCAGGCTAATCAAGAAGAATCTGATGATGAATTTGAGTCTTTCATGGACATGATGAATGGTGAGAGAGTTGAAAAGGAGTATGATTGGCAGTCGGATGTTAATATTCCTGAGTTCGCTATTCATATGTTGACCCAAGCTAGTATTGATGCTGGAGTCATGTTTCAACAGAGAGCCTTTACTGAAGTGTACCTTGAGGATGAAGGGGAAGAGGCTAAACTTAATGCTGAAGCGACTAAGGAATTAATTAATAGAACTCTTAATCAAAGGCATCTTTATCATTACCACAAGTATATGAGAGCAAAAGGAACTACTACTGTTGCTGGAAGGTGTTACGCTCATTGTTGGTGGGAGCAGGAAAGTAGGACTGAGAATGTTAAGGTTGGAACGACCACTGAATTTCAACAGCTTGATGTAGATATTGAAGGCCAACCTGTAACTGACCCTACTATTCAAACTCCAGCGGTGGGAGAAGTTGAAGTTGGTGAGTTTGATGATGTTGAGTTTATTACTAAAGATAGGTTTAATTATGAAATAGTAGACCAAAGAAACTTCTTTACTGATAATACTTATACTTATAGTCTTCAACAAAAGCCTTGGATGTTAGTAAGAGTGGAGAGGACTCTTGACGAACTCAAAAAAGAAGCTAAGAGAGCTGGCTATTTCAATCTTGACCTTCTTAAAGATTCAGAAGATACTCATTCAACTGAAATGGCTCAAGACACTTCCAACCTTGATGATAATGAAACTAGGGCTACAACAGATGTGCACAAGCCTTTTGATATTTACATTAGGTATGGAAAGCATTGGATTATGCCTAGTGGGAAGCCTGGAATAGATAAAGATGGAAAAGTTAGAGATACAGCGGTCTTTGCTGAAGTTGTAATGGTTTTTGCCAAGAAAGCAACCTCAACAGTTTTGATAGCTTTTCATAAAACTCCTTATATTGATGCTATGGGGAATCCGTTTAAGCCAGTTATCAGAGGACTTTGTTATATTAACTTAACTGAGGATGGTGGAGTTGGTGATGGTCTTTATTCTAGGGAGCTTCAAATAGGAATTAATGATACTTTTAATGTTTCAAATGATCGAGTTATGTTAGCAACTATGCCGACATTCAAGATCAAGCGAAACACTATGGATGACAACCCTGATATTTATTGGGAGCCAGGTCATGCTATTCCATTAAGTGAGACAGATGATTTAGTTGAGATGAAGCTTGATGATGATATAACTGGGGCGATAACTCAGATTGGAATGTTAACTGGAAAGATGCAACAAGTTACAGCTACATTCCCTCCTACTATGGGAGATGTCGCTCCACTGACTTCTACAACTGCGACTGCTGTAGCTGGAGCTGAACAACATCAAAACATTAGGACTAATTATAAAGGCTTAACCTTTGAAAATACCTTCTTAGCTGGAGATGGATTATATTGGATGATAAGCCAAATGACATGGGCTTTTGCTAAACCAGAAACTGGTGAGAAGTTGATGGGAAAGAAAGTGGTTGATTTTGACCCAACTAAAGATTATTATTATAAGCCTGTTTCTCAAGCAATCGAGAGTGAGTATTCTAAATCGAATAAAGTTAAAATGTGGATTCAAATGTTTGGCTATGTTAGTAACATCCAGCATCCAGACATTGTTAAGATGGTTAATTTTATTATAACTGAAATTGCGAAGTTAATGGGAGATGAGTTTGTTAATTTCTCTAGCGCTCTTCTAAATCCTCAACAACCTATTACTCAAGGAGGGCCGAGCCAAGCTGACGGTGTTGGAGGTGGAGCGACTAACGAGACTGGCCTTCCCCAAACCTTACCTGAGCAAGGAGTAAGAGATGCTGCCAACGTATGAAAATCAAATTACAGTAGCTGATTTAGAGGCTTTTGTTGAGAAGCAAGGGGGTCGATCATCTAAAGTGTTTTCTATCTTGGGTAAGTCAGCTACCTACATGAACGCTTTTGCTTCAGAGGTAGGACAACAACTTCTTCAAGATGGATTAAAGTATTTAGATGAAAGACTTAATAAAATTGTAAATATGAAAGCAATTGATGATGAGATTGCTGAGTATCGGGCGATGAAGTCTATTATGGATAGTTGGGCTGCTAGAGTCAATGTTTACCTTGAAAATCATAATAAGGTGAAAGATGGTGGCGGAAATGGCAAGACTAGCAAGATATGACCAAGTATTTCTTAGTGATAACGAAGAAGTGGTTTATTGGCATCTTGAGAATGGTGCTATTATTGAAATTAAACTGTTAGAAAAGGAGGAAGTAGAATGTTTATCGAAGATGAAAAAGACGAAGCCAGCCAAGGCAATGGTTCCGCCAGTCGAGTGACTGACGCAGACCTTGATGCGGCCGCAGAAGCTGAGGAATCTGAAGCAGAAGAGAAGGAAGAAGAAGAAAAAGAAGAGAAGCCTGATTTAGACAACTGGGAAAAAACTAAGATGGGTAGAAAGATTGCAGCTCAAGGCGGAGATATTTCTGAGCTTAAAGCTATGTTGGGGCAAGTCTTGTCTAAACTCGAGAACTCTAAGGATGATGATCCTGAATCTATCAGCAATCTTCCACTTGAGACTCCTACAACTAAGCAGGATGTTATTGATATTATGGATGACCGAGATAAAAGAACTGTTGATACTCAAAAGACTTATCAAGTAGACTTTATTTCTTCTGCCAATGCTATGAGAGACAATCCTGACCATGCTGAACTTCATTCAGCTGTCATGGACGAGATGGAAAAGAATGATGGGTATCGAAGGAAGCTATCTGGGGATGGAAAAAGTGATGGGAAAATTAACTATCTTGAAGCAAAAATAGCGGTGGTAAGTAGAATGAGTAAGGCTTCATCAGAAAAAACTAACCCTCTTGATAAAAATAAAGGTGAAGTTACTAAAAATCTTGGCGCTGGTTCAGACAGTAAAGTTAAACCCAAAGAGGGAAAAGCTGTTAAGCTGGACTCTTTTGCCGCTGAGTTTGTTAAAGATAGAAACATGAGTGATGAAAGTGTTAATAGAGCTTTATCAAAAGATCTTCCTGCTTCATTAGCTGGAGCTGGTAAATAGAAATGCGAAGAAAGCACAAACATTCAAGCCGTAAATTACCTACTGACATTCATCCTCGCCAACTCTTTGGAGATGGGGTTGGCCTAGCGAATGATGCAGGAAAATACTATGCTTGTGGTTATTGTGGCTTTACTTGCAACGTTGACCGTGACGGACTAGGTGGAGAAAATAGTCGAAGCGGTGTGAGGCACTCGGACTTTGTTGCCCCAGAGTATGATGGTAGCGGCGATATTTCAAGCCCTCTCAGCACGAGGCTGGTACTAGGTGGTGTCAGCCACGTCTTTGTCATAATGGAAAATGATGCTGCAGGAGACCCCAAAGGAGTTGTTCATGACTTTGAGCACTCTGTTTCAACTGGATGTCCTCTTTGTGGCTCAACTAATTGGCGAGGAGATTACCCATAATAAAATGAAAGGAGGGTAAAAATTATGATTACAGTTGTTCATGGAAGTCCACAGACAATTTGGTGCCGAATTAAGCCTGCTGCGACTATCTATGTTGGAAGTTTAGTTGGAGTTGATTCTTCTGCTTATGCTACAGATGAAGGTCTTATTGTAAGACCAGTAGCGGCTGGGGTAGCCAACACGACCAATGAAGATAGACCATTTGGGGTTTGTGTAGGTACTAATTTAAGGACTCCAAACTTTGATTCTACTTATTTAGCTGAGAAAATTACTGACCCTGGTGTTACAGGGGTTAGAAGTGATTCAGCTGAATATGTTTTGACTGAAGGCACAGGAAGTAAGAATAACATAGCTGAAGTGGAGGTTGCTATTATAACTCCATCAACGGTTTTAAGGGCTCCAATTAGAAATAACGCTATAGGAACAGCTATCACTCTTTTAACATCTACAGCTGGAAACGCTAATGGATTGACGGTTACAACTAACGCTAATGATATTGCTGGTATTGCTGGAAGAGGATCAATTTATTGTAGAACTGGCCTTAATGCTGGTCAGTATCGATGGACTGATGATACATCTAGTACTGTTCATGCTTGGGACAGAGAGATGTTAGCTTCTACAGCTAATACTGGTGAGACGTATGTGAAAGTTGGTTACAATACCTATGGCGAAGCGTGGGCAGTAATTGGTGATGGAACAGTAGCTAGTTTTCTTGATGCTGGTACAGCGCATAGTACCGCGTACGACATCATTTGGATATTAAGGCTCGATTTGAGCGAAGCGGGTAATGAGTACGCCGAGTTTATGTTTGACGGCACCGCATTTAACGCAGTAACTGGATAAGAAAGGAGGTAAATTATGGCTAGTCCACTTACAAGCAGTCAATTTGTAAGATTGATGGATGAAAGGCTGCGCGAAGTAGCTGAAGGAGTCTATAGTGACCTTCCTTCCATGATTCCAACACTCTTTAATGTCTTGACATCAACTAAAGCTTGGGAAGAGTTTTTCCAAGTTGGCGATGTTCCAGATATTCCTGAGTTTAATGGTAAGTTGAGTTTCTTAAGTATCGCTCCTGGGTTTCACACCAAGATCGAGCCTAAAGAACATGCTGGAGGTCTTCAATTCCAGAGAAAACTTATCGATGACAAGCAGTACTCTGTTCTGGATGACAGAGCTAGTGGTTTGATGAGATCGGCTCAAAGAACTCGTGAAAAGAAAGGGGTTAGAGCATTTGCTTTTGCGTTTAGTTCAGCATTTGACTATATGACTTCAGAAGAAGGAGTCTCTCTTTGTAATAACTCTCACACGACAAAAGCTGGTACACCAACATCATCTGGTTTTGACAATCTTGGAACTAGCGCTCTTACTAAGACCTCGGTCGCAGCGACCAGGCTTAATATGCGACAATTTAGAAGTGATATATCTGAGCGAATAGAGATTGGTGATCAGTTAGCGCTGATTGTTCCTGACAACTCAGCTGATGTAGCTATGGAAATTGTTGGGACTCCGAGTGGTTATGAGACTGCTGCGAAGACCAAGAACATGCTTTACAAGAGGCATGAAGTTATTCCTTATCTTAGGCTGGATGACTTTGATACCAATAATTGGTTCATGGTTGATAGAGCTAAGATGAAAAGGTCTTTAGCTTGGATAGATCGTATTTCGCCAGAAACTAACTTCACGGTAGATTTCCATACATTCGCTTCTATGTTTAGTGTTTACTTTAGAATCGCTTATGGTCATACCGATTGGCGATGGATTTTTGGTCACAATGTCAGCTAAGATTTCTATTAATTAACCTACTTGGGGAGAGTCTCATGCTCTCCCCTTGATAGGGGGCAACCCCTAAAAGGAGGTAAACATGGGAGCTTTTGGTACTTATAAAGTAGGAGGTATTGCTATTGCGGCTCAGCCGCTTACAACTGGAAGTATTTTCTTTGTAGATTCTGGTAATGTGGATGGAGATGATAGCCCAAATTCAGGGGCTAATCCGAATGTTCCGTTTTCGACTGTTAATTATGCTATCAGTCGTTGTACGGCGAATAATGGTGATAGGATTTACCTGATGCCTGGACACAATGAGTCCTTGATAGCTGTTACTAGTTTTGTAGTTGACAAGGCTGGTATTGAGATTATAGGTCTTGGATTTGGCCAGAGTAGGCCTACATTTGACTATGATCATGTTAACGGTTCTATTGAAATGGATGCAGCTAACTGCAGACTGTCAAATGTGGTTCTTAACGCTTCTGAAACAGCGGTAGTTGTTGGAATCAATGTTAATGCTGATGGTGTTACTCTTGACCATCTTGAGACAACTTGGGAGGCAACTGGAGATGACTTTAAGATTATAGCCGATGTTGATGGTTTTGACAGGTGTACTATTGTTGATAACAAGTTTTTTGGACAGTTAGCAGTGGCTGGAGGAGTGACTTCTATCAGAATTGATGACTCTCACAACTTAATCTTTCAGCGAAATATGATGGTTGGAAACTCAGCGATCATGTTTACTATGGCTGGAGCATTATCACAGACTTGTGTTGTTACTGATAACATCATGTATAATGCTGATGTAACCGATGACAGTTGTTGGGAAATAGCTGTAGCATCTACTGGGATATTTGCCAGAAACACTACTGGTTCTTTGTATGCTACTGGGGTAGCTAACATTCTTGACCCTGGTTCATTGCTTTGTTCTGAGAACTATAGTGTTAATGCTGTTCTTGAGACTGGCATTGTATTACCAGCCGCTACGCCAACGTAATGAAGAAGTTAGCGATATGCTATCCTTGGGATTCGCCTTTTATGTTCTCTGTTGGCGTAGAGTCAATGTTGAACATAAAGGCTCCTGAGGGAGTAAAAATTCAGTGGATTAGAGGGCTTGGTTGGTGTTCTTCTCGAAGGCACATTGATTGCTTGGAGAAAGCTATTAAGTGGGGAGCTGATTATATTTGTATTCTTGGGTCAGATCAAATTTACCAAGAAGATATAATTTTGAGGTTGGTTGAAAGAGTAAAGGAAGGGTATAAAATTATCTCTGCTTTAATTCCCACAAGAGGCCATGTGTCAGGCCAAGGAACTCATCCATTTCAGTTTATGGCTTGGAGACGTAACAAAGAAACAAAGGAGTTTGAGATCATTGACAATGACGAAGCAGAGGTACAAGAAATAGACTTGATTGGATCAGCAGTGTTTATGTTCCCAACTGAGATTTTAAGTAACCTTAAGAAACCTTGGTTTAGCCATGACATTGTAGGAGAAGGGTATAAACTACAACAGTCATGTGATGTGAGGTTTATATGGAGGTTAAAGGTAGAAGCAAAGGCAAAAATTTATGTGGATACAACTATTAAAGTTAAACACGCCCATGTATTTGAAATTGATGAGTCTTTTCAAGATAGGTTCAAAGACTGGGGTAATTAGGAGGTTGAGATGGGTGAGATTAAGTTTTTTGGAAAAATAGACTTTAACGCCAAAGGAAATGTAAGTGCTTCATACCCTGCGTGGTATTTTACTCCACACATTGATGAGTTGAAGGAAGAAGTTAGTGATGTGGAAAGGGCTTTAAAAACAAAGTCAGTTCCTTATGACCAAATTCCCATGATGGAAGATAAGCTTAAAATGAGTCAATTTAGGTATGAGTCTATTATAGGGTCTAGACCTAAATTAAGCGATGTAGAAGAAGACAACTTGGCTAAAGTTTATACAGAACTAAGCAAAAGAATTGCTGATGCTATGTTCTCTTATAGTGAAGAAATGTTTGGGACAGCTAGTGCTCATGAAGTAGTCAGAAGGCAAAAAAAGTTTTGCGTTCCGATAGCTAAGAATTTAGCAAAATCTCTTTTTATTGATTGGGATGACGCTATGACTACTATCAAAGGTGCTACCAAAGCTTGGAAGATAATTGGCAAACTTCTTGGAGAGCCCACTAATGAAGAAGTTTTAAGGCGTGATCGATCAACGGTTAAGAGTAACTTTCTTGGACTTCAAGACCCTCATGAGAGTGTCAAGGCGAACTTATAATGGATGGAAAAACGCTTCTTTATAAAATTCAAGAGCTTTTAAATGAGGATTCTTCGTCAGCGTTTTTAGATAGAAGAAGCTCTTTTCAATTTCTTTGGGAAGCAGCAACTAAGTTTTCTCAGCGCACTAATGCGCTTACAAATACTCAAAGCATTACAACAGTAGCTGATCAAACAGATTATACACTTAATGCTAACTTTCTAAAGCTACGACTGAAAGACGACAGGAACCGTTATTATGTTAAGTATAATGATGGAAGTAATAAATCTTTCATTTATGAAAAGTCTTTTTCTGATATAGTGCTTGCTAATAATACAACTTCGGTTACTCATCCAGGTGAGTTTGCTATTGAACCTGATTCAACTTTAGATTCTCAAATCAGTTCGACTACAACCAGTGTTGGAGCGGCTTCCTTAGGATTAGTAATATTAACAGACACAACTGCTGACTTTTCAGATGTCTCGGCTGGAGACAATGTTCATAATACTACTGATGGAAGTGATGGAACAGTTATTTCAAAGACCTCTTCAACTGTTTTGGTAACAGTTCTTTTTGGGGGAACTGATAATGATTATACTTCTGGGGACTCTTATGTTATTCAGCCTCAAGGTAGAATGAAGATAGTTCTCGACCCTCCACCTGATACTGCTGGACATACAATGACGGTTTATTATAATGAGAGACCTGATCCTGTATTCCACGATTACGGGGTTTATAGATTCCCTGATCAGTATGTTGAAGGGATAGTTTTTTACGCTCTTTGGAAGTATAAGTATCGAGATAGTGAACCTAACTTTGGCGATGCTTATTTTCAGTTTTTCGAGACAGCTGTTAAAGAAGCTAATGCTCAAATGGGAGATGCTATGAGACGAAGAAAGATTCCAGTTAACTTTAAGGCTAGAGGGAGATAGTTATGGCTAGATTTAAGTTTCAGGGGGTAACTGTAGACCAAGCTGGCAACCTTATCCTGTCTGCTACTGTTTCTGCTTTTTTAACTGGAGTGTCAACAGTAGCAAGCATATACACAGCGTCAAGTGGGGGAAGTGCTGTGAATAGCGTTACATCAAGTTCGACTAATGGTTTGTTTGAGTTTTGGGTTGACACAGATGATTATACCATTGACCAAAGGTTTAAAATTATAATATCAAAAACTGATTTTACGAGTGTGCCTGTTGATGAGATAACCATTTTTCCTTATATGATTGTACCTATTGAGAATGATGCAGTTACCCCAACTGTTACTATTGGTAATGCAGGAGATGGTCTTTATTCGCCTTCTAATAATATAATAAGAATGGCAATTAATGGGCTAGATATCATGCAATTTGATACATCTGGACTTCAAGCAACTGCAACTAGTCCAGCCCCTACAATGATAAATGAAACTTCATCAATTACTAATCCTGTTTTTGTTTTTGATAATGACTCATCTTCAGGCCTTGGAAGGGCAGCGGCTAATTCTCCAGCTGTAATTGGCGGAGGGGTAACACTTCAAGCTTGGGGGACAGAAACTCTTACAGCAGCAGCACCTACATTAAGGCATTGGGGAGCTACTATTCTCGATTCAAACTTAAACGCTGTAGATGGAACTTTAGGGAGTGGTACTTATATTGGGCAAATAAAAACTATTGTAATGACCGAGGCCAGTAATTCAAGTACTATTTCAATAACCAACCATCAGACTTCCGACCCTGAAGTTGCAACCTTTAATGCGGTGGATGAAACTGGAGTCTTTTTATGGTCTGGGACAGAGTGGATTACTTTATTCGCTACTTGTACCTTTGTATAATTTAATGATACAGTCTTATAAGATAATACTAATATGCTTTTTGTTATCTTCTTGTGGTGGAGGTAATTGGACTAAAGAAGATACTGCTAGGCAAGTTGCTTATGGAGCGGTTCATATTATTGATTGGGGCCAAACTCGAGATATTTCTAAGTCTGGTAAAGAAGAACTTAATTTGTATCTTGGGAAGCATCCTTCTTTGGGAAAGGTAGATACTTACTTTATAAGTACATTAGCTATACATACTTTAGTGTCTTATAGTTTGACACCTAGATATCGGAAGTGGTGGCAGTATTTAACTTTTGGAGTAGAAACTGGAGTTGTGGTTAGGAATTATAATTTAGGAGTTAAGGTAGATTTCTAATGGCTGAAGATAAAGACATAAAAACTCTTGGAATAGCTCTTGATGGCAAGTTGGTTAAGAGTGAGCATCCAGCTTTAGTTGGGAAAAACTTTTCGGTTCTTGAAAATATGAGGTATCGGAAGGCGAGTATTGAGTCTGTTTATGGTCAAAGTAAGATTAATACTACTGTCTTGGCTAATCCAAAATCTAGAAGTGGCTTTCATTTTAAGAAAGATCAGCCTGTCGAAAGCCATGTAATTGCTCATGCTTTAGATTCTAGTAATGCTAATCCTAAACTTTACCAAAATACAACTGCAATTCCAAGTACTGGCGATTTTTCTGCGACAGTTTTATTTACTGAAAATACTAGTGCTGGGGTAGCTAGATTTAGTGATGCTCCAGATAGCAGTATGATTTGTTGTAATGGCAAAGAAAGTCTTGTATTTGGAGGAGATGAGTCAAGGTGTTCTGCATTTATTATTTATGCCCCTGATAACCCAGACACAATTAAATATGACTATACAAGTGAAATAAATAATACTTTGGATAGCAATGCAAATATTGCCACTATTGTAAATGTGGCTAATACCATTGACAACAACACAATGTTACTTTTGCATTGCGAGGGAAGTGATGGTTCTACTACTTTTACAGACTCGTCACCTGTAACTTCTCATACATTGACTGCTAATAGTAATGCCCAAATAGATACTGCTGACTTCCAGTTTGGTAGTGCCTCTGGGTTATTTGCTGGAACTAGTGATTGGTTAACTGTCCCAGATGACGCAGATTTTGACTTTAGTGGTGGTAATTGGACAGTGGATTTTTGGATAAAGATGGTAGGCCAAGGTGGGGGGGATAGTATATATCATCAACGTACAGACGCAAGTAATTATATATCTATTACTATTAACTTTTCAATACCAGACAGCGACCCGCTTGGTATAGTATTAACAGTTGTCAGTGGAGGTGCAACTGTTGTTTCCTTATCATCTGAAAATACTAATTTAAATGCTTGGACTCATATAGCAGTTGTTGAAGAAGAAGATGACTATTATATATTTATAGATGGCCTTTTAAGTAATTCAACTACTGACACCAGCAGACCAGCTAATTACACTGGGGATGTTAAAATAGGTGGAAATGGTGTTGATGCAGGGGCAAGCATTAGTGGGTGGCTTGATGAATTTAGAGTATCAAATATTGCTAGGTGGAATGTTTCGTTCATACCTCTTCCTGTTGCTTATGGCAGTTCATCAACTCATATACTAGTTGGCTCTATTAGACCACTCAAAAATATTAAGTTTGCTATTGTTACAGCTAATACTACAAATGTGGCATCTAGTATATATTATAATAATGGCACTGGTTGGGTTACTGTTTCTGGGTTATCTGATGGAACTGACTCTAGTGGAACATTGGCACAAGATGGAACTATGTCATTTGTTGATACTAAATTATTAGCAAAAGTTATTATGGTAGATCAGTTGTTGTTGTATTGGTATAGAATAGAGTCTGGTGCTATAGATACAACTACAACTATTGCTCAAGTTACCTTAGGTAGCAATATGCAAACTGTTAAGGACATATGGGATGGGGTATTACTTACTGTTATTGATGCTCAAATATATGATGGTACTACTTATAATGATGCCAGCATTCAACTATTTGAAGAGGACTATAGTTCAGCAAATACTGCTACATATTATGATCTAAATGGGCTTACAACCAGTAGCAGTGTAGTTGTTGGAAGTACTGTTAGATTATCTGGTTTATCAGTAGTGCTTGTAGGAGGTAAGGTAAATGCTGCAGCTACTAAAGCTTATATAGACTATTGGGATGGTGATAGTTGGGAATTGGGAGTTGGAATTATAGATGGTACTAAAGAAGGTGGAGCATCTATGGCTAAATCAGGGACAATATCTTGGCATCCACAAGAGCCCAATGTAGAGTTGAAGCGTACCATCGCAAAGAACTTGACGGCATATTATTATAGACTGAGATGGAGTGCTACATTATCAGCAGCTGATATTTTTGTAGACGCAGTATTTGGTATTTCAGCGCAAAGGGTAATTGAAGACTACAGCTTTTCCTTACTTGCTAATGACAAAGTATGGCTATTAGATAATGTTAGTGGTGATAGAAATTCAGCTATATCTTCTGCAACTGCTACCTCGTCTGTATTTAATGGAGAAGATTCTACCAAAGAGTTTTTTGGTGATGATGCTAAGCTAACTGCTGGTGGATTTTTATATAGCCAATTTGGCTCATCTCTTTACAATGTTATGGTATTTTGTAAAGAGAGCGAGAC
>SDBV01003542.1_pt1 | contig 22957 bp, 33 predicted proteins | sample 2277081 | NCBI WGS metagenome assembly SDBV01 (sample SAMN10402039, study PRJNA504765) | marine sediment metagenome | isolation source: marine sediment core GS10_PC15, 223 cmbsf | place: Arctic Ocean: Southern Knipovich Ridge | collected 2010 | reverse complement strand
ATCAATATTCATGGCGAGGATACTGTTGCCGCTGAAAATATTAACTTCCGCGCCTGCCGTCGCAGTGCCTATCTCCCATGCGAGATTGCCGAATCTCCAGTCAATGAACGCGCCTGTCTGCCTTGATGGGCTGCCAAAAACGATTTCACTGGATGATGCGTCAGGGGTTAATATCGTCATGCCGCCGTTTGCGCTGTTCTCGACTACAAGGTCATCCACAGCTGCTGGCGCGGACTGTGCCCCGCATGAGGCGGTGTGTACGTGCAGAGTGCCATCCGTTTGCGCTACACCTACGCCTAGAGTGGCTATAACTTGTGCGCTTGCGAGAGTCGCTAGTCCTGAAAACGTAACTTGCTGACTCCCGTCGATGCTCATTGCCAGCGTGCCGCCCGTAGCGATACCGTACTGGTTTGCGCCGATCCGATATGCTCCGGTGTCGATGTCCGCCCCGAAGCTCATGCCCGGCAGTGCAGCGGTACCATCCGTGCCCCTCCAGTGGCCCCCGTCGCTGTACAATGGATTGAACGCCGCGTCCGCTGCGTCCCGTATCTTTACGATGCTGTAGCCCACGGGCGAAGTGTCCGCCCAGAGCATGTGTGCGAACGTGGTGACTGGTGCCGTAGCGCCGCTGCTGGTCTGCACAAGGGCCGATATGTGATCGTTCATATCACTACGAACGTTCGCCCCGGAATCGTTCGCAATGTTCATGTCAGTTTGTGGCATAAGACTCTCCTAAAGCGCCAGGCGCTCTTCCACTTTCACTTGCAGAGTGCTGACTGCAATATTAGCTTCGTCATCGGTGCTGGTGAACTGCGCCCTATACTCCAGGTGCCGTGCGTTGACTATGTTCGCATCCAGTAATTCCCATGCGCCCCACGTCGGCACGTTGTCAGGCGCTGTCCTGAACTCCATGCGCACGTCACATTCGCTGCCCTCTATCCCGTCCCAGTCTAGCCAGTCATCCACGTTCCCTGAACGGCTGTCTATCAAGTCATTCACTAGGCTACTCACTACGTCGATGAGTGGCGTGACACGCACGTTACGAACTGCACCCAAGTCCACGCCGCTGGTGAACTCGTACAACCCCGTGGTGAACACGTTGCCGCTGCCATCTACATCCAGCGTCAGGGTTGCGCCGTCCACAACCACCTGCGTCTTAGCGCCAGCAAAGCCTGCCTCTTCTGTCTGCGTGTCCAGTGTTGTCCAGTTATGGGCAGAGTATTGCAACGCCCTCACGGATGCCTCAGTGACGCTCTTGTTTCCTGAGCTGTCCACGAACTTGATGAGATAGTGCCCATCCCTGAGCGGCACCGTGCCTTCTACCGCATTGCCGTGCACACCCCCAGGGCTGCCGATAGACACACTGTTTGCCCAGTCCGGAGTCGAGATATCAGAATCATGGCGCACCTCTACCTGCCCGCCCCACCGCACATCGGCGGCAATGGATTGAATCCACTTGAGCAATACCGAGCCTTCGCTGATGATGGCCTGTAAGCCGGTTGGGTTTTCTGGCTTGGCTGACAGTCCAGTAACACCATGGAGCGTCTGGACGTATATGCTGAACGCGCCCAAGGTTGTCCGGGCACGAACACGGAACACGTAGAGGGCAGGATCTAGATCGTTGATGTCTATCGTCACGCCTTCTGTGGATGGCACAACTACCCACGTCGCGCTCGCAGCAAGTCTATACTCAGGATGGTATGAGGCTACGAACGCATGGGTTGATGCCGTCCAGGATAACGTAACAACGCCTATCGCCTTGATGCCCGTGGGCACCTGGATGGTTTCCACTATCTGCAACGAGGTTGGCGGAGTGACTTCTAGGAACGCGCTTGGCAAGTCAGTGTTAGACGCCAGATCAACAAGAGTCTCTTCGCCAGAATTCCAGTCATAAATCCCTTCGGCAGTCTCTTTGAACTCAAGGGAAATCACATCAACCGGATGCGCCTCACCGTCCCCGATCGCTACGTCTTGCTTAGATAGGCCAAACTTTGTAGTACGGAATGGCTTGCCACTCCAGCCAAAGCGATCGATATTATATGTGAAGTTGTCGCCGGCAATTATCTGCATTGCCACTTGGCTGAATGTAGCACCCACCGTGATTGCTTGCCGGGCATCCTCAAGCACTATCTTGGCCATGCGCTGTGCTGTTGCTGGGCGTGTCGTAGCGGCGAGGTCCACCTGTGCCGGTATCTTCTCTCCATCCTCTGTAACGTACAATGCATTAGTCACTTCGGGATAACTGACGGGCTGATCAAAGTTTATATGCGATGCATAAAGTCCAGTCACTGTGTTGACGCGCTCAAGACGGCTTACATTCGTGCGCATATTGATGGGGCTGATTGTCGCATCTTCGTCGAGTGTAACCGTAGGCGCAACCCACCGAGCAGCATTGAAAAACCAACTCCCTGCTATACGCTTCACACCCCCGCTCAGCGGATTCATACTGCTTGCCATTTCCTTAAGTATGTCGAAGGGCTGTCGGTTCACGTCTATCATGTAATTGCATGTGTATCTCGGCTCCGCCAGCTTGCGAACGGTGAATGTGCCCGTCGAGCTACCCGTCAAGTCTATCTGTGTGCCTTTGAGTGCATTGGTGTAGCTTGTAGCAAGACGAATCTGTGTGGGCCAGAACCATGGACCACCACCGGGAACGGGAAAGCCCCCGGCGAATGCCTGGTTGTTTGCATCTTGCCGATATGCTCGTGTACGCATCTGGCGCATGACAATCACGTAGTAGTCAGTGTCCACCGCAAGCCCGGTCGGAAGCGAACCCGACACATCAAATAGCCGTACCTTGTCACCCGTAAAAAATTCCAGGAAGGTTCTCTCTTCTTCTTGATCGCCACTGAATCGTAGTTGATCCGTGGAAATCTTTACGCCACCCCACACTGGATGCTCATTATCAACTACATGCTCAATGGCCTTTGTCTCTACGAATTCATCCGATACATTCGCAGACGCATCGAGCGTAGTTGTGTCTATTTGTGCAGCCGGAACGCTCAAGCCCGAATTAAGAACTGTAGTTCTGAGATAATCCTCAATACAGACGCACGGGTTCGGGTTCCAGTGCGTTGCGGCTGTGCGATTGTCTAGTACTTTCTTGCCCCGGACGTGCGCGCTGATGTTGGGCACGCCACCTTTGAAGGCATCCTTCTGGAACCGCAACGAAACATATATCTTAGCGTGTCCTACCTGCCGGTGATCTTCTGTCCATCCTGCGTCCCTTGCAACTAATTCCGGGAACGGTTGTGAGTTGTCGGCAGGATTGCCAAGGCTCTTGAATATCCGCACAATCGGATTGTTATCGTTATCCGGGCCATACTGCCCTGCTGTCACCTCGCCGGAGCCGTTGATGAACCCATTATAGATTGGGATGTCATTGAAGAATACCGTATCAATCGCATCGACTTGATGCGCACATAAAGTTATTACTATTTCGAGTCTGTTGTTATCCCCCGTCGTGCCGATGAACGTAATTGGTCCAGAGATGCGCCGTTCACCATACAGAATCCTCTGCGCAGTCACGGCTTGCAAGATGTTGACTGTGTGGCTTGTCGCGCGGGTATCGAAGCTGGACTCTGTAGCTTTTGTAATTAACTTGCCAGCAACGAACAACCCTACGAATTTTAGAGTTCCTATAATAACCGAAGTAAGTGTAATAGCAGCTAGTTTGACCGCTATGGCCGCAACTACCGGAGGCATCAGCCGACCCTCCACGCTCGCTTAGCACAGCCCTTGATAGGTAAGCGCTGCCAGCCCCTGTCGCTACACGCAACGGCACGCACGCCATCTAGATCTACATTCGCAATCGTCGCACCATCGGGCATATCGAGTAGGAGGAAGTCCCCGCGCTGCGCCATGCTAGGCGGTATCTCAGAACACCCATATTCAATCATCACGCTCTCGGCTATCATTTCCACGCCGCCATGCTCGGCAAGAGTAGCCTGCATCCCTTCCTTGTCTGTGTAGCCCCGGAACTCCGCAGCAACATCCACGCCCGTCATCTTCTCCACAATGTCACAAGCCGAGATGCAACAGTCATGCGTGCCGGGCTGGAACCTGGAATGCTTCTTCTCTTCGATGGCCTCGCGCAGCAACTGTGGCCAGTTCTGTTTCCGGGTTAATATTCCCATACCAAAGACTTCTCCTGTATCAGCGGTATCTCATCAAAGCCCTTATCAGTTTCCAGCCCTAAGATTGCCTTCTGATCTGCCGATGTCCACACCCTGGACGATGCTCGCGTGAGCGCACGTAGCTGGCTCTCCGCGATGATTGAGGCTGACGAAGCGTCACCTGCCTCGAAAATATCCATGACATCCATAGAGCCCGAAAAGATCAGCTCAGGATCTGCAACGATCGCTTTGGACGCATCAAACATTCCCATCCACATCGACACGGGGCGTCCTTGATAGTTCTCTGTTAATGCCGTCGATATAATGTCAGACGGAATGGCAGACAGAGTAAACCTAACACTGTTTGCAATGATGTCCTCTGTCTCAGCAATCTCTGAGATGTCCAGGAGGTTTCCTGCCCCAAGGTAGGTGTCGCCATCAAATACAAGATCGCCCACGCCATCCCACAAGTTTAGATCCGCGCTGTCGAATTCAAACTTCACCAGAGTAAACGGACGGTTGCCCGGTGCCGTCAGTTCCGTTATCATCCCCGCTGTGAGTCCGCGCGCCATCAGAATGCCTCAATTGCGCTGAACCCCTGCGCGTACAGGTGCTCTCTGTCAATCCGATACGTGAAGCCCTGAGTAAGCCTGAACACGCCCACAGTGGACGAGACTGTCACGGAGTCCCCGTCCCCAGGTGCACTACGGAGATCGGGCCATATCTCAAGTGTGGCATCCCCGCCGCCATCTGCTGTTGCATCCTGCGTAACTCTGTATAACCGTGCGCTGCTGGCAGAGCCTAGCTGTATCCAGTCCCCGCGCTTGAGGTAATTGACAGCCCCATTAGGTGCACCCTTGATGGCTAGCTGGTCACCAGTCTGCGATGCTCCGTCCACCAGGGGCGTGCCTGGGGCTGTAGCTGCACTTCCTCTAGGCGTGGTGCCATGGGGGTCTCCAAGCAGGAACGTGCCCTCGGGACCATTCAGAGACACGAACCAGCCTACCCAGTCTTCTGCGCTATCCCGCGTCTTGGGAACCAGAGCCGCGCGCACGCTCCACCACTTGCCGTCATGGGCCTGGACTTGCTGAGCACCGGAGAACGGAGACTGCGTGACGCCCACGATGGACTTTTGATCCCATTGAGTTTCTTGGATGGATACGATGTCCGGGAGTGTGAGTGGATATGTGATAGCCATTATGCGAACGCCCTGCGGAAGTTAGGATCGCGCTGGGCTCTGTCGCTGACAGCACCCACAGCGGCGCTGGTTAGGGCGGGCTGTGCCTGGGTGATGCCCTTGGCTACCTGTTCTCGGATTGCGTCATCGCCCATGGTGGGGCCGAGGAAGTTGACGTTGACTACGGTGCCGCTACCCGTTTCAAATGGCGGCTCAATGCCTTGCAGTGGAGATGCTGTTGTAGTGGCGCCAGCAAGTCCAGCGAAAAAAGAACCAGTAGCTCCGCCGCCGAACAATGAGAACAGCGCAGTGAATAATCCTTTCTTAAACAGAGCAGTAGCGATATCGTTGAGCGCGCTGACGGCTGTCTTGGCTAGAGACTCGAATGCGTTCTCGCCTTTGAGTAGAGCACCTGCTATGCCGTCGCCTACATCATCGAAGGCAGTCTCGAGTCTGTCGATAGTCGGGGTTAGTTTTTCGGCCTCTTCTTTCGCGTCTTTAAATAGTGGCTCCAGCGGAGGCATGGCATTAATGGTGCTTCCTAGTCCCTGATATTTATCGATGATTGCTTGTATCTTTGCCGCAATTACTTCCGAAGATCCTCCCGCGTCATTTATCTTCTTTGTGAACTCGGCAAGAGACTCAGCCGTTACCGATCCAGAGAATGCCAACTCGCGGAGAAGCGTGCTAGTCTCTCGAATAAACTCTTTAGTTTCAGGCTCTATCCCCTTTATCTTGAACCCACTTATTGCTTGTTCAAGAGCAGTATTGGATATACGCGCAGCCATCGCCAAAGACTCGATAGCTGAATCCGCAGGGTCCTTAAATCCTTCGGCGAATTGTTCGCCAGCTTTTTCCCCTGCTTTACGGAACAATACAAACTGACCCTCTTTTCCAAGTTCACCACCAACAAACCTAATGAACTTTTTAACTCCTCCCTCTGTTTCTTGTGCTAACACCGCAGTAGCAACTGCAAGATCTAGGGTTGCGGCACGAATCGCAAGCACTGCTATAGCCAGAGCATCAACTGGTACCCGGATAACCACAGCAAATGCATTTGCTACAGTTGGCCCGCGATCTTCTATCTCGTCAAAGAACTTACCAACCTCCACCAGCACATCAGCCATGAACGATAGAGATCCCTCTGCGGCTGTCCCGATAAAGTCTATTCCCGCCGCAACTGTTGGCCCTATCTTAGCAATGGTATTATTTACCACTTCGCCGACGCCACCAGCAGCAGCTAGTTTGTCAATGATGAAGTTTGCAAATGATTCCACAATTGGCGCAGTTCGTATGGCTATCTGATCCCCAACACTCTTGAATGCCAATTTCATCTTGCTTACTGCATCATTAGCCTCCTCGATCTTCTTGGCATCAAAGTCTGAAATCTTGCCACCAATATCTTCTAGGAACTTATCAATATCCTTGAGGGATTCCGTACCCAGGTTCAACAGTGCCAGACCACGCGCACCAAACAAATCAGACGCTATCTGGATGCGTTCTCCTTCGCTGCTAATCTCTGCAAGAGCATCTGCAATAGCTATGAACTGATCCGGTATGCTGAGGGATATGAGTGCCTTAGCATCAAGCCCTAAGTCCTTCAGTGCGTCTATGGCTTCGCCCGTGCCCTTCGCAGCATCGTTCACCTGCCGTGTCATGTTCCGCAAGGATTTCTCAAGCACCTTAGTCTCGACGCCTGCTTCCTTGGCAGCTTGCTCGAATACCTGCAACTCACTCACCATTATGCCGATGATTCGAGAAGACTTAGCTATCCTGTCCAGCTCCTTGAATGAATTCTTTGCCATCAGAACCAGCGCGGCAGTCGCCGCACCAGCCGCTGCTACTAGTGTCACACCAAGGATCTTTACTAGCCTTAGAAGGGATCGTGTTGCACTGGCAACAAGTCCTGGAATAGAACCGAGCCCCCTAGCCCCAAATCTTGTAAGCCTGCCCGCAGCCTGAGCAAGCGCCGTCGATACATTCGTGCGAAGAAGGCGGTTGAACTTCTGCAACCGATTCGTGGCTACGCCGAGCCCTTTATTAAATGGCTTCGTCACAGCCAGCAAGCTGATCTTCAGGCTACCTATGAGTGTTGTCTTAGCCATCCGCCATACTCTTCGCTTGCCCAAACGCCGCCAACACTTTAGCGCCCACGTTCTCCTGTCCGTCAAACTTCAGCATGAAGTCATCCGCGCTCATCTCTGGCTTGCCCTTGCCACGATTCGCGTTGTAGAACATAGCCAACGCCCGTGCTGCGTGCAGATTCTCTTCGCCGAATGGGTGGATATGGTAGTACGCCATCCACTCCCCGAACTCCCGCGAGTCCATCCGCTGTTGCAGTTCATGGACGGTGCATCCCCCTATCGCTAAAGTGAGTCTGTGCCAGAACTGCCGCTCAGGGCGGCTTCGGAGTTTTCCTCGGCGCTCTCTACCGCATCAGTGTCCATCCTGTTAAACTCACGCCCGGATTCCCATATCCTAGTTAAGGCATTTGCGCTCTTGTCGCCGAGCTGTGCAGCATCAGTGAACATGGGCGTGCCATCTTCGTTCACAAGCACCAGCACGCAGAACCGTGCGCGCAGGTTCATTAGCCGCGTAGCGTTCCCGCTCTTGTCTAGGATGCCCGCCTCGAATGCGTCCCGTTGCGTACCAGACAATGTACGAATGCGCACAGAGCCGCCCCACTCTGGAACCTCAAGCTCCAGCGTAGGGCGGTCATCTGCTTGCGTAATTTGATCCTTCGTCAGTAATGCCATGGCGTCCTCTCCTTTTTCGTTGCGCCTATATGCCTGTGATGGTTCCGCTCACTTTAAGAGTAATGTCCTGACTCATCAATTCATCAACTGCGAACGAATGCCCAAAACTGATAATGAACCCAGGAAATGATAGCGTCTGTCCACTGCCGTTCGGGTCGATGGTGATAGTCTCTTCCACCCCCTGAACAGGCAACGCTACAGTCGGATTGTAATGAACATTCAGGGACACTTCCCCGCCGTCAACAAGCCCAGACGGTGTGAATGTTTTATAGTTAGTCGATCCCAAATGAGTGCCGTCGATTGCCGCGCGTGTTCCGTTCGGTCCATCAATCGTCACGATCTCGCCGGTGAAGCCCGAAGTTCCGAATGTGATGGTTGTCCCATCGCCTGGCCCTATAGCCATTGTGATACCTCCTTTATCCTCACGCGAGCGTGAAGGTCATTAACCATTCTTGTCGTTTTCTGGACACGCCCGATGCCTGGGCTGTATCTGCCGTTGCCTGTTCAGCTGATTCATCCTGTATTCGCAGCCCGGTGATTACCAGGGAGCCCGTTGTGTCCGTTACTGTGCCCCTGAATACATTCAGTGCTTTCCTTGCTGCCTCCGCTAGCGCGGCCACCTGGTTAGAAGATGTGCCAAAGTGATCCAACTGTAAAGAACGATGCGCAATGCTCGCCATATCCTCAAGATGATGATTAAAGTCCGAGTCCAGTTCAGAACACACCTGGAACGGCAAGTCAACGCCTTCAGTCACTGGTTGCCCTTCATCAAAGTATCGCGTGCCCCTCAGTGCAACGGTAGCTGAGTCCCCTGACAGTATCTTGCCTATGGCCTGGGATGGCGTCATGCTTTGAAGCCCCCCTTCGCCGCTAGTTTATGAATGCCGGTTTCAACTCCACGTGCGTAGACAACCTGCGCCCTATTTTTATTTGCTCGCCACGCAGGAGCAAGAAACGGATGTGGTCTAACGAAACCCACTACGCGCCCTCCCTGTCCAAGTTTGCCGCCTTTGACAATCAGATGCCCAAGCTCAAGCAGGTGTTCTAGGTTCGACTCCGCCTGCGTGACAAATCCCGGCTTAAAAGCTTTTCTAACTCGTGATTTGAACGTAGCGCGTCGAACGCCTACCATCGTTAATACATTGCCATCAGTTTTGTACACGACCTGTTTTGTGACAATCGCTCGCCTTGTGTCACCTGATTTTTTGCCCACCCTTTTTTTAGCTGCTGAGCGCATACGCGTCATCGCTTTTCTAGCAGCGGGTTTTATAACACGTAAAAGTTCCGGCCCTATCAAGCGCTTGAGCTTGCGCTGTAGGGTTTTATCACCATCTAAAGTCAATGTTGCTACTACGGCCATTACGTCTGCTCCACACAGAGACACACCATTTCGATTCCGCGCTCATCTATGTTTCGCACGTTCTCGATATTCAGTTCCCTATTCTTAAACACGAACCGTTTCCGTGCCGTCACAAAATCATTGAACCGAACCGTGACTTCGTGCGTAGCGTTAGCAACAACCTGGCGTGCACGTTCAAGCTCAGTCCCGCTCAGCGGGCTCACTTGCGCCCACAGCACCACCTGCGTCCCCCATGTCGGCGCTGAAGTCTGGCCCAACGTGTTCGTCGTTGTGCTCACTTCTAATGCTACTCGGTGTCTCAGTTGTCCCGCTCTCATTCCTGTGCTCCTCAAGGAATTGCGTCGTGGTGACTTCTAGGAGAGTCTGTAAATCCTCAGCCGCCTCCTCGCTAAGCTCCACAGACGGACCACAGGGCAAGGCATACTGTCCCCTGATCCACGGCTCAGCTTCATACGCAGGAACCATGATAGGAGAGTCTGCTGATGTCAGCACCCTGCCCCAGTGTTTGCTGGTGACTGCGCTGAAGATGTCCAGCTCGATGAATGTGTATGACATTGGCTTACCCCGCGAACAGTTGTACTTCTAGCTCTTCTATGCCCGTGCCGGACAAGTCGATATCCTTCGCGCCACCAGCCACGTCAGGCGCACCTTCGGGAGTGTAGATAGTGATCTCGCTATCATCTGCTAAGATAAGTGTCCATGACGCTCCGAGCAGATTGTAGGGATTGGCTGCCCCAAACTTGACCGTGATCGCGGCGTTGCCTGACTTGTTCCTGAACTTCGCCACTTGCACCTTGAGCCCAGAGAAGTCCACGGTTTCACCGTTTGCGCCCGTCATGCTGGTTAAGTCGATAGTGCCAGTACCAGCACCAAGCGCCTTGTCAATTCTCACGAACTTCGTGACAACTGGTGTGCTATCAGCGTTCAAGGTTTTTGCTCTATTAATACTGTCCCACGTTAAAGTACGGTCGCTGTCCGTCGCCGTCAGCCCCGTATCGAGCGTCTGCTTCCCTGTCACGATGGTATTCAGTTGGCATGTGTTTAGCTCTGCCATGTCTTGCCTCCTTTACGAATAAACACCGGGCACCTGCTCGGCATCAAGCATTGACTTAATTGAATCCGGTACTTCTGTGATAGTCACTCCCGCCACAATATCTTCCCGGAACTCGTGTAGCTTCGCGGCATACATCATGATCGCGTGCCGTGTTGAATCTGGAACACTCGAAGAAGCCGCCCCATATCCCGCAACGTAAGTCACCGTGACTGCGTTGTAGGTATCGCTCTGCGTAGTCGGGAAGAACGACGTTGTGATTGGTTTCACGCGCCCCGGAATGCTTGTGGTGTCAACTTGATAAAGTGATGCGTTCCACGTCTGTGTCACGCCAGCGCTGTCCACGTACTGAATGCTGGTAACTGACTGCAATGGTGGGCGCGGCAACACGAACTCACCCAACGGAAAAGCCTCAAGTCTGTAAATCCACGTCGCTGTGATAAGCTGTCTGTTCTGATAGCGCTCAGCCTTGATGCGCGCAGCCTTGCCGTAGTTAGTCAAGGTCGTATCATCTGCACCCCCATCAATCCGCATATGGTCTTTGAGTTCACCCAGAGACACGGGCTCAACAGTAGGCTCTACAGATATAGTCAGACTGGCGCGCGGTATTGACATTATCCGGTTCTCACCATCGGCTGTTTACGCTCACGTTTCTCTTTGGGCTTCTCAAGTGCAATCTTCTCTTTCGCCGCTTCCTCACCAATAACTTCGATGAATCCACGCTTCACCCACTCGTCCCGCAGAACACCTGAGAGTGCAGTAAACACAAAGCCCTTCTGAAATAGGCTGTCGCCTTCCGGGCTCCAGAAGTCCCGCTTAGCTCGACAGTGAATCGGCACTTTCGCTTTCTTCTTCATCGGACTCCCCCTTTGGTGTTGGTTCAGATACTTCTCCTGTGGGATTTGGTTGCTGTATGGATTGCGGAGCTTCAAGACGATCCAACCGTTGCTCCGCAGCAACTGCCTTCTGGTGGGCTGATTTGGCTACAGCAGCGATATCGTCAGGCAGTGGCTCGGCAAGCGCCTTCAGCGCATCGTGCGACTTGTAGATACCGTTCATACGCCGCTCTAGCTCTGTTAGCCTGTGTTCGATCTGGTTGCTCATGTTATCTCCTTACGTTCGGCGGGATGCCGTTGTCTGTGTAGTCCTGTTGATCTTGATCTATCTGTTCAAAGTTCTGATCAGGCCATGTGATCTTCTGTTGCATGTGCCCGATCGCAACGTGACTTGCTAATCCTAACTTGCGCCCTTCTTGTGCCCAAAGCCGCCAGAAATCAATGTCTGCGTCGATGTTTCCGTTTGCCCATCTGCCATCTTCGTTTGGCACAGGACACATCCACGGACGGGGATGCTCACGTAATGCATCGCCACGGAATATCGTTAGCCCGAAGTGTCCCGTCATGACATGCGTCACCGGAATATCGAAGGCAGTCAACTTGCTCTTTCCGCCCAGTTCTTCCGGCACGGACGCAAACAGACTCACCTCAGCACCGCGTTTCGACTGAAGTGCGCAGATGGCATCGTATTCTGGATAGGCACGAATCAAACGGTACAGCTCAATCACCTGCTCTGTTGAGAACACGGAATCATAGTCCATCGTGATTACGAACTCTTTTCCTGCCTCAAGGTGCTCTTCTATGCCTTCGCTCAACTGTTGCCACCAATAACACCCTTCGATGATAGTCGTGGGTATCTTGAGCGGCGTGAGTGCGGCATGATGGCACCCAAAGTGCATCGTGGGACCGAACCGTGGAGCGGCTAACGTTGCGCCCACATTCGCTATCGTCCCACCCTCAAGATATGTCGGCTTGTAACCGAGCAGGTTAAGCGATATCTCAAGTTTGGAGCAATCATCAAACTCCGGCTCAAATGGACGTATCCGTTCCAGTCCCACGCCAGCCATCAAAGCATGCAATGAGTCTCTATTGAACGCTATATGATGCACGTCGTTCTCGTCTACGTGCCCGCCGTACAGATACGGCAATATTCGCATCGATCCTATCTTGTACGCCTCAAGCATCAAGTCGAGATCGGGAACCGCAATCCGAATCTGCCCGCCAGGCTTCAGCACGCTTGCCCAATTCTCAAGGACTCCCGGAATCAGTGCCGAAGGAAAGTGTTCAAGGATGTGGCTGGCGTATATCTCATCTACGCTCTCGCGCGGATAGTCCAAAGGGAACGCTTCTTGTCCCGACTGTCTATCGACTGGTGTGTATCCGGGTAGTTGTGTGCCGCCTGCGCCAATATTCAACTTTACTGGGAGACTTTCTGCCTCAAGGGCTTCCTCGGCCTCCGCCTTCTCGGCTTTTGCAGGTTTCTTCCGGACAACCTTTTTCTTGGCTTTTCTCTTAGCCGGTTTCTTCTTTGCAACTTTGCTCATGTCCACACCTCTCCGTTGTGGTTGCTATTAACTCCCCCATCCGCCGCAGCTTGTTGAAGGCCACGAGGGAGTGGGGGAGGAGAAGACTAGCCTGTCACAACCTCAACAGTTCCAGGCCCAATGCGCTCTGCATCGGTGACGGGCGCATTCTTTGCCCGTGACAAAATGCACCACGCAGAACAAAGCTGCGCAGCACCATCTGCCTGAACAGTCAGCGCCATAAACCGTTCACGGTCACGCAGATCGACATGGAACAGCACCTGTACGCCGTCGGATGCGTCCGCAGCCGGAATGGTATATCCACTGTCTCCTGTGAAGGCAGTGATCGCCGTCGCGGCAGCCGAGTTCGTTCCTTCAGTGAGATCCAACGTCTGTGGATTCGTAGTCGTTGTATCGCCATCGAATACAAACGAGGCATAGTCAAAGCCCTTCGTATCGACATAGCCAATCGTAGTCGCATTCGTAGCAACTGACACAGCCCGGAACAGGCTGAGGAATTTCATATCTTGTGCATTAACGCTCATGAGTTGTCTCCTTTCTGCCTGTCTAGGCTTAGGTGTTACCAATCAGCGCTGCTACCGGCGTATAAACGCCAGTACCGGCAGTAGTCGTGACTTCGGGTACAACCGTAACGTCGAAACGCTGGATTGCGCGAATCGCTGTCTGGTCATTGCTGAATCGGAAATCGCCAGATTGGGCAATGCTGATGCTACGCCGGTTACCGAAGATCGCAGCCTGGCTTAGGTCGCCGAACAAACAGAATGCCAAGTTGTTCTGCGCGGTGGCGCCAGTGCTCGTCTGTAGAACTTGAGAGATAACAACATCGTTGCCATCGTATGTCATGACCTTCTTGCCAGCAACATCGCGACTCGTGTTACCACCAGCAGCTTGCTGTAGCCTGGAGAACATAACCTCAAATCCCGCACGCGAGCAGTACCATTTTGCATTGCCACGCCGATGTGCCCGATCCGCCACTGCGGCTTTTGTTTTAGACAGATCGAGTGCCGTTACATCATCGAAGGAATCATTTCCTGATTCCGCGTTGACATATGACTGTGCACCGATGTTGTCCTCAATAAGTTTCACGACGCCGTTAATCCCGGCAAATGCGGCTGTGCCTGTACCATTAAAACCCGCATTATCAATCTGCTCCGCGAACTCATGCCCCATCTCGGTAGCAATCAAGTCAGCAACCTCAATCATCGCATCCTCGTTCAACTCATTGGATACGTAAGTCAGGATGCCAGCTTTCTTAGCCACCAACAGGACACTTGCGAACGCAAGATCGGATGTAGTCATCGCAGCGCCTTCACCGAAGAACGCAGCCGACATGCGCCCGTTAACCCGCGGCACCTCTGCGGTATCGCTCGTCATCGGCCACGAAAAGGCTTCAGTCTGAAATACACCGAACTCCTCTCGCAGATTGATGATAAAGTCCGCAAACTGCGTGGGGACTAGCGCGCCACCCGCCGTGTTGATGGTTTCGCTCAACGCGCGGCTGTTGTCGCGGATGTCACGCCACTTGTTCTGGTAGTGCTGGATGCGCAAGATGTTAGCGCCGAACCACGCGCCGAATTTGTACGCCTCTTCCGGCCCGTTCGGTCCACGGAAGCACTTCAGATTCGCACCGCTTCGATAGGGTAGCTCGATCCTATTAGCCTCAACCACGCCAGGCTGGGCATTGGCTGGAATGCCAACAGTCTTTCGGGTTTCCTTGATATTCGCTTCGTCACGCACCGCAGCAAGTTCCGCTTTCTGCTTATTGTGCTTAACGACTTCATCGATTTCTGCGTCGATCTTGACCATTTCGGCAAGATGAACGTCATAGTCCTTCTGCTCTTTCTCGTCAAGAGAACGGTTTTCATCCTCCGCTTTGCCCATAATATCCTCGGCGCAGCGCAGGTGATGTTCCTTGTCACTCTTAAGATCGCGTAAATCTTTCATAATTACATAGATCCTCCTTGTTGCGAGACGTAGTTGTCACGCAGGGTTAATAGGAGATTTCCGAGAGAAGTCCCGGAAAAGCGGTCCGCCGTCAGCGGGAGTAGCGCCCCGTCAGAGCGCCACTGCATATGGGATACTACAAGTTAAATGAGGTCGCCGTCATCGTTTCTTAGAGCGCGGCGCTGCTCATAAAGCCCCGTCAGGGCTTCTCTGGGTGTTAATTGTGCCAACTCAGTTACTGGTTTGTCAAGTTGCTCAGATGCAATGCGATATCCTTCGCGCGCAACCTTCAAGGCGTCGTCGAATGGTAGCACTCTTTGTCCCTCTTTGGTGCAGGCTTCGATGATCTCTGTGCCCTGACTTCCTAGCGGCACGATACTGCCTTCAAACACGTCCCGCACATCGTGCATGATGTAGTGGCACTCTTGCCCGTCATATGACTCACCCGGCCAGTGCGCGCACTCTCTCAGATCGCAATTACACACGGAACACTCAGGAGTATCGAAGGAAAAGCCGATACTTGTCCCTGAATAGATGCCCGCCTCGATATTGCGTATGAATGACTCATTCTCAGGCTCTCTGAGCATGTAGAAGCTGGGCTGGACGAATATGGCGTCTCTGGCGTCGGCGATACTTTGGGGGCCGGTAGCGCCCCGTGCTAGTCTCGAATCGAAGAATCGCCCGCGCGGCATCTGGCTCATATCATGGTTCACCATCGTCGGCTTGCCTAGAATCATTCGATTGATGGTACGCAGTTCTTTCTCAGGGAACCGGCTCGCGTGCCTGTCGATCTGGTCATTGCATAGGTTCATTCGGAACACAACCACGTCGCTGGGCTGCAATTCCTTGATAGCAAGCCGCTGAATCTGCTCCAGATCTTCCGGGCTGACTTCTAGGGCGCGTGTTTGATCGAATGATGCCTCAGTGGCAAAACAGAAGACGCCGAGTGACGCCTTTATGGATTCAGTAATCTCAGGCATAGCAACGGCAATGCCTTCAGCGACCTTCTTCTGAATACTATCATCGCTGATCTCTTGATCTAGTTCCAACTCCACGCCGGGAGGGATTTCTCCTGTGCCGCTAGCGGAAACCCATACTTGTGTGGGTTGCTCAGAACCTAGTATCGACTCACCCATATTGCCTCCTTGCGGCATTATACAGCCTCGCCTGGTTTTACGCAAAGCCCAATTGTGTGCGCTGCCATTATTCCAGCAAATCGCTCTGCGCTATCCACTTCTTCGCCCCTGGACATGCACAAAGTACGCTTTTGCCCCTCTTTGCAGTAGTATTCCGCTGCCTCTTGGGCAATATCATCCACAGTCGCATGGCTCCAGCCTATCGTAGCCCATAACGCCGCCACCCTACTATGTAAATTCGTTGCGGCATATTCTTGATTCTTCGGATACCACTCTTTAAGAAACTCCGGGACAGTTCCCTTCTTAATAGCTGCGGCGACGTTACCTTCTTCAACCCTAATAAACCGCACGAAGTCCTCAGTAAACAGCCGCATAAACGCCTTCTGCACCCCTGCCACGCGCTCATCATCGTCCAGTATCGGCATTTCTGTATCCTCGGGAGGCTCGTCCTCGACATCAGGCTCGGCTGACTCGCCCACCACACTCAACACCTGCGCGCCGGACAGTACAAATCGCTTATCTCCATCCGGCCCTATGCCGTCCCGGCTCGCGCGCTTCAACAACTCGTTAGGACTCCACATGCCCATCTGGAATTCCACTAGCGTAGCGGCGGTGCGCTTTTCCAAATCTGCCTCTAGCAGCATTCCGTAATCATGCTCGCATATCAAATTCTCTCCTGGCGTTATCAGCTTGCGCTGAATCTCTTGACAGACACGAATATCCCAAGCCTGCAAGGTGTCAATGACGTAGTTTCGGTTCTCCTCTTCAATATTACTAAACGTAGCCCTCTCCAGATGCCCGATCTTGTTTGGGGGAATACGGAACCATCGCGCCACGTCTTCAACATTGAATTTGAGCGTCTGGACAAGCTGAGACTTCTGCGGATCGCTGCTGATAGCTTCCGCTGTCGCACCCGCTTCTAAGATCATCGCGCGATACGCATTCTTTGAACCAAAATGTTTCTCGTTAATGTCTTTGCGGAAATTCTCTGTTGCAATATCGCTCCAGGATGTTGGGACGGTGATCACCATACTACTCGTTGCACCGTTCTGAAAGAACGAAAAACGGAACTGATTAGCCGCCAGCGCGGGACCAATAGATGATTTTCCAATCCTGGCAATGATATATCCTGTGAACCCACTAAACCCAAGCCCGTGCAGATGAAAGACATCCATATCTTCGAGGGTGTCTTGCGATCCGTCTTTGTGGGTTATCTTGAATTGGACCGGGAAACCATCACCCTTCTGAATCACAGTGGTGGTCATTGGATTCATTGGCCACATCTCAAGAGGTCGCCCGCCTTCGCCGGCCCGCAAGATCTCAAAATACCCCCCTTGCCAACCAAGGGCATGAGACATTATAGTCTCCCACCCCGTCATCGCTGTCATAGATGGGCTAAACTGCACATTCAGGAGCGATAACAGCGGATGATTCAGCACAACATCCTTGCCACCGTCCTTACGTGGGCGAAACAAGCGGATCGGTAGCTTGCCGATGTCCTCTGAGATATTCCGGATGGCGGCGAAATATGCAGCAATGCCAAGCGCAGTTACTTCGTTGACAACTACCTGTCCGGGCTGATCCACATCTTCCCCCAGCAACCATCCCCGGAGTAGTCTGTTTGGAGCTGATGCTGTCTCGCGCGTTTGGAGAGGACTCCAGATGTTACCCATCGTCACCCCGCTTGCCCAAATGCAGCAGCCAGGAGTAGATCAGGGCCCCAAGGCCCCCTATTCCTGCAAGTACAGCCCACCCCCCGAATGCCCACACCGCATATAGTACACCACCTACCCCACAAAGCGCAATACCCGTTATTAGAACGTCTTTCATTCCGCCCCCTACATCATCAAGACACCCCGCGTTTCGTATGGATTCTCTTGAACCGGCTCCGTGTCCATCGCTATCCCCAGCGCCATTATACACGAAACTATGCCATCAATCTTATTGCCGCTCCGTCCCTTATGTGGTTTGTAGAATCCTGCTGCATTCATCTCACCTTGCAGATTCGCTGCCTGCCAACGCATAAGCAGATTATTTCCGTGATGAAGTAGTCCCTTATTGACTAGATCCATGAAATATTTAGTAGGCATCGCCATGCTACCAAAACCCTGTCCGAATTCCTTAACATCAAAACCATAATCACTTCTGAGTCGCTGACACGTCTCCGCCCCTTGGAACAGCCTATCCACACCTATAATGGGAATTCCAAACCGTTTACCGATTTCACCAATATCATGCGAGACTAGGCTATAATCCGTCTCATTCCCGTCTGTGAGCTTCATCCAGCCGGCATCAGCCCAGGACGTATAATTCGCCCCCCTGTCTTGCCTCTGGCGCTCCTCTGCCTTAGCTCTGGGCGTCCAGTGCCACCAGAACGCATCATATTCCTTGTCACCATCCCCTGGGCGCTCGAATATCAGACAGAACGCTGTCAAGTCACTGGTGTTGCCCAAGTCCAGCCCACCCGCGACCGCCTGCTCGCCTTCGTACTTGGTGATGTCCAGCTCGCCTCCGCACAGCTCAACCCAATTCGTCATGCTGAGTAGCCGTACCTCATTCTCCGTGCGGATGTTCAGGTGCAGCCGCTTGAACTCATTCTCGAAGGCTGGGCTGTTTAGGGCGCGATTGAACTGTCTCTCGAAGTAATCCTCCGGTATCGCCTTGCCCAGCATGGGATTCACGCGATGCCACACCTTCGGGTCCTTCCAGCACTCAGGATCTTTCTCAAGCTCCTTAGCGGACACCTCGAAGATTGCCGGCAGGAACGCAGGATCGTCTATGTCCCCGTCCCGCACCTTGCATGCGTAGTCATGGATCTCGTTACAGATTGAGCCTTCGCGATTGTAGTCGGACGTGGTGATGTCGATGCGCAACGGTTCCAGGCGCTTACCCATGCCTGTATCGATAACATCTATGAATTCACGGGTTTTGTGTGCATGGATCTCATCATTGATGGCTACGTAGACGTTTAGCCCGTGTGCGGTATGGGCTTCAGCTGCCAGCGCCTTGTAGCTCTTGCTCTTGACGACTATGGCGGTGTTGGTGATGTCCGCGCCCGCCTTGAGTCGAGGGCAATTCAGTATCATCCCCTTGGTAATATCGCGGACTATCCTGGCCTGATCCCGACTAGACGCGGTGCTGTAGATGTCGCCGCCGATCTCCTTGTCAAAGAAGAGGAACATAGCGACGAAACCAGCGGCGAAGGTGCTCTTAGCGTTCCCGCGCGGGATAAAGTAGAGCACATGCCGGTATCTGCGCGTACCATCTGGATGTTTCCAGCCGATGATACTCGCCACGATGGCTTTCTCATGTGGCTCCAGAACGTAGGGCTGTCCGGCAAGTGGACCCTTGACATGAGTGATGACAGCTTCCCATATATTGATGAATGCCTGGGCGTCCTCTTCGTCGAATTCACACTCACCCTGCTGCAAGCGCGGGTCGTATCCCGGCAGAGTGTAGGTAAGCTGTTTTAGTGGTCCAGGTTCGTGCAATTATGCTTCCTTGAGGCGTTGTTCTGACTATGGAATCCATGTTTGGGCATTCAATCTAAACCAAGCCAGCCGTGCAAGCCAGTATCATCAAGCCAATTCGCGACATCGCAGCACACCCATGCGACGCGTTCCCCTTCATGCTCGAGCTCTATCATCTCAATTCCGAATTGCTCTGAGTCCTCGTGGCACATCGGGCAGCATCCAGGATTGCCTAGGAAGTCATTACAGCCGAATGTGCTCATCATCACTAAAGATCCCAACCGTCAGCCCTTCTTGTTGCCTTGCGCCACATGGATATGTGAATCGTTCTGGCCTTATCGGACGATACAGGCGATCATTAGTGCACCAGCGTACCCTGTATTGTCCAGAATAATAATGCCTCGCAACGCCATCTGCGGGAGTCATTACGTTTACTTTGCTATCCCTGATTTCCCAGGGTCCCCACAAATGAGCTCCCACATAACAGCCTATGCGTTCATCAGCTTCCGTCATCCCCCCTCCTTCGGGCGCTGCCCGCCTTTCCACATGAGCCGGGGCGGATATTCGCGCTCGTCACCCTTGTGAAGCGACTTCAATATGTCAGCATCACTAATTCCAAATTCTCGCACCCAACGCGGGGACTCATTGTGCCGTGCCCGTTCAGCACGTAGATTGTGTAGCCGCTCCTGCACGCGCCCCAGAGAATCCCATTCACTTTGAGCACATGCGCAGTGCTTCTCCATTGAGTCGTGATGGGCTTGAAGTTCTACATTCTCTATCTGCAACCGTTCAATCTCGGCAAGGACATCAGGCAGATCACAAACCGCGTAAGACAGGAACAGGGGCTCGGGGTTGCTTGAACCGTCCAGTTCAAAGACTTTCTCTTGCCTAACATAGCTTATCGCCCGCCCGCCACTCCGAAGGAACGGGCGCATGTTGTCACACCGTGCGCGTGCTTCTGTGTGCTGCTGCTCTGTCCATTCAGACATCAGTCCTCTCCCTGTATTCGCTGTCCAGCGGACTAACGTCGCCGTCCCAATGACACTGCTCGTCGGGCTGCCAGTAATTGCAAGGCTTACAGATCCCGAAGGTCCCTGAAAGATCTAACCTGCTATACTTTACCGTAATCATCTTGCGACCACACGTAGGGCAACGCGTAAGATCTTCACATATAACCCCCTTCAACCGCTCAATCTCATCCAGCGCCTCCGCAAGTATCCGACTCTTAGCGCCACGTTCATCCGCCCACACACGGGCTTCGGTGTGCTGCTCTGGTGTCCAGTTAGGCATCGATATCTGCCCTGCATTGCACAATGTCTTTGATTTTATCAGGCATCAGATAACCCCCAGCCACTTTAGCCCAAGTCCACACAACAGCACCGTGATAACTACAGGCACGATATACAGACTAGCGATAAATGTGAGCACGACAAACAAGCTACCACAACCCATATTCTCCACCTTGTTCCGCAACGCTTCTTTCTTAAGGGCTCTCTGATCCATCATTTCCCCCTCTCCAGCGCTGTCTTCAGTATGCGCTCAATCACTGCTTCCTCCTCAGCCTCCAGGGATACACGGCACAAGTTCATGTCCCGCGTTGCCGCTACCACGTGTATGCCTTTCTCCAATATAACCATCTTAGGGGCGCATAGATCGTCCCCGACTATCCGTTTCCACGAATCACGCAGCGCGGCATACCTTGCCTTACTTAATGCTTCGTCACACTCCACGAATATTATACTCATCTCACCTCCTCCTCCTTTTCTAAATACTCAGAACAGCTACCTTCTTTATTCACTTCATCACAAAAAGGATAAAGCTCATGCCGAACAGCATCAAACCCCAAGTCATCGCGTGCCACAAAACACATAGAACGCATAAACCATCCTTTGGCGCGTCCGTGATGCACACACTCTATACAAATGTGCATTTCTGGAACATCTTCCCTGCACACACATAAAGGAGAAGGATGCCGGATATAATACGTTGGGCCGCCGTCTTCTTCTGGCAACTTGTATACAGGAACTCCACGCACTGGGCGTATCGTCGCCTCTACCCCATATCCTTTCATCACCCTTCGCGCAGCGCTACCATGAAATATCTTTGCCTAGGCTGTTCTGTCTTTATTGAGCTCCCCAAACCTATGCGGGCATGACGGACAAATATCCATCACTTCCCCCTCTCCAACGCTTCCGCAATCATACGATCCGCCATATCTTCCGGGCTGCGTTCGATCGCCTTCGCATTCGCCCTGTCGGACGGGTTCAGCCCGAACTTGCACGCAATGTGATAGCCCTGCTCCCAGGACTTCCGTTGCGTGACAAGGATGGGATGCTCCTTCATGCCACTACCGCCCAGGGACATCAACAGCTTCGCTTCGCCCATGTCCACAGCGTCATCGATGAACTTCCAGCACAGATCATTCACCGCGAACGCCCGGCACATATTCGCGAGCAGATCCAGTTCTGCCACCGTGATGACGCCCATTTCGTCCAGGACGGGCAGGTAATAGTCCCATTTCGCCCGCGCCGCCTCGCTCATGGGCGGGGGTGGCGGCAAGCCAGGAGGCGGAACCGGATCGTCCGCCCGGCCCTTCGCCCACCGCGAGCCTGTCTTGTCAAGCGTGGCTTTGGGTATCTTGTTGCGTCCCATGGGTTGCCTCCTTCGCCCGCTATTCTAGTCCCATCAAAATCGTGTCATCCAATTCGTTTCTAGCAGCTAACGATGCCCTGACTTCATCGAATACATGGCTACGATATTCCAGCTTATGAGCGGCCGGTAGTGTTGCTGTCAGTATCCCGAGCATGACATCCACAGACAACACCGAGACATCAATCTGCTCAAGTATTTCATTTGCCTGATGCCACCGCTCTTGACGGAACAGATCGTCGAATGTATCATAGATAACATCAAGGCTAGTGTCAAAATGCCCATCCTTCTCTAATACCAGTGCATATTCTATGAACTGCATATCGCTACTCATGATCCCTCCTTCGCCAGCTTCTCCAAGAACTCGGCGCACTCGCCTTCTGTGTTTATGTTATCGCAAAAAGGATAGTGCTCTTGCGAAACACCATCAAAACCAAGATCGTCACGCGAAGCAAAACACGTAGAACGCAACAGCCATCCTTCAGCGACTGCGTGATGCACACATTCTTTACAGATCTGCATCTCTGGATAGTCTTCCCTGCATATGCACAAGGGGCGCGGAACCCACTGATAATACTCACTGTCTTCCGCGTCTGCTGGCATCTTATACCTGGGCTCTCCGTGCACTGGATGTATTGTCGCCTTCACGCCATATTTCCTGGCAGCCCTTCGCGCGGCATTACCATGCCATATCGTTTTCCAGGCTGTCCTGTCCTTATTCATCTCTCCGAACTTATGCGGGCACGATGAGCAGATCTCCCTCAACAGTGCCGGCAGGCTCGGTGCAAGGGATGAACGCAGAGTTAGTGTTCTGGAGGGCGACAGAGAACGTCTGAACGACAGGAACAGCCACGCCACACTCCCCCTATGCGGACTACGCTAGTGTGAAGACACCGCTGGCGTTGGCCGCCACGGTGAG
>SDBV01003541.1_pt1 | contig 22960 bp, 17 predicted proteins | sample 2277081 | NCBI WGS metagenome assembly SDBV01 (sample SAMN10402039, study PRJNA504765) | marine sediment metagenome | isolation source: marine sediment core GS10_PC15, 223 cmbsf | place: Arctic Ocean: Southern Knipovich Ridge | collected 2010 | reverse complement strand
CAGCTAAGTTCATTTACAAGAGGTGCGGTGAGACAGGTAAGAGAGTAATTGCTCAGGGTGGTGCCAAGAATTTTATGGTAGTGATGCCAGATTGTAACGTGCAAAGAACGATACTGGCTCTAATGACATCATTTTTTGGCAATACCGGTCAACGATGTTTGTCAGGTGCCAATCTTGTTATTGCCAGTGAAGATGATAGATTCTATGGTAATTTTATGGATGCAGTTGTTAATATAGCATCCAAAATAATTGTTGGTAACGGGCTTGACGAATCAGTGCAGATGGGACCTATGCGTGATAAAGAGAAAAAAGAGAGTATCCTAGGATATATAGAAAGCGGTATACAACAGGGAGCAAAACTCAGGCTGGATGGCAGAGAGAAGGTAAAGATTGTTGGTGACTATCCTGAAACCTGCTTTCTTGGCCCAACTATCTTCGAAAATGTTACACCGGATATGAAAATAGGTGCTGAGGAAATCTTTGGGCCAGTAATGAGTGTAATTCGAGCAAGAAACCTAAACGAAGCAATAGAGCTGTGTAATGCTAACCCGTTTGGTAACGGTCATGCTATCTTTACCTCAAGTGGTAAGGATGCTAGGGAATTTCAATACAGGGTTGTCAGCGGTAATGTTGGTATAAATATCGGGATTGTAGCGCCTATGGCATTCTTTCCATTTAGTGGAATGAAGGATTCCTTCTTCGGGATATTACATACACAAGGTCAAGAAGTGATTCGTTTCTTCACGGAAAGCAAGGTTGTGATCCAGAGGTGGTTATAGGAAGGGGATAACCATAAATGAAACTGCATACATGTTCTGAAGTCATCAGCTTTGCTAGAAAGCTTGAAAATGAATCGGCGAAGTTCTATGAAGATTTGTCTCAGAAGTATGCCAATGACAAAGATGTTTTCCTCTCTTTTGCCAAAGAGAATGGGAAGAACATAACACAGATTGAAAGGGCATACTATGGTGTTATCACCGATGCCATTGAGGGGTGTTTTGCCTTTGATGTAGAGACAGATGAATATACACTTGAGACTAGTCTAGCAGAGGGTACAAGGTACTCTGATGCTTTAGGCAAGGCTATTAAGATAGAAGGGAAGATAATAAAATTTTACTTGGATGCTGCCGAACAATCACAGTCTCTGATGGCAGATGTTCCCAGAACTTTCAAACTGGTTGTAAAGAAAAGAGACGCCCGAATACCGAGCCTGGAGTCGCTTTTCGAGAAGGAAGAGTAGAAGATGGCTGAATTGGTTGGGAAACGCCGTGTCAACTGTCCCGTAAGACAGGTGACTGCATAAATATAAACCTAAATAACTTTGCAGAATCCTTGAAGTAGACTTTGGACACTGTCCAAGGAAAATAGCCACCATAGGCAGCGACTAGAAGTTATGCTTCGAGATATAGGAGGCAGGCAATGAAGAAACGGGCTGCAATAGAGACTAGATCGATATATGAAGAACTGTGCGAGAAGATTGGGACAGAAAAGGTAAAGAATGATGAAGCAATACTGGTTACCTATGGCTTTGACGTAAGTTCAATCCCTTTCAGAAAGCCGAGCTTTATAGTTCTCCCTGAGAGTCGAGAGGACGTACAGGAGGTTCTCAGGATTGCTAATGAGCACATAATCCCGGTAACGCCTATGTCAGGCGGCGTTACCATGCAGGGCTTCAGCATCCCTTCCGAGGGCGGGATTCTCTTGGACTTTGCCAATATGAACAAAATCCTGGAAATAAATACGGAATCTGGCTACGCAGTGATTGAGCCAGGGGTTACTTATGACAAGTTTACCTCGGCACTAAGTGAAAAACAGTTTAGATGTCACGTCCCCACTTCTCCAGGGGCAACAAAACCCTTGGCAAATTACCTCATGACGCCCTCAGGAAGTCTGGGAACGAGACACTTCGATCCTATCATCAGCCTGGAAGTTGTGCTTCCTAACGGGACAATTGTCCATACCGGCTCAGACGCATTCCCTAATACTGCGCCCTACAGCAGATATGGACCTTTCCCCGACCTGACGGGTCTATTTTGCTGCTCTTACGGAACCTTAGGAATAGTTACTAAGGGGTCAGTCCGAATCTACCCGAAAAATGAATCAAATCGAGTTAATGTCGCCGGATTTAATGATTATGAGTCGTCAGTAAAGTTTGTCAGAGATGTCATAGCTAATAATATTGCCGAGCATTGCATCATCTGGAACTGGCAAGCTTGTAAGACCTACGACATTTCCTTTTCTTCTACAGGAAAACCGAATATACCTGCCGAATTGCTGAATGACCCAAGAAACCCCCCAGCTGATTTGCCCTACAATATCGTAACTACGCTGATGTCTGGTTATGAAGAAATGATGGTGGTATCGGAAAGGACATGTGCCAGAGTTGCTGAGAAGTATGGTGGCAGAGCTATTTCCACGGCAGAGATGGAGAAGAAGTTCCCTGGGGCGCTGCGGGCATGGAGAGGATTCTATTTAGAATATCATCAGGCAGGAATGGAACATATCAAAAAATACGGACTAGGATTATACTTGGGCTGGATTACTCGAGCTCAACCTAAAGATATGGCGGCGATTGAAAAACTTGCCATGGAAAGTCTGTGTGACCTTGGGCTGAGACCAGTCTGCTACTATTCTCAGCCGTACGACTTTGACCGCTGCATGTTCCTTCGGATATTCGGTTTCGTAGACCCGCGTGACAAAGAGCTATTGAGCAAGATTGCAGTCAAATACAAGCAAATGTATGACCTGGTTATGGAAAGGTATGGCGCTATTCCTAACCGATACGATCCTCATGCTACTGATCTTCTACCTAAGCTAGGGGGGTATCACTACTTGCTAACGTCAATAAAGAAGGTAATAGACCCCAACAACATTCTTAATCCTGATACAGAGTTGTTCTAGAAGGGAGATATTATGAAACTGGATACTAAACTTAGCGACCTTCAGGTACCACTTTCCCTTTGTCTAAAGTGTGTAAATTGTGCCTATGGTGAGTGGCCGGAGAGTTCCCCGTTATGTCCAATTTACTGTGCTCATCATGTTTACACCGCCAGTGCTGCTGGCTTGATTTCCTTTCTCAAAGTTGTTATAGACGGCAGAACTGATTATACCCCGACTATAGCTGACCTCGCCTATGAATGTACCACCTGCGGTATTTGCAATGTATGTGAAGTCGTTCCTGTATTTACTCCTCACGTATGGCCAACCGATGTCATACGCTTCCTGAGATACCAGCTGGTCAAGCGGGAACTAATTCCTGGCGGAATCAAAGAGGTGTATCGGCAGGTTAAAGAAAAGGGGGACTACTTGGGGGATAATATTAAGTTGGAAGTCCCCGAAAAGGTTAAAGATGACCGTGCTGATACTGTCCTTTTTATAGAACCTATTTATGCTGAAAGTCAGCGGGCAATATATGAATCTGCCATCAGATTACTGGAAAAGACAGGAAAACGTGTGATAGTATTTGACAATGAAGGGGGGTCGTGCGGGTCTATCCTATACAACCTAGGATTCTGGGATGAATTAGCTGTGCTTATAAAAAAGAGGGCGGAGCAAATGAAAAGATTAAGGGACAAAGAGGTTCTTTTTATAGACCCACATTGCCAGGAATTCATGGTGAAAAGATATCCAGAAATTGAACCTGCACATCAAGGTTTCACTGCTAAGCATTTTAGCGAGTTCTTAGTTGCTGCCTTCAAACAAGGGAAGTTAAGCACCAAAGGAAAACAAAGTATTAAAGTGAGTTACCATGACCCCTGCTTCCTTGGAAGAGGCTTAGGAATATACGAGGCACCGAGGGAAGTAATCTCCTTTTTGCCTGGGGTAGAGCTTGTAGAAATGAAAAGGAACCGGAAAAACGCTTACTGTTGCGGCGCCGGTGGGGGAGGCAGAGGTCAAGCTTTCCCGGACTTCTCCAAGGGGGTAGCGGAAGAACGACTGAAAGAGTTTGAGGAAACGGGGGCTGATTTGCTAATCACCTCCTGCCCCTACTGTAAAGATGCGTTTCAGAGGATTCTGCCGAAACAGGAACGGCGACAAGTCAGGGATTTGACTGAGTTTGTTGATGAGATGACCAGCTAGAGGAATTATATAAAATATTTTCAGTAGGGAGGATATATTATGGATTTTAGATTAACTGAGGACCAGATTATGCTGCGCCGAATGGTTCGGGAATTCGCCCAGAATGAGCTAAAACCCAAGTCGCTGGAACTTGATGCTAAACCAGAACCAGCGGATTGTTTCTCTTGGGAACTGGTAGATAAAGCATCAGAGTTAGGTTTAAGGTTAGCGGCATTGCCTGTAGAAATTGGTGGAGAAGGCATCACTGACCTACTGACTCAGGTCATTCTATTTGAAGAATTAGCCGCGGGAGATTTGGGATTTGCTACTATGTTTGGCAACCACAACATCTTTCTATGGCAATTAAATGAATTCTGTAGCGAGGAACAAAAGAAAGAGTTTATACCAAAAATTATCAAGGATAATAGATTCTTTGTGGCACTCGGTATGACCGAGCCAGAGTCAGGAACCGACAATACAATTCCATATGATGCTCCTGGGGCAGCGGTAAAAACTTTTGCCGAAAGAAAGGGCGATGAGTACATCATAAACGGAACCAAGCACTTCATTTCCAACGGAAGTATTGCCAAGTTGTACCTTATTTACGCAAGGACAAATAAAGAATTACCATTATCTCAAAGCTTGAGCCTGTTTCTCGTACCAGCAGATACGCCGGGGTTTTCCATTGCTAGCCTGCACAATAAGCTTGGCCGAAGATTGCTAATGAATGCGGAACTGACTTTTGAGGATGCGCGTGTTCCCGCTCGCTATCTTGTAGGTGAGGAAAGTAAGGCATACTATACTGTATATCGCACTGAGAGATCGAAGGCAGAAGTTCTTATTATGGCGGCTGCTATATTAGGAGGCTTAAGGGCAATCTATGAGACAGCGCTTGACTATGCCCGAACTAGGGTTCAGACTGGCAAGCCAATAATTCAGCATCCGACAATTGGGATCCAGCTTGCTGAAATGCGAGCCAAGATTGAGGCAGGACGGGCACTGTTATGGAAGAATGCCTGGAGCTTTGATAATCAATATGAGTATGACTGGAAATTATGCTTCTTAAACAAAGCCTTCATTGGTGAATCCGCTATAAGTATACTTGACCATGCTATGGATATCTTCGGAGGTATGGGGCCCATGAAAGGCTTGTATATGGAAAAATACTTGAGGGACATGTACACATCGCTTCACGGCTACGGGAATACTAGAATGAATCTACTTGCGGGTATGCCTACTGTCTAAAAGGCAAGACTAGCGCAAGTGCCAGAACCAGAATAAGGAGTTATGAAAGTAAGCACTACTGAATTTAAATTCAGGTCACACCCCGCTGACTTCGAGATTCTGTATTCCACAATCAAAAACTTCACCCTGGAAATGGGCATAACTATGGAGCGAACCTCCAGGGCCCCCATTTTCTTCGCCGCCCATGACTTCTCTACCGCCATTTTTGACAGAGAGGGTAATCTGGTTACCCTGAGTGAATATATTCCGATTCACCTCTGTGCGGCCCCCTTTGCCATTAGAGCTGCGCTAAAATACTTCGGGGATGATATACACTCCGGCGATATAATACTGATGAACGACCCCTATACTCTTGATGCCGGTAACCACCTGGCTGACTGGACAATATTGATACCCGTTTTTTATAAGGACAAGCTCTGGTTCTGGTCGGTTAACCGGGCTCACCAGATGGATACTGGCGGCGGTCAATCCGGAGCCTATAATCCGTCTGCCCTGGATATCTTCGCTGAAGGGGTAAGGATTCCCCCGATTAAGATTTTTGAGGGGGGTAAACTGAGGAGAGACGTCTTTGACTTCGTCCTGGCTAATGTCCGCTTCCCCGAGGCCCAGCGGGGTGACCTGTGGTCCATGATTGGCTCAGCCCGCATTGGTGAAAGACGATTGTCAGGCTTGCTGGATAGCTGGGGGGAGCAAACTATAGAGGAGTTCCTTGTTGACCTCTATGGCTATACCGAATTCCTGATGCGGGATGAGATAGCCAAAATTCCCGATGGCACATATTACGGCGAGGCCTTCAGTGACGGGGTTCCAGAGGTTGGCCCTATAGTTACCATACGCTGTAACACTACGGTCAAAGGGAGTGGCATAGTGGTCGACCTCAGTCAATCTGACCCTATAGTACCCTATTACATTAACAGCACCATTGCTAATACCTATAGCGCAGTTTTTATTGCCCTGATGACCTCTATCGGTAGAACCATAAAATATCGCTCAGAGGGAGTTATGAAGCCAGTCGAGATTCGGACCAAGCCGGGGAATGTTGCTCATGCTATCTATCCAGCTCCCGTTGGTCTGTGTACCCTCTTTGTTGCTAAGCAGATTATCGGTGCGGTGTGGGCTTCGCTGGCAAAGGTGGCTCCAGAGCGAACTCCAGCTGACTGGGGTGGCTTCGCTTCATTTGTTTTCAGTGGCTTTGACCCCAGGCGGAATGAGAGCTATGCCTCCCCCGATTTCCTGGCTAACGCTTGTGGTGCTGGTGCTATCTGGGGGACGGATGGCTGGCACGGGAATATATCGCCAATCTGTGCCGGAGGACTTACTTTCCCTGAAATAGAAATATGCGAGATTACTTATCCAGCATTGTGGAAACACTGGGAGTATATTATTGATTCGCCTGGTGCTGGAAGATGGCGTGGTGGGACTGGGTTTGAGAGTACATTTACCTTAGAAGCCGACGAGATGGTGCTCAATCAGCAAGGAGAGCACTACAAGACTATGCCTACTCCACCGATGGCTGGTGGTAGAAGACCACCTCATCACAATAGGCAAGTTATAACTCACGCTAAAGGTGTAAAGGAAGATATTAGTGGTAGGATCTCTTATATACTGAAGGAAGGCGAGACCCTCTCTTGCTACTGTCAGGGTGGGTGTGGTGTTGGTGTCCCCCTGGACAGGGATATTGAAAGTGTGAAACGGGATGTAATGGACGAGATTGTCTCTCTGGAGAGCGCTCGGAATATATATGGTGTGGCGATAGACCCAAAGACTTTTGAGGTTGATGAAGTGCTAACCCCGAAGCTGCGATTTGAAAAGAGAAGACAAGGTAAACAGGAGAGCTTTAAGTAGTAAAATGCTTGACAATAATTCTTATTGGATTACGCATGTTTAAGGGGAGATAGGTTGACAGAGTATATAATTGGGGTTGATATAGGTGGGACAGGCACAGATTGTGTAGTAATGGACGACGAAGGGGCATTGACAGTTGGTAAAGCGTTTTCAACGCCCCCTGACTTCACTGAGGGTGTAATGGAGGCAGTCCAGATTGCAGCTGTAAAGTTAGGTAGCGACCTACCTGCACTTCTTGGAAATACGCGACTGTTTCTGCACAGTACCACCGTTGCCGAAAATGCAGTCGTAGATGGCACACTAGCTAAGGGGGGGCTGCTGGTCACCAGAGGATTTGAGGAAACATTGTTTATGACGCGGTGTGGTTATGGTCGGTGGGCTGGGCTCACCGTCGATGAGAAGAAAAACCCTCTTGAAACAGATAAGCCTCCACCCATTATTCCAGTGGCTATGACAAAGGGCATTAAAGAGAGAACAGATTACAAGGGTCAGGTACTTATGAAACCTGATGAAACTGAGATTGAAAGAGCTATCCAGGAGCTAGTAGGGAATGGTGCAGAAGCTATTGGCGTGTGCTTTCTCTGGTCCTTCCAAAATCCGGAGAATGAAAACAGGGTAAAGAAGGTGCTGCAGAAGCTACATCCAAAGCTCTTTTTTACTTCTTCCAGTGAGCTGGCCCCTATTATGGGCGAATATGAGAGAACCTCAACTGTAGCATTGAATATCAGCCTTGGGCCCTTGGTCTCAAGATATGTTGCTAATCTGCAAAGCGCTCTGGTGGAACAGGGGTTTCACGGCGTGATGCTGATAATGCAAGCGTATGGCGGATTGCTCGGGAGTGAGAAGGCTTCTACTCAACCGGTGGGCATGATTGAGTCGGGGCCGGCGGGTGGCTTGGTAGGAAGCAGAACATCAGGACATATTTTGGGCTTTGATAACATTATTGCTGCCGACATGGGAGGGACAACTTTTAAGGCTGGGGTGGTTAGAGAAGGTCTAATTGAGTATCAGTGGGAACCAATGGCCTTGCGCTATCACTATGCACTACCCAAGATGGATATTGTGTCCATTGGTCTTGCCGGTGGCAGCATCATATCCTTGGAACCGCGTATGAATACGCCACGAGTCGGACCTAGAAGCGCTGGCGCCCATCCTGGTCCTGTGTGCTATGGCTTTGGTGGAACTGAGCCTACCCTTACCGACATAGACCTTCTCTTAGGCTATCTTAACCCGCAGTTCTTTCTTGAGGGAAGGGCCAAGCTGGATAGTGAAAGTGCCTGGCAAGTCTTCCAATCCAAGATAGCCGCTCCACTTGGAATGGATGTTCTGGAGGCAGCAAGCGAAGTATACAGACTGGCTAACAGCTTAACTTATGATATGCTTCACAAGATGACTGTTGAGAAAGGGTTAGACCCCAGGGATTATGTATTATTCTCCTATGGTGGGACTGCCGGCATGCATCTGGGTGCCATTGCTCAAGAGCTTGGCGTGAAGAAGGTTATAATCCCGTATACGGCGTCTGTCCAGGGGGCATACGGCTTGATTAGTGCTGATATTGTGCATGAAGATCAGATAACCCATCCGATGACGGTGCCGGTTGCGTTGGATGAGGTTAATAATATTTTTGCGGCGTCTATAGATAGAACTATGGGGCAGCTTAAATCGGAAGGCTTTAAGAGTGAAGATATAGTGGTTCATCGCGCTATTGATATGCGATACCGGCGTCAGATACATGTAATTACCACCCCGGTTGAGGGCAAAGACACCCTTACCGAGAGCGACCTGGAACAGACTTATGCTAACTACGAAAGGCGGTACGAGCAGAGATATGGAAAAGGGTCAGCGTATAGAGAGGCTGGGATGGAGATGATAACTTTCAGAGTGAGAGCAGTGGGAATGCTTAGAAAACCTGAGATGAGAGAACAAGAACTTGCCGGGACTGACCCGGGAGCTGCGTTTGTAGAAACTAGAAAAGCCTACTTTGATGCCGTTAAAGGTATGAGAGGGGCAAGGAGCTATGATTTTGAGAAATTGCTTCCCGGGAATGAAGTAGAGGGTCCGGCTATTATTTGGACTCCAATTACAACAGTAGTCGTAAATCCGGGGCAAAAGGCTATGGTCGACCAGTACAAAGATATTGTGCTGACATGGTAAAAGGCAGGAAAATGAGGTTAGGTGCAAAGGAAGTGGATCCGTTCACCTTTGAGATAATTAGGCATAAGCTTGACCGAGTCTCAGAGGAGGCCTGCATTACTTTGGAATTAGTCTCAGGTACAACTGTCACTGCTGAAGGTCACGATTACATGGTGTCGCTTTATACAAGCGAGGGGGAGCTACTCATTTCAGGGGTGGGTTTCTTACATCACCTGACAAGTGCTGCTCATGCCGTGAGGCATATTCTAGATAATTTCTCCGACGACCCCGGAGTTTTTGAAGATGATGCATACCTTTTTAATGACCCGTTTACGGGTGCACTTCATACTTCGGATACATATATAATTATGCCTTGTCACCTCAGAGGGAAATGTGTTGGCTTTGTAGCTGACTTTGTTCATGTGGCTGATATAGGCGCCATGCAGCCAGCTGGTTGGTGCATGGATGCCACTGAGTCTTACCAAGAAGGATTCGCCACTAAAGGGCTAAAGCTAATAGAACGAGGGAAGCTTAGAAAGGATGTCTGGGAGACCATACTGAACCTGGTCAGGGATCCGGGAATGGTGGCGTTAGACTTAAAGTCCCAGATGGCGGCATGCTATGTAGCCAAAGACCGCCTGATTAAGATTTATGATGCTTACGGCTTTGAAACAGTTGATGCAGTTTGTCGGGGAATGATAGACCGCTCAGAACAGCTTTTTAGGCAGAGGCTACTGGAATTCCCCGATGGTATATATCGAGCAAGACAGTATTTCGATTATCATGGTAAATTGGGCGACATTGCATGTCCGGTAGAACTGGCCATGATAAAAGAAAAGGATACTTTGAGTTATGATTTTACCGGCAGCGGTGAGCAACTTCCTATCAGCGTCAACAACAGTTACTGGTCAACCTGGGGAGGAATTTTCGCTCCGCTCTTCCCCCTTTTGTGTTGGGATATGCCATGGAATGAAGGCATTACTAAGGCAGTCAGTATAATTGCTCCGGAAGGAACAGTAGTAAATGCCCAACGCCCAGCCCCTGTCTCTATTGCCACTGTAGGCATTCTAAACATCGTAAATAACCTGTCACATAATGCAATTTCAAAAATGTTAGGTGCTTCTGAGAAGTACAAGAACCGTACCTCGGCTATCTGGCTCGGAGCTCACCCCGCTTCTGCATTACACGGGGTGGATCAAAGAGGAGATTACTTTGCACAAACTAGCTCAGAGGGATTTGGAGGCTCAGGGGGAGCACAAGCATTCAAGGACGGCCTGGATAATGGAGGCGAAATACCGGCGCTAACAACGCGGATTGCCAACGTAGAGAATACTGAGTCGTACTTTCCGATTCGCTATCTATTTAGACGACCCGTACCTGACTCCGGGGGGCCGGGTAAATATAGAGGTGGTGTCTGTCACCAGTATGCCATAGTCCCGCACGATAGTCCAAGGAATAGTTTTAGCGCCAGTCTATTTCCCAGTAGAGGAAGAAGTTTTCCCGCGGGTTGTGGCATCTTTGGTGGGTATCCGGGCTGCAACCTGGACTATATTGAGGTTAGAGAGAGCAACTCTTCAGAATTCCCCCCTAATCTTGCTTCCTTTAAGGGTAGACAAGAGGATGACATCAGCTTTGGCACTGTTGACATTACAGGAGATGATATACTGTATATCCATGGCTGTGGTGGTGGGGGCTATGGCGATCCATTAGATAGAGAGCCAGAGTTAGTCTTAAAGGATGTGTTGCAAGGACTAGTTACCAATGAACCAGCCCGAGATATCTATGGGGTGGTTATAGACCTTGAGAATGAGAGGGTAGATGTTGAGGCTACGAATAAACAGAGGCTTGCTCTGAGGAAAGATAGGCTTGGGGGGAGAGAGCCAGAAGTTGACACAAGCAAACGTGCCAGTATTCCACCAACTGAGATGCGACTGGGTGAATATCTTCAGGTGGCAAAATGGGGGGAGAAAGCTTTCATCCAATGTACATGGTGTGGTAGGAAACTATGCCCGGCAGATAGCAATTGGAAAGATAATGTAGTTGCGCGAAAGGTCTCTATCACAAAGAGCGGGCCATGGAGGAGAGAAAGCGGCCAATTCTTCATGCGGGAGTTTTTCTGTCCAACTTGTGCAACCTCGCTTGATGTTGATGTGGTCTACAATGATGACCCACCCGTGTATGATAAAGTCTACAGATGGCCTAAGTAAGCTCATCCCGGCAATGAATTACCATAGGCTCAAAGCTGCTCCCCAGCTCTCTCCGGTAGAGTATCTTAGGATGCTAGTCAACTACCCAGTTTTACACAGTTCACAATGTAGACGGGTGGTGAAGTGTAGGTTATAATAGCTAGGGTTTACCCAGTAGAAGCTTTGGTTCAGTTGGTTGTAGAATTGAGGAAGATAAAAGACGATGCCCACTCTTTACATTGTGGCTACCCCTATTGGTAATTTAGAGGATATTTCCTTGCGTGCCCTCCGCATTCTGCGCGAGGTGAAACTTATTGCCGCTGAGGACACACGCAAGACAAAACGGCTTCTTGTCACTTATGACATCAAGACGCCGACAACAAGTTATCATGAGCACAATAAATGGACTAAACTGGATTACATTTTGGGTTGCCTTGAAGATGGGGATGTGGCTCTTGTTTGTAATGCTGGGATGCCGGTAATATCTGACCCTGGTTATGAACTGATTGTGGCTACCCATGAGCGAAGTATTCCGGTAGTGCCTATTCCTGGACCCTCTACGGTTATCACGGCACTCGCTGTGTCCGGGTTGCCTGCTGAGCAGTTTACCTACCTTGGTTTTCTGCCTCATAAGAGCAGTGGCCGGCGGCGTCTTCTAGAATCGGTGGCTGACGAAAGTAGCACTATTGTAGTCTTGGAATCTCCACATCGTTTACTAGCTGCTTTGAGCGATATACTGTTTGTTCTTGGAGATAGAAGGATGGCAGTGTGTCGGGAACTCACTAAGATTTATGAAGAGGTTTTCCGGGGAACGATAAGCCAAGCTATAGACTACTTTACCGAGCCAAGGGGGGAATTTACTTTGGTTATTGAAGGCAAGAGGGTGAAGGATAGGCCCCGGTTGACAGAAGCAGTTGAAAAGCGATTACATTATATGCACCTGTCTGGGGCGACGGCTAAAGAAACAATAGCCGAGGTAGCTGGAGAAACAGGTCTATCAAAGAAGGAACTATATCAAGCTTGGCTCAGGTTATCTTGAGCTTTGAGCAGAGGAGTTAATAATTGCGTCGTGGATGTATTTCTTTGGGAGAAGTCCAGTGTGATGATTGTCATCGCATTATGCAGTATTCTGAACGTTATTTAGTTATTGAAGAGACTGAGGGTGCTATACTGCGTTTATGCGTCGATTGCTGCCTGAAGAAGGGCTATGCTCACTCTAGAGAGGAGAAGCACAAGCAGATACTTACCTTCTTCACTGGAAAGTCTTAGTCGCGAGGTTATTTATTATTAAGATAAGACGAGGGAGCGAAGCTTGTTCAAGACTGATGTTCTTCTCTTTTCTTGGAAGTAAATAGATTATGAGCGAGAAGATTTTTGTTGGCGTGGCTTGGCCTTATGCTAATGGTTCACTGCACCTGGGGCAAATTGCCGGGGCATATTTACCACCGGACATATTTGCCCGTTATCATCGCACCAAGGGGAATGAGGTGTTAATGGTATCGGGTTCAGACCAGCATGGTACTCCGATAACAATCAAGGCTGAGCAAGAAGGAAAGAAGCCTGGCGATATAGCATCTCAATATCATCGCCAGTTTCTTGACTCATGGCAAGCATTAGGTATTTCCTTTGATCTATTTACCAGCACCGAGACTGCCAACCATGCTGAGGTAACACATGATATTTTCCTAACTCTCCTTAATAAGGGCTATATTTATAAAGCTACTACGTCACAACCCTATTGCCCTCATTGCCAACGCTTTTTACCTGACCGCTATGTTGAGGGCACTTGCCCATACTGTTACTCTTCTGGAACTCGAGGTGACCAGTGTGATGAATGTGGCAAGCCGCTGAATCCGGCTGAGTTAATTGAGCCACATTGTCGCATTTGTGGCACTGCCCCCGAGTTTAGGGATTCGGAGCACTTCTTTTTAAAATTGAGTGCCTTCAGGGATAAGCTTTTAGCCTGGGTGAAACTACAGACCCACTGGAAGCAGAATGTCCTTAACTTTACAATGCGCTATTTAGAGGAGGGATTGAAGGACAGGGCTATCACCCGTGATATAAACTGGGGAGTACCCGTGCCCCTCGATGGCTTTGAGACCAAGCGTATCTATGTGTGGTTTGAGGCGGTCATCGGTTATCTATCAGCAACTAAAGAGTGGGCTAAGTCTAGCGGAGACGAAGAGAAGTGGCACTCTTTCTGGCAGGGAGCGGCCAAGAGCTATTACTTTATTGGCAAGGATAATATCCTCTTTCATACCATTGTGTGGCCAGCAATGTTGATGGGTTATGGCGGTCTTAATTTACCCTATGATGTGCCGGCTAACGAGTTCTTAACTATTGAGGGCAAGAAACTTTCTACCAGCCGCAATAGGGCAGTCTGGCTACCTGATTATCTATCTCGCTATGACCCTGACCCGCTGCGTTATTTATTATCAATAAATATGCCAGAAACAAGTGATACCGATTTTTCATGGCGCGAGTTGATTCGCCGTAACAATGATGAGCTGGTGGCTACTTACGGAAATCTGGTTCACCGGGTGCTTACCTTTACCTATCGTAGCTTTGGTGGCTGTGTCCCAACGCCTGGAGAATTTGATAGCCACAGTCAAGCTCTTATTGATAAAGCCAAGGATACCCTTAATACCATGGATAAGCTTCTGTATCGTTGCCATTTTAGGGACGCAATAAGGTCGGCTATGTTCCTAGCTCAGGAGACTAATCGCTACCTAGATGAGCAATCTCCATGGAAAATAATTGAACAAGATAGACAGGCTTCAGCCACCGCTTTATATGTTGCCATTTCAGTGCTTTCTTGTCTTAGAACAGCACTATATCCCTTTCTGCCCTTCAGCTCTCAGAAATTGCATGACCTTCTTGGTTTTAAGGGTAGTGTAGAAGAAGACGGCTGGCAACTGCGTCTTCCACCACCGGGGCAAAGGTTACTTCCCCCTAAGCCTCTATTTTCTAAATTGGATGAGGAGCTGGCGGAAGAGGAAGCTAGTCGGTTGGGCATGTCGGAGGCTAGTGAGTTCACATACTAATATTGATTTACTGATAAGGGGTGGAGATTCTTGCAACTTAACACAATTTACCAACCTATTCAAGAGGATTTAGTCAAGGTAAAGGACAAACTAAGGTCAGTCAGCAAGGTTGAGTTTTCCTGGCTATCTGAGTTGCTGGACTATGTTGTCAAAGGTGGTGGCAAGAAGATTCGGCCAGCGCTTACTCTGCTGGCGGGTAAGTTCTATGATTACAACCTTACTTACCTTTTGCCTATGGCTACTGCGGTTGAGCTTTTCCACATTGCTACCCTGGTTCATGATGATGCTATTGATAAGTCTGTGGTTCGCCGCGGCAGGCCAACGATTAACAAAGTGTGGGGTGAAGACAAAGCAGTGCTCTTAGGAAATTACCTGTTTGCCAAAGCGGCAGAGTTCGTGGCTACTACACGGAATCTGCGAGTTATAAAGCTCTTTGCTCAAACCCTTATGACTATTTCCAGCGGCGAGCTAAATCAAACCTTTAGTGTTTTTAATTTAGAGCAAACCCGTCAGAACTATTTCCAAAGGATTTCCAGTAAAACTGCCTCCCTGTTTTCCATGGCTATGGAGTCAGGGGCTGTCTTGAGCGAGGCTCCCGAAAAGTCGGTCGAAGCGCTAAAAGACTATGGCTATAATCTTGGCATCGCCTTTCAGATTATAGATGATGTCCTGGATTTTGTTGGCACTGAGGAGGAGATGGGCAAGCCAATAGGATCAGATTTAGCTCAGGGTATCCTTACTCTACCAGCTATGCTTATTTTGGAACGCTATCCCGAGGAGAATCCGGTAAAGAGATTATTTCGCAACGAGGATACGCAGAAAAATATGAAACTGGCGATAGAATTAGTTCGTAACTCATCGATTGTTGAAGAATGCTATGCAGTTGCCTCAGATTATTGCCTCAAGGCTCGCCATGATCTTAAGTTATTACCTGATAGTGTCAGTAGTCAGCCATTAAGCACGCTGACAGATTACATCATCAATCGAAAAAGATGATTGGTGCGGAGTCACTAATCTCCTGAACAAGCACAGTTACTTGACAGAATTGAGCAGACGGATTAGCATTTTCTTGAGGTCGTGCTAGATGGGGAGCTAGCGGTGCCCTGAACCCGCAATCCGCTATAGCGGGATTGAATTCCTACCTGAGGCCCTTTTTCTTGTGGGACTACTTTTGCCAAGTGGTGTTGAAGGCTGGGTCCTATGCAGCAGAGCACTATGAATCCCGTCAGGTCTGAGAGGAAGCAGCGGTAAGTAGTAGCTTCTGGGTGCCGTAGGGTTACCTGGCTGGAGCCGGCTAGCTTAAGCAAGCTGTGAGGCGGGGTCAAGGGTAGGTGCACGACCTCATTAGTAGAAATAGCTTAATTGGTATTATATGACGGATATAGCCAAGGCAAAAGAAAGAATTGCGCAACTGAAGACAGTAATTAACTATCATAATTATCGCTATTATGCGCTGGATAGCCCTGAGATTAGCGATGCTGAATATGATGAGTTAATAAGGGGGCTGAAGCGTTTGGAGGAGCAATACCCCCAGTTCTTGACTCCAGACTCACCCACACAGCGGGTTGGTGCTGCCCCCGTGGAAGCCTTTGGCGTGGTAGAACACCTGCTGCCTTTATTATCTCTGGGTAACGCCTTCTCCAAAGAGGAGCTATTAGCCTGGTATACCCGAACCTCAAAGCTGGTAGCCGGACAGCAGTTTAACTTTACCTGTGAGCTTAAGATTGATGGATTGGCGGTGGCTTTGACCTATGTTAATGGTCGATTAACTACCGGGGCTACCCGTGGTGATGGCTTACGTGGTGAAGACATCACTCAGAACCTGAGAACTATCAGGAGCATACCACTCTCCGTACCTAAGGAAGCACCTCCCCGATTTGAGGTACGAGGTGAAGTCTTTTTACCCAAAGCCGGCTTCGATAAATTAAATCAGGAGCGGGCTGAGGAAGGGGTGCCCCTGTTTGCTAACCCCAGAAACGCTGCTGCTGGTTCAGTACGCCAGCTTGACCCTCGTATCACCGCTAAACGACCGCTGGATATCTATATCTATATGCTTGGTTACGCTGAAGACAAGGCAACTCCGCCAACTCACTGGGAAACTATGGATTACCTCAAGTCCCTCGGCTTTAAGGTAAACCCCACTAATAGCCTGCTTACCAGTATTGACCAGGTTGAAGAATATTACCGAATCTGGGTGGAGAGAAAGGAAAGCCTGCCATATGAAGCCGATGGCATCGTGGTTAAAGTAGATTCGCTTGACCTGCAAAGACACTTGGGGAGTGTTGGTCATGAGCCGCGATGGGCTATAGCCTACAAGTTCCCCGCCATCCAGGGCACCACCCGCTTAATTGACATTGGTATCAGTGTGGGCAGAACCGGCACCCTTAATCACTATGCTATCTTAGAACCAGTCTCAGTGGGAGGGGTGACTATTAAACAGGCAGCACTACACAATGAAGACGACATCAGACGCAAGGACATCCGTATTGGCGATACAGTTATTATCCAGCGGGCAGGCGAGGTAATACCCCAGGTTGTCGGACCGGTAACAAGTAAGCGCAGTGGGCAGGAAAGAATATTCACCATGCCCTCACACTGCCCAGTATGTGGCGCTGAGGCAATTAGACCTGAGGGTGAAGCTATGCACCGTTGCCCTAATGCTGCCTGTCCCGCTCAGGTTCAAGAAAGGCTGGCGTACTTTGTCTCCCGTGGAGGTATGGATATCAGGGGAATTGGTGAATCAATATCGGCTACTCTGTTAAAGGAAGGGCTGGTCAAGGATGTGGCTGATTTGTATGACCTCCACGAAAAGTATGACCAGCTTGTTAAACTGGAAAAAATGGCCGACAAGAGCGTAGTCAATATGCTCAATGCTATTGAAAAAAGTAAGGAGAAGCCACTATCTAGAGTTATCTTTGCTCTAGGCATACTCCATATTGGCGAGGAGATGGCCGAGCTTTTAGCCGAGCACTTTGGTAGTATAGATAGACTGGCTGATGCTTCCCCAGAGGAACTCCTGTCCATTCCCGCTGTCGGACCTAGGATTGCCGATAGTATCCTTGCCTTCTTCAAGCAGGAAGGAAATAGAAAGATTATTGAGAGGTTAAGAAAGACAGGGGTTAGACTAGAGGAAGAAGTGGTTAAGCCCAAAGAGCTATCTCTGGCTGGGCAAGAGTTTGTTATCACCGGCAAGCTAGAACTTTTCACCAGGCAGGAGGTAGAGACAAGAATAAAAGCCCTTGGTGGCTCAACCGGGAGCAGTGTTACCCAAAAAACAGCATACCTGGTGGTAGGGGCAGACGCTGGCTCTAAACTAGCCCGTGCCCAGGCTCTGGGCACCAAGCTGCTCACTGAAGAGGAGTTTCTCCGTCTTCTGGGACAGAAAATCTGATATGAAGTTAATTGTAGGCTTAGGTAACCCGGGACGTAGTTATGCTAATAACCGTCATAATGTGGGATTTGTTTGCCTGAACCATTTTGCTAGGACACAGAGCATTCGTTTTGATAAAAAACAGGGACAAGCCCGCATCGGCTTGGGTAAGATAGCCGGCAATAAAGTGGTAGTAGCTAAGCCCCAGACTTATATGAACCTAAGCGGGCAGTCAGTTGGCCGGCTGACACGAAAATTTGATATCAACCTTAATGACCTCCTCGTCATCCATGATGACCTTGACCTGCCTTTAGGTAAAATCCGCATCCGTCAGGGCGGTGGCTCCGGTGGACACAAAGGGGTTAATTCCATCATCACTGAATTAGGAAGCCAAGATTTCCTTCGCCTGCGAGTAGGCATCGGGCGACCAACTAAACCCGTTCTCGGCGAGGCTGATATTATCGCCTATGTGCTCAGCGATTTCACCCCTGATGAAAAACAAGTTGTCATTAAGGTCATACCTCAGGTAAGCGAAGCTATACTCTGTCTCCTCACCGAAGGTCTGGTAGCAGCTATGAATAAGTATAATTAGGCATTACATCTGCGCTTTATGCTGCCTGTTTACTTTAATTCTCTAGGAGGGTAGCTAGCAAACCCGTATGTTCGCTCAATGCCATAAACGTCTCTACAGATACGGTAGAGAGGCTTCCTATATTCCTCTGGCCAGTGAAATTGCTGTTTGATTAGGGAGGCTACTTGCTTCCCCAATTCCTCTGAGCTTTTCATAGCAAATTTGTCTTTCCTGATAGCACCTTTACCACCGGCGAAGCCAGGAGCATAGTCAGCAGGAACCATGTGGCATAACTCGATGAAGTTGCTGAATTGAGTCCAGATTCCTTCATGTCCACGGCCTCCAGCGACACTTATCACGCCAGCAACCTTGTTCAGCAGCACGTTTATGTTATATAGGCCATACAAACGGTCTATGACAATTTTAGCCTGGGCGGTCAGCGACCCAAAATAGGAAGGCGAGCCAAAAATAATGCCATCAGCCACAAGAATCTTAGGATATAGCTCCTGCATATCATCTTTTATATGGCATTTACCCTCTCTCTTAAGACAGGACTCGCAGCCGTCACATGGCTTAAGCTCTTTACCAGCCGTTGTCCAGAGCTCAGTATCTGCTCCATAGCTGCTTGCGCCAGCTAGGGCTTCATTCATCATTATTTCGGTATTTCCGCCCTTTCGGGGACTGCACACAATACCCAAAACTTTCATAGTTAAACTTCCTCCTTTTCATTTCTCAAACATAAGAATCATTTATTAGCAAAAGCTTATCATACGCAGCAATGGCTTGCAATAGAATTTTGGGCCAACTTCCCAAAGACATTCTATAGGTGATATAATCACTATATCTGTAAAAAGCTTTACTAAATGTCATAAACTAAGGACTGTTTGAGATGCCACAGAATACGAAGAGATTCATTACCGTTATTGGTGGTGGGCAATGCTCCAAGGCGGAAGCCAAGCTGGCAGAAGAAGTCGGGCGTGAGCTAGCCAGACATGGTGCTACCTTAGTTTGTGGCGGTTTAGGGGGGGTTATGGAGGCAGCCTGCAAGGGGGCTAGCTCTGAGGGTGGGGTAACTATTGGCATCCTCCCCGGGGATAGTCGCCAGGCGGCTAATCCCTATGTCCAGATTCCCATAGTTACCGGCATCGGCTATGCTCGTAACATTGCTGTGGTCAAAACAGCCCAGGCAGTTATCGCTATCGGGGGTAACTATGGCACCCTCTCCGAGATAAGCCATGCTTTACAGAGTGGCATCCCGGTTATCGGCTTAAATACCTGGTCTTTATCCAGAAATGGTCAGCCGGATAACTCAATTGTCCTTGCCCAAAACCCGGTTGAAGCAGTAAATAAAGCGCTAAATTTATCTGCAGACGAGTAGCCTAACCGGGTTCAAGATTAGGAAGAGAAAAATGTCAACTATTGACAACATCAAAGCTAGAGAAATCCTGGACTCCAGGGGCAATCCGACACTGGAGGTCGAGGTAGGGCTGGCCGATGGTACCACAGGCCGTGCTGCGGTGCCCTCTGGAGCCAGCACCGGCAGGCATGAGGCGATGGAACTCCGGGATGGGGGCTCCAGATTCAACGGACTGGGCGTCCAGAAGGCGGTAGCCAATGTCAATGAAGATATTGCTACCGCTATAATTGGTATGCCAGCCTCAGACCAGGCAGCTATTGACCACAGGCTGATAAAACTTGATGGCACTGCCAATAAATCACATCTGGGGGCTAATGCCATCTTGGGAACATCACTGGCGGTAGCTCACGCCGCAGCTAATTCTCTTGACATGCCTCTATACCGCTACTTGGGTGGAGTAGCCACTTACACCCTACCTGTCCCGATGATGAATATCCTAAATGGTGGCAAGCATGCCGCTAACTCAACAGATTTCCAGGAGTTCATGGTAGTGCCGGCTGGAGCCAGTAGCTTCCACCACGCCCTTCAAATAGGCGCCGAGGTCTATCACAGTTTGAAAGCAGTGCTTAAAGATAAAGGCTTGGATACCAATGTCGGCGACGAGGGGGGCTTTGCTGCCGCCCTGCCCTCAAATAGACAGGCAATAGAGGCAATTTTATCGGCTATTGAAAAGGCGGGCTACAAACCGGGTAAGGACTGCTTCATTGCCTTAGACCCGGCAGCTAGTGAATTCTATGAAGATGGTCAATATATCCTGTCCAGGGAAGGTGCTTCACTCAGCACTGATGAAATGGTTGATTATTATGTCAAGTGGATATCTGCCTACCCTATTATTAGTATTGAGGATGGAATAGCCGAGGACGACTGGGATGGTTGGCAGCTCTTGACGGAAAAGTTGGGTAACAAAATTCAGCTTGTTGGCGATGACCTCTATGTTACCAATGTAAACCGCCTCAGCAAGGGTATCAGCTTAAAGGCATCCAATTCTATTCTCATCAAACCCAATCAAATCGGCACCCTTACGGAGACGATTGCGGCTATTAAGATGGCACAGCAGGCAGGCTGGACAGCAGTAGTAAGTCACCGTTCCGGCGAGACTGAGGATACTACCATTGCTGACCTGGCAGTAGGTCTGAATACCGGTCTGATTAAAGCTGGTGCCCCCTGCCGCTCCGAGCGTATCGCCAAATATAATCGCCTGCTCAGGATTGAAGAGGAACTAGGAGAAAATGCTAGCTTTGCTGGAATGCAGGCATTCTATAATTTGAAGAGATAGAGGAAAATGACTGAGATTGTACCGGGTATTTATCAACTACAATTACCCATTCCAGATAGTCGTCTGGGTGAGGTGAATACCTATCTAGTACAAGGAGATAGCGGATACCTCCTCATTGATACCGGTTGGAATACCGAAGAGGCATTTAATGCTTTGAAAAATCAACTGGCTGAGATTGGTGTCAACTTGGAAGACATCTCCCAAATAGTAGTTACCCATATTCACCCCGACCATTATGGTCTGGTTGGCAGGCTAAAGCATCTCTCCCATGCCCAACTTTACCTCCATGAGCTGGAGAGGAGTTTCATTGAGTTAAGATACATAAATATAGGCGAGCTTCTCCAGCAAACAGAACAATGGCTACATATTAATGGGGTACCTGGCGATGAGCTACCCAAGCTTCAGACAGCGTCCGTGGAAATGATAAAGTTTATCGCCCCTGCCCTACCTGATGTTACCCTCCATGGTGATGAAACAATCTCCACCGGTTCCTTTAGCTTTAAGGTGATGTGGACGCCAGGGCATTCACCGGGGCATATATCCTTATATGAGCCCGCCAGTAAAATATTAATCTCCGGAGACCATATTCTACCTACTATTACTCCTAATATCGGCTCACACCCCCAATCCAGCCGTAGCCCACTGGATGATTACCTTAATTCACTAAACGCATTAAAACAACTAGATGTCAATGTTATTTTGCCTGGGCATGAAAATCCTTTCACTGGTCTGGGACGAAGAATTGAGGAGCTTATCCAGCATCATAAACGAAGAAACTCGGAAATTCTAAAAACTTTTGGGGCTGACTCAAAAACGGCCTACCAAATATCTACCGAAATAACCTGGATGTCAGATGTGAACGGGGTCGGCTGGCAGAATCTGGGGCCGTGGGATAAAAGGTTGGCAGTATCTGAGACGCTAGCTCACCTGGAGTCAATGAGATTCAGTGGGAAGGTAGCCAAATTTTCCAGAGATAACACCGCATATTACAGCCTATCTGATATGCAGCAGGCAGGTTAAAAATACGAGGAGGTATGAAAATGGCAACCAAAATCGGTATTAATGGCTTTGGGCGTGTGGGAAGATTGACGCTAAGGACAATCAACCAATATCAGCGCGACAAACTAGAGGTAGTAGCTATCAATGACCTGACTGATACTAAAACTAACGCTCACCTACTAAAATGGGACAGCACCTATGGTCCCTATCCCGGCAAAATAGAAGCAACCGATGATTCAATTATTGTTGATGGCAAAGAGGTAAAGGTATTGTCAGAGCGTGATCCGGGTAACATCCCATGGCAGGATTATGGAGTAAACATAGTAATAGAATCAACTGGACTATTTACTGATGCCACCAAGGCAGCGGCTCACCGACAGGGTGGTGCCAAGAAAATAATTATCTCTGCCCCAGCCAAGAATGAAGATATAACTATTGTTCTTGGTGTCAACGAAGACCGGTATGATCCAGACAAGCACAATGTCATATCCAATGCCTCCTGCACTACCAACGGTATTGCCCCGGTAGTCAAGGTACTACACCAGAGCTTCGGTTTGAGAAAGGGGCTAATGACCACAATCCACGCTTATACCAATGACCAGAGGCTTCAAGACATGTTCCACCGCGACCTTCGCCGGGCTCGTGCCGCCGCTATGAATTTGGTGCCGACCAGCACCGGCGCTGCCTACGCGGTTGGTCGGGTTATACCCGAACTAAACGGCAAACTTCACGGATTAGCCTTTAGAGTGCCAGTACCCACCGTCTCTGTCGTTGACTTTGTCGCCGATTTAGACAGTGAAGTTACTGTTGACCAA
>SDBV01003540.1_pt1 | contig 22964 bp, 21 predicted proteins | sample 2277081 | NCBI WGS metagenome assembly SDBV01 (sample SAMN10402039, study PRJNA504765) | marine sediment metagenome | isolation source: marine sediment core GS10_PC15, 223 cmbsf | place: Arctic Ocean: Southern Knipovich Ridge | collected 2010 | reverse complement strand
GTGGCACCGGCGTCTCGCCGGTGTGACGGAACTCGCGGCAGCGCATCAACTTATGCACCACCGGCGAGACGCCGGTGCCACTATCCTACCGCCCAATCACTCCTTAATTCAACGGTATTGGGGTTTGCCGCGACGCGTTGCGTCCCGGCTATGGTCAGTGACGCGTTGGATTACACGCGACAGGCAACTAGATTTGCCTTGACTGCCCAAGCCACGCCGGAGTACCATACCCTGCTTATTTTCCCGCCCGCCATGGCCCGCGATGGTGAAGCAGGGATGAACACGGCTGCATGGAAGCAAATTACTCTGATCTTGGCCCTGGCGCTGACGGCACGCCTGGCTGCCGGGGTCTACCTCCAGACGCGGCTGGATCGACGGCAGGCTCGGTTCGAGTTCGGAGACAGCCAGAGCTACTGGACGCTGGGCCGCGCGATCGCCCAGCGGGGACCGTACCGGTGCGGCCCCGAGAACGCACAGGTCTTCCGCACGCCGGGCTATCCGCTGCTGCTTGCGCCGATCTTCTGCGTTGCCGGCGACCGACCGGGTGTGATCTGGGCCCGGGCCCAGAGTGCCCTGTTCGGCACCTTGGCCGTAGGGGGTGTGTGGTGGCTGGGAAGAGAACTGTTCGACGCCCGAACTGGCCTGATCGCCGCCGCCGTTGCCACGTTTTATCCCGGCGCCGTGGCGATCAGCGCCTTCGTATTGAGCGAGGCACCCTTCTGCGCGTTGATGCTGTTGCAGTTTGCGCTCTGGACCGCCGCCTGGAAGGCCCGGTTGCCGCGGCGGGCCGCAGCGCTGGCCGTGCTCGCCGGCGTGGCGGCCGGGGCGGCCACACTGGTCAGACCCAGTTGGCTGCTGTTCACTCCGTTTGCCGTGGTGGTGGCGTTCTTGGTCGGCAGTGAAAACGCACAAGCAGATACCGGCGCACCCTCGCCCCGGCCCTCTCCCGAAGGAAAAGGGAGACGTGCGTGGCTGGGAGTTGTCGTGTTGGCCGCACTGGTGGTGACGATGATGCCCTGGTGGATCAGAAACGCCCGAGTCACCGGCCGCTTCGTGCCGACCACGCTGCAGGTCGGGGCCAGCCTCTACGATGGGTTGAACCCGCAGGCCACGGGGGCCAGCAACATGGACCTGGTGCCGAAGTCGGTCGAGCAGTTGCGGCGGCAAGCCACGGCTGGGGAGGTGCCGGGTGGCGCCACACTGGAGATCGAACTGGATCGCCGGTTTCGGGACGCGGCGGGGAGCTTCGCCCTGAACAACCCCGGCAGCGTCGCCAGGTTGGCCGGGGTCAAGCTGATGCGGGTCTGGAACGTTTGGCCCAACGAGGCCAGTTTTTCGGCGTGGCCGATCCGGGCGGCGGTGGTTCTCAGCTATCTGCCGGTGCTGGTTTTGGGGATAATCGGGGCGGCCGGAACGATCCGTCGGGGCTGGCCCTACGTAATATGTTGGCTGCCCGTGGTCTATTTCACCATCCTGCACGTCATATTCGTGGGCTCCATCCGCTACCGCCAGCCGGCCATGCTAGGGCTGATCGTGCTGGCGGCGGGTGTGGTTGGATCGTGGAGAAGAGGCGCCAAGGCGGAAGGCTGAGGGCAGCGGATTGAGAATCGCGGATTCCGGATTTCAGATTTCGGATTGAAACCAGGGAGGGTTGCTTCTGAGCTTTAAACGTGTGATCAACATTTGCTGGTGCTGCCTGAAGTGGGGCCTGCCGCTGGTTCTGATCGCTGCCGCGGCCACCGCGGCCTACGTCTACCACCGTGTGGACGAGGAGATCCGTCTTTGCGTGCAGCAGCGGATTGCAGAGCACTACGCCGGACTGAAGGTCACGGTCCGCTCGGCTGAGTTGGTCGAAGGGAAGGGAATCGAAATCCGCGGGTTGTCGATTCTCGAACCCGGTGCGGAGGGACCCCGCGCCGAGTTGATCTATTGCGACGAGCTCTTCCTGAACTGCACGGCGGAACTGCCGGATCTGCTGGCGGGAATGCCGCAGGTCACCCAGATCACGATTCGCCGTCCCACGCTGCGTGTCACGCAGCGGCCCGACGGGACCTGGAGCGCGGTAAAGCTGCTGCCACTGCCGAAGTTCTCCGAGCATCCGCCGAAAGTAATCATCGAGAACGGCTCCGTCGAGATCTTCGATCCGTTGAAGACACCGGCCAGCACACTCACACTCCGCCAGCTCAGCGGCACCCTCGAACCGCCGGACCTGGCAAGCCCTACCCCCCAGGCGCGCGAGTTCCGGGGGACGTTCAGCGCGGACCATCTGCGCGGGGTGGAGGTGGAAGGTCTGCTGAACCCTGACACCCTGGCGTGGACCATCGGCGGTGCAATCGAGGGGTTGGACATCTCGCCCGAGTTCCGCGACGCCCTGCCGGGGCCCCTTGCCTCGAAACTGACCGTGCTGAAAGGGCTGCGGGGGCAAGGCACGCTGAGCTTCAGGGTGAGCTGCAATCCGGCGGCGGAGTCACCGTATCGGTTCGACGTGTCCGGGCGGATTGTCCGGGGTCGGTTGGACGACCCCCGGCTACCCCATCCGCTGACCGACATGCGGGCGAAGTTTAGTGTAAGTAACGACGGTTTTGCCGTCGACGAACTGTTCGCCCGCAGCGGCCGGGCCGTGGTCCACAACCTGTCGGTCTGGCAGGCGGGATTCGAGTTAGGCAAGAGCCCCCTCTGGATTCAAGGCGAAATTCGCCAGATGGAACTCGACCGGCAGTTGTTCGAGCGTCTGCCCGAACCGCTCAAGGACCAATGGCGCAAGTACCGCCCGGAGGGCCAAATCAGTGCCGACGTAAAGCTGCACTTCGACGGGCAGACCTGGCACCCGGATCTCTCGGTCGAGCTGCTGGACGTCTCCTTTGCCTACTACAAGTTTCCCTACCGCCTGGAGCACGGTAATGGAATTCTGACATGGAGAGAGGAGCAGCAGCAGGGCGACTCGCTGGAGGCACGTCTGACGGCCTACAGCGGCAGTCAGGAAGTCCGGTTGCACGCCAAAGTGTCCAATCCGATTTCCGGCCCGACGGGCTGGTTTAAGGCCAGCGGAGAAGACTTGCGGCTGGACAAGAAGCTCCTGGACGCACTCACCGACAAGTCGCGGGCGTGCGTCAGTTCGCTTAATCCCAGCGGGACTGCCAACTTCTACGTGCACATGTGGCGCTACGTGCCGAATGGTCCGCTGCATAAGCACCTCGAGGTCGACCTTAACCACTGCTCGATGCGTTACGAGAAGTTCCCCTATCCGCTAAGTAACGTCCGCGGCACCTTGGTGATGGATGACGACGAGTGGACCTTTCACGGGCTGGAGGGCACCAACGACACCGGCCGGGTAGTCTGCGAGGAGGGATTGCTGACTTCGCCGCAGCAAGGCCGGCGGCTGTACCTGCGGCTGCGGGCCACAAACGTCCCGCTGGAGGAAGAGCTCCGCGACGCCCTGCGCCCGGATATCCAACTGGCATGGAGCAACCTCAGACCGCGGGGAACCGTGGATCTGCGCGCCGAGGTGCACTATCTGCCCGAAGAAAAGAAGCTCAGCGTGGGCGTGACCGCCTTCCCGCAGCCCGATAGCACTTCGATCGAACCGGTACACTTTCCCTATCGGCTCGATAGGTTGGAAGGTGTGCTGATCTACAAAGACGGACACGTGACGCTCGAGGGCTTCAAGGCGGAGCACGGACCCGTGAAGGTGGCGGCCGCCGGCGGCGGTTGCGATTTCCTGCCCGACGGAAGCTGGAGTTTCCATCTGAAGGGGCTCACGGCCGACGGGGTCCGTCTGGATGATCGCAACTTGATCCGGGCCCTGCCTCCCCGGCTGAGAAAGGCAATCGTCGAGTTGAAGCCCAGTGGTCTGATCAACCTCAATGGAGATCTCGCTTTGGGGGGTCGCGCGGGAATGAGCGGCACGGTGCGGTCGGGCTGGGATCTGACCGTCATTTTTCGTCCGGGGGCGAGCATCGATTGCGGGGTGAAGCTGGAGAACCTCCACGGCAGCATGAAATTGGACGGTGCATTCGATGGCCGGCACTTCTACTCCCGCGGTGAACTGGCCATCGACTCGCTGACCTACAAGGATCTCCAGTTCACCCAGGTGATGGGACCGCTGTGGATCGACGACCGGCAGGTGTTGCTGGGATCCTGGGTGGATCGGCGGCGAAACGAAGGTTCGCCGGCCGGCGCCTCAGGGCGGAAACCGCGGCCACTGACGGCCAGACTCTTCGGGGGAACCGTCTACGGCGACGGCTGGATCATGCTGGGCAGCGAGCCGCGCTACAGGTTTCGTGCCACCCTGTCGCAGGCCGACCTGAGTCGGCTTGCTCAGGAAGTGATCGCCGGGCGGCAAAACCTGCGAGGGAAGATTACGGCCATCGCCGATCTGCACGGCACCGGCCGGAAGCTCAACGGCCTGGGCGGGCAGGGAACCATCCAGCTCCGCGACGGCGACGTCTACCAGTTGCCCCTGATGGTGGATCTGCTGAAACTCCTCAGTATCCAATTGCCCGACAAAACCGCCTTCAGCACCAGCGATATCAAGTTCAGTATCAAGGGAGGACACATCTACTTCGACGACATCAACTTTCGCGGCGACGCGATCAGCCTGTTCGGCAGCGGCGAGATGGACTTTCAGCAGTCGATCCGGCTGACGTTCCACTCCATCGTGGGACGGGGTGAATTGAACATACCGCTCGTGAAAGAACTCTTCACCGGTGCCAGCCAGCAGATCATGCTGATCCATGTCGGCGGCACCCTGCAAAACCCCGAAATCCGAAAGGAACCCTTCCCCGTCGTCGGTCAGGCGCTGCAGCGATTGCAGGAGGACCTGCAAGGGGGTGCCGCTGCGCAGTCCCACTACCCGCAATCGCGACACTGGATGCCCAACGTCGGGAGCAGATACCGAAGGTAATCGCGGATCGGGCAGCCACGGCCAATCGGCCTCGTTCGGCAGCCCCCGCCGATTGGCCCAAGACAGTAAACTATACTTCAATGGCTGAGGAAATCCGGCAACTGGAGACCGTGGGTGTGGTCTCACCGCAGACCGGCCGGCGCCGCCGGCGGTCCGAACCAAGCACATGGAAAGAAACATCCTGGGGACGGTCCCGATTCTCGCAGAGTGAAAATGGGATCGTCCCCTTCCGGAATTCGGGAAGTTATTCCTTTACGGGCCCAAGGAGAGATTCCTCATGAGCATAGGTCCATCGGGAGGAGTCGCCGGCAGTGCGGCCGGCTCGCCGCTGGCGCAGACCAAGGGTGCGGAGCCGGAGCGGGCTCAGCAGGACGCCGGTGCCCAGCAGCGCCGCATCGAAAGCGATCAGAAGGCCGACTCTGCGGCCGGGATCGGGGAAACCGACGGCGAGGACCACGAAACGGCCGAGCGGGACGCCGACGGACGACGCCTTTGGGACGCCTCGCCGGAAGACAGCGACGCCGAACAGACCGAAGAGCAGTCCGACCCGTCTGGCCAACACCAAAGCAAGGATGCCAGCGGCCAGAGCGGCAACCTGCTCGACCTCAGCGGCTGACTCTCTTGAAACGGCGGCAGGAGGTTCCTTCAATGAATAGCCCCGCCCGCAACGGCGGGGTTCTTGGAACCACGATGCACTGAACCCCGCCGTTGCGGGCGGGGCTATCGGCCGGCGCAGAAGCGAGAGTGGTTTTTCTGCCCGTGCTGATGCACGTTGTCCCGGCGCGACTGCCGGCCGCGGTCTTGTGGGAAAAGTTCCAACAAGTGTTGCCCGGCAGGGGCAGATCTTCTAGAATATCCCCTCCACCATTGACCACTACCAGGCGGGACTGTGTCCATGCGCTTCACCAAGATGCACGGGGCCGGCAACGACTACGTGTACGTGGATTGCTTCGGGCAGCCTCTGCCCGACGACCCGGCCGAACTGGCCCGGCGCGTCTGCGACCGGCATTTCGGCGTCGGTGGCGACGGGCTGATCCTGATCTGTCCTTCCCAAGTCGCCGATGCTCGGATGCGGATGTTCAACGCCGACGGCTCAGAGGCCGAAATGTGCGGAAACGGCGTCCGCTGCCTGGCAAAGTACGTCTACGATCACGGGCTGAACCGAAAGGAAGCCCTCAAGATCGAGACCGGCGCCGGTGTCTTGGCCCTGGACCTGGAGGTGGTAGACGGTCGGGTCGGTCGGGTCCGCGTCGACATGGGAGAGCCGATCCTCATGCCCGAGCAGATCCCCACGACCCTGCCGGGCAACCCTTTGTTCGACGGCAGCCCCGTGGTCGCCGTCGACTTGAACATCGGCGGAGAAAAACTCCAGGTGGCCTGCGTCTCGATGGGCAATCCTCATTGTGTCACCTTTGTGGATCAACTAACCGATCGTTGGGTACTGGAAATCGGTCCCCAGATAGAAACCGACCCCCATTTCCCCAACCGTATCAACGCCGAGTTCGTCGAGGTGATCTCGCCGGCGGAGGTTCGCGTGCGCGTGTGGGAACGGGGCTCGGGGGAAACGTTGGCCTGCGGCACAGGCGCGTGTGCGGTCTGCGTGGCCGGCGTGTTGGCCGAACGGACCGGCCGGAAGATCCTCGCCCATCTCCCCGGCGGCGACCTGGAGCTCCACTGGGCCGACGACAACCACGTCCACATGACCGGACCGGCCGTGGAAGTGTTTTCCGGCCAGTGGGACGACACTCGAAAGTAGGCCGCTTCCGGCTTGGCAGCACCCCACGCGGCAAGGACGCCTGAACCATGAAGCTCGATCATCCTCTTCTGAACAAGCTGGGCGGCCTGCTCGGCGCGGCGGCTATCCGCTGCTGGATGAGTACGCTGGACTACAAAGTTGCCTTCTACGACCCGGCCATAGATCCGACCCAGCCGGGGTGCCGGGGGCAGAAGATCTATATCTTCTGGCACGAGTACCTCCTGTTTCCGATCTACCTCCGCGGGCACTGTAACCTGGCGATGCTGCTGAGCCGGCACCGCGACGCCAAGATGCTCTCTCACGCCGCATATCACCTGGGATTCGACTTCGTGCGCGGCTCGACCAACCGGGGAGGCGTGGCGGCGATTCGCCAACTGCTGCGCAAGAGCCGAAAGATGCATCTGACGATCACACCCGACGGACCCCGCGGACCGCGACGGCGGCTGGCCCCGGGGGCGGTTTTCCTGGCCTCCAAGCTCCAGATGCCGTTGGTGGTGACCGGCTACGGATACGACCGTCCCTGGCGGCTGAACAGTTGGGACCGGTTCGCCATCCCGCGGCCCTTTTGCCGTGCTCGGGCCGTATGCAGTCCGCAGTTGCACGTACCGGCAGGGTTGGATCGCGAGGGGCTGGAGCATTTCCGGGTGAAGATCGAGCGGCTGTTGAACCGTTTGACCGACGAGGCTGAGGCCTGGGCCCAGTCGGGGACCCGAAAGGTAGGGCAGTACATCCTCGGGCGCCGCTATGCCCGGCCGTTTCCCCGACGCATCGATGCCGCGGACTTGCCGGCCGGCCCGCATTGGGGGAAGAAGGTGGACAAGCTCCAGCCGTCCGGCGGGGTCCCACGGACATTGAAGGGTGCGCCGGGAGCAAGACGCTCGTAGTGTGTCGGCGCTGTCGCTTCGGCTGCGTCCGCTTATAACTGGACTCTTGCAAATTGGTCCCCTCTCCCTCTGGGAGAGGGTTAGGGTGAGGGCGATTCACCGAGAAGCACCTTTCCTTGCTTGCGTGTCTTTTCTATGCCCTCACCCCCTGCCCCTCTCCCAGAGGGAGAGGGGAGATCGAATCTGCGTTTTGCAGAAGTCCAGTTATAATGTTCGTGTCCCTTTCCGGTTCCGTGCCATGACCACCGCCAATCTGTTCCCTGAAGACCCGACCCGGCAACCAGTGCTGTCGGTTTGGGAGTTGACCGCCCAGATCAAGGACCTGCTGGAGACGTCGTTTCCGACGGTCTGGGTGGCGGGCGAGGTCTCGAACCTTGCCCGGCCGCGCTCCGGACATTGCTACCTGACGCTGAAGGACGACCGTGCCCAGCTTCGGGCGGCGATTTGGCGGAACACGGCCGCTCGGCTGCGGTTCGATCTGCACGACGGACTGGAGGTGATCTGCCGGGGACATATCGACGTCTACGCTCCCCGGGGAAGTTACCAGTTGATCATCGAACAGATCCAGCCCAAGGGCCTTGGGGCGCTGGAGCTGGCTCTGAGGCAGCTTCGGGAAAGGCTCTCCCGGGAGGGGTTGTTCGCGGCTGGGCGGAAGCGGCCGTTGCCGCCGTACGTCCGCCGGATTGCGGTGGTAACCAGCCCCACGGGCGCGGCAATCCGTGATTTTCTCCAGATCCTCTCTCGCCGCTGGAGAGGTGCCGACGTGCTGATCGTGCCCAGCCGGGTCCAGGGCGAGGGGGCCGGCGAGGAAATCGCCGCCGCGATAGAGCGGGTCAATCGGCTGGCCCAGCCGGTCGATTGCCTAGTGGTCACCCGCGGCGGCGGCAGCCTGGAAGACCTCTGGGCGTTCAATGAAGAAGTAGTGGTTCGCGCAATCTTCGCTTCGCGCGTTCCGGTGATCTCGGCGGTCGGTCACGAGATCGACGTGACCCTTTCTGACCTGGTAGCGGACGTTCGGGCGCTCACGCCCAGCGAAGCCGCAGAGCTGGTGGCCCCGGACGCCGACGAGTTGGCCGCCGGCTTGCGGCAGTACCAGAAGCGGCTGTTGACGGCGCTGCGGACGCGTGCGTCGGTATCCCGTGCCTGGCTCGACGCCTTGGCCGGGCATCGGGCGTTCCGCCGGCCCTATGAGCGAGTACACCAGTTGTCGCGGCGGCTGGATGAGGCCGAGTCGCGCGCAGTCCGTGCGATCCGCAGCCGCGCCCGACTGGCCCGGCAACGGCTTGTGGCGGCCGCCTCGCAACTTCAGTCGCTCAGTCCCCTGGCCGTGCTGGGGCGGGGATACAGCTTGACGCAGCGGACGGCCGACGGCCGGATAGTCCGCGACGCGGCGGAACTGACGCCCGGTGAGCAGATCACCACGCGGTTTGCCGCCGGAGGGGCAATCAGCCGAGTGGAGCGGATCGACCGGTAGCAGCCCGTTGAGAAAGGGGGGCTCCCAAGCATTGCGTGAGCCACTGCTTCGCAGAAGCAGTGTTTTCCCCGAGGAACACCTGGGCACTGCTTCTGCGAAGCAGTGGCACGCCGTTGTTTCAACGGGCCGCCAAGCCACCAGCGGTCACGCCCGGGAAAGATACTCCCCGCTGCGCGTATCGACCTTTATCGTTTGGCCCTCGGTCATATACTCGGGCACCTGGACGACCAGGCCGGTTTCCAGCGTGGCGGGCTTGGTCCGCGCGGTGGCCGAGGCCCCTTTGATGCCGGGATCGCACTGCGTAATCTTCAACACCACGGCTACCGGCAACTGGACACCGATGCACTCGTCGTTGTAGATCAGGGCCTGCACGCCGTCGAGCTCCTCGGTGAGATACTTACTCTCCTCGACCAGGTCTTCTTTGGTGAGAGAGTACTGGTTGTAGTCCTGTTGGTCGAGGAAGTGGAGGTGCGTGGCGTCGGAGTAGATGTACTTAACCGGCCGGCGCATAAAGTCGGCCTGGTCGAGCGATTCGCTTCCTCGCAGGGTGATGTCGACCTTCTGTCTGGTCGAGAGGTTCCGCGCCCGAAACTTGTAGAAGGTGGCCGCTCCGCGTGCCGAGGGTGTCTGCACGCTGAGGGTCTCGATCAGGCAAGGAGCCCCGTCATAGTTGACGATGTGACCGCGTTTGATTTCTTTGGCAAGCATGATTGTTGGAAACTGTGAACAACGCGAGTTACCCGAGTCCGTTACTCTGCATCCTCCAAAAAAACCCCGGCCTGGGGATCGATGGCCACGCCGTCGCTGATCTTGGCCAGGGCGGCGAGCACCAGCAGCAGCGCGCTGGGGTCGAGCATGTCGTCCGATCCGTCGCCCTGGTCCTCCTCTTCCATGCCCGAAACCTGCTCGAAGTGCAGCACGTCGAAGCGGCCGTCGTATTGCAGGACTCGTTTCAATGCGTCGGTTTCGGTGACCTCGCAGGCAGCCGGCCCCATCTCTTTGGCCAGTTCGGCGGCGTGGTCCAGGACCTCCTCCCCACCGGTGTAGCAGATGTCCAGGGCCGCGAAATCGTGGGGGGAGAGCAACGTCAGCGAGTCGAACCGGCCTTGTTCGTTGGCACTGGAATTCCTCAGCAAGTAGTGCTCGTTCAGCTTCGAGAGCGCCTGCTCTACCGCCTGAAGCGTCGGACGGTTGGCCGAATCGAACAACACGAAGTAGGTCTCGCGCCAACGGTATTGGCTGTCTTCGAACATCGACATCGAAAGACCCTTCGATCACGACCTTGCCGCCCGGCGCGGCTGATGGTTCCCAATGCAAGCAGCCCGTTGAAAAACGTGCGCCACTGCTCAGCAGAAGCAGTGCTTTTCGGCGGAAAACGTCGACGGCGCTGCTTCTGCGAAGCAGCGGCACACAGTTATCGAGTACGATCCCTTTTCTCAACGGCCTGCTAGACGTCGCTCCTGATTGCAGTTTTCTACCCGGCCGGGCCATCTTGTGCGGCTTCCAGCGCGGCCAGCACGTCGTCGCGCTCCTCTTCGCTGGCCCAAACCGACTCCCCGTGCTCCAACCGAATCTCGTACTGGCCCTCCTGGTGACAATCGTCCGATCCGCAGAAATGGGGCAAATCCGAGACCCACATGATGCGATACAAGGGGATGTGCTTGTCGTCGACCGTGCAAAAGATGGACATGTTAGTGCTCAGTGGATCCTCGTCCGTAGTGAGTTTGTAGTAGGTAGTGCTGGGTGTCCTATGCGGAAACGCGGGGCTGGCCGCCGGACGAAACTCCTCAACCCTTCGCTGCTCAACTCTATCCCCCTCCCAACTCGATCGATCGCCTGGTGGCCGCTTCCACGGCGGCCATCAGTGCCGCCCGCAGACCGCCCGACTCCAGCGCTTGAAGTCCGGCGATGGTGGTTCCGCCGGGGCTGGCCACCCGGTCCTTCAGCACGCCGGTGTGCTCGCCGGTGGCCGCGACCATCTCGGCGGCCCCGCGGACCGTCTGTGTGGCCAGGGCGTTGGCTACGTTCCGCGGCAGTCCCATCCGCACGCCGCCGTCGCTCAGCGCCTCGATGATCACGTACACAAATGCGGGACCGGAGCCCGACAGGCCGGTCACCGCGTCCAGCAGCTTCTCGTCGAGCTGGTAGGCGGTGCCCACGGCACCGAGCAACTGCTGCACCAGCCGGCCGTCGTCCGCAGTGGCCTTCTGGCCCAGGCAGAATCCGGAGGCCCCCCGGCCGACCAGGCAAGGCGCGTTTGGCATCACCCTGACCAGCCGGACGTCGCCGCCGAGCCCCTCGGCCAGTTCGGCCAGCCGGATGCCGGCCACAATCGAGACGACCAGCTTCTCCGCCGTGATCTTTCCCCGCAGGGGGCCCATCACCTCCGCGATCTTCTGGGGTTTGACGGCCAGGAAGATCACGTCCGACCGCTGGGCGACCTGTATATTGTCCTTGGCCGTACGGCCGCCGGCGGCCTCGGCAAAGCGACCGAGGGCCTTTGGGTCGGGGTCCGCGGCCAGCAGGTTTTCAGCGGTGACCAGCCCGGCTTTGACAAACCCGCATCCCAACGCCGTGGCCATCTGCCCGGCTCCAATCAGCCCGATTCGCTGTTTCAACATACTTCGTCTACCGCCAGCGGCCCCGCTAAGGACTTGTGCAAGAACAAGTTCCCGTTTTTTGCGTTTGTTGATAGCCCCGCCCGGGAGGGCGGGGTTGGATGCGGCCACATTCCAGGAACCCCGCCCTCCCGGGCGGGGCTATCATGCTACGTCAAACCGCTTGATTGTACAATGGGAGTCGGCCTCGTACCATCCCATCAGAACTTGCCCTGATCGATCACCAGACCGTCCTTGCGATTTCCCAGGCGGGCGTGAATCTCACGATCAATCGTGTAGCCGATGGCACGGGTTCTCCCGTCACAGAATACCATGTTGAAACCTCCCGTGTGCGCGCTGCCGAAGACTCGATCGGTCGTCAGTCCCGGCTGGTCCTGCATGGGTGTTCGGAAGGTCCACCGGGAGATGTCGGCGTTGTCACCGATGTACATGTTTTCGTTGTCGCCCAGGTCCCGGCCGTTGAAGTAAAAATCGGGGTTGAGGTATTTCTCCCCGACCATGTAGGTGTTGCTCGTGCCGTCGCTAACGTCGATCTGCGAAACCGTGCTGAGGGTATAGACGATGCCGTTGGCCACGCGGTTGATGGTGGCGGCCCTGCTGGCCAGTGCAGCGTCGCTGGGAATGGTAGCCGGACCGGCGACCCCCCAGCCGGCGTTTACCGGGTCGGTGTACCTCCGACCGCCGTTGGCCCCGTAATCGGTCCGGGCGACGCTGTCCGGCTCGTCGGAATTGGTCAGCGGGCCGCCCGTTCCGCCCTCATTGTAGGTCCGGAATGGATAGGCGATGGCGCGGCGGCGGGTGGGGCAGTTGAAGAAGGTCAGGGGGACCTCCGACCGCTGACGGTGTGCCGCCCGTTTACCCGTGACCTGCTCTCCGGCCCCCAGGTCATGGAGGATCTGCTGTTCGACGTAAGGCAGCACATTGTATACCCAGCCGCCGGGCTGGCGGATGCCGGCACCGCGATCCGCGTCGCCCACCCAACCCCAACCCCATCCCCCCGAGGGAAAATGCCCGTGGGTCTCCTCGTGGTTGACGAATCCCAGGCCGATCTGCTTAAGGTTGTTCTGGCATTGTAACTGCCGCGCCGCCTCCCGGGCCGCTTGCACCGCCGGCAACAACAGGGCGATCAAGATGCCGATAATCGCAATCACCACCAGCAACTCGATCAGCGTAAAACCGTGTAGGGGCCGGCGTAACGCGCTCATGACAACCTCCAGTGGACAGAAGAAACGGCGTGGTTCTAGTACTTACCGGCGTCGATCACCAGACCGTCTTTGCGATGTCCCAGGCGGGAGTGAATCTCACGATCAATCGTGTAGCCGATCGCACGGACTCTCCCGTCACAGAATACCATGTTGAAACCTCCCGTGTGCGCGCTGCCGAAGACCCTATCGGTGGTCAGGCCCGCCCGGTCTTGCATGGGTGTTGAGAAAGTCCACCGGGAGATGTCGGCGTTGTCGCCGATGTACATGTTTTCGTTGTCGCCAAGGTCCCGGCCGTTGAAGTGAAAGTCGGGGTTGAGGTATTTCTCCCCGACCATGCAGCCGTTGCTCGTGCCGTGGCTGACGTCGATCTGCGAGACCGTGGTGAGTATAGTAGAACCAACACCCCATAAACGCGGCATGCCATCAAGACGTCGTCTCGAGATCATAGTTCTTTTTGTTCGTGCCGGGCTGCACGTCGAGTTCGAGCTCTGTACGATCGTGGTACTTCGGCGGCAGGACTTCCTGCATGATCGGCTGCACCGGACTGTCCGGCGTGTCGTACAGCTTCTTCTCTCCGACGACCTTCGAGACTCGAATCTCGACTTTGACCTTGCCGACGGGCACCTCGGCAGTGTACTTGCCCTCCTTGATGGCCGCGCCAGCGGTGCCCGACTTCCCGTCGATCGGAAAAAAGCTAATCGACCCTATCTTGGCCGGCGTGCCGTCCACGGTGATCGTGCCGGTCACCTCTCCCATGGGCGGACCCTTCGAACAACCGGTGGCGAGCATCACCACGGCCAAGAGGCAACCGAAACAGACCGACGTCGCAGAATTCGCTAAGCACCACATATCAGACTACTCACCTTCACTGGTCACTTCGGCACCGTCCATCGTCCCCATTGCTTGCCAGACCCGAAGCCAAATACTATTGCTCACAAACCGGATCGAGCCATCGCACATCGAGGCATTCACGCCACCGCTATGGCGGCTGCGCGCGGCGGCTACCTGGGATCGGCGGTCCCCCGCGACGGCCGGCATCAACTGGTCGCCCGTCTGCTGGAACCAACCGTTCTGGATAATGTCCGGGGCCGAAGTATTGGGTGTCAAGAGCGTGTGGAACCGGCAGACGCCGTCGTCGTTCTGAATGTCACCTCGCCAGTCATTGTCTTCGGGACTGTGGGCCATTAAGACCTCCGACATCAGCAGCGTGTTCGATGTGCCATCGACCATGTTCTTGAAACTGGTGACCCGTGGGTTCCTCCGATCGCCGTTGATGTGCGAGAAAGGCGCGGTCCCGGGCGGTTGGCTGATCTCACCGTATCTGGAATTGCCCCAATTGACTACGTAGTTGCCGCGCCGGCGCTGATACCGCCCGACCGTCTGATCTGATCCCCCGTCACTGGGGCACTTGTAGATCGGCACGTCCTGGCCCGTTAGGCCACTGAGCGTGTAGCCAATCGTCGCCGGCGGAACATAGAAAGACAGCTCGAAATCGTTGAGCGACTCGAGTGTTCCCTCTTCGATATAGGCCCAAAGGTACATGACCCAAGTCTGCCGCGGCGCTGTGCGGGACCCCAGGGGCAGTTGCTCTCTGGCGTCGTGGGACAGGTGCATACCCAGCGACCATTGCTTGAGGTTGTTCTGGCACTGCATACACCGTGCCGCCTCGCGGGCCGCCTGCACCGCCGGCAGCAGCAGGGCGATCAGGATCCCGATGATGGCGATCACCACCAACAGCTCGATCAGAGTAAAACCGCGCTCAAATCGCCGTGACATCATGAGGATCCTCCCCCCTAGGCGGGAAAACGGGCATCAACCGCGGATTGGAGCCATTATAGCAAATATCCACCGCGTGGGGATAGCAGGTGCGGCGGCGTAACTGCCGCACGAACCACCCACCCGGCGTCGCAGGAGCATGGAAGGCTGGACCCGTAATCGGTCCGGCCGACGCTATCCGGCTCGTTGGAATTGGTCAGCGGGCCGCCCGTTCCGCCCTCATTGTTGGTCCGGAATGGATAGGCGATGGCGCGGCGGCGGGTGGGGCAGTTGAAGAAGGTCAGGGGGACCTCCGCCCGCTGACGGTGTGCCGCCCGTTTACCCGTGACCTGCTCTCCGGCCCCCAGGTCATGGAGGATCTGCCGTTCGACGTAAGGCAAGAAAGCGGCCCCTGGCATGACAGGCATCCCAGAGGCCCGATGCACCTTCGGCGCACCCTCGACCCGGCTATCCCTAGGCAGGTTGCGTCCCCGCAGAGCCTGCATCCGTTTCACCAGGCAAATCAAACGTAGCTCAGAAGTTACGACCCATCCAAAACAAAGCGGAAAAAGCCGTTGACAAACGGCCCCTACAGAGATAAAACCGCGCTGGGCTGGTTGAGGCATGGTTGGACACTCGGCTTGGCATGAAGCAAAGGGCCGCTAAAACTCGCCGGCACTGAGCGGCCGGCCGTCGTTGCGTTGCGAGAGACGCGCGTGCGCGCTGCCGTCTATCCCGTAATTGATCAGTTGCACCGAGCCGTCGCAAAAAACGAACTGGCAGCCGCCGCTGTGGACGCTGCCAAACAGGGATGCGTTGCCATAACCCGGACGATCTTGCATCGGAACCCAACCGGGCCTGCCCCAGCGGATGATGTCGTGGGCATGGCCGCAGTAGGCGCTCTCATTGTCTCCACTGTCTCTACCCGTAAAGTAGTGGTCGGGGTCCAGGTACTTCTCTCCCAGCAGATACGTGTTGCTCGTGCCGTCGCTAATCTGCGCCAGCGTGACCTTGCTTCGCACGTGGCAGAGGCCGTTGCAGCCGGACGTGTCGGGCCAATTGAACGTCTTGGCCGCCGACCGACTCGATGGGCCGCCGATATTCCTCTTCACAGTTCCGCCGTTGACGGCGTAATCGTGTCGCGCGACGTGGGTCACCCGATCCGTTTCGTGGGCCTGTCTGGTGTGGGAGACGATGGCCGGATAGAGAATGGCACCGCGCCGACTGGGGCAGTGGAAGAAGACCAACGGTGTGCCGACTCGCCGTGCGCTGCCGGCACGGATCTGGGCCGGTGTGCCGCCCATCCCAAGGTCGTGCAGCACCTCTTGCTCAACAAATGGCAAGAGGTTGTACATCCAGCCGCCGGGCTGGTCGAGCCCGAATCCTCCGTCGGGCAGCCCCACCCACGTATAACCCCATCCGCAAGTGGGAAAATGCCCGTGCGTCTCCTGGTGCTGGATACACGCCAGGCCCTGCTGCCTGAGGTTGTTCGCGCACTGGGTGATGCGGGCCGATTCCCGAGCGGCCTGGACCGCCGGCAACAACAGGCCGATCAGGATGCCGATGATGGCAATCACCACCAGAAGTTCGATCAAGGTAAAACCGCGCCGGTTACTAGCCGAAGAACCGGCCTGTTCTCTTGCGTCTTCTGATAGCCCCATCCGGGAGGCCGGGGTGGGTCGCGTCGACGTCCCGGAATCTCCACCCTCCCGGACGGGGCTATGCTCCCAAGATACGACGTTGTTCCTTGGCAACCTCCTGGTTCGCATCGACATGAGTTCGATCCTCCCGGTGGGCGACGTTTGCGAGTATCCGGCCCCGGTTCTTCCCCCAAGATCCCGTCTGCCCCGGCGGTGTTCAATCAACACCATCCTAACCATTCTGTGGTGAATTATCAATCCATCCGAGCCAAGAATGAGGTTCGGGCACGGCCATTCAGGCGGCCTAGGCCGAATTGCGTTTCTCTCGTTGAGTGATCCAGACGGTCGCGGCGCCAAAATAGACCAGCGCGACACAGATCAGCAGCCACTGAAAGAGCTGCAATTCCATCCTCCCGGCAAACACCAACAGCGGGAGCACCACGCAAATCACCAGACACACCAGGGCCACGGCGCCCGAGATCCCGTATAACCCGCAAGGCGGCCATCGAGCACACAGTCTGCCGTGGGCAGATTGGCCGTCGACCTCCGCGTGAACCGTGGCGGGAGTTTCTTTCGGCAATTCCGGCAGCGATTCCCGCGCACCGGCCACCCAGGCCAGACCGATGTACGACACGGTGGTAACGATCCAAACGGGAATCACCAGGAAGAATTCGTGGACGATCTCGATCGGTTGTTCCAACGTGCCGTTCTCAACCATCAGGCTGGTCACCACCTTCACTCCCCAGCAGGCGGCAGCCAGCGACAGGCCCAGTATCCAACTGACCAGTGCCGGCCAGTTCAACAACTGCCGTTTGCGGGAACTCCAGTACCGGGCGAACCCGATCCGGGGAAAGATCCAGTGTTCGGCGACCACCACGGCACCCATCGGCGCGAGCATGATTCCGTAGATCGCCACGAACCCCAGCAGCCTGGTGAACACGAACGGGAAGCAGGCGATCAGGGTGGTAATCGTGCCGGCAATCAGGGTCACCAACCAGCGGGGCCAGCCGGGGGTGACCGCTTGCAGCGCCAAGCCGGCGCGATAGAGCGTCGGATTTGAAGTGGTCCAGCCGGCAATCACCACGGCCAGGGCGCCCGCCAAGCCCAGGGCTTCATAGGCCACCGACCCCGAGTCGAGCCGGGCAAGGGAAGTATCGAGCGTTCTGGCCACGGCGGCGCCCATGATGCCCGCGCAGATCCAGGCCAGGTAGTGCCCCAGATACATGCCCAGCGCCGAGTAGAAACCGTAGCTGGCGCGCCGAGCGTAACGCAACAAGGCCATGTCCGAGAGCCCCAAGTGCATGGCCAGGTTGCAGATCCAGGCGAACGCCGCCCGGCGAAGCACCTAAGACGCTGGCCAGAATCCCAAAAGGGGTGACCCGTCCAACGTGTGTCCCGTCCATATTTGCTCGTTTGCCACGGTCCAGAACTCCCAGAAGCTGCCGATCCGTCCGAGTGTGGGCAACATCACCAGGCCCCCGGCAAGGAACATCAGGAGCATCCACGGCGAACAGACTGATGCGAACTGGGCCAACCTCTTGAACCCCAAGATTGCCAACGTTACCACTACCGCGCCCACCACGAGGACCACCAGCACGAAACGCACGTCTCGAGGATACCAGTCGGTCTGTTCCGGGATTGCGAATGGGATCCGCACGGCGGAGGCCGAAACCGTGATCATGGCCCCGGCCAGGATGCAGAAGAGAACCGCGTTGAGCACATTGTAGACGACCATCACCACCGGGCCGGCGACCTTGCGGAGATACCAGTAGAGCGTAAGCCGGGTCTGCACGGCGATCGGCGCACAAACCAGCGCCCAGGAGAGCACGGCCAACAGGTTTCCCAGCAGCAGACCCACAAACACGTCGAAGGCGCTGGCGCCAAATGTGACAAACAACGCCCCAATCACGAACTCCGTGGCGGCCACGTGCTCGCCGGCGTAGCTGGCGGCGAAATACGATCCCCCGTACAACTTCTCCCCGCTGACCGGTTCCCGGTCGAACTCGTTCAGTTGGTCGAGGCGTTTCAGCACACCACCGCCGGTGTCGGTTGTCGGCACTGGACGGTCTCCTTGCTGGCTGATGGAACGGATGCGCAGAAGCCGGTTTGCCTCTCCCCCCTGCTCTTTCACAAAAGGACAGAAGGAAGACGAGATCTTATCGCTGGCTGGTCACCTTTTCTTCGTAGTCTCTCACCTGGTCCATCCAGGATACCCCCGGCGGAACGTCCCGCTTCAGGCAGTAGTAGTCCCAGACGCCACCCACCGGCAACATCTTGACCGCCTCGATCGTGGCCAGCCGGGAGGTGAAATCGCCTTGAGCCTCCAACTGGCGGAGTTTCTCGGCCGGCTCGAGCAGAGCCCCCAGCAACGCCTTGAGCATCGCCCGCGTACCGATCACCCAGGCGGCGATGCGGTTGATGCTGGCGTCGAAGAAGTCCAGCCCGATATGCACCCGTTGAAGGTAGTCGCCGCGGACGAGTTCCTCGGCGATCGCCCGCAGATCGTCGGTCAGGATTACCACGTGGTCGCTGTCCCAGCGGATTCCCCGGCTGACGTGCAGGAGAATCTCGTCGAGGAAGATCAGCACCGAAGAGATTTTGTCTGCGATCGTCTCGGTCGGATGAAAGTGTCCGGCATCGAGGCAAAGGAGCTTCTTGTTCTGGACGGCATAGCCCAGGTAGAACTCGTGGGAACCGACCACGTAGGTCTCCGTGCCGATGCCGAACAATTTGCATTCGACCGCGTCGAGGTTGTAGGCCGGGTCGATTGCCTCGGCAAACATTTCGTCCAGCGACCTCTTCAACAGCTCCCGCGGGCCCTTGCGATCGATGGTGACGTCCTTGTAACCGTCGGGGATCCATACGTTGGTCACGCACGCAGAACCGAGCGCCCGGCCGATCGCCTCGCCGATCTTGCGGCAGGCAATCCCGTGCTCGACCCAGAAGCGCCGAATGCCCCGGTCGCGGTGGGCCAGCGTAAAACCGTCCTCGGCCTTCCGATGGGAGAAGAACGTGGAATTGAAATCGATGCCGATGCCGATCTGCCGGGCCCAATCGATCCACCGCTCGAAATGCGCCGGCTGGAGCCGGTTGCGCTCGACCGCTCCGCCCCCCGTCTCCCGGTAACTGGCGTGCAGATTCAACCGGTGTTTGCCGGGAATCAGGCTGTAGGCCTTCTCCAGGTCGCTTCTGAGCTGGTCGGGGTTTCGGGCCTTGCCGGGATAGTCTCCGGTGGCCATGATGCCCCCGCCGGTGAGTCCCTCCTCGGTCTCGAATCCGCCCACGTCGTCGCCCTGCCAGCAATGGACCGAAATGGCGATGCATTGCAGGCGCCGCAGGGCCTGTTCGGTGTCAACTCCGAAGTGAGCGTAACGCTCTTTGGCCAGTGCATAGGCCTTCTCGATTGCGGCCGCATCCATGGAAGCCCTCCTGCGGTTCGTCCGAGAGAAAATCACCCGCCAGCGAGGGCACAGCGGGCAAGACGTCATGACTTTAGCACGCCGGGGGCCTCGGAGCCATGGTGCGCGGCCCGCAGGCGGTGGGAGAGGGCGGATTGTAGGAGGCAACTCCAGTTGCCGAGAATAGGTAGTATACAGAAGATGGCGTCGCGTTGCATCGGCGACTGGAGTCGCCTCCTACATGCGGCGAGATGGATAGATGGAATGAGTGGGCAGTGCGGCGTGAATGCGGATAATGCAAAACCGGCGGAAGTGGGGATCAGCACGCTGCTGAAATCACTCTGGACACGGCCGCGCGTTTCTGGGAGACTCCCGCCCCGATCTCGCCAACTGCGGGGTCGCTCTACCCCAACCTTTCCCGTCAGACAGCCCGTCGCAGAGTTTTTGCCATGAAAAACGCGCGGATTTTGTCGGCTGGTGCGGCATTGGCCTTGCTGATCGCCGTCGAACCGGTGCTGGCCGAAGAAGGGTGGCTGAAGAATCTCAACCCATTTGCGCAAAAGGAGAAGCCCAGTCTGCCGTCGGCACACCGGCCGGCCTGGAGCAGAACGTACAACGTCAAGAGGGCGGAACCATCGTCGCTGGAGAAACTCAGCGCCTCGACGAAGAAGTTCTTCACAGGGGCCCGCGACGCGCTGACATGGAAGAAAACGCCTCCCAAGAGAAGATCCACCAATCGATACGGACCCCGGATGCGAGAGTCAAACGACCTGGGGTACTTTCGCAGGCAGCGGGAGAAAGAAAAGAAGAAGTCCTGGCTGAACTCCCTGTTTCGGCGCGAAGAGCCGAAGCGGGTCCAGTCGTTGAAGGACTGGGTGGGGCTGCCGCGTCCGGGCCCGTAGCCGCCGGCCCTATGCCGGCCTGCTTGAATTGGCCCGGGCCAAATTGTGTCTGATTCGTGTTGGGGGAAGTCGAAAACCGTGCCGGGAATCGAGGAAATGATCTGCGATTGTCGAGATTGTCGTCGCCCTGGCCTCTTCTGGCCAATGGTGCTGGCCGCCGGGATCTGCCTGCTGGGGGCCGGCTGTAGCTGGATGCCCGACTCCAGACAGGGGGCGATCGATCCGGCTCCGTGGCTTTCCTCTGGGCCGGGGTCGAAGGCGGAAACGGGCGCCTTCAAGAAGAAGGTCGAGGCCGATTCGTTCCCCACGGCCGCAGAGGCCGGGGCGTAAGGTCTCGTCGCCGGCCTACCCGAACAGCACCCGCCCTTGCCGGCCGAACGCTCTGAGTGTGATGCGGTCCTGTTTGTCCAAGGTCACCACGGCGTAGCTGTTGTTCTCGGTCCCGGGCCCCTCGACCATCGCCCGCAGCGTACAGTAGTGGATACCGCCCAGCTTCGCGTAGCCGCCGGAGTGCATGTGCCCCTGGAACACCGCCAGCACGTTGCCCGCCTTCTCCAGAATGTTTCTTAGCTGCGGGGCGTTCTTCACACCGTGGGGATCTTCTTCCTTGTCCAGGTTCTGGTGCACGAAGACGATGGTCTTCCTGCCGCCAGACTTCTGCAAATCCTGGGCCAACCAGCGTTGCTGGGGCCTGTGAATCCAGGTGTCGGTCCAGGAGAAATTGCCCGGCTCATAGGGCGAGCCGTCCTTCCTGAAATCGGCATCCAGCACCACGAAGTGGTATCGGCCGGAGTCGAACGAGTAGTAGCTTCTCTTGACTGCCGCACCGCAGTTTGCCAGGAACTGGGCCTTGCTCAGCTTGTCCACGCAGTGATTTCCCAGCACGTAATGACGCGGGCATTTCAGGTCCTGGAAGACCTCTCGGATTCGATGGAGGTACTTGACGTCGTCGGCCTTGCTCGGCCCGGCGTCCACAAAGTCGCCCAGTTCGGCAACAAAGGCCGGCTTCCGCTGGTTGAACGTCTCGACGGCCAGTCTCAATTTTTCCCGCGAATCGCGATACCAACGGCTGCCCACCGGTGCCACGTCGGCGTAGTGCACGTCGGTCACCAGGCCGAACGAGAAAGATCCGGCGGCGCCCACCTCGGCGGCCGATAATCCGTGGCTCGACGGCCGGATGCCGGCAAGGCCGGTTCCTATGCCGGCCGCCGCGGTCTTCAGCAGTTGCCGTCGCGTGAGCGGTCGGCCCTGGTGTCGCTCGGTCATGATTGCCTCCGGGGTCGATTTGCAGCGGTCGTCGAGACTGGCGGTTATGATAGACCAGGCGACCGGCGGAACCAAGCCATGACGGGTTTCGAGGAATTCCGGCCGCGGCGGACAGGGGCCCCACCAGCGGGGGCTTGCCACCGAGGATCCGGCTCGTATGGACGGGCAGCGGCCCGCGACAGATGTACGTAGCGACGGTGGATGGTGGGGGAGCAGCGGATACTTGTGGGGCATTTGCCGCGGGGGTAAAATGCCGATCAGGGCGGTCCGCGGTGGCTGGGCCGGCCCGGGGATGAATGTGACGGTTCCCGGCGTTACAATGACCAAGCTGGGACCCCTATTTCCCACACGACCGGAACAGGCCGTCTTCGCTGCACACTTCGTGGTTCGGTATAAGCTAGAGTGTTGTGATAAGGCAACAGACGGCTCTCTTCCCGGTTCGTACCAGAGCGGAGAAAGCAAGCGTGCGACTCTTGATCTCGTTTTGCGTGATACTGTCGGTGACGTTCTGCCCACACCTGGCCACGAGCGTTGTCCAGGGGGCCGGCCTTTCTGGGAAGCACCATCCATGGGGACGCTTCAAACGGGGAGCCTGGAGACAGGTCCGTGTGGAGCAGGAAGAGTTCGACGAGAAAGGGCATGTCACCAATAAACGCATCACCGACATGAGGACTGAGCTGAAGGACGTGGAGAAGAACGGCGTCACGCTGGTGCGCGAAATCAAATATTGGGTTTCCGGCAAGCTGTATCTCCCTGACCCCAAAACATTCAAGGAGGGCTTTCACGGCGAACTGGTATCGCAGGGCCTGAAGGTCAAGGAAGCCGGAAACGGGCAGGTGGTGATCGAGGGTCGGACTATACCCTGCAACATTCTGCGACTCGAACGCGTGGGGCCGGCCAGCAAGACCGTGACCACGATCTACTATTCCACCACGTTGGCGCCGTATGTCTTGAAACGGCAGAGTGTCACTACCAACCTGGCAGACGACAATTCGCAGGAGGAGAAGACCATCTACGTGATGGCGTTGGACATGCCCTGCAAGGTCCTGGCGGAAATCCAGACTGTGGCCTTCGTGAAGACCGTGTGGAAGCACGTCAAGGGGACCACTACTACCTGGGCCGCTACCTCGGAGGACGTTCCCGGCGGCGTGATCTGGCACGCT
>SDBV01003539.1_pt1 | contig 22965 bp, 27 predicted proteins | sample 2277081 | NCBI WGS metagenome assembly SDBV01 (sample SAMN10402039, study PRJNA504765) | marine sediment metagenome | isolation source: marine sediment core GS10_PC15, 223 cmbsf | place: Arctic Ocean: Southern Knipovich Ridge | collected 2010 | reverse complement strand
ACTTCAACTTCGTCCCCGGCAGCAAGTTTGTCAGCCTTTTCCCCAAATCTCCGGATGGGCATCATCCTAACCTTTGAAGGATCTCTCAATCCAAACCCTTTTTCGGGATCGATTTCAATAGAGAGTTTATCCCCTACGTTGGCTGTGGCCAGTGCTTCATCTACTCCTTTGAGAACCCATCCATCACCGACGGCTATCAGTCGGGCTTCGTATTTTCGCGTCGGATCGTGAGACCCTAGCTTCTTCGCCTCCTCCTCGACGGTTGTCTCCACAAGATCTCCAGTATCTTTCACGGTAGCGGTATAATCCGCTAGAATGAGGTCTCCTTGTCGCATTAACTATCACGACCTCTTTCATATATAATAATGTTAATCCGATTGGTCTACAGACAAAAACAAAAGGTTATGTAAGGATTCGAAACTCTCCTCGAGAGAAAAAACTTTGCAGAAACTTATAATGACTCCTGGGCCGACAAATGTCTCATCTGAGGTGATGCACGCCATGCTTCACCCGATTATTAACCACCGTAGCCCTGCGTTCGCAGCGGCCATGGAAGGCCTAATGATCAAGGCCAAGAACATTTTTCAAACAAATGGTGAGGTTGTGGTTCTTACTTCTTCTGGGACTGGGGCAGTAGAGGCGAGCATTACAAACATACTCAGAGACGGAGACTCAGTCCTCGTGACCGCGTTTGGAGAATTTGGCGAACGTCTCGCTGAACAGATCCAGGATGTTGGAGCAAAGGTGATAAGAATCGAATCTGAATATGGCAACACCCCTACCATCGATGACGTGAGGCGAGCATTCGAACAAAACGAAAACTTGAAGGCGTTGTACGTGGTATCGAATGAAACTTCGACCGGAGCAAGCATCAGATGGCTCAAAGAAGCGGGGGACTTGGCTTCCAATGCAGGCGCCTTCTTCGTTGTTGACGCAATTTCGAACTTCGGTGGGGATTCGATGCCAGTTGATGAGTACAAAATAGACATATGTTGTGCCGGAAGCCAGAAGTGTCTTGCATCCCCTCCTGGCCTGTCCATGCTGTCTATTAGCGAAAAGGCCAGGAAATTCATTGTTGACAACCCCCCTAAGAGGCATTACTTTAACTTGCAGAGATACTTCAAGTACGCAGAAAAAAATGAAACGCCCTTCACACCTGCTCTTCCTCTCTACTTTGCTCTGGATCGATCTCTAGAGATTATACTCGCTGAAGGGATTGATAGAGTGATCGAGCGGCACGCAATCTGTGCGAATGCCTTCTATTCAGGCCTTGGGGAAATGGGCCTAAACATGTTTGCAAAGCCTGAGGTAAGATCAAATACAGTCATAGCTATGAATTATCCTGAGGGGATTGATGACAAAGAATTCAGAGCTAGACTGGACGCTAACTACGGGGTAATTTTGGCGGGTGGTTTTGGGCGATACCTTGGGAAGCTTTTCAGAATTGGCAGCATGGGAACGGTTGGACGTTACCATGTGATAGTGACCCTTACTGCAATTGGAATGACGTTGAAGAAAATGGGATTTGAAGCTAACCTTGACGATGCCCTTTCATTGAGCTCGAGCATATTATCCAAGCTTTCCACATCAGCTCGATAAGCCTCTAATTCTCGCTTCACCATCTATCTCCATAATTACGTCTTCAACCGCGTTCGGCACAAGTCTCCTCCACTGGCGACGATTAGAAATCCTATTCCTGACCTCCGTACCCGAAAGGCTCCCTCTACGTAGTAGGGGTACTTCAAGCACTTTCACTCCTTTTTCCGAGAAGAGCCTCGCTGAAAGTGGATCGTTCGTGAAGACAACTGAATAGTTCATTGTGTACGAATCAACATAGGAAACCCAAACTGAATGTGCCTCAGCATCAGGAATCGGGACGATCATGATCCGGTGACAATCAATGCCAGAGTCATCGAGAGCCAGTTTAATCATCCTCATCCTCTCACCGGCGGTGAACGGGTTACTGATCTCGTGACTCTTCTCCGCACTGCCAACGACTATGTAAAGTAGATCTACCTTGGTCAGTGCAAAATTTACTGCCTCGATGTGACCGTTGTGCAACGGTTGAAATCGTCCCACTAGGGCTCCAACCCGTAACGTCAATTGGGAAATCAGATGAGACAATCTTTCTATTTAAGGAGCAATCTCAGTAAAGTGCCGTTGATTTCAATTGACGGCTCAATAGGTGAGGGTGGGGGACAGATCTTGAGGACTGCCATTTCACTCTCAGCCGCCCGAGGAGTCGAGGTGGAAGTATTCGACATAAGGGCTAGGAGACCCAAACCGGGACTAAGGCCGCAGCACTTCTGGGCAATCAAAGCTATAGCTGAATTATGCGATGCAGAGGTCTACGGATTGAAGCAAGACTCAACGAGAGTTCGTTTCACCCCAAAGGCCGTTCGGGAAAAAGAGTTAACCTTAGATCTCGGTACAGCCGGGAGTATTACACTGCTTCTTCAGGCACTGATTCAGGCGATTTCCATAAGTGAAAAAATTGTTCATCTCAATATTCAAGGTGGCACGGATGTCAAATGGAGTCCGACAATGGATTATTTTCGTCAAGTCGTCATCCCCTTCTACGGGCTTCTTGGAATAGGAGTCGACCTTGAGATAAGAAGGCGGGGGTTCTATCCTAACGGTGGAGGCCGAGTCGCTTGCGTAATACGCCCACCGACTCGAATTATGCCGATAGATCTAAAGCACAAAGAGCACGGTCAAACCCGGATTTCGAGTCTTTGCTCAGGGCTCCCTTTCTCCGTAGCAGAAAGGCAGGCTAAATCTGCCTCCAATCTGATCTGGGGTGATGGAGTGAAAGTCCTTGGCCTTGATTCTAGAGTTGAGGAAGCTCAATCCCCCGGTACTGCTATTTGCATCTACTCCTTGAAGGACTCAGATACCTACATCGGGGCCGATGGTTTCGGCGAAAGGGGGAAAGCCGCCGAGTTAGTGGGCCGGGAGACAGCAAGCAGATTTCTCAAAGAGTACGACTCCAAAGCATCCTTAGACCGCCACCTGGCAGATATGGTAGTGCCACTGCTCTCTCTTGCAAGCGGGCCCTCGACATTCACGACATCCTCAATAACTCAACATTTGAAGACCAATCTCGAAATTGCGGAGCAAGTTGTCGGAGCAAGATCTCAAATTCATAAGGTTTCAGACAGCCTCTTTGAAGTCGCACTTAATCCTTAATAGTGAGCTCTATCGTCGAGATCGAAGATCAGAAATTGGCTTATCCCGCCTTCATCCCCGGCGCTACAGTCGTTGGAATGATTTATGCTGATGGGGCTATTCTCGGCGCTGAGAAAAGGATCTCCTACGGTACTTATGTCACTAGTAGATCTGGAAAGAAGGTTTTCAAAATAACAGATAAGGTCGGCGTAGCCGCCGCGGGAATGATCGCTGACATGCAGGTTCTCATAAGACAGGTGCAGTCGCATACCAGGATCCTAGAGCTCGAACTGAAAAGACCTGTAGCGCCAAATTCAGTTGCCAAACTAATGTCGGTCATCATGTTCCAGAACCGGTATTTTCCTCTGCTAACCCAGATAATAGTGGCTGGAGTTGACGGAACACCCTCTGTTTACGTTCTAGATCCCTTAGGGTCAGTCATTCCAGATGAATATGCGACTGTCGGAAGCGGAGCGGAATTAGCTATTGGAATTGTAGAGGAAGGCTACAAGAAAGGCATGACAGAGAGAGAAGCCAGCGATCTCGTCCTCAAGTCGATCAAGACGGCAATTGCTCGGGATTCTTCGAGCGGAGACGGTGTGGACCTCCTAATAATCGATGGAAAAGGAATCCACGAAGAGAATATTACATTGTAGCTTCTGGGCATGTTTAAATGGCTCAGAGGTTCGCTCGTGCTAATTGAGACCAGGGAGCATCAGAAGTGGTGGGAGGGGGATCCTAGCACTCGCAGTTGCCTCGGTATTGATCTTTTATCTCATTCAGGTTGTTCAGAGTTTGGGTATCAATCCCTCCGAGGGAGGTCAAGGACCAGACCAACAGAACCCTTTCTTAGGAGGAGGAGCATTTGGGCGACAAGGGTTACTCACCCTCCAAATTGATGTCCAGCTAACAGAGGATTCGCCCCCGTCTCTTACGCCCCTTAGCTCTCAATTGGTCGAGATCTTCTGGGAGAGTTTCAACATCCCGGCTGGAGAAACGCGAACCCTCTCGGTTTCCGGTAGGACCGATGACAGAGGAAGGGCACTCTTCAGGCTTTCACCAGGAAATTATACGATTAGGGTTGATTACCAAGGTATTGATGCCAACGAGACCGTAATTATCCCCGCGGATGTGAGGATCTATGCTATCGAATGGGTTCTTTCTAAAACGACATTATCCTCTTATAGACTGGAATTTCGTGATACTCGAGGGGATGGTGTAGTCCTCGCCGGTGAAACCGTCACCATGATTTATGAGAGAGAAACACTTGTGGCTGATCCCCGAGTTGTTGAGCTACGAGTAAATATCGCCGAGGGTGGCACGCGCAAGGTCTCAAGTCTCGATGTAGTTGGCTTCATTAATTTTGAAGGAAGTTCAATAGTTGAATTGACTCCTGTCGAACCATTCATCGTGTCCAATTTTAATCCCGAGAACCCTCCTGAAGTCGCAGTATACAGCATCCGAGTTGATGTTTAGGTTGGAAGGCACACTCGCTTTGGTCTTAGGAGGAGTTCTTGCGTCCAATTTGCTAACGGGAATGTTTGTAGCCATGGCCTCTATTGCTGTTGTCACTGTAGTTGGACTCGCTTATCCCTTCATGCGTAAGAGATCAGCCCAGACCTTTCTAACATCGGACCAAACTGAGAGATTTGTCCCATTCGGAAGTGATGAGATGAATAAACGGCTCGAGGGATTCAAAACAAAAGGTGAGTTCGAGGAAGGAATTCGTTTCATTTACAAATCTTTCCGAGATTTGATTCCTTCTATAAACGAAACAGGGTCTAAGGACTGGACCGAACTCGAACTCGTCAGGAAAGTCTTAGAGAGTTCACCCGAGCTCCGCAACGTCTCATCCCTAATTACGAAGGCATACCTGCATTACGAGGCTGCACGTTTTGGAAATATGGGAAATGAGTCCAGCTATGAGTCCATTACGGGACTCGTGAACGACATAAGTCGTCTGAATCTGGTCATAAGAGGTCGAGCGAAAAGGTCTTAGTGGGGTAAAAGATTTGGTTAATTACCTGATTTTGGGCGTGATGGCTGTAGCACTTTCAGCGGTCATCTACGCACGTCTGTACGGCAGGCGAGTGAAGCGTCCGATACAACATGATGGAAAGGTAGGAATTAGCCCGACCTCCAAGGCACTTATGAGCATCTATAAGACAAGTCCGGACTATTCTTCGGCAATAGGGGTAGTTCTGGAGCAAGCTAAGCGATCTTTGGGCGGAGAGATACCTCACTCCGGTTCCGAGGAAGAGTTGAAGTATTTGATATCAATTAGTGAATCTACATTGAAGAGAAAAGGCAACGCCTCTACATTCAAAGAAATAGGTAGCCTTTATTCACGTCTCAATCTTGGAGGGGCGAGAAGAAGATGACTCAGATCGAAGCTAAGAATCTTTACTTCAAGCTGGAGAACGAGATCTCTAAAATTATTGTTGGAAAAACTGAGACTATCAAATTACTTTCCGTGGGGTTATTGGCAGATGGTCACGTCCTATTAGAAGGCGTCCCGGGGGTAGCCAAAACCCTGATAGCAAAAGCATTCGCGAAGGCGTTGGGGCTCGACTTCAAGAGGATTCAGTTGACGCCAGACATGTTGCCCGCGGATATAACTGGCACATTCATTTTCAATGCAAAAGATCAACTATTCATTTTCCGAGAAGGGCCGATCTTTGGTAATGTCGTACTAGCGGACGAGATAAACAGGGCCATACCCAAAACCCAATCCGCTCTTCTAGAGGCAATGCAAGAAAAGCAAGTGACCGTTGAAGGGGTAACCAGATTACTTCCTGCTCCCTTCATCGTGATCGCGACTCAGAATCCTGTGGAGATGCAGGGAACCTATCCTTTACCAGAAGCCCAGCTTGACAGATTCATGTTAAGACTCATTGTCGAAGTCCCTGAGAAATCAGATGAAATTGAGATAGTAAATAGAGCTACAGCAGCAACAGACCTTAACACCGTTCAGGCCGTTGTCTCAGCAAAAGAGGTAACAAGCGCCAGAGATCAAATCAGGGAAAGTGTCACAATATCTCACGAAGTCATGGATTATGTTGTCTCCCTTGTGGGCGCTACAAGACTAGACGAGGAGAAGGTCTTGTTGGGAGGGAGTCCGCGGGCTTCTGTCCACCTTCTCGCTGCAAGCAGAGCACTTGCGGCAATAAATGGCAAAAGCTATGTTACCCCTGATGATGTAAAAAGCCTCACCTTTCACGCTTTGAATCATAGGATCCTATTGAGTCCGGAATACGTCCTTAGAAGTGCCAGATCTCTCAGACCCTACAACTATGATGCTGTCAACAATGTCATCACGACTGCTATCTCGGCAACCGAGCCCCCAAGATGATATCATTTGCTTACAAGGAGAGGGGTGTCTATACTCAGCTCCACCCTGGGCCTAGTCGCAGCATCGACTCTCGCATTCGATGGAGTTTTTTCCACCGTCGCGCTCTTCGTCCTCTCCATCTTGGGAGTAGAATCCATCCTCTACATTAACTCAAGTCGTAGACTTCACCTTGTCAAAGTTGAGGTAAAGAGCGGAGCTCGCACGGCCTTTGTTGGAGATGATATTCCACTAACCGTCGAATTTACAAACTCAGGATCAAGTTTAGGCCCTATTCTAGCTATAGAAAAAATTCCATACGCGTTCAAGATAGACGCGCCTAACGACTTTTGGATCGAGTCTCTCCCCAAGGGAAAGACTACAACCGTCGAGCATAATCTAAAGGCATTGCAAATGGGTAGCTGGAAGGTCGGAGAGATTGAGCTGATAATAACCGACAGATTCGGGATGTTTAAGAGAAGTAGGAACGTTCAATCTCATTCGGAAATCCAGGTTTACCCCAGTATGAGAGTCGGGGAGGAGTTACTCCGGGGTAGGGTACACATAGGGATGAAGCCGCTGAAACGCTCGACCGTGAGTACTTCTCATGGATCAGAATTCAGCGGTATCAGAGAATATTATCCAGGAGATGACTATCGGCAGGTTGCCTGGAAGGCGATGGCCAAATCCCCGCTGCGATTACCCAAGACGAAAGAACATGAGTACGAGCAGTCGTTGAACGTTACCCTCGTGGTCTTAAACACAGACACAACGGGGGAGGGAGAGATCGGAAAACGGAAACTCGATGCTGCCGCTGAACTTGCCATTGTGCTTGCCCACCTTGCAGTGAAGACCGGAGGAGAATTTCAAGTGGTCTATTCTCGTGCGGGAAGGGGGGAACGAGCTGATGGCAGCCCTTTGCACATAGCAGCAAGAATATACAATTTATTGCCCGATCCCAATCTCGACTTGGACTCAGTGATGAACACGGCGATTACGGCCTCTAAACCTAAATCGCTCATTTTGCTAGTTTTGGACTCTCCATATCCCAGGACCGTTGATCCAATGATCCTGAGGAGAGCCATCATCAAATACCAATTCCCGCACGCCCTTATTCTTGATACCACATCCTTCATCTCGTACAGTGGTGAAGATGTCAGAGTTACTCAGGCAAGTGGGATAATCGGCAATCGGGAATTGGGCCATCTCGAAGAGGTACTAAGTCAGCTCGCCTCTAGCGGGATCTCAGCTCAGATCTGTACCCAGAGTAATCTAGTTATCAAAGCTCTCGACGCATTCTCGCGCTCGAGTCTAGTTTTGGAGACTTGATTTGGTAATTCAGAATACCCCTCCACGATCATTCATTCTTACAATTCTACTTTTTGGTGGGATGGCTTCCCCATACCTGTTCATATTGATAACCGGCCAATACCAGAATTCGATATTCCTTCTCCTCCGCTCCATCATCGCGGTTAACCTCAACTCTATCTCAGCTTTCATGGCGGTAGCAGGAGTGGGAGCTTACGTGTACAGGATCAGAGCAGGTTCAGGGGCTGCCCAAGATTCCTTCCTAATAGCCACACTAACAATCCCCGTCGTCCTACCCTCACTTCTGATGGTAGGCCTCCTGGTTTCACCAGTTGGTAACAGGCTGCCACTTTACTTCGGGGCTGCAGCAGATTTGTACCTCGCGGGTATCGCAAGTCTTGCTATTGTCATCCCAATTATTGCCATTGTGAGCCACGCGTCTTCGATAATACGTGGTAAGGGGACACCCGCCGGGGCAGTATTGATGACTATGGTGATCTATGGACTAGTCGCTTTTGTCCTATCGACTGTGACTTCGCCTAGTGGGATCGTATCCACAGGGAGAGTGTTGGAAGAGGCAGGGACACGAGTATTGCTTCAAACCCTTTTTATTGTTCAATTTGTAATCGCGAACATTCTTGAAACAACTATCCCGGTCCCGCCCTCTGAGGTGGCCTTGACTCAATCACTTCAGTTGGGGGCAAGTAGGATTTACACGGGAACAATATTTGCGCTTTCTGCTGCTCTCTTCATCTACTATCGCCTGTTCAGGAGACATTCAGAGGACGACGTCTCACTTGAGCAAAGCGTAAGAAGGTCATCAAGATTGCGCTTTTCTAATCTCACGTCAATCGGTTTTTCCATTCTCCTCGCAGTGGCACTTGACATCGGCCTTATTGTAGGAATTTCACTGTTAACCGGGTCTGCCGAGTTGGCCTTAACGTCGGGGTTGATCGGCATGATGGCCCTTATTATTTTAATAGGTCTCGGAGATAGTATGAGAACAAGACTCTTTGGGGAAAGCAAGAAAAGATGAGAAATAGAATCTTCCTTCTAGCGACACTTCTTTCACTTCTTATCCCCTTAGTACCCTCCGGAAGCGCCCAGATTATCGAAATGGACCTCAGCGCGCGAATTGGTTATTCTCCAGAGAATCTATTCGATTCTGATGTCGGAATACCTGTTTTCGTACGTGGAGAGTCACTATGGGTATTTCCCCAATTTCCTGCATTTGTAAGTTTGCTTGGCCCGGATGATTCAGATATTGTGCGATTACCCATCGGTACAAACCCATTCCGCGTCCATACGTTCTCAGATGAAGATCCGCTTGGAATTTACACTCTATCTTTCGAGGGGGGAGTTGGGTCATTTTCCGTTTTTCTTGAGCTAGGGGAGCAATTCATCGAACCGATCTCTCATCAGGAGCGGTTATCACTTTCTGAACGGTCGTTACTGATCGATGGGACAGTATCACTAGACCTGGACGGAATTCCAACCTCCGTCGAGGTTATCTTGACCAGCCAGATACAAGATGACCCTGTCGATATCTTCTCGAACGTGATAATTGAAGGTAACCCGATAAACATTAGATTAGAATCAATCGAAGTTGAGAACGGTCTGCGACGTATTTGGGTCTCATTGCACGCCCCAACTCTGACCGCTGGACTGGATTTGGGCATAGAGTATGAGGGCGAAGCTCTAGGACCGCTGAATGTGTGGGCTGAAATGTCCTCAGAGATTGCTCTCTCCAAGCGGACTGGAGAATCCCTCTTCTTAACATTCATAGATGAAGGGATTGCCGATACCCCGAGGGTCTCGGCAACAGTCTCTGCGGAACCTAGTCAAGTTCTCGCGATCGATATTCCTACAATTGGACAATTAAACAAGCCATGGCTAATCCCGCCGAAGTACGGGAGAAGCCTTCTTTCAGTCTTCTTGGAATTTGAGGGGATCATCCACGTCGCAAGGATTCCTGTTGTGATATTTCCAAATGAGATCATTATTAACCCCGACTCCCGTGTACGCCTTTCGTCCTTCGATTTCCCCTTGAGGTATTCCTTTGATCAGCCTCTTGAGAGTCCAAAAAGCTACCAGATAATCTTGGCCGCAAAGGTCGATGGGCTTGAATCCCTATGGCGAACACGAGTGACCCCTCTCTTAGCAACAATCATTGTTGAGAACGAATTCACTGGGCGATCGATACTTAATTATGACATAAATCTCACCTCGACCAACCTCCAGACAGCCAAGGTGGGTGATACAACCTTCGTCCTTCTTCCTCAGGCAGAGATTATTACCGAGTTCGATCTTGCGATTGACTCAATCATAGTTAAATCAGCCAGACCAACTACCCTGAGTTTAAGAAGCCTCTCGAGTACTATTATATTTGCAACTGAGGGGACAGTCTTGATCGATGTAGTGGATACATTCGGACTTCCAGCTCCACCTGGAGAGATAATCATCAGAGGTGTTGGTCCATTGTCTAGCGACCCTATCCGCCTAGATTGGAGAGAAGCTACTGTGTCCGTTCGACTCCCGGGAGGAAGATACCAGGTCGAAGCATCCGTCAACGGAATCAGTAGCCAGACGCAATTCGCAATTGATTCGGAAACTACCTCCGTACAGTTGAGTTTGGAGAGTCTCTTCGATCAGAATACCAGCATTATTATCGCTGTGTCCGGGTCAGTCCTGATTCTAGAGGCCGTGGTGGCAATCCTCGTCTGGCGGAAGGCCCTTGCCAAACAATAATCCCTGATTATTACCATTTCCAGTAGTGATCCTCCGATTGTTCAGGGTTCTGCCGTCTTTTCCTTCCCAAACCCCCTAGACCTTAAGGCAAGAAGTATCGAGACCGCTATGATCCAGAAGAGTGAGATGAGGAGACTGAAAGGGTCAACGAAGAAGAAGGCTGAAGCTTCTCCAAGCTGTTCTTGGACGGTCTTCAGTTTCCCACGAAGGTCGTCCATCCCTTGCTGATACGCATCACGTTCCTTCGGCATCGCCTCGAGTATCGTAGTCCTCTCAATGAATCCGTTAAGATCATGTTGGATCAGTTCAAAGTCCGTTCTTGCGGTGGGAAACCACCATACCGGGTTTCCGGTTGGGGGAATAAGCTCAATTGCCTCGCTTATTGAGGCTGCCATTCCATCAGCAAAGGCCGATGTTTCAGCTCTACTAAGGTGTGCGCGTCCTCTGTCTACTGCGTACCAAGTATTGAAGTAATGGGCATATGTGAGAATTCCTCCCAACGCAATCAGCGCGATCAGCATCAGGGCGGCAGTCCTTGGGTTCATTCTTTCAGCCCGCCCCTGTCGTCCTTGTTCCGACTGAGTGGAGCACGGTTAGAGAGGCAACGTAAGCGAAACCTAGCGTGAGGATCACGATATGAGGGAGCAAGAAGAAGTTTCCTGTAAGCAATGCTACAAGGATAGTGATAACTCCCCACCCTACCATTAATGATTCACCGAGTGCAGTCGCTGTAAAGGGAAGGGCGTATTGTTTTCCCTTCCACTCGTCTTTCCGACCCCTTACCGCGAACTTCGGGGTACGCAGAAAATCGCTTTTCTTCCTCAGCAAAGCCTGGGCTAGCGCCCCAGAGTTATTCACAGAGATGCCAGCTCCGAAGAGGAGAAGATAGAAGTAGGCCGGAACTTTCTTGAGCCATTGGTTACCATAAAGCCTAGTTAAGGCGTAGCCGTAAATTGGTGGACCTAGGAGTATTTGCGTCAGAATTGCTGTTACTGGTGCAAGGTCGAATTTTGCCAACATCAGAATCGGGAGTATGATGAACTGGGCGATGATAAGGGGATGAATCACATGTCTAGTAAGCTGCATGAAAGCTTGGAATTTGGTCTCTAAAGGGAATTTAGAAAAAAGTATAGTCCCAGTATGTCTGATTGCGCATTCAATAGAACCCTTCGCCCATCTAAACTGCTGTCTCTTTGAAGCGTTCATCTGGACCGGAAGTTCAGCGGGACAGATCAATTCAGGTAGGAAGACTAGTTTCCAGCCCTGCAATTGTGCTCTAAGGCTAATGTCAAGATCTTCAGCCAAAGATGCTTTCCATCCCCCCACCTCTTCTAAACACTCTTTCCTCCAGATTCCCGCAGTTCCGTTGAAGTTCATGAATAGAGCAGAGTAGCTCCTCGCTCTCTGCTCGATAAGAAAGTGGGCGTCCAAGCTGAGTGCCTGTGCCTTTGTAAGAGAAGAGTAATGCTCATTGAGATGACCCCATTTTGCTTGCACCAAACCAATTTCCCTTGAAGCGAAGTACGGAAGTGTCTGGGTTAGAAAATCAGGGTTCGGTACGAAATCCGCATCGAAAATCGCAATGAACTCCCCCTTTGCGCGCGAAAGTCCGTTCTGAAGAGCGCCAGCCTTGAAGCCACTCCTGGTCCCCCGTCGGATATGTTCAATATCGTATCCCTGCTTCCTGAATTCCTCGACAACATCCTTGCATATAGTCACGGTATCGTCGTTAGAGTCGTCAAGGACTTGAATCTCCATATTTGATTTCGGATAGTCGATCTTGCAAATTGACGTTACAAGTCTTCTAACCACGTACATCTCGTTGTATACCGGCAGTTGGATTGTTACGGTGGGTGCGGGATTCAACGCCTTTCGCAACGGGAGGTTGTGATTTCTAATAGATTTGAATAATAGATAGTAGAGATTTGTCCCATAAAGCACAAGGATCCATGAGATAACCAAATACACTACAAATAGAAGATCCTTCGGCGTCATTAGACTTTCACGATTACCGTTCCAATCTTCTCTTCCATCATCTTGCCAGCCTGTAGATAAAGAAGATATACCCCATTATCCATGGTAGAAAAACTATTTCGCCAGCTACATTATGGAACTCTTCGAACCTTGCGGGGTTTGTTGAGACCGTCAATACGTACGCGGCAAGGAGGAAAATTCTGAAAACATTTACAGCGAAGGTCCCAATAATCCCCGCCGAGAGGAAGATAATTTTCTTGAATGCCGAAATATCAAGTTTGACTAGAAAGATGAGCATGATGAGAGAATAGATGATCATGCTATGAACTCCAGCCGAGGGCCAGAAAACAGCAAATGAGAATGTCCCCTCGGACCCATAAAGAGTCAATATATTCTCAGTAAGACCTATTTGCCCTAATTGGAACAGGGTCACTAGTTCCCCGACACCTCCCAGAAGAAGTGGTACTATTGCTTGTAGGGGTCCTAGTGTGTCAAAAGGAAAAAGGGCATCCAAAGATAAGATCACCGCCATCCCAGTCAGATAGACGTTTGCCGAGAATAATGAGCGTAGTTCTCGAACTCCGTACCTAACGGCAAGGATTATCAAAAGGAAAGCTGAGAAGACGACATAGTCCCACATGATTACCCAACTAGGGAGCAGCGTTACTCCAAAACCCTCTCCTACTCTCGATAGCCAATCATGTACCCCAAACAATAAGGTGGACCCAAAGTAGACCGAGGTCACTAAAGTTATCAGAACGATAACCAGGTTCCTCCTGAAGGTCCGTTTAATTTGGATTTTCGAGTCAAAAAACTCTAGTGCTAGGAAGGAAAGGGCGATGAGGAATCCCCCGCGGCCCTGATTCCATATCGCAAAAAGCGATCTGAAGTCAGTTATGGCGATCACTAATATCGGGGCCAAAATAGGAACAAGAATATACTTCTCTTCTTTGAACCTCTTTAGTTGCAAATCAATAGTGCTGATAATTCTCAAGAATGATTGCGGGTCTGACCTATTGCTGCGACGTTTAACGGTTGTTATCAAAGGACGGATATATCGAGTCGGGACCTGACGTAGAATTCCTCCGGTAGGTCGCAATAAGGTTCCTGGTATATGGCTCAAGAACTGATTCCTCGACCTCATCTACATCGTACCAGGCGTACTCCTGCAACTCGTCTTGATCGAGTTGCACCTCCTCAGAAAGAGCTTGGCATACAAAGTCAAAGAAGATGAAGTGCTTTTTCTTGAAGAAGTCATCGGAATAGATCGCTTCTTGAACCATAAGGAGCTTAGAAGGAAGAATTTCTAGCCCTGTCTCCTCTTTCACTTCCCTGATTATTGCGTCAGCCGCGGACTCACCAAGCTCTATGTGGCCTCCTGGAACAGTAAGTCTGCCATTGACCCACTTGTGAGACCGCACGAGCAAAATCTTTCCATGTTTGTTGACAATTAGAGCCCCTACAGTCGGTTCTGGATATTTCTGATCCATTTCTTATTTGCACACATGATTGGTAATATAGATGTGCTAGACGAGTCTGGTCCCTCACATTAGTTTCTGCTGACTGTCAGACATTCCTCCTTTTCCAAGATCTTCCAGAATATCCTCAATTTTCTTGGCCAAATCTGCGGGAACTTCCGAGTCCAGAATGGAGCGTATGAAATTAGTAATCCAACTTCTTGATGCCGCTAGCGCTTGATCTACCCCTTTCTCAGGAAATCTCTTTTGATATGCAGAGAAATAAGACCGCAGAGACTTCTCGATAGCCAAAGCCGATCAGTGTATTCATCGAAGTCCTTAATGTCTTCCTATTAGGTTCCAATGGTTGACATGAGTCTTCCCCTTCGCTTCCAAGTCTCGTCGAGGTCCTTTATCTTGTTGTAGAGCTCGTCTACCTCTCTATCCCAGGAGGGCGAACTGGCTATCTCTCTGGAGGTTCTGATGGCTTTTTCCTTAATTGCGGTAGATCTCGTTAGAAGGTTCAGGTCCAGAGTGACAATGGCCTCTATGTCGTCTTCGTTCAAATCTTTTGCACGGAATAACGATATATCTCCAGCTAACTGATCAAAATCTTCCACCAGTAAATTCAGCTTTCCAATAACCGTCTGGGCCACTTGCTTCTTGGAGTCTCCGAGTTTACTATTTGCATTCAATTGTTTATTCAAGACCTCAATACCGAATCGTAATTCTTTTCCCCAAGCCTCTCTTGCCATCTTGTCCGAGGCACGACGGTTTTCCGATTTTCCATACCCTTTGAACTCAGGTACATGTTCTGCCATCCTGTCGACCAGCCCGTCAGATGAAGACACGACATGAGGCCGTCGTACCGAGTATTTAAAAAGCGATCAAGTGACCTGACCCCTAATATAATATGGGGAAAACTAAATATGCCATTTTCATCATCGTTCATAGATATTGACCCTGCTCCTTTTGCAATTGAGTGCGGTAGTTTCCGGAGTGAACATCGCCATCCTGTTAGGACTCTTGGCCATATATGCCCGAAGCTTCCGTAGGATCCAATCTAGTTTCACCATTGGGCTTGTCCTGTTCGCATTCTTTCTCCTAATTCACAACGGTCTCGGGGTCTTTTCCTATGTTTTCATGGATGGGTACTTCGATGCAACCATTGCCCCATTCATGTTATCTCTCAGTTCTGCTGAGCTTGTGGGGCTATCGATACTATTCGGAACAACGCTGAAATAGGTTAAGTTAATCGAAGGATTTTCGAAACTACACCTTGAAAGGAAAATGAGGCCAACATGTACCACACAAACACAGATACCGAATTAACAATCACTGTCCCCGACTCCGTAACGCTTTCTGCTGTAACATTATTGAGTGGCCAGAATGGAAGAATATTCAACGAAACGGGCGATGACGCCGCTGCTAAGCTTGTCCAGTTTGGTCCCACAAGTGCGGGAAGCCCTACCCACCAGATTAGCATGAGGGGAATAAAAAACGCGAACATAGGTTTCATATTGTCTCTCGCTAGCTTACCCTGCATCCGACGCATCTGAACCTGCTTCTTCTTAAGTTTCGTTTCTTTTGTTTTATCCTTCTTCATCATCGCCTGCCTAAGCTCCTTTTGATATGTAGAGACCTCTTTGGATATTCTCTTAGTCTCCTCCACATTCGTCAACAACCTTCTGCTCACCCCAGAGCCTATCGCAACAGCAATCGAAATTCCGGCAATCACTAGAGTTAACTCGGGGATACCTGTGATCATTGTAGTTTATGGCCCATTAACTCAAGAAAAGCCTTTTGGTTATGGCGAACATAATATTATATTAGGCCGTCGAGTTTAAGGATTGATTCTGGCCATGGAGCTAGTAGTAGGAGGCATTGAATGGATTTGGATTATCCTACTAGCAGGAATCCTACTCTTCGGTTCGAAGAAGATCCCTGAGGTTGCGAGAGCTGTGGGAAAAGCTATGGGTGAGTTTCAGAAGGGGCGAGCCGAGATAGAAAGAGAGATAAGCGCCTCGACTAGCGCAGGGTTTAAGACTGTTCCACCCTCGAAGAGCCTTACTAAAACCGAACTCCAAAAGGCTGCCGCAGCGGTGGGAATCGACGCAACAATAAAGTCAGAGGAAGAACTAAGGGAAGAGATCAAGAGGAAGCTCAATTCTTAGGTCACTGATCGTTCGGTCTGATTGTAGGATGAACTCACTAACTCAAGATCGTCTTCATCTATTCTGAGGGCTAGTCTCGTCATCGTTCATCCCACTTTTTTCTATCCCAATCGCTCCCATAAAAGATGCGGTGAACTAAACGGAATTAGCTAACTCTCTCTCTTTTCGGACGATGGATCTGGTTGATAGGTATCCTAGTACATATAGTCCCATCATTGGAAGTGATACAAACCACATCGTTATCCCGCTTCCGTCAGGAGTTATGACTGCCCCAAAGATGACTAGTCCTACAAAGACGTATCTCCAATTTGCCTTCCAAAAGTTGGCATCAACAATTCCGGCCTTCGAAATGAGCCACATTATTACTGGGAGCTGGAAGGAGATTCCAAAAGCTACCACAAAGAACACGACAAAGGAGATAAGCTCATCTATCGTGATGAATGTCTCAGCACCTAGAGCCAGACCATATCGGTATAGGAAACCCATCGTGAATGGGATTACGAAGAACAATGCCAATAGGCTTCCTAGAATGAAGAGAACAGTGGCCGGGAACACCATCCTTTGAACCATTCTCTTCTCTTCATCATAAAGTCCAGGTAAGATGAACCCCCCGACCTCTAGGAATATCAGAGGGATACTAGCTATGATTCCTATCAAAATTGATGTGTAAAATTGGGCGAGTATCGCTTGGCCGGGAGTAGTTAGAATGACCCGAACATACGAAGGAAGGACCAGGTCCCTAATCCCTTCTATTATTCCTGACGCTATGTTGTCGAAGAGATCTGGAAACGGGAGTGGAACAATCAGATCCCCGAAGGCAAACTCCTTGATAGAGAAAACGAAAACGAACAGGCTTACCAAAATTATTGAGATCAAGACCTTCATTATTCTGGCCCGAAGCTCATCGATGTGCTCTAGTAATGGCCTATCACCATTATACTGGGGCATCGACTACATGAGATCCACCCAGCCCATAAATGTGTCCTTTGGTTTTGAGAATCTTTAGTTTCCTAGGCTAAACTTGTCTGCTATTTCGTCAATCGACATCCTAGCAATCATCCGTCTAATTTCGGTCTTTTCAGTTTCAGAGAGTCTCCTTTCTGGGAGTCGTAGCTTTAGCTCCTCAAGTGAAGAGTAGAGTGAGTTGATTTCATGCTCAAGGCGTCTTATCCGAGCCTTCAAATTAGTAAGCTCTGCCCTCTCTACGCGTTTCTGCAGCTCTGATTGCACCCTCCTGTCAGGAATTCCCCTCATTCTCTCAGTTCGTGCCCGTTGGAAGGTTAAGTTGGTTTGCCCGTAACCAAAGAGCTATCTACGCAGAAAGCCTAGGAAGGATTTCTTTCTTTACCCAACCGCGTCCGGCCGCATTCAACTTGTAACCGTGGCCATCCTTTACCACATATCCGCGAATTGTGGGTGTGTTTCCCGTTGCTGTAAGGTAAGAGCTTACCCTCTTAGAGCTTACCTTCTTCCACGAACTAGAGAGCTTTTCCGAGAGGTCAGAGGGCGATGTTGGTTCGTCAAGGGCTAGGAGGAGAAGTGCTAAAACTTCTTTACCAGATAGCTTACTAGATTCTGGAACCTTGAATTTGACCCTTCCTCTCTCATCCACGTCGATTACATCTGATAACCCCTTTTCGACTGAGATCTTGCCCGCAGGGGCGGAACCTAGCTTCCCTGCCGCCTTTCTGCCAATTGTCTTAAGTTGGTCGATGGAATCAATAACTTCCTTGGTGCTCTCCCCTTCTACTGAAACCTCACCGAACCCGTAGGAGATAGCTACTCTAAATCGGACCATCTAAAGAATTTGGAGGGAACCCCCTTTATTTAGTATCCGTTTCTTTCATCCACTCAACCAGATGTCAAGGAGCAAGCCTTAAGATGCATCTGTCGTTGTTGTCCCTAAATGGCGGAAACTTGGTATGATAAAGATGTGAGTCCCGAAGGACTTGCAGGCCAAACTGTTGCTGTTATAGGATATGGTATACAGGGAGCCGCGCAAGCCTCCAATCTAAAGGACTCAGGATTCAATGTGATAGTCGGCCTGAGAAAGGATGGAAAGAGCTGGCGTCAGGCGGCCGGAGATGGGCATCAAGTGATGGAAATAGAAGATGCCGTTGAGAAGGGCGATGTAATTCATCTCCTGATTCCGGACATGGAACAGGCGAACCTCTACAGGAATCAAATAGAAACTCACCTCTCTGAAGGAAAGGCTCTTAGCTTTTCTCATGGAGCTGCCATCCATTGGAAATGGATAGTACCACCAAATAAAGTAGATGTGATCATGCTAGCTCCCAAAGCACCGGGGAGAAGAGTCAGAGAGCTCTTCAAGGAAGACTTTGGAACACCGGCTTTGGTTGCAGTGGAGCAGGATTTCTCAAAGAAAGCTTGGCCCCGAGTTCTTGCTATGGCAAAAGGAGTAGGGTGCACCAGAGCTGGAGTGCTTAAGACAACCTTCAAGGAAGAGGTTGAGACAGATTGGTTTGGTGAACAAGTGGACCTCTGCGGAGGAGTAGTTGCATTGATTCGAACCTCATTTGAAACCCTCGTTGAATATGGATATCAACCTGAGATCGCGTACTTCGAGTGCCTTCATGAGCTCAAACTTATCGTAGATTTAGTTCAAAAGTACGGGATATCGGGGATGTACTCCAGAGTTAGTGAAACCGCTCGTTATGGAGGCCTAACTCGGGGTGATCGGGTCGTCGGTGTGGATTCAAGAGTAGCCATGAAGAATATTCTCGAAGAGATCCGTTCTGGAGGTTTTGCTAAAGAATGGGTTAGTACCTACGAAAAGGAGGGAAAGCGCTCTTTCGAGCGTCACCTGGATGAGATAAGGCAACATCCAATTGAGGTCGTGGGAAAGAGGCTTCGACAGATGATGTGGCCTGGAGAAGAGGTTGAGTAAGCCCACTACAGGCGTCCAAACGTAAGCGAAAACTTAAAATCGTCAAACGACACGCGACTGATGAATTGACCTACGGAGGGCACTTCGAATTAGAGTCATGGTTGAGATCTGTCGTAGAACTCGTATTCTGGCTTCTACTTTTTCTTCCATTCCTGGTCTTCCCCCTACTGTTTCTCACGCTCCCCCCAGCCTTCGAGGCAGCCGGAATCACTTTAGGTACTTCCGGGGCGTTTCAGGCAGTTAATCTGTTTCTGGTAGCTCTGCTTGATCCAGTCAAGGGAGCGCCGGTTATGCAGACTATAATAGCCGAGGTGGCCCTTCCGCTAGGTCTCCCACCACTAATTGTGGCGGCTGCATTGATTCTCGTTTTCTTCTGGGAAAATGAGACCGATAAAGTTACCCTCTCGAAATATGCTCCCCTTAGGGCTTTCAAGGAGGTCGTGGTGGGGAACAGGGAGAGGGCCGGAATTCTTATGGTTGTCCCAGTCCTAAAGCGTATTAAGGTTTCAGGTTTCATAGGGCCAGTTTTCGGGGCTCTGGAAAGGTTGAAGCATCGCATTGCCGGGAAGTCTTCTCCTCCAACTCAAAAGAGACGGTAATGAATCCGAGAGATGTGCTGAAAAACCCGGCAAGAGGACGGGATCGATAAATAGCAGAATGCCAATAATCTCCTATTGAACTGTACGATTCATCCTGAACGGAGAGCAGTCGCTACGTGCAGACATTGCCACGAACCTTTATGCCTTGAATGTCACTATTCTCAACACCTGCACAGAGACCATCTCCAGCATCCGCGACCATCGGCTATCTAGAGAGTAATGGTCACTCAGTCAAACAAATATAGCCTCTTCGCTGAAGATCACTCGGCGGTAGGTAGGGTTGGGGGGATAGCCGTCCCCCATGCCGAAACCGGCTATACGCGGCGCCAGTAACCCTAAGCTAAAATGTGGCAGGCGGTGAGCCTCCCATTTCTGCTGGTATGAACTCACGCCGCAGTGGGCGGTTGCAAGAGATAGCCCTTTCGAAGGGAAGGGTGACTCTTCAACTACTGAAATCGGACAGGTCCGGGAGGGAGCATCCGTAGAGTAGGGCAGCTGCGCTATTGCGTCTACGTGAAGGATTCAGATGGTATGGAGAAGGAGCTGACTGCTGCATGAACCCTAAGGGGGCTGCCGCCATCCTTTTCATCCTGTACTAGAGGCATCGTCCTCAATGCTCGGAGAGGCTACCTCCTCTCCTGGAATTAGGAGGACCGCTTGATTCTTCCAAGGTCAGCTCCCTCTCAACTATCGGAGAGATTGGTCCACCGACCACTCTTTTGGCCTACCATGCGACTTTCTTCAACTAATCCACACTTGGGACAAGCGAATTCAAAATCCACATCGGGATTGATGTGGTACGAGCTTCCACAACCTGAGCAAGTATGCTTACCCACTGGAACGATATATCTGAGGTGGACATTTATAGATATAGTAATTATCAATAACTGTTTGATCGCGTGCCGGGGTCGCCTAGCCTGGTTAGGGCGCAGGGTTGCTAACCCTGTCTCCGAAAGGAATCGTGGGTTCGAATCCCACTCCCGGCGCCTTGAGACGGAACGAAAGGATTAATTCCACCCGCCTTAGATCCCTCTGACACTTGAGTTCCGAGCTCTTAGGTCCTTTAACGACACAGCTGGGGGTTGGGGGAATCGGAGGATTCATTGTCGGGTTCGCCCTTAAGAAAATAGCAAAGTTGGTCGCGATCCTTCTTGGTTTGCTTTTTGTAGGTCTGCAGTACTTGGCTTATATCGGAATAATACAGATAAACTATGACAGGCTTATAGAGTATGCTCAGAATTTGGTCGGTAGCGCTGGCCAGTTCAGCATACCTTCATTTCTTATCGCAAATATCCCTTTCGCAGGGGCGTTCGTAGCAGGGTTTGCCCTCGGATTCTTGAAGGGTTAGCGTCACTTGATTTTCTTTTATACTCCGATCAAGAAATTTCATCCTATATGGTAAAATTACGCCTCACCTAAGTCAATTACATAGGTGAAATTAGTTTGGAAGAGACCCTATCATTCTCCGAAACGAAAGCACATCTGGAAGCCAGAATCTCGAAGCTAGATTTAGAGCGAAACTCTCTAACAATACAGATGCCCGTATTGAAGGAAAAACTTACTGCATTAAGGCTCGAGCAGAAAGCTAGGACCATCGAGGGCGAAATCGCGGCTCTCCATTCAGAAAAAGCTCTCATTGAGGAGGAGATCTCTCGATACGATCCGGGAATCTCGATAGAAGGTGATCCAAATTCCAGCCCAGAGAATGAGCCAGCCTCGTCTAGCAACTCAGATACCGCCAATCCTAGCACGCCTAGGCATAATGGAAATGCCAGTCAGTCCGAGGAAGTTATCTCCAAGGTCGAAGACCAACTATCCTGACTCAACTCATTCTAAAGTTGGCCATCTGTCCTTCTTGCGGAACTAAGGTCCATTCGCCTCTGAAGACCCTCTCCATCTACGGTGACATGGATAGGAAGAAAATTTTCGATGGAAACAAGGTCGGAATTTATGAATGTAACCATTGTTACGTTAAGTTTCCTTTCACTACTTCCAGTCAGAAGCTTGAGATAGTGAGGCATGATGATTTTTCCGAACTTAGGAAGGATTATGAAAACGCAAAAAGAATGAATGAAGAATTATTGGCTCGAAGCTCAATCCTTAAGGAGGAAAACAGCAGGCTAATAGAAAAGCTCGAGCTCCTCAAGTTAGAGAGTACTGCAGACGCTTTGGACAGAGAGGTTTCTAATTTGAGACAAGGAAAAGGTCTTCTTCAAGAGCAGATCTCAATATTCATCCAGTAACTCCAGAGCTAATTTTTGTAACTCAATTCTTTTAGAAATTTAGCTAGTGACTGTCTGTCTGTTACACGTGCTACATAACAGCGCTCTTTACATCACATCTTAGATACCTGGTCAGTGAATCCAAGTTGCGATTGGGGCTGATCGGAGTCGGACAGGGAGGAGGAAGTGTAGTTGATAGATTTGTGGCAAGGAACGAATGGTCCTCGCACAAGAGTGTTTTACCATTCACAATTGCCATCAATACCGCAAAGTCTGATCTAATGGGATTGAAGAATGTTCCCATGGACAGCAGAGTCCTAATCGGACAAACACGAGTTAAGGGTCATGGAGCCGGCGGAAACCCAGACCTTGGAGCTCGAGTGGCAGAAGAAGACATTCATTTTATCAAGAGAGCGATTAGTCGGCATGGAACGCATAACATAGATGCTTTCCTTGTAATTGCCGGTATGGGTGGAGGTACTGGTTCCGGCGGTTCTTCGATTATAGCAAGAGCTCTGAAAGAAAGCTATAGTGAGCCAGTGTACGCCCTCGCCCTCCTACCATCGGAAGACGAAGGCCAGCTTATGGCGTTTAACGCCGCGAAGAGTCTTCATAATATGAGTGAAGAGGCCGATGCCATTTTCCTCTGGGACAACCAGATCTGGCAGTCATCTGGCCTATCAATGAAGGACACGTATATTGAAATGAATAACAGGATCGTGGATCCATTCCTAACTCTCCTAGGCGCGGGAGAGGTGACTTCTTCATCGAGAGTCGGAGTAAAAGTCGTTGACGCATCTGATATTATCTATTCCACAACTGGTTATGTCACTATGGGATATAGCGGTTGGCAGAAGTCAAGTGTCGCCGTCGTGAAGGACGTCGGAAAGAAGATCCTCCCATTCCTCAAGAGGAACTCAGTTCAAGATCTTGATCCTACCACGCGCTGTTTCTCTCTGATTCAAGATGCGGCCAATGGTATGCTTTCATCTGAGTGTAATTACGCATCAGCCACTAAAGCAATGTTCATAGTATCAGGGACCCCATCAGAGATCTCCCGACAGGGGATTGACAAGGCC
>SDBV01003538.1_pt1 | contig 22966 bp, 53 predicted proteins | sample 2277081 | NCBI WGS metagenome assembly SDBV01 (sample SAMN10402039, study PRJNA504765) | marine sediment metagenome | isolation source: marine sediment core GS10_PC15, 223 cmbsf | place: Arctic Ocean: Southern Knipovich Ridge | collected 2010 | reverse complement strand
TATCGTTCAGCAAGGTCAGACAGCACTAACTATTACCTATCCTTGGACGCATGTATTTACATCTTCTTTTGCTACAGACCACAATTCCCTAGCAAACTTGACTGTTGGAGATGTGCATACCCAGTACATCCGACACGCCCTGGCTACCGCGACAAGTGACTTCCTGGTTGCCTCTGGCTCCGGTGCTTACGTCAAGAAAACATTGTCTGAGACCGGTGCAATCCTTGAGGCTGACTTAGACCACGGGAATATCCAGGGGCTTGGCGACGACGACCACACCCAGTACGTCCTCAAGACCCTGTTCGATGCTCAGAGCGTCCTGGCGGCCACCTCAGATAATACACCGGCTGTCCTGACACTGGCCGAGCAAACCCTCGTAGGCAGACTTACAGGCGGCAATGTAGCTGCCATAGCCGTTGGGATAGCGGACAATAACATCCTCCAGGTGGACCATGCTTCACCTGCCGACAACGATTATGCTAAGTTCACCGCTGCCGGGATAGAGGGCAGAAGCTTTGCAGAGGTTAAGGCAGACCTAGACCTGGAGATAGGAACGGACGTACTGGCCCAGCAGACCATCGGCATTGCTGACAACAACCTCGTGGAGATTGACTCTGCCTCCGCCGCCTCCGGTGAGTACGCCAAACTCACGGCCAATGGCCTTGAGAGCAAAACCTTTGCCGAATTACTGGCTGACCTGAGTGGACAGGCTGGAGCGGCCTTCGATTGGGGAGGCCAGAATCTAACCAATATTAACTCCATTGCTTCCTTTAATGATATAACAATGCAGCATGATGGAGCCAACGCCCAACTTTTTGCCGAAGGATACATAGCATCGCCCACGCACGGGGGTCAGTTCGTTATGCGTGGAGCTCGGGGTAGCCTGGGCACACCTACAGCAGTTCAGAATGGTGATAGAGCCGGGGGGGCCTTCTTCTTCGCACCGCATAATGGTGTTGACTTCGCCAGCAACCTGTCTGCTTTTATAGCCTATGCAATCGAAACCCATGATGCCTCCAACCGGGGGACGAAACTCACCTTTGCTACCACGGCAGCCGGAGCAACCAGCCGAACAGAGAACATATCGTTTAATGGTGATGGTTCTTTGGATCTCCTGACATCCTACCTACAGCTTATCGAAATGACGGCTCCAGGAGCCGGGGCAGCCAATACGGTCCGTACCTATGCTGAGGTTGATGGTGGATCACTCACCGATTATAAGGCAGTCTTTCAAGATGGGACGGTGGTAATTCTCGCTGAGGAGGTCACCCCACTAGATAGTCCGCTGTTTACCCAGCCCTCCAAAACAGTGGTAACAATGGAGATGAGAAAGTCTCATCCTGGTTTACAACAATTTGGTGTGGTGTTCCCTGGTGGTGTATTCTTTCCCATATATCAGGTAGAGCACCACGATGCCGAGAAGATAGCGGCATCCGTTGGTAGTGAGGGTCCTCTACCCGCCGATTGGGAGGTAACAACCCTCCAGGAGCGCGTCCAGAAGCAACTCGGTATCCTGGAGCCACAGCTTGCGGCCGCCCAAAGAGGTCTGATAGAATCGAAGGAGATACTTATCAAGACCAGAAAGCTCAAGGATAAGGAATCCATCCGAGATGGCATAGAGGTCCTGAAAAAGAGAATACCCACACTGGAGCAGGCCATACAAAGGGAACTGGAGAGGACACGGTAAGGGAGGCTACATGGAGATCGATATAAAGGAACTGGAAGCAAGGCTGAGGGTCGAGGCGCAGGAGATTGGGGCGCAGTTGGCCGCGATTCAGGAAAACATGGTCAAATTGGAGCAGGCCCGGCAAATCTTGGTCAACAAGGCCCAAAGGAACCAGGGCGCCATGGACCTGCTCAAGAGCATGAATGGCAAGGAGCCGGAAGAGAAAGTGCCCGAGGGGAAGTGACATGCCTGAGATAGACATGCTTGAAGATGCCGAGTTCGAGGGACAGCTCACGGCCATGGGCGACAACCAGTTGGAGCTAATCAAGTTCGTGGCGCGGCATCAGTTCTCGACCAGCAAGGTCCTTGTGGATCACGGGCGACGCATCAAGAGCCTGGAGAAGAAAAACAAGAAGGCCATGGGCGTTGTGGGAGCCTCTGGTGCTATTATAGCTTCTGCGGTTGCGGCCCTTATCGATTACTTCATGCGCCGGTGATTGTCAAGCTAGAGCCCATTTATTGTAACATTATTTCAAATGATTGTAACATTCAGGGCTGTTTATTTGAACGTTTGGAGCTAAAAAGAAGAACCCCCCTACCAGCGGTAAGAGGGTCTCCCCGCCACACCTTACGGCGTGACCACCTTCGGTATCCCGAATTATCTCTAGTATACACCATCTGTCAACATACCGCCTATTCCCGGGCGGTTTTGCTTTATGCCTGGAAACAACTATCAAAAGGTATTGACTTCTATCAACAATAGGTTATAATGAGAGTATGAAATATGAAAGACGGCGCAAGACAATAAGGAATCAGGAAATCCTCAAGTTGTACCGGGAACGGACCGACCTGACCCTCAAGGAGATAGGGAAGCTCTTTGGGATAACGTCCTCCAGGGTCCACAAGATTGTCACTCGGGCGAAGGAGCTTGAGGCGGAGAAGGGGGAATAATGAGGGATCGAGACCCCGAGTTGCATAGACAGCGTGTTAGTCTGTCCCTTATTGGCAATAAGCGGAGGTGGAAAGGTGATAATGCCAGCTACGCCGCTAAGCATATGTGGTTATTAAAGCATTTCGGCAAGGCTGACCATTGTGAATTTAACCGGGAGCATATGACAAAGCGCTTTGAGTGGGCTAATAAATACCACTCGGTGTCGAGGGAACGGAACGACTATATACAACTATGCTCATCATGCCATAGGGTTTTTGATAGGCTAAATAAATGCCAAAAAGGCCATCCATACACTCCCGAAACAACCCACGTAAACTGTCGAGGTCATAGGCGTTGCTTAATATGCAAAGCAGAAAGGGATAGGGATAATGACACGGCCAATTAAGTTCCGAGGGATGGATATACACGGAGTCTGGTATTACGGTTTGGTCTCCATGCCGAAGTGCGGGAAGTACGCGGGAGGGGTGTTCATTTCAAACGAAGGCGGGATGCCCTTGGCTTTTGAAGTAAGGCCCGAGACAGTGGGTGAGTTCACTGGTCGCCTCGACAAGAACGGTGCGGAGATATACGAGGGGGATAGGTGGCAACATGGCGTTGGCGGGTTTATCGGCATAGTTGAATTTATATTCTCAAAATGGCAATTCACCAAAGCACCCGACAGCCCAGCTTATTCTTATCCCTACTTCCACAGCAACGCCGAAAGGGGTGAGGTCATCGGCAACATCCACGATAACCCACCGGAGCCCACGGAGAAAGGAAACTGATGAGCGACGGAAGGAAACATTGCCCAATAAGTTACGGAAGTGAGAGTAATGTACTCAGCATCTGCAACGGGGAATATTGTGCATGGTGGTATGAGGGGGAGTGCGTGAAGATCGCCGAAGTAAAGGCGATGGCAAACCTACGCACTGCGATTGTGTCTCTACAGAAGGTGGGGAAATGAATAGCCATTTGTTGCCATGGAAAGCCTCTGGCCTCGGTGCTATTTACGATGCACAGGGAGAACCTGTAACTTATATGTCGTTCCAAAGAGGCAACAAGGCCAACCGCGACCTTATCCTCAAGTGTGTAAACGAGGGGGAGGCGTTGGAGGCTGAACTGCACCGTATAGATAAAGTCATGAGGGTAGCCTTGGCCCAGGTGGATGAACTGGAAATGGTCAAGGCCCAGAGGGATGAACTGGTGGCGGTGTGTCAGGAAATCAAGGAACGCTGGGACAATATGATGCCCCTCGATTTGACTTCGTTGCTTGAAGCCCTGGACAAAATTAAGGGAGGCGAAGTATGAACGGTACGCACGAGAAGATATGTCAGTGTATGGCGAAGATAATAGATAAAGTTGAGCGGGAGGAATTTGCTATCAACGCCGTAGTGGGCATATTCAATACCCAGCAGTCACCTGTCAGGTATAGGCCAATAACGCTGGCAGGGGTTCCGAGTAAGCACAACGGACATACTGTCGTCCAGTGGGAATACTGCCCGTTTTGCGGACAGCGACTAGAGGGGAGTGGGGGCTGACGTAACGTATACTTCAAGAGATTCAGGTAGCACTTCATCTAAGGATTAGAACCAGGAGGTAAACAATGCAACGCGAAGTAACGGCTAAGGCGGTATACAAGCCATTCACCATATCGGCTGACGGTCCAGATGAGGCCACTGGTGAGGCGGAGGCCTGGATGCGGGAGAACAAGGTGCCTGTTGACCACTACGAGTACGAGATTGTGCCGGTGGCTAACGAGGCGGTGGCTTCTTGCTACGACAACGGATATGACAGGTAAAGGGGGAAAGATGGGGAAGTTAACGACCTTTGAGAAAGCACTCGAAATCAGTGGGGCCATAGGCGATGAAGATATCACTTTCCGGGAGTCCTCAATGGGGCGCGATATTTTCTGGAAGAGGATGTCGCTTATGACCAACATAAGCAAGGCACACTGGGCTAAATATGTGGTTAAGATCAACGAGGGGACACACTTTTTGGGACCGGCAAGACATGGCCCAGAGCTACGTAGAAACCCTGATTGCGTGGGGATATACACAAAACGGTAGCCAGCTTACCGGCTATGGCACCTGGCCTTCGGTGAACCCGAGGGCGATGCCGAGCCGAACTGGGGTCCTTCGGCTGAAGGACTAAGGCCTGGGGGTTACGGGGGAGGGCTGAAAACGCCTGGCCAAGGAGGATAACCCGGTGAAAATAAGCCCCCAGGTCAAATATTAATGGGAGGGAAAGATGGCGAACTGGCAACATCGGTTAGACCTAATGGACCTTTGGAAGAAGTACGACAATAACGAAATGAATGTGAGCCAAGTTGGGGTGCAGATCGCTGAGAGGCTGAGTTCACTAGACCTACACGGCAACCTTGAAGGCCAAAGGGACGACCTCGTTGAGTGCTTTCAAGGCGTTGGTGACATCGGGGATTTTGATAACACGATGGAGTTGCTTTACGACTTGGCCGACACGCCTCTGCGTACACTCCCCGGACAAATGCAACGGAAGCTGATGTGGGTGGCCACTAGATTCTAAAGGAGGTCGAGATGTGTTACACGAATGAGTGCTGTGGTGGTGAGAATGCCCCTTGCCTGGAAGACCCGCCGAAGGAAGAAGACGTAGCGATAGCAAAGGCATTTTGGGAGAACAACCATGACTGAGGAAATAAAGTACGCCCAACCCTATAGCGTAGAGGTCAGCCGAAGCACCAAGGGGGTTCCATCATGGACAGTAAAAGCCCGATTTGAAGATCCCACAACGGCGGTGGACTTGGCGGCTGAAATGGATGCCCGGCTCATACGCCACTTCAAGGCCAACGCTGACCGGGATTTATGGGCATGATAGATGAACTAACCATCAGTCGTTTTTGGGCGAAGGTTAATAAGGGCACAGAGGATGAGTGCTGGCCTTGGTTCGGGGCCCACAACGGTTTAGGCTATGGCCAAATGGGGGCTGGCCCAACGAGGCTTTATGCACACAGGTTGTCTTACGAATTGGCTAAAGGGCCCATTCCGACAGGTCTTGAACTAGATCATCTATGCAGGAACTCAGTTTGTGTCAACCCAAAACACCTTGAGGCGGTAACTCACCAAGAAAACAACCTCCGGGGTAATAATAACCACAGGAACAAAACTCATTGTCCCCAAGGCCACCCTTACGACCTCGTAAATACATATCGTTTTAACGGTGGACGTTGGTGTCGACCTTGCCACAAAAAAGCTGATGAGAGATATCGGATAAGAAAGAGAGCAGAGAAGGGGAACAATGATAGCCGTAGTAGATAACGTAACAACCACGAATGGGAAAAAGAAAGACGGGTCACCCTGGCAACGCTGGGCCGTGAAATGTGGCACACATACCTATGCTACCTTCGATCCCCAAGTTGGGCGGTCGCTTGTGGCTGGCAAGGCCTATGACTTTGCCCTTGGGGGAAACGACCAGTACCAGAACGATATCCTGGGGGTTAAGGAAATCGCTGAGGGCTCACCAGAGGCCGTACAAGCTCACTCAGAGGCCAATGACAAGGAACAGAGTATCCAACGTGGGGGATTCACCCATGACGCTGCTGCGGTGGTTTCTGCACAGATAGTGGCCGGGGAGTTGAAGGACATGACAACAGAGGAGATCGTAACCAAAGTCCTGGAGGTAGAGGATGGACTGTTCCAGGGTGTACGGAAACAGATGGGTCTCTGATGGCAACCTCCTCTGCATATAAGTACATCGTGGTAGATAACCAAGAGCTGTGCTACATGGATTACAAGGTGACGCATCTGTATTACAGCTCCCAAGAGGAGGCTGAGAAGGTGTGGAATGGCCAGGAGCATTTGTTCCGGGTACTCGGCCCCTTCCGCAAGTCCCGGCAAACCGGCTGGCTTGCAAGGCTGCTGACGAGGCATGAACGTGGCCAACCCGGTGAAAGGCACGATCACGTTTAGGCCCCGCCATTTTTTAAGAGGGAAAAGGGGGTTGACTTTTGCTTAAAAGGGGAATATTATTCCACCATGAATAGAGCAGGATTGTTGGTCAAACTCAGGCTTATCAAGTGTAGAAAGTGCGGGGAATACTGGCCCTCTCGCATGAAGCATCCTCCCCGGTGTCCGAAGTGTGGTGCCCGCAGGAAGAAGCACGAAGATGTATGACTTCCCTTGCAGTCGAACCTTCCGGGATTACGAACATTACCTTGAGGGGGGAGTTCAACTCCCGGACTGCCGCACCCAGGCAGAGAGAGATCGTGATGCTTTCATGGCAGAGCCACCCCCGGTACTGAATGAAAAAGAGTTCTGGGAAAACGTGAAAGAGAAATATTCCTTGAGGGTGGGGTGGGGTGGGGATACGGGGGGAGGGGAGGGGTATAAGGAGAATCCTGTCACGTCTTACCCCAGGAAGCGAGACTGGCGCAAAGCTACCGGATACTTCTAAACACGTGACCAACACGTGACAAGAATCCCGAAAGCGTGACGAACGTGACGGGATTAGTCTCAAGTGTGACAAAACAAAGCTAAAGCGTGACGAACGTGACAAAGGTAGGAAATGGAAGAACAACCCGAGGCATTAACCAAGGAATGGGTGTGGGAATGGGTTGAAGATTCGGAGGGTTGGTTTACGGCAGACCAGCTCGACCGTGACCTACAGATTCTCACCCGGACAGGCAAGGCTACTCGGAGGAAGATACTCAGTCGATTCGTAGAGGAAGGGATTTTAGAGCGCAAGGGCGGCTATCATGGTCATTACAGGATTGTCGATAATGAGGCGCATGAGATTGACTGGCAAGCGGCCAACGCTGATGCCACCCTGGACCTGGAGTTCGCCTTCAATATCCATCATCATGTCAAACTATTCCCCAAGAGCGTCATTATGATAGCTGGGGAAACCAACTCGGGCAAGACCGCCTTCATGTACGATTTCATTTTAAGGAATATGCACAAGGAAATGCAGATTAATCTTTTCAACTCAGAGACCTCCGGGGAGCAGATGAAGGAACGGATGAAGAACTTTGATATCGAGATACCCGTTCCTGCCCCCTTCAAAACGATGGAGCGTTACGACAACTTCGCTGACGTGATACACCCGGACAAGATTTCTGTCATTGATTATCTCGATCTAAACTCCGAGGTTTACATGATAGGCGAAGAAATAGAGCGCATCCGGCGCAAGCTCAAGAAGGGCGTAGCCGTGATAGCGATACAGAAGAAGTCGAAGCAAGAGCTGGGCCAGGGCGGAGTGTTCTCCATCAAGGCATCGGCGTTGTACCTCTCGATGACAACGGGTGGCATCCTCACGCTGGTAAAGGGCAAGTCATGGCTGGACCCCAAGGATAATCCTAACGGCAAATCCTGGAAGTTCAAACTGGTTGGAGGAGCGAAGTTCGTCAGCATTGAGCAAATAATAGACCCATTTGAGGTATAGAGGAGAAGGTTATGAGAGAGTTCGTAGGGAAATATAATAAAGCCCAGGTTATGACGGACGAGATTGATGAGACTACGGAGGCGCAGATACGCAGCTTCCTAGACCATCCAGCGTTCGCCAAGACCTATATCGTCGTCATGCCCGACTGTCATGCCGGAGCGGGTGTGGTTATCGGGTTCACGGCCAAGCTCAATGACTATGTGATACCCAACGTGGTTGGCGTGGACATCGGCTGTGGAGTGGACGCTTACAACCTGGGGCCGATTGACATTGACTTCGGGAAACTCGATCTATTCATAAGGGAGAACATACCCAGCGGATTCTCGCACCGGCAAGATTTTCCTTACCCTCTAGAGAATGATTCACGCCTCGCTCGGGTGTGTGAAAACATTGGAGAGGGCCACAAAAAAGTACAAGGCCAAATGGGGACATTGGGAGGGGGCAATCATTTCATAGAGGTTGACTTTCACAAAGAGTCTGGGGACCACTGGCTTGTTATCCATAGTGGCAGCCGGAACTTCGGGCTCAAGGTTGCCAAGTATCATCAGGATAAGGCCAAGGCCCTGGCCCAAAGGATGCTGATAGCCTCGGAGCAATACAAGGGGCTGGAGTATTTGCCGATGGAGGTCGGGGGCAGGGAGTATCTCGAAGATATGCAGGTAGCGCAAACCTTCGCTGGCCGGAACCGTGCTTACATGGCCCGGATTATGTTGTGTGACTTCTTCATGCGTTCTGTCCCGCATGAGGTGGTGTCTTCCGTGCATAATTATATATCGTTTGATGATCTGATTATTCGCAAGGGTGCCATCCAAGCGTATGAGGGGCAACGGGTGATAATCCCGTTCAATATGCGGGACGGGGTAGCCATCGGCAACGGCAAGAGTAGCAAGCGGTGGAACTTCTCTGCCCCTCATGGTGCGGGGCGGGTCATGTCCCGGTCCCAGGCCAAGAGAACACTGTCCATGAGCGACTTCACGGCTCAGATGAAGGGGGTCTACACTACCACAGCCACGGAGAAGACCCTGGACGAGGCACCGGACACCTACAAGCGGATGGAGCTGATACTGGAGGCGATTGAGCCCACGGTGGAGGTGGAGTTTCTTATGAAGCCGGTTTACAACTTCAAGGCGGTCGAATAAAGGACTGATAGCTCTAAGAGATTCAGAAAGCACCTCGAATAATAGTCAGCACCAGAAAGGAGCCCCAAATGGTCACAAAGACCCGGTGTAAAAGGTGTGGAGGCAATCTATACCCTTATGAAGGAGGGATGAAGTGTCTCCAGTGTTCGAGGAGCTTTGGAGGGAAAGAGCCGGAGGGGAAAAGTACGTCGACGTACTTTAGTCCTGAGTTCAAGGAGAGGGCAGTGAGGGTTGGGAAGATGCTGGGGAGTTGGGCGAAGGCTGGGAGTGTGCTGGGTATAGATGCTAAATACGTACAGAGTTGGTCGAGGAATAGATGATACGGACTCTCAACTGGTTTGAAGGGATTGGAGGCTTTCGGTATGGACTCGAAAGGGCCGCGGAAGCGGTACAAGAAGGAACCGATAAAACCGGGCGAGACAGTGCCGACAATATACCCATCAGCACAGGCGAAGAACAGCGACAACAATATCATTATAGATGTGTCGGAGCCTGTGAAATCGACCGATACGCCCGAAGCGTCTACGCCCACAACTTCGGACACGAACCCGAGTGGGGAGACAGCCTCACAGTTGACGCTGGACTTCTCCCAGACCACGACCTATTCACAGCGGGATTTCCTTGCCAATCTTTTAGCGTTGCTGGGAAGCGAGAAGGGTTTGGAGACGTCAGAGGGACTCTTTTCTTTGAGATCTGCCGCATCATTGGGGCTAAAAGACCTGCGTATATTCTCCTTGAAAATGTTAAAGGATTATTGTCAGCACCATATACGGAAACAGTCCAAGAGTGGACAGACCAAGACTTCGATTCCGGCACAGGGGAGCCTACTTCCAGAGGGGAAATCAATCACAAAGGCATCCCCGGAACTAAAGGATGGGTTTTTCTCACGATACTCGACACGCTTTGGCAATTGGGGTATGACTGCCAATGGGAAGTGTTTAACAGCAGGTATTTCGGAGTCCCGCAGAACCGGGAGCGGGTGTTCATTATCGGACATCTTAGAGGAACACCCAGACCCCAAGTATTTCCTCTCGGAGAAGGCGACGGCGTGGGCGTTGAAGGCCAGTGGGCCTATGCAGTTGATACATCAATCGGGAAAGGACTCAGAGGCCAACGGAGGCGAAGCATAGTGGCCATGACTGCCTATGGCAATTCAAATCGGAAGGACAGCCGAGTGCAGGAAACAGATACCTACCCGTGTCTGGATGGAAGTATTCCCTATGCGGTTGGTGATAAAACAGTAATACAAGCTGGTCATCGAACAAAAGGAAAGCCAAGGTTTTATGAAGATGAAGTCCCAGCCATAACACAGGATTACGGAACGGGTGGGCAGAATGTGGCTATGGTCACCACCAATGCGGTTGACCACACCGGTTTCCTCTTGGGCCCTCACCGCAAGGCCGAACAGTCAATGAGTAGTAGGCTTCTCCGCCGGCTGACTCCCAAGGAGTGCGAAAGGCTCCAGGGCTTCCCGGATGATTGGACCCGCTGGGGTTTGAAAGATGGCCAGCCGGTGGAGATCTCGGACACGCAACGGTATAAGATGTGCGGAAACGCGGTCACCACCAACGTCATCACGGCAATAGGGGAGCGGATACTTCAAGAGATTCAGGAAGCACTTTGAGCAGTGGTAAGCACCAGAAAAACACCGGGATATTTGTGGTCATAGGGGTGATAAGGTGAAGGAAGAAGACTTTCAAAGGCAAGTTATTGATTTGTCTCACTATCTTGGATACAGGGTAGTGCATTTCAGGACTTCGATGAATCAGAGGGGCCAGTGGATGACCGCCGTGCAAGCCGATGGCGCAGGTTGGGTGGATCTCATTCTTGCCAAGCCCCCTCGCCTGATCTTAGCCGAGCTGAAGGCTGAAAAGGGGACGTTAAGCCCTGAGCAGATAGTATGGGGAGAGATACTGAGCAAGTGTCCGGGTGTGGAGTATTACATCTGGAGGCCATCACAGGCTGATGAGATAGAGGCTATTTTGAAAGGGGTGCTATGAAACAGATTAAGGTCCGGGTTTGGGATAGCTTCATAGGTGCATGGTATTATCCTGCTGCGATACTCCTGGACAAGCACGGTGCTACTCGCCTCTCTGACCGCTATGAGTGGGTGCCCTCCACTGGTCTCAAGGGTAAGGACGGCAAAGAGATTTACGAGGGCGATAAGGTTCTATTCCAAATGGGGACAGGGGAGGTCATATTTGAGTTTGGAGCCTTTGTCCTAGCGACAGACGAAACCAACCGTTTTTATTTTGGCCTATGGGTGGACGGTGACGTATTTGACGGGGTGGTGGTCGGGAACATCTACGAGGATGCTTCAAGTGATTAGGGCCCTAAGAAACGGAACGATTTTCACCCAAAATGATATAGAGGGGGGTATTACGTGGATGAGCGACAGAGGCTCCGCATCTGGGACAGGGATGAGGGCACCTGTCAGCTCTGTGGTGGGCCGGGGAGTGAGATTAATCATATCGAGCATAAGGGACTCGGTGGAAGGCATGGCGAGGCTAAGAAGCGCAGTGAGAACGATTCTAACCTCCAGTTGGTCTGCATCCTCTGTCATAGGACAAAGATTCATGGGTAAATCTGTGGCATGTGGATTGACAATCTGGTTCGAGTAGATTATAATTAAGGTGTAATGAGAAACATCATGCTTTCAAACACTGACGTTCAAAGACTACTCAGGGAATACACTTATTACCGAGACCATGGCAGATTGGCGGAACTTGCCTCCGAGATAGGGGTAGCGAAAACCTATCTTTGTGCTCAGGCTGGGTTACTGGGTTTGACAAATAAGAGGAGCTCACACCTGTGGGCGCAGAAGTTGGGGCCAGATAATCCGCAATGGAAAGGTGATGAAGCAACGCCGGGAACGGGCAATAAGCGGTGCAGGCAAACGTTTTCTCTTGGGCAATGTGTCCTGTGTGACAATTCCGCTGTGGATCGACACCATATCGACGGCAATTCTTTGAATAATGAGCCCTCAAATGTAATGATATTATGTCGGCACCATCACATGAAGATTGATGGCCGGCTGAAACAATTGCCCCAGTATCCCAGGCCCAGTCCCGATCCTGTCACTTGCATAAATTGTGGCGGGCCAGCGATACCTCCAAGGAAGGGTCTCTGCCCGCCTTGTAGTCAATATCTGTGGCTGCATGATGTTCATAGGCCTGTTAAGTATATTAGCGATACAGAGGTGGAGCGTAAGTGTAGTATGTGTCGGCAGAAGTTCATCACTGGAAGGCGTGAGCATAAAGAATACTGCCCGGAGTGTAAAGAATCTTGGACGCGGGCTTACCACGCGGATACCGAGCGTAAGCGACGCAAACGGGCTAAAGGTAGCGTGCCAGCATAGGATACATGGATAAGGAGGGGTGTGATGAGTGACGAATACCCAACCTCAGAACAACTAGATCGGGTAGAGAAGTGGCCCGTCAGTGATGTGACAGGGCTCATTGAGTATGTTCGTGGGATATGGTGGATGCCCGATTGGGGCTTCATGCTCAAGGGGAAGCGAGTTCTATATCTGCAACTACACACGGGCGGGTGGTCGGGGAATGAGGATATTATGGAATCTTTGACTCACAACTACATCTTTTGGTCGCTATGCTGGAGAAAACATACTGCGGGTGGGCACTATTGGTTCAGGATTAACCTCCATCAATTCCAGGTGGTGGGGGCGGCGGTAAAAGCGCAAAGGCGGCTTCAAGAGATAAGGGACACTAACTATGATAAGTCATGTTTGAAAGGGAAGAAGTGAGAGAGGCAGCAGCGATAATGATTGAGTGTGCGTTTGCTTGGAAGAAATGCCAATGGGCCCATCGCGATATGCAAGCTGGAGAGCATCCCTTGAACTGTATGGGAGACTGCAAAGGCACCGGCGAGGTTTTCGCCCTAAGCGAAAAGGTGAGGGAGGATTGCCGGATAACCCCAAGGCTTGATGTGGATTGTGAAGGTCGTGGCTCCGTGCCCACCAAAGACGCCTGGTTGTGGCTTGAGGCAGTGCTGTTGCTCCACAAACATTCCTTAGTGGGGTTCTGCTGCGGAGAACCATCCATTGTGTTTATTGGAGATGAACATGGTATCACACATGAGGCTAATGGTAAGCCACGAGAAGCGTTTTTTGAAGCCCTCTCCAAAGCCCTAGTAGCTGGCGGCTGGACGCTGGGATGAAAGCTAACAGGTTCTTTGACATGATTAGGGGCGTAGTAGATGGCGCTTGTGATATGCTCGTTTCTTACGAGACTCCTTACTGGACCATCGTATTTAATGACGGCGGGGATGATGTGACCATTTCATTTAAGTCGGATGTTCGGAAACGATACAGCGTCAGGCTAACGGAAAGGCTGGCCTATGAGGCTTTGTATGAATTGGGTGGGGAGCCGGTGACAAAGTAGGATAGCTTCAAGTGATAAGGGTTGCACTTGCGAGGGAAGTCACGCACCAGATATTTTGGTATATCCCAGGGACCGGGTTGCCCCGGTTAGTGCTGTACAGGTGTGGGATTCAGGCTACCATTAAAAACTCGTATCTTGCGCCCATCCCACACGATAGTTTCGCATAGGGAGCAGGGTTTTATACGGGTGATGTGATCCCTCTTGGCGATAATAGCCATCTCAGGGCTTGGTTTAACCTGCTCGGTATCCCTTTGTGTCCCGCAGAAATGACAATGCTGGCTGTCTATGTGCATTATGCTCCTCTCGTTGCTATTCTGACCTGGACGGCCTTGACTTCCTCATCATCGGCCTGCATCTCAAGGCCACCGGCGTAGCACTCATTGTAGTGGATGTCGTTGACTCTGTGACAAGCTGGGCAGGTCCAATCATTCGCTCTCATTTCAACCCTCCCTCATCTAGCGAGAATACAACCTTTTCCAGCTCTTTCAGCCGTATGGCTAAGGGGCAGAGCGGATGAAGGGTGCTCAAGCGTTCGACGATTAGAGACATAAGAAAGTTCTCGTTTGATATGTCCTTGAGTTCCTGGATGGTCCATCTTCTTTTCACGGTATTCTCCTTCCGATCTATCTCATCAGTGCTGGGCGATCAACCCCGGCAGAGCCCCGGAGGGGGCTTTCGATTAGTCTACGCCTTCGGTAAGCCAGCCCGATAGAAACAGGGAAGGGCCGCCTATGGGCTCTCCACCCTCAAGGAGCCTCTTTATCTCGGTTTCCGCATATTCATCGGAAAGGTCGGCGTACCCGAAGTCTCTGAGTGTTGCACCGAAGGCGTGGGCTAGTTGTCTGGGGTTACGCTCCCATGCTTGTTTGACCTGTTCTGCCGTGAGACTCATCGTGTTTCTCCTTTCGTTTTTCCCGTTCCCCATGTTAGGGAGTTCTGGTTCTAGCCCTCAATCCTCATCTCCTCTTATTTGAAGAGTGAACCAATTATTAAACCTCTCGTCCGAACCATATTTAGCAATCCACTGCTTCCGGCTTTCGTCATATTTAGACATTATCTCCCTGAGTGTATCGGCTTGGCTTTCCATTCTATCCCTCGCTTCCTTTAACTCTTGGGGATTGACGTTCAGATTCAGGATGGGGAGCCTTGAGTTATCCAACGCATCGCCTCCGAGGGTTCTCAGGCGTTCTCTGAATTGATCCAGGCATCTCCCGGCCATCACTCGGCCCTCATCAAAGCCGTTGGCCTCATTGCCGTTGCTGTAGTCGGCGTGATAGGCCACTTCAAGAATATCAATACACAGCTTTAAGGCTCCACGTAGCTTGAAGCCACCACAGGTACATTCATAATTGCTCATCATGCCTCTTTCTCACCTATATTATGTTGCTTGGCCGGGGATTTGAACCCCTTTCAAGTTTCTTTATAGCTCTAAGCGCCCGAATCAGTGGTAAATCAAGCCCAGCAATCTTATCCTCTAATTCCTGCAACCGCACAGTACTACGCCCAGTCCAATTGCGATACCAGCCCAGGTCCGCCATAGCCTCAAGGCGAGGTTGTATCACTTCTTTAGCATCCCCGTAAGCCTTTTCCAGTTGCTTTCCTCTCCCCTCTATTTTAGGTTGATGTTCCTCAAGGCGTAATTCCTCTACCACAGCACGGAACTTGGGCCCTAGTTCCTTATTTAGCATAACCCGCCGCGATTCTCTCATTAGTTCCTCCTAACAAAGTTAAACTAGCTTCAAGAGATTGTGGTATCACTTGCCGTATATTTAGAACCAGAAAGCCTTTATGTTTATCCCAAGGGCCTACGGCGGCGGCACTTCGGGCAGTCCATTACGGGCCATTTTCTGGGTGTGAAGGGGTGTCCGCAATGTCTACACTGTGATGGCTTTAACCCCAGGCCACCTGAGTGTGAGGCAAGGTGGCACGAGATACATAATAGCTCTAGTTCCTCAATATTGTTATAGGTGTCACTTTGGTCGCCGTTCTTGTGGTGAACCTGTCCAGATGTTCCCACCTTGATACCACAACTTTGGCATAGCCCCTTGGCCCTCTTAACCACATATTGCCGGATGGCTGGCGGTGGTGAGAGTAATTGTTGGACTCTCTGCCTCGATATGCCCGCTTCGTCTCCGATCTGGGCATAGGTCCACCCCTTGAACCTTAGTAGAAGCATCTGTTCCTTTTCCATTTATGCTATCTCCTTGAGTGCTTCCCGCCCCGCCTCCGTGATGTAGTAGCAGTATGCCCAGACAGTCTCGCCGGGGTGAACGGGGGAAATCAGGCCTTTATTGGTGAGGCTTTTGAATGTACTCGCGTCACCTGATCCCGAGGCTATAATTACTTCGGGTGGGTTGCCTTTGTACATGTAGTGTGTTGGGACGTAAAAGCAATCGGTGCCGGTCTTCTCATTAGAGCAACTATGACCTACCAGGGTTAGCAATTCTATGGCTCGTGGTGATAGCTTGCTCATACCTCGAATATCTCCCCGTTGTATCTGTCGGCTACCCGTTGCGCTCCGGCCCGAGTCTTCCAGGTCTTGGCGCAGTGACCACCTGGCCCTATGAACATTGGGGCATATACTTCTCCGTTGGTGGCTAGGATGTTTCCGCTGGCTGTTTTGACTCCGTATCTCATGTTCCCCTCCCGGTTTTACTTCCATTACTACTTTACACCCGCCACTAGCGTTTGTCAATACCCACAGGGGGTCATTTTCAGGAAACCAGGGAAAATGGTTAAGTCATACACTAGTTGGGAATGATTGGCAACGAGGTGGTAATACTCACGGGCTCGGTGGGGGGTGGGGTGTCGGTGCCCATTGTAACGATGATTCAAGAGATTAGGGCGGTAACAATGTGGGCTATTCACCAGAAACACCCCACACTCAAAACCTTGACATTCTCTTTAATAGCGTCTACCGTAAAGTATCCCCCGTAACACCCGGGGAGGGGCGGGGGGTGGGGGGATCAGGGAGGCTAATGGCTCGACTCACACAGATGCAAGAGGCCTTTTGCCTTGAGTATTACAGAACGGGCAACGCTACTCAGTCGGCTATCACAGCCGGCTACTCTCAGCTTACGGCTCAAGAACAATCCTCGCGCTTGTTATCAAACGTTATCATTGAGGAGCGCATGGCCGAGTTAAACAAGCCCCAGGCTGAACGCGCAGGTGCAACGGTTGACGAGCGCCGCGAGCTATTGTCCAAGTTCGCCAACGAGGATAACTGCACTGACAAAGGTAGCCTCGTGCGTTCGGGCAACATCTCAGCCATAGCCGAGCTCAACAAGATGGATGGAGCGTATGAGCCTGAGAAGTACGAAGTAAAATCAGTCACGCTGCACATAGTACACGATGACGAGGGGAAGGGCTGATGCTCAAGGACAAAGAAGCTCGGAAGGAAGCAGCGAAGCTGAGGAAGCGGAAACAGAGAATGTCACACCCTGAGCCCGCAGCTTCAACGGAAAATGTCACACCCGGCGAAATGTCACACCTTGGGCCTGTCACACCCGACATAACGCTAAATAATGTCACACCCGATGTCACACCCCAGGTCTGTCAAGAAAAGGGATGTTTCCCCAAAACCATGCACTGTGCCCCGAGGTGTTATCTTTTGAAGTGGACCCTACTCCCGGACCCAGGTGAAGGCTGGGGCGGTCTAGCAAGCGAGAGAGGGGTCACTGGTACTGCCTGGGGCTACATCCACGGATATCTCCAGCGGGAGCCATTGGGCCTTAATTCGATGTCGAATCTTGAGAGGCTACAGCGGATAGCCGGGAGTCTTGGTAAACACGCCGGGGAGGTACGCTTTGGGCTGAGTGGTCCGACATTCCAGGAGATCGGTGAGGTCATCGGCGTTCAACCGGCGATGCTGACGAAGTAGACAAGATTAGTCTTGGAACTGGTGCAAGCCCGAAGCTACAGGAGGACTGATGATGAACAGGAAATGCCGGGTATGCACTTACCTACTGCGAGCGACCGAGCCTGATATGCTTCCGGATTGGCGATGGTGGATGCACTACGGCTTCAGCAAGGAGCACTGGGCCAGATGCCCTTAACCGGAGAGCCCAAGAGGAAGCACCGAGCCACGCGCCGCTCAGAATCGAAGCAGGGCAAGCCTGGTGCTGCGCCAAAGGCGTATCGGTCCCTCAATATCACGATAGCTCCCGCCCTGGCCGGTGGGCGCACGGTTTACTTCGACCACCCAGGCCCCGGCTCCCTGGACAATGATGGGAACCCGATACCAGATGGCTAGGCAAAGGGGGGTGTCCTGAGGGGCGGGGGGTCTATACACGGTATGAAGGCCCCCACGCGGATTCCAGATTATTTTTTCAACTTTTTCAGGGAAAAGGACAAATGAAGATCAAGACTGAATCAACCGAGTGGAATTGGAGTGGCTTTAAGGGATGGTTCGTGGTCATCCTGGTATTCTTGACCGTCCTTTCCTTCTTTGTGTGGGCTGTTACGGGTTTTATCGGAATATTCGTGGGGTGCTGAACCTATTCTGGAGGATTAAATGGACATAGATTGGTCCGAGTTCGATGGGATACCCGAGCACTCCCTTGGTTGCTGTTGTGGGACAAGTTTTAGGGGCCATGCCAAGGTCATCTATGAAGGTGAACATAGGGGCGTGTACTCCAGGGTTCCATGCCCGGCGTGTGGGCGGAGCGATCAAATAAAGCGGATTAGCTCCGACCCGGAATATCAGGTTATTAACTCCTGAGCGGGTGAATGAAACTCTACTGGACAATCGGGGGTATAATAATTGTAACGGAGCTTTTGGTGATCTGGATAGGGACGTGTTCTGGTGCGTAATGGTATAATGAGGAGTTACCCTTATCTCTTGAAGGAGGTAGTTTGATGTTAAGGCCCAGAGTTACGAGGACTGAAACCACATCTGGCCCAAGGTTTAGCTCATCGCCGTGTCCTCACTGTGGGGGGACTGCACGGATTGGAGCGACTTCCCGGTATTGCTTTGGTTGCTCGGGCCAAGGGTTGATATGGAGTATTAATGTTGATAACAAGACCTCACTACAGTATGAGACGTCTGGCACATGATTGCTCTAGGAGGAGATATAACCACTGGCTCTATGGCTGTTTACTACAGTTTTGGGGATGGCCGTGTTGGGGTATTCATAGACCGGAACCCCACCAGTCAACTTTGGAAGGTGATGCCTTGCGGCCACTCGGGTTTATTGGTTCATGATAAGTGGGTTTGCCAGGTCTGTTGGAGTTGGGAGGTAGTTAATGATTGAGAACATCATACAGATGCGAAAGCGGCATAAGATCGAGATTGATAACTTGTATAAGCGTTGTAGACACCGGAAGGTATCTGATTGGCAAACTTCTACTGGGCTCCCGGCCACTTGGGTAACTACGTGAAGTTGTGCTTACAGTGTGGTGAGGAGAGGGAAAGCAAACCTCTTGATACTCATGAAGGAATCACAACCATCTCAACTCAGGGGACTACCTATTTGTGGGACAAAATCCTGCTAAGGGTGGTTGCTCCGGTGGGGAAGTGATGTTAAGAATTGAGATAACTAATAATGGCACGGCGAACATCCCTGAGAACGAGGCGAACCCACCTGATGGGGAGCCATTTTATTTCATCGGTGACTATGATTACAAGGTGTTTGCCGATGGCGATTTGATTGGCCAGGGCCACATAGGGAACCACAACCGCCTCACCGGATGGGAGGGTCTGCTGTCCTGCCTTAACAGGAAGGTTAATGGGGACCGTTTTGAGGAATAAGGGTGGGTGGGGGCGGTGGTAATAACGGATTGGTGATTCAAGAGATTAGGATAATGCAACCGTAGTGATTTTCACCAGAAACGGCTTAACGAGAGGGGATGATATGACAAGTCCTTTATATGTTGGAATGGATAACGGAGAATCTTGGTACTGGGACAAAGCTCTTGAGGTCTGGATGCCGATAGTTAAGCAAGTTCCCACACGTACTGATTCAAATACAAAGCTGCCAGAGGGATGATACCATTATACTGTTTACCCGGTTACCGTAAACGGTTTAGGGAGAGCCGATGGACATAATGGAGATTCAGGACGCAAACTCTGGCGGTGCAATCATAGGCTTACGGGAGGCAAACGAGGCCATAGCTGAGGCAAAGAAGGATATAGTTACCCCCTACCCACTGTGGCAAGTATGGATGGAGTCGCTAAACAAGCGTAGGCGAAACATACTGGACAGGTATAGGGCTACGGCAAACACTGGATAGGGGGGGGAGATGGAAGTTAACACTGAATCAGTAGGAATAGATCGGGATGCGATTGCCTTATTCCCGGACATCCGGACACAACCCTGCGCGAGGTGCCATTATCCTTTGTTTTACAGGGAATGGCAGGCACAGAATCGGGCGGAGGGCTTACCGGCCTCAAAGCCACGAATGATACTTGAACATACATCTTAACGGGAGGAGTAACCAATGCAAAAGCGAATGATAGTCTTAGCCATAGCGGTGATGATCTTCATCCTCGGCCTTGTGTACCTTGGGAAGGGTGACTTTGCGCTGGAGGCCTGGAGGGACATCTGGGGGGCGATTGGATGAAGTTTCCCTGGTTCACGACCATCATCTACATCGGCTGCATCGCCTTTCTTGTCCTTTTCCTCGCCATGTGCGTAGCGATTGTTGTCATGCTGGCGAGGTTGCTATGACCACAGCCACCGATCTGAGGAAAGGGCAAGTACCCTGGAACAAGGGGACGGGTGGGTGCAAACGGGGCCATGACCCAGCAGAGTATCGGCCCAGCCCTTCGGGGATAGGTATTTGCTATGAATGCAAGCGGGAGAATGGGGCAAGATATAGAGCGGAGAATCGCTACAACCTTCGTTTGACTAACAGGGTCAAGAGATATTCTCTGACCAAACCGGAATTACAAGAGATGCTGGTTAAGCAGCAGGGATGTTGTGCGATCTGTGACTCTCCGTTCTTCTCTGATAAGTTTCGGATTGACCACGACCATCAGACGGGGCAGGTGAGGGGCCTACTGTGCGTAGCTTGCAACACAGCTTTAGGGCTTTTGGATGATAATCCTGGCACAGCGAAACGGGCAATGGAGTATTTGAGTGACCACAAGCACTGAATATGACGTTATCCTCCGGAACTCCAATCGGCATCCAGCCCAGGCCACCTTCGTAAACTCAGAGTATAAGAGAATCATAGTCCGGGCTGGTAGGCGCGGGGGTAAAACCGTGGGCGCTGCGACAATGGCTGTGGATAGGTTCCTAAAGGGCCACAGAGTTCTCTATGCCACGCCTACCTCAGAGCAGATGGGGAAGTTCTGGTTTGAAGTCAACCGAGCGTTGATGGCGCCTATCAGGGGCGGTGTGTTCAAGAAAAATGAGTCTGAGCACTACATCGAGGAACCTGGGACGGAGCGGCGGATCAAGGCCAAGACTGCATTTAACCCAGATATGTTGCGGGGAGACTACGCTGACTTGCTTATCTTGGATGAGTGGCAGCTTATGAACGAGGACACATGGGAAGACGTGGGAGTCCCGATGCTGCTCGACAACAACGGGGATGCCGTCTTCATCTATACTCCGCCGTCATTGAGAAGCGCTGGTATATCCAAGGCCAAAGACCCGAGACATGCGGCCAAGATGTTCAAGGCTGCTCAACTTGATACCACGGGCAAGTGGCTGGCCATCCACTTCACATCCCACGAGAACCCATTCATCAGCACTGAGGCCCTTGACGAGATCATTCAGGACATGTCGGCAGAATCCTACAGGAAAGAGATACTGGCCGAGGATGATGAGTTGGAGTTGTCCTGGCTGGTTTACCGGGCTTTCAAAGAGGACCTGTGCAAGATAGAACGGTTTGCGATACCTGAGACTTGGCCCCGATATGTGGGACATGACTTTGGCGGAGCTAACCCAGCGGCTTTGTTCTTTGCCCAGGTCAAGCTACCCCTACCCCCCGAGGCCCCGTCCTACTTGAGGCCCAATGACCTTGTGGCCTACTCGGAGTATCTTCCGGGTGCCGGCCGTTCGATTCCTCAGCATGTCGATGAGTTCCAGCGGTTGACCCGGGAGGTTGACGTACTCAAACGTGTCGGGGGTTCACACCAGGAGGATGAGATACGCCAGGGGTACGCGGCCCATGGCTGGCCCATCTCCGAGCCTTTGATAAGGCTGGTGAACGCGCAGATTGATAGAGTCATAGGCATGATGGAACTGAACAAGATTTGGATATTCACTGATCTTGTACGGTATATTGAGGAGCTAATGAACTGCCTCTGGGAGCCGGATGAGTATGGCAAGCCCACGAATAAGATATTGAATGAAGCTAAATTCCATCTCTGTGCTGCGGCTCGCTATCTATTGTCTGACTTCACGCCTGAGACCGTGGGGGGCAGCAAGCCCAAGTCTAAACGGGGAGGGTCTTGGTGAGAAGCCTCACTGCCCCGGACAGAATCTTAAAGGGAGTTCACTGCCCGAAGTGTGGGCAGTTTGCCATATTGAAGTTTCACGAGTACACTGGTACGTATCAGTATTCATCCTATCGTTGCCGTAACTGTAAGGAAACTTTTTCGCATATACTGGAGGCGAAGTGATCGACGAAACTTTTATAAAGCAATGTGAAAAGGCGGAGAAGATACAGGCACTTCGGCCCAAGTTTGCAACACGTATTCATATGTTCGGAAACATCTACCTTTGTTCCCACCAAACCGAGTATGCGGGCAAGGGTTGGGGCGGTAGTTACTTTCATTGCACAGACCATATTGAGGATGATGGGCTAGACCAACAACTTATTACTGGCACAACCGCAATCTGGCTCCCCACCCAGGCCCAGTTACAGAAGATGTTGGGCTATCGGCATCCTATGAGTGCTGGTAAGAATCTGGGGCGATGGTTGGAAAACCTACGCGCAGAAGACTATCTGGACAAACTGGAATGGTCTATGGAATCCCTTTGGTTGGCCTTTGTGATGAAGGAGAAGTATGGGAATACCTGGGATGGGGAGACCTGGATAAAGGGAGACTGATATGGCAGACGCATTAAAGTTGGTTAAGGAAAAGGAAAAGGTCTTTAAGGCCCTCTACCAACGCATGGATGACGACCGGGATCTCAGGCGGCTGAAAAAGTACGTGATGAAGGACCGGAAGAACAAGATTGTCTCGGGCATTCTTAACGTCACACTCAATGACCCCGCCGTGTTTGCCGCTTATGTCATCTCAGCCCTCAGCTCCACCTCACAGCAAACCGTAGTCCAATCCGATATTGAGGACTTTGATACAGCCAAGATCGAGAATTTTCAGAAGGCGGCTCTTAATGGCGCCAATGCAAGGCTGAGGAAGATGGGCCGCCCCGAGCTTAACGCCTTTTTCGATGAGCAGTTGGCCATGCGGGGCAGGGCTGCGGGCCGGTGTATCTTCCGGGAGGAAAACAAGGTACTTATC
>SDBV01003537.1_pt1 | contig 22967 bp, 48 predicted proteins | sample 2277081 | NCBI WGS metagenome assembly SDBV01 (sample SAMN10402039, study PRJNA504765) | marine sediment metagenome | isolation source: marine sediment core GS10_PC15, 223 cmbsf | place: Arctic Ocean: Southern Knipovich Ridge | collected 2010 | reverse complement strand
CTTGGGGACAGAACAAATGAGCCTCGTCCACAATCACGACCAGCGGACGCCATAATTTCTTAGGAGCGTCCATGATCCCCTCAAGGAACCCGCGCACCCACGCGCGCCGGTTGCCGGGCTTCGTACGAAACGCCTCGTAGAGATCACAGACGGCCGAGGCCCGGAGCTCGAGGAGCTTCTCGGCCAGAAGACGGGCCGATCTAACATCCGTGTCGATATCGGCACCTTCGGAGCGCTTTCCAGCAAGCACAAAGCCGTACTTCTCACGGAGCGACGCGAACTCACCTTCACGGTCAACAATGAGCGTCTGGACCTTCCCGAATAACTGTTCGGCGAGGCGGCGAAGCAACCAACTTTTTCCACCGCCCGATCCAGCCTGGACAAGCGCACGGGTCTTGAGGAGCGTCGCGAGGTCGATAGTGATAGGCTTCCGGCCTGCTTTGCCGATGATGATCTTGCTCATGCTCCCTCACTCCATTGATCGTTCTTTCCTCCGTGCCATCCCTGCCGACGCACCCAGTGAAAGTCTCTGAGCCGAAGCCGAAGAACACCTCCAGCCCCAACGACGACGTTCTCCATTACCATAGGATGCGCAATGCCAAGTACCTTCTGGGCCTCCTTGGTGCTTTTACACTTGTGCATAAGATAGGCCAGCGTATCAGCGGTGCCAGGAGCAACGCCTGCTTCCACCAGTTGCCGTCGATCCGGTTGCTGGCGGCAGGGAATGCAATGGCCCTTATAGCAGGACCGTTTCTTCCGGCACATCCGACACGGGCCGTTCGAATGTGGATTGTTCCGACGCCAGAGCGAAATTCTAGTCCGGTTTTCACGCATCGACGAGGCCCCTGAGATGCCCTGAGTATACGGAGTATACGCAGGGAGGGTCAAGCAGGATCAGGCTCCGGAGAAACCGTCCTCCTCTTCGGGCTCCTGGCGCGTCCAGAGGCCGAGCTTCTCGACAGTGCGGTACAGGACATCCTGCGGGATCTTCGCCTTGATGGTGTAAGAGCCTTTCACGCCTGTCGTTTTTTGCTTTGCGGCGCTGTACGCCATCGTGGAGATGTAAAAGAGCGGAAGTGCGTCAACTACCGCTTCCGTCAAGCTCAGCTCCATCTGATCGAGCGTAACGCCCTCCGCGTCCGGCGGCCGATGTGCGTGAGCATGAACTGCGAGCTTTCGCATAAATCGATCAAAATCATTGGCCTCTAGAAACGGAGGACACGCCGTGACGTCTTCCCGGAGAAGTGTTCGATCCTCAAGGCAGCGGGCGCAAAGCGTTCCGCCTTGGCGTGCGGTACGCCTATTGCATTTCGGGCAGAAGAAGTTTCGGGGAGGCGTCGGGGCTTTCACGGTTTTTAGCCTCCCTTGATCCGAAGAATTGCCTCGGCTGGAGCGTCCATGTACTTGGCGTAGATCCCGCCACGCTTCTGGTACTCGTCGAGCACCACCTGCGCGAACTCAGGAATTGGATCGCCCTCTGGCGTCGTCATCTCCATCTCGTCGGGCGTTTCTTCGGCAATCTGGTGTATGATGGGGTCTTTGACGAGAAGCAAAACGGTTTCAGCGTAATCACGCTTCCGCATATCCTCGCGAAGACCAGCCATAATCGGCTCCCCGTACGGCGTCCACTCGTAGTCCTGCGGGTTCGGATCCCAATGTCGTCTGACGTAGAGCTCGACACGACGCGTGGCCTCGTCAGGCGTGTCGGCCCATTGGGTGATTGGCCCAAACTCTGGATGGTAGATCTCCGCAAACCATTTTCCGGTGGCTGAGTGCTGTCCGTAACGTCCTTCGGTCATCGCACGGCCCTCTCGTCGCTAGGATTATAGTCGCGAAAGGAACCGCGCTCCAGGTCATCCTTGCTTCTGGGAGAAAGAACTGAGGGCCGCTTCGATCCTTGGAATATCGGTCACACCGTTGGCCGCGCCCATCTGGACGGCCATCGTGGTGATCATGTCCCGGATGGTCTGGCTGACCGAGGCGTACTTCTCCTCGATTACCTTCGCGAACGCCGAATCGAAGAGCTTCTGAATGCACGGCTTGCACCGGTTCTTGGCCTGGAACTGCTCCAAAGTAGCCGATACGTCGATGATGTTCGCCAGACCTTCACTGAGTTCTTTCAAGCACGAGGGGCATTGCCCCGCCGCGTCCGTCACGCATTTGCAGATGACGATGGGCGGCTTATCTTGGGCGATGGACGACTGAGCTGGATCCTGCATCGGGATCGACTTGAGCGTGATCTGAAGCGTAACGGGCGTTCCGCGCGCCTGCACTCCAACTCCCAGCTGGACGAAGATCTGCTGCATCCAGGTGTCGGCGTGTTCACGCCCGGCGCTCCCATAGATCTTCGAATAGCACCACGAGCCCATCATCGACGCTATCGCCGAGGAAAAGATGAGCAGCTCCTGATCGTTTGGAGCGCGGCCCAGCCGTCCCGTAAGATGCTCCACGGCTCCGTTGGTGAACTCCGTGGCGTGCTTCATGAGCGCGGCCTGGGCCTTAAGATCCATGACAAGTTCTCCTTTAGAGAGGTGAAATGGCCATGAATGCGAGTATACGGAGTAAACTCGCCCCGTCAACGACTACTTCGTGAGCGCGAACTGCCCGCGAGGACCGTCGTAAGTCATCATCATCGAACAAAGGAGATTACGCCCGATGAGGATCTCAAAATCCGGGGCGTTGAGATTTGCCCCTACGATCTGAATGGGGTCGAACGTGAATCCGGGCTCAGGCATCACGATCCGCATGCCGTAAAGTGGCCGAGTATCGACGCCCGTAACACCGCCAACCTGGACGCTTCCGGTTGCGATGAGCCCAAGCCGCGCAGCCAATGCTTCGTTGGTGGCCGTTATCGACGCGCCGGTATCGACAAGCGCCTGGACTTCTTCTATCGTTCCCGGAACTTCCCCGTTCTGCCTCATGCCCGCTGCGGCCGCCTGAGGAAGGCTGACCTGAATTGGAAGGATCGGGCCGCGCGCCCGGAGGGACTCAGTAAGCTGGCCCTGTCCAAGCTGGTTGGCTTGATGACCCTCCAGCTGGGTAACTAGGTGGCCATTCAACTGGGTCAGGACCCATCCGTGGCCCAGCGGGATTCGGCGCGGCGCGGCCGCAAGCCGGACCCTCTGCTGCGGCATCACCGTGGCGAGCCCGAGCCATGCACTCTGGTGTGGTCTCATCTCAGATCGTCTCCACCCGGTCTTCTTTTTCCACTTCCTTGATCAGGAATGGAGCCTGGAACTTCGCGACGGCCGCATCATAAGCTGTTTTGTAGTCGTCGTACACCTCGACGAGCTCCCCGTCTTTGATGAGGACAAACTTCCCTTCCATGTCCTTCGCCAGAAGATCCCCTTTGATCTCCCCGTATAGTGCGAGGTCGGCCGGGTTGACGGGATCAGCCATGGTCACTTTCCTCCGAAAACTCCGAACGCGGTCAGAAGAAGGACGGTTACCGTCAGGACGCCCACCCCGGCCACGACACCTTCGACAGGCGTAAGGGAGAATGCCGTGACAATTGGAAACGGCGCGCCAGTGTCGGGATCCACAATCTCCCCGGTCCTTTCGTCGACCTCTAAAAATCGCGCCTTCCCAGGCGGCTTGTATTCGGGTTCGGGTGGAGGTGGCGCAGGAAGGGCCGGAACCTCCGGCGGCGCTATCTCCTCGGGAATCTCAAAAGGGACGGGTTCGGTGAGCTCCGACTCAGAGACGCATTGTTCCCAAGGAAATTCCTGGAGATACACCTTGACGGTCCCTGGAGGGCAGTCGAGGCGCGCTTGCCCCTCCTCGAGGCCAAGCTGTGAAGAAGACCCTTGGAGCCCGTAGAAATCAGGGATATTGGACCCCATTGCATTCATCTATCTTCATGAACTATACTTGCTCACAACCATGGCCGCAACGATAGAGTTCGACACCATCGGTGCGTTCATGACCGACGCAGGGTATTCCGACGCGCATATCCACCGCGTCCGAATGGACTTTTATCGGTCCCTCTTAAAATTAATTAGTCGTATAGTTTCCTACGCCGAACTTCCGATCAAGGTACTCTCGGTAAGGGATCCATCGATCATCAGCGTGGAATCCCCACGCTCTCGTCTTTCCTGTCGCAAAGACGAGAGTCCACGCTGGCTTCTCGAGATCGAGTCGATGGGCGTCAGTGGCCGCGTGTCTCACCACTTCGCCGGCACGGATCCGACGCTTTCCGGTCGCCCGTTCCTCAACGTACCCTTTCCAGAGGATGATTGACACGAAGCTCCAAGGATGGTCGTGGAGATCTGGATCCTCGTCGCTCCGAAGGATGTGATGGAGGAGAATCCGAAAGAACGGCAACTTCAAGAGGGAGTAGCGCGCTAAATAAGGAGAACCGTCACTTCCGGTGATGACAAAGTAAGGAAGGATTCTCATCAGGATCCGGTCAAGCCCGTTCATTCTCGTCCCCTTTGACTTTTGCCTTCACCGTCTTCATGTCGGGATGGAGCGCCCAGTCCACCACTCCTCGCCGCTCTATTTCTTTCACGGTACGCCGAGCAACGCACTCAGGGTGTTGGCAGGAAACATGGAGCCGAAAAGCATCCCACAGAGGCGAGTAGCCAAACGGTCCGGCCATACCCCCAACAGCGGAAGTGCGATCCAAACGACCACCCCAACCTGAAAAATCCACATTCCTACCGCTATCACAATCTGCATGGCACGCTATCTCCCATCTGCGCTCGTCAATCCCCAGCTTTTCACCGCTTCCTGAAAATCCAGCACCAAGTCCTGCTTACTTACTTCGTGAAGCCAGAACATGTGCTTCATAAGATTATCCATTTGAGCGGCCTCAACATCTCTCCTGCGAGGGACGGTAACTAAATCTTTTCTGCAAAACAGACAACGTAGTACCGTCACAGCGGACCCTTCTGCGACCTCCAGAAATCTCGTAGTCCTTATTTTTTCACCCATCAACTCTTGTAGCTTCCAATTCGAAGCTACAAAGCTGCCCACGCCTTCTCAGTCAATGGAAGCTCTTTAACTCCTATTTGAGTCGCCATCTGATACAGAAGCATTGTAAGCTGCTCTCTATCGGTCGCACCTATACCGGCATCTTTAGAAAGAGCTTCCTTGATGACGACAGCAAACGCTGAATCTAAGTTTTTAAAGTCACATTCACGACAACCCTTTTCCAGGTGAGAAGGCAAGTCTCGAATTTGCTTCAAATAGCTCGCAATGCTCCCAATGATGGTTTTCATATTGCGTGTTATGCGCTCTAAGCAAGGAGCACACACGCCTTGAGGTCGGGGGGAACAGGTGCAGGGACCCGACGGTATTTTAATGAGAGGCATTCCATGCTCCTCGGGAGATGCTGCTAGGGGCTTTACGGAAGACTGAAGGGAGATTACGACAGGAATCCCTTTTGCACGAACCATGGTTGGGATGCCAACCAATACCTTAGCTAACCACCCATCAGCTTCTTCTTGCCCTTTGGCGTTGTAAAGGGCGCTGTAAAGTATTCCAGCCATAGTCGAGGTTGCCGCGTAATAAAAATCACCAAGCTCCTCGAGGGTGAGCTCTTTTCCGAGTTTTTGAGCAGCGTAACCCGGCGCAGCATCCGCAAAGTCGAAACCATATTCTTGCGCTGCTGACCTCATATCCTTCTCCTAAACCCTTGTAGCTTCTATTCCGAAGCTACAACTATCCATCTTACTCGTGATCAATCAGCTTCCAGATCTCCGTCGCCGCGCACGGCGCAAGGTGGTGAGGAGGCTCCCCGTTAAGGTGCTCATAGATCGCGCCATCTCTACATTGAGCGTCACCCCACGGATTCCCGTCACGACAGTACGGGCAGACCGCTTTGGCCGCTTCCTTCAAAGCATGGCGGCGAACATTCGAGGCCATCTGCTTTATCGCTTGTTCGTCCATCTGACCTTCCTTCGCAAGCACCTTTTTCTGGGCCAATCGCTTCCACTCCGTGGGATACCGCTTCTCGAGAATTTCATCGACAACGTGCCGAAGCCCTGTTGACCAATCTTCTATGTCCTGTGGAGTACGATGGACGTCATGAGCCTCTGTGAAAGAAGTGATGTAGTACGCCGACTGAAAGATCAGCGCCATTGACATTTCCTCTAGTATGATGTCCCTTTTCTTTAGTTCGACAAACAATTCCTTGGCAAGTTTCTCAGCTTTCTCCCTGCTCGCTGCCATCCTTTCGGCGTATTCCTTCTTAATATCTGTCATTCTTACCTCTACTGTGTCACACACTTACGGCATCGAGCAATCGGACCCCGAGGGTTTCGGAAGAGGATCCTCATCTTCCGACACCCTCCACAGACCCCTCTGCCGATCCGTCGTCGTGGCACCGTTCACCTTTTCTGTTCCAATTTACCCGTTTGCTACAACGTTAGTTTTTCAGGTCGATACCCAGCCTCTACCCAGTCCTTCCATGAAACACGCTTGTCGTAAGCACCACAAACCCAACGCTGAAATCCTACGGACTCGCGTGTTCGGTGGAACGGCATCGGATAAGGCCGAGCTCCAAATTCTCGCAGCTCCTTCCTCCGGTATTCCCAGTCGGAAAGGTCGGACCATTTCCAATATCCGCAGAGGATGTATACAGTCATGTGAACCGGTTTCACACCATGCTTCTTCAGGAGCTCAAGGCCACGGAACAGGCGATCTTGATCCTTCCGATTATCCCAAGCCGTATAGATCTGCCGGTCCCTCATGTTCACATCCCGGTAGTCGACACTCCCAAGAGCCGCCGCCGTTTCGTCGGTCAGGAACCGAGCATTAATACCCTGAGTAAAATTAACCTTAAATTTTCCATCTCGAATCGCCCCGATCTTCTCAGGCCATGACGGCTGACCGAAAAAATCATTGTCCAGAAGAACGAGGTGTCGCGGCCAGGGGTCTCCCCTCCAGAGTGCTTCGATGGAATTTATATCCTGGACCTTTCCTTCCATCTTCGGGACATTGCAAAACGGACATTTCAGTCTGCATCCACGCTGACTGAATCCAATAGACTGGGTCCAATCCGGGTAGATCGAATAGTCCTGGTCCTCTCCGTAGATTCCGACATCCGACAGCTTTATGTTTAAGTCCCATCCGGATCCACCGATGACGGCCTGCGGAAGTGCCGTTCGGAGCTGCTCTCCGAGCGGTCGTGTCTTCTCAAAGATCATGCTGGCGACTACCGGGGTTCCAACATCGACCCAATCGGGAGGGGTGTAGACCTTCGCTCGTGGTGAGATCGTTTGAAGTTCGACTTCGCGCCCTTCCGACCTGTAGTAAGCCGCACATTTCATGAGCGCGATATTCGGGAGCTTCCCGTCCAACTGAACCAGTAAAATCTTCATATCTTCACTCATTCTGGAACCGTTCACCTTTTCTGTGCCAGGCACCATGCCACACGCCATTCCCGCATATTTTCGGCGCACCGTTGCGCTTCGGTAATTTTCTTCGGGTCAGTCCCTCTCATCTGAGCCAAAGCGCACCACGCCTCGACTACGTAAGGTGCCCTGATGTCACGCGCCAGCAGGACGAACATCGGCTCATCCGGTTCCGCGTTCGCGTAGCAGTTGTAGTCTCCGGGATTGTTTTTTGTACCCATGATATTCTCTCCCTATGCGGAGTTTAGGTTAACCTTCCCCTTAGCCACGTTACGCGCTACCGAGTGAAGTCCGAGATGGATAATGATATAGAGACCGATCAAAGCCAGTAAGACATCGACCCCACGGTTCACAATAAGGAAAGCTGAGAGGTCATTCGAAGGAAGTCCAGCACTCGTCGCGAAAACTGCCATCCCGCCCTCGAAGGCACCTAGCCCTCCGGGCATTGGAAGACTGTTCGCCACGTTTGTGATCACATAGACCCCGCAGAGCGTATCGCTTCCCAGAAACGTCCCAGCGAAGGCGAAAAAGATCCATGCGCGCATAAAGATTGACCCTGCGGAAAAGAGAACAACAGCCTGAGAGGCAGCGAACACCTTCAATCGCTTCGTGAACGCATTGTGGATCAACTGATCCATCTCGCATGCACGATTACGAAGTTCCGCCAAGTGTCGACGAGCCACGCCGAACCACGCGACAAGGTCAATGAGTTTCGCCGTTGGCTGGAAATTTTTTATGAACGCGTATATCGTCAAACCGAAAAGGAGGAGGATTACTACCATACCGCTAACAAGCCACATCTGTTGGTGTCCGGTGAACTCGATCTGCCATATGGCGACCCCTACGGCCACAACCATGATTAAGAGGAGTGCACCAAATTCCTGAAACTTCGCCACGATGATAGTGGCCAGAATCCGCTGTTGGGGCTGCTTCAGCGTCCGGGCCACATAAAACATCTTAAGGGGTTCGCCGCCCAAGTAAAACGACGGAGTGATCAGAGTGAGGGCACCCCCCATGAAGTTCGCTTTAAGTAACGTCCAGTAGGAAACATGGAGGCCCTCACCACGCATCAGGATCATCCAAGAGGCCGCAGGGGCGATCAGCAAGAGCGTCGCATTCCCGAAGTAGACCAGTACTGCCTGCCAGCCAATTGTCTCGAATGTTTTCCGAATATCTTGGACACCTCCGAAGTAAATAATGATGTATACGAAGATTGCCCCTCCGGTAAGAAGGGAGAGCGCAAAAAAAATCTTTTTCCTCATGGGAGTACCTGCATAGGTCTCACCTTTTAGGTATTTGCTAATCTGGTACGGGATGGCTATACCGTGCCAGTCGAACGCGTTCCAGCAAATAACCCCCGCTAATCCCTTCGACCATGATGACAGCGGTGTGCCCCGCCCCCCGTGAGCTTGCCCCAAGCATCCACGGTATCGATCTCGTCTTCGTTTCAAACTGCTCACCGAGATCTTTCGTCACGATAACGAGGGTTCCCACGGGAACGGTCTTCCACTTCTCCAGAAGGCGCAGTTGTTTTACTGGCGATCCTTTCATCTCCTCCCCCTTTCCTTCTTCTTCGGATGGCACTCGCACTCACAGACGCGACCGCTCCACATCTTGTGGCCGCATTTCCGATGGAGGCCAATCCGACACGCCCTACTGATCACTACTGGCACGGTTTACCTTTCCTACGCCGACTCCAAGATGGCCCGAATCACAACCACAATGCGTCGACGGATCCGCCAGCACTTCTCGCAGTTTTTGAGATCGTGATCGTCCTTCTGGGTACATTCGAGATCGACCTTTGCGGCCGCAACTTCCGCCTGAGAAGGCCCATACGGCACGAAGCCGACGAGCTTTTCAATAAGCGCCTTTTCCCGATCTGCTGTACTGGCCATGCATCTACCTCTCCTGCGCCATATCTGGATATTTCGCCATAAGCCTAGTCAGTTCCTCTTTCTCCTTCTTTTCCGTCCGATCCTTCTCCATGCGAGCGCTCTCGGCACCGCACTTATCGATTATCCTTTTCTCTTCCGCCAGGATTTCTTGCGCCTTTATCCGCCACTCCTCGTCGAAAAGAAGGTCGAACTTCTTCCCCTTCAAGATTATCCCCATGTCGTACATCCCTTCGCAACTAACATGGTCGGATGAAAAGTGGATGTGGTGGATACGGTCCTCCCGAAACAGGGCCTTAACGATCTCCCTAACGCAAGGCTCCAGAACCTCCTTCTGGATCTCCTCTGCATCACTTGCGAGGGCTATGTATCTGTCGTAATCCTTTTTTGCGATCACCATTTCCTGCAACCTTAAATCGTGCCCCCGGCCGATTTCAGCATCCGCTTTTGGGGACGTTTGTTATTCGGCAGCCTCACAGGGATGTCGAGGCCTGCCGCTCGATTCGCCAGATTAACTAGGTGCTCCGCGATTTGCGTCCAGTCGTCACCTCCCCATTGGTTGACGAGACATTCTCCGTTCGCGGCCACAATGGCGATATCGCTTCCCCAGCAAATCCCGTCAAGACTGTGTGGTCCCTCCAGATGCCACGGAGTCGGATAGCCTTTCAACTCGTTCTTCTTGCTCATATTTCTCCTTTGACACCGTTTACCTCTACTGTGCCAGTTGGTTCTCAACGTGCTTTTCGACGTTACGGACGAGCATCCACGGAAGCTCTCCGAAATGACGTTCTGAAAAATGGATGACGAGACTGTTGGCCCATGTTTTAACGTCATCTTGTTCAGGCCGATAATCGCATAGAACACACCGTTTTTCGGTCATTGCTCGAGTAAAGTTATACATAGCCTCCATATATCCTCCTTTGGCACTCTATTCGGTTTATGCGCCAACCCTAAAAGCCTGTACGATCAGTGCAGCGAAGTTCTTCCGAAGGCCGCTCCAGCTCGCGTGAGAAATCACACCACTGTACCCAGACAGGTACTTCCGAAGTATCGCCTCGGCTTGCTGTTCTTCTTTACTTAACTCTTGAGGTCCGAACATTTCTAGGATGCGAGCCTTCTCCTGCTGAAAGATGCGCTCCACTTCTTCACGGCCTAGAAACTCAATCGCGTCGTTTATATCCATCTTGGCGCAAAATCTCCCTACTGTGCCAACGCGACTTCGTTCATTGCGAAACACACCCACCTGTTATCCCTCAGGAACCACACGGCCAGCGCCTCAAGGAACTTTGGTTTCATTACGGCTACTTCCTGCTCGTCCTAGAGAACGCCAGGACACTTCGTTCGCTTCCAGTCGCGGCCTTCCTGCGACACCAAAGCGAGTTCGTACTCGATGACGACGCCAACGTTACTTTCGTCGCCCTGTAGAATGGAAGGCGGGCTACGACGAATCGCAAAAAGTTGTGCGATCTCAATGTCCGTCGTGGTTGAAACCGCCTTCCGTCCACGAAGGTACTGACGAGGCTGAGCGCGAGGCCCATCCCGAAGGATCCCCTCAAGCCTGTCCCGTCCGGTGCCGTGGTATACGATCATTACTGCGCCGCTTCCTTGTCAGGGGCTATCTTGACCACGACCGCCTTGAAGCCTTTCTCTTTAAGGAAGGAACACAACTCTTCCGCTTCCTTACGATCACCGATGATCTCCTTCCCTTTTCGCCATACGTGGGCAGTCCACTCTGACTCATCTTCAGGGATAAAGACCATCCAGACGCCACGCTCAAGATCAGCCTTCCGAATGTCCGTCTGCCGCCCTTCGATCCCATGGGCAGCAAGAATTACACGTACCATGCTTGCACATCCTTCATGAAAACAACGCCTGGACACGATGCTTCGGAAGCCCCATGAGGATCGAGGCCTCGCGCTTGGTAAGCGCCCCATCCTCGAGAAAGTCTTTCGGGATCCCTCGCCTCCTAAGGACCTCGACCTGCTTCTCACTGGCAGGTTTCGTTCCCCACTTGGCAGTCTTGTCAAGAAGCCCGACTTTGTGCGGCCGCTTATCGTGCATCCACCCCTCGAGCCTTCCCACGAGCTTAGCGAGAGACGTGTCGGTGCCCATGGGATGCTCGGCCGTGATCCCGTCTTTGCGCCGATAGATCTTCGCCTCGTATTTGCCGAGCTCGTTCATCCAGACCTCGAGACGCTCGGAAACACCGAAAAGGTTATGCGGTTCGGGAATCGCAAACCACGCGACCTGATACTGCATCGAGAGGCGGTCCACCTGTTCCTTCGTCTCGTTCCTCCACGCGATGACGTACCGTTCCGTCGCCTTCGACGGCTGGACCCAAACAAGGCTCGAGGCGATGTCGGCCGCAACGAGCGAAGACTTGATCAGCTGCATCCGGTGAGCTTTGGATTTAAGCTTTCCACGAAGATCATCGAGGCTCTTGAGGCCGTCGACGGAGATTCCCATGTCGCTGACCGCTTCCTCGAGCTCCTCCGCGTCGGAGAGGACCGACTGACCTTCCAGGTCCCATGCATCGGAAAGCCCGAAGATCTGGCCGATGGAGCAGATGTCGTGGGATTGCCCGGTGTATTCGAAGAGGTTCATCCAGTCCTTGCCCGGTGCCTTCCGCGTACCCCTCCCGACCATCTGGGTGAAAAGAGCGCGGGACTTGGTAGGACGAACGATGTGGATGCTGTCGATTTCGGGAAGATCGAATCCTTCGGTGAAGACACCCACGTTGACGAGCGCGTGAATCGCACCGGCCTGAAACTGAGCGATAACCGACGCGCGCTCCTCAGCCGGGGTGTCATCGACCACCACGGCAGCCTTCGCGCCGACCTTCTCGAGCGCGCCGGCCAGAGCCCAAGCGTGAGCTTTCGTCACGCAGAAAAAGAGACTGCGGCTCCAGAGCTTTCCTGAATTCTTCTGAGCCCAGTTGTCCGCGACAGACTTGTTGTGCTCTACGGTGTTGATGACGCGTTCTAGATCCTCTCCCACAAAGTCCCCGCCGCGTGTGCGGACGTCGGAAAGATCGATCTGGCTTCGGATCCTCCAAGCGCGGATATCAGCCAGCCAGTTGTCCTTGATTCCGTCGCGAAGGCCGTACCGGAAGACGACGTCGTCGAAGATCTTGTCGTAGCCAAGTTTGTCCAGGCGATCCGGCGTGGCCGTCAGGCCGACGGATACAGTGTTTCTATTTGGGGGCGTTTCACCATATAGCCCAAAATAGTCGAGAACGCGAAGGTATGATGCGGCAGGCGCATGATGCACTTCATCCGTGATCACCGTCTTGGGCCAATCGCTAGGAACACATCTGTTGAGCCTTAACCCGTCGTTGCGCCCTACCGTTTGGACGCTGGACAAAACAACACGGTACTTGGATCCGTACGCGAGTTGACGGGCCTTCTCCACTCCGATTAGCAAATCTGCATCCACATCCAAAAACGCAGCTTCCATCTGCTTGATCAGTTCGTCGCGGTGGGAAAGCGCGAATACGTTTCCTCCCCGCTGAAGCGCGAAGTTCGCCGCCATGAGCGATTTGCCTAACCCCGTCGCGCAGACTACCAGCTGGCGCGTAATGCCGCGCTTGAATGCGCTATCCATCGCCTCAAGGCACTTCTTCTGGTAGGGCCGCAGTTCCATCAGATCGCGTTCTCCTTCGGACGCCCGACGCACGGACGCCCGAAGGAGAAGGGCCGCATGGCCGGCCCTTCTAGGGAGGGGTTCAACCACTGACATGAGCTTCTGTCGCGGGTGCGTTCTTTTTCCGCGAGATCATCCGTCCGATCCCACCGAGAGCGCACCCGACGGTTTTAGGAAACCCCATCCAGAACGACGTGGCGAAGAAGAAGATCCCTCCGATCTTCCACTCCCACTCCCAGAGGAGCGCGCCCGAGATCATGAACCCGAGCCCGGTGACGACCATCCAGATGAGCGTAATCATAGCTTGACCGCCTTCATGGTTTTCGCGAGGGCTTTCTTGAACTTGACATAGATTGCCTTGGCCTCGTCCGTCGCCTTCGGGTCGTAATTCTCGGTGATAGGCCAGTAGACCTTGACGCCTTCCCGGCAGGCTTCTTTCAAGCGCGCGTCTAGATGGGCTTTGACCTTTCGGATCCAGACGCTCCTCTGTGATTTCGTCATTCTATCATCTCGGCTACTGCAACCGTTTTCCGCTTCCCGACACTAGGCGTATTTCCAGTTTTGAAACCGTGTAATAAGACTGGTACGTCCCCCAGTAGATCCCGTCATGGTTCGGCACCGTCCTGGACAAAAGAGGCTTCGGGATGAAACGAGCCGCCTTCCATCCCAGAATGACGGCACCGTCAACCAGTACAGTAATTGAATTTCTCCGAACAGCTACCTCCACTGTGCGAGGGGCGGAATCATCGAAGATCTGTCCCGCGTGGGTTTCACTAAAGCCCGGCATCGAGGTGACGTTTCCCTGGAGGGTCCCGTCCAGCACGACGACAACATGAGTTCCACCAGCTGGGAGACCGAAGAAAACCGTAAGACCGCTCGTTTTTTGGACAACGGCCTTTAGGTCGTATTCAGCCGGAGGCACGTAGGGAACCTTGATCCGCATGTCGCGGCCCATGTGGCACGTAATTCCCTTGGCATTCCTCGTCCAGGCCCCCGTCACCCCGTCCCGCTGAGGATCCACCAGAGCCAGAAGATCCACCGTCAGCTTGGCCATCCCCTCGAGCTTGTCGAGACGAGCGTTCAATCTTGCGCGTGTTGCGCCCGAGGTATTTTTCGCCGTGATCTGGAGCCAATGAGCCGCACGACTCGCAAAACGTTTGCGCTCCAGCGTGGTAAACCCTCGCTGAGTTGCGGAGCGTTCCCACGCATCCGCAGCGCCCTTTGGATCCTGATCGAGTTCCGCACGGGCCGCCTTCCCCACAGTGGGATCCTCTCCGCGAGCTATGAGGGGCAGACCCTCTTCCCACTTTCCGATAGCGAAGCAGGTATAGAGACCAAGGTGAAGAGACGCGGCTGTATCGTCGGGATCTCGCGCCAATGCTTTCTTAGCTTTGGAAACGAGCTCGGCCTCTTTTTCACGGTCTCGAACCTCCGCAGTAAGATCCACAGTCCGCGTGACAAGAAGCACGCTCTTGAGTACCTTAGCGATCTTTGTGGCTTCGCGCGCCAGCAGGGAGGCACTTTCGAAGTCTTGTTCATCGGCCATCTGATTCGCCAATGCCATGCAGGATCCATAGAACTGTCTGAATTGCTCTGGCGTGCGGAGCCGTTTGTGTGTGTCCCTAAGGACCTCGGTGAGCCAGCCTTTCTTAGCGCCCTGATAATGGTAGACAATCAAACGAGAGGCAGAAAAGGCGGCCTTGAGATCGCACGTCTCGACGCCGAAGCGCCGAGCATCCTTCAGGAGTCCGTACTGTAAGACAGAATCGTCAGTCGTCTTTCTAGCCTCGGAGAGCAGGGCCTCGGCGTTTTGCTCGGAATAGTGACGTTCGTATAATGCGCGGAGTTCTTTCTCAGCCTTCCGCTGGGAATTCCGATCCGGGATTTCCCAGTTGTGGCCCTGGCCAAAAGCCGTCATAAACCAGAGCGCAATTCCGAGCCACATAGTTACCTCCTGCTATTCTTCCACCCACGCGATCTTGGCCAATTCGAAGCTACAAACTCAATCGAGAGGAACCTCCATCTCGTCGAGAAGATCGATGGATGACCGATCATCAAACGTGTCGATGAGAATGTCGAAGTCGTGCCACTTTCCGTTCACAGAGGCTGCTCCCCACACGTAATGGATTATGTTGTTCACCCCTCCCAACCGCATTCTGAGCGGCTGGATCCCCAGTGCAGCGGCGAGCGCCAAAGAGATGATGACGGCTTCGTCCGAATCCCCCACCATCTTGGCGTCCGGGAGTTTCATGGCCTTCATGTCCACTCTGGCTTTGGCGGCCGCCAGCTTCTGGATCGGTGCCCAGAACGCGCTCGCCAGTTCGGGAGGGAAGTTGAGCCTCCGAAGCTGGCGCGGAGCCGTCTGGATGAGTTCGATCCCTGCGGGATCCCTCACGTAGACGAAGTTGTCCTGGCACCACGCATGAAGCCCCTCGAGATGGATGAGATCTCGATTGTCGTCGGTCACCTTGCGCCCCGTCTGTCGGGCGGCTTCCTGGGACATCTCAGCCACCTTCCGGGCCACCTCGATGACCAGAGAATCCTTCCGGCCTTCCTGAATGAATTTGACCATCCGAGCCAGTTCGTGCTTGATCCCGTCAAAACCGCCCGGAAGCATCGTTGTTCGCGCCTCACCCGGCCCCGGAACCTTTGCGTCCTGATCCATAAGTTCACCTTTCCAATATCACCGAAAAACTTTATAGCTTCTATTCCGAAGCTACAAAACGACTTTACAGATGGCCTCCGCAGCGGTTTTCCCGTAGACCGCTGGGTCATACCGCTGATTCTCTTTGTTCCACTTCTGGACGCAATACTTCAAGCCCTGATCCTGAAGGGCGATGACTTCCGCGCAATTGTTGGCCTTGGGGTCGAGAGGGGCTATGGATTTGATGCTCAATTCGATGCCACGTCGGCGCAGCTCCTCGACGATCAGCATTGCGTCCCGGGTCTCCGAGGTGTAGTACGGCACGCTGAACGGCATTCCAAAGTCATGCCACCCTTTCCGGCGTGGGTTGGTGCGCGTCCCATCGAGCAACCAGTCAGTCTCATGACCGAAAATCTTCTGGTCGATAAGGGCGTCCTGTTCTCGTTCGGGTTCTCGTTTTCCGAAGTCGGGATCCAGCATTTTTCGTTCGTACTGCTTATCCATTCATCACCTAGAAATTAAGTTCCCATAGCGATCCAGCTGAAGCACCGTCCAAGTCCTCGACTCCTGCTTGCAGAACACACATCGAAACCCGACCTCATCGACGCCGCGAGCCAGCGGAATCCTGACGGTTACGGACGTATGGCAGCAATGCACAGGGTGTTCCTTCACGCAACGCCCGTAACCGCAGGTCCTTTTCTCAACCCCGCTGTCCGCACGCCGAGCTTCGGTCGTGGTCATGAGAAAGTCTTTCGGACCGCTTCGCGCGCGATCTCACCGAATCCAAGAATGGCCTTCTCAATCTCCTGATCTGTCAGCCCAGCCTCTAGGCACTTCTTCTTGGCGAAGACCAAGCGTACCTGTGCTCCTGGATTGGGCACCACCGAAAACGAGATCGCTCCGCAGGCGGTGGCCAGTTCGCTTAGGGCCTTGGATCGCTCACTTTGCGGAAGGCTCCCACTGGGCGTGTCATTCCACGTCGCAATCGTGCCGCAGATCTCACACCGGCCTTCGAATTTGACGAGGCTGTCAAGCCATCCGTTTCTCTTAGCGCACGCGTCGCAGTAAAACATAGTTTCACCTTTTGGTTATTTCATGATCTAGGAAGTAGATAGGCCCTTCATGCTCTTTTGGGGCCACTTCTTGGTGCCAGGGCGTCATGCCGTGTTCCTTGAGACGTTTATTTATAACTCGAGCTAAAGCGACCGTAAAAGCGGAGGCGTTTTCTTTGCGGGTGGTAAATCCCCCTGCCCATGGATACAGCGGATCGATCTCAATCGCCCAGATACGGTGGGGTTGAATACCCGACCCGCTGGCAGTCCCATAGAGATAGACCAAGTGCCTTTTCTTGAGCTTATCTTTCAGAGTCTGTTCTTCCATCACTCACCTCCTATCTATTTTCCCAGAGGCAACGCTTTCAGAATCCGTTGGATTACCACGGCTGTTTCCAAATGTTTGATCGCCATCTTCAGAAGCTCAATCGCACGCTGATGATCTCTGTGGACAATAGAGTCTAAAGCTAGATCCATATCTCCGGTCGCCGCATCGACGGCTTCTTTATGGTGCTGGGCTACGACCGTGGCGCTTTCGTCAGTCATCACTCACCTTTTTTTTCGATTTCGTAAGTCACCCTTATGCTGTCGCCATTTTGCGTTTCAGGATTCGGAATTCGTAATGCCAGTAGGTGGGGTCTTCATCGGGATAATCTTTCAGATAATTCTTCTTCGCCCGAGCCAAAGAGCGGCCGTAGTCTCGCGTCAAGATGTGGACGGTGCCGTTCCGGCGCGTGACACTCCGAACTCGAGAGAAGTCTCCGAGCCGCAGTCCGGCAGGACGGAGAACCGACGCCCATTTCTCATCCTCACGACGTTCCTCGTCTCTCATCTTTTTCTCTTCGGCGAGGAAACCGTCGATCTCCTTCTGGGTAGCGTTCCTCTCCTCGTAGCTCCTTATATGCCCCATCCCTCCTCCACCGGCCCCTTCCTCGAACCAGTAGGCGTCGGTCTTCTTTGGGACGGGAAGGTCTACCCGGAATGTGCTCCGAAACTCGAGGTTCGTGAAGTAGGCGTGTTTCCCACGACTGGTGCCCATGGGGGGCTTCCGTCTCCGTGCGAGCCGCTCTTCCTCCACCTGGGTCTCGGCGATTTGTGTGCTGGTCGCTTTTGTCCATCTTTTCCGGTAGTGGATACACGAGACTTCATGCTGACAGTCCACCTTCGGACGAAGACGGACCGTGATGGCGACGCCATCTGAGAAGGTCGCCTCTCCGATCATCTCGTCGCACATTTCGCACCAGAGGGGGAAAACCGTTCCCCGATCTGACTTCCAACCCGAGACCGCGATGGGCTTCTCGAAATCACGCGGCCCGAAGGCCCGGCAACCGTCGCAGAAGACCTTCCAGGCACCCCAGGCTTCTTTCCGGGGCGTTCCTGCCCCCGTTCCACAAAAGGGACACCCGGTACGATGCTGCACGTTTTTCATCCGCTCACCTTTTATCGATTCAGCGACCCTTTCGACCAAGCTCGTTCAGGCACTCACGATACTCAAATGCTTTCTCTTTCGAGAGCAGCTCTAACTTGGAATAGGCCGCAAGCTCCCCGTCAGCCAAGGACATCATCCTCGAATCCACAAGCTCCTCGAGCGCCTTGACATACTTGTCCATTTCCACGATGGCTTTGGCCTTCATCTCTTCCAGCGTCATAAAGCTCCTATCCTCACCTTTTCCCAGAAAGGTGATGGGCCGAATGCCGATTTTCCGCAGAGACCCCTTTACGGCGCGGTGCCACTCGGGTCCGCTGTTCCCTCAAGGCTTACATCAGCACACTGGTCTTGCCTCGGCCCATCACTTTTGTTCGATTCGTGAGCGCGGGAAACTGTACATTCACAGCCCCGATGATGCGCCAGCGAGATGCCGCTCTCATCGTGCGTAAGCTGCCCCTTGTCCAGTTCCGTGGCTGCCTTCTTAAGGGCTGACCGCAAATTACGCAACGCGTCAATTTCCGGGTCATCCCACTTGAACTTGTGTCGCTCTTCATACTTCCCCGCAGCGGCCATGCTCAGGCTTACCCCGGCTTGGATGACTTCACGAATCTTGGAGTTGGCCTCGATCTCCCTGAGGCTCTCAGCCTCGACCTTGATAAGGTCGTCAACGTGATGGCAGCGCCCGGTATCTCTGATGTAGTGGCCCAAGGATGTCGGCACATCCAAGGACAGCTCAGGGACACACTCATTGCACACAAACACGCGACTCATATCCTCACCTTTTGTTAGATTCGTAAGATTTCTTAGGTTCGCTTCTCCATCGACGCGAAGGTCTTCATGGCCCTCGTCCTACATCGTCTCGGTCGATTCCTCTTTCGCCCCATCGCGGTCTGGAACCTCCGAAGCGCACGATCCCAATTCTGGCAGCGAACCATTCTGACAACCTCACCTTTTGACCGATTGGTGATCGAGTATCTTCTTGGGAAGCTTGGCGGCGCAGATCACACCCGGCTCCTGCTGACCCCCCTTAACCACCCGAGCTGTATTCCCGCAGTACTCGTGATGATGCTCTCCACCTGGCTCGAACAGATGGATGTCAATCTGGTCGCCTTCCGGTACCGCGTAAACGCCCTCGATACGCAGAAGGCATGCGCCTGTCTTGTCATCGAAGAAGTACGCAACCCCGCGCTTCGGGTCGTATTGGAAGCGCCCTGCACATTCGTACTCATATCGTTTTCCTCACCTTTTGTTCGATTCGTGAGTTTCGAGGCTTTGCTTAAGGCTGTCTCGGAGCGTGGGTAGATAGGTATAGAGCTCACCTGTGATTCCGAGAATGGTCTCAGTTAAGTCGAAAGCCCCGTTAGCGCATTGCAGACACAGCCAGATCGCCTCTCCTCCGGCCGAGGGGATCCAGATAAAGCCAGTCCGCTTGGTGTCGTCCCCAACGGAGCCAGCAGAGGGTGCTGACCCACTATCCTTCTTGCATCCCTTACACACGATGTTCATCGCTCACCTTTCATTCGAAATGCGCTTAGAAAGGCAGACAGGCAAATCGGTTAAAAATAAGCAGCGCTCGAGAAGACGTCGACTCCCCGAGAGGCCCCGATTCCGCACCGACGTGTACGTTGCCCGTCTGACTTCTTAAACCCATGTCCTTTCATCAACTCACCTTTTATTCGATTGGTGATCTCAGTCTTCCCACTCGTCATCCGTGCAAGTGGAGCAACTTGAACACCAAACATAGTTGCCGTTCGAGCGCCGCGCCCAGCGAGGACCCATCCCGTACACGATGTTTAACGTGTGCCCGCATTCGGTACACAGATCATTCATCATTCTCCATATCCAGCGAAGCAAACGCATCAGCTCACCTTTTATCCGATTGGTGATCCTCTGATGGACGATTCCACCAGTCGGCCGGATGGGCTTCTACGCGGGGCATCAGGTCCGCAAGACATCGAATGGCATCTCCGGCCAAACCCGGTTTCCCGTCGCCTAGGAAGACATCCTTCAGGATCTCGAAAGCCACTCTAGGCGCAACGTCGCCCGGCATCCAAAGACACTCCATCTGGTCCGGCTGAATGATTCCGTAAACCGGCATCGGACCTTGACTCGTTTCCGTATTGCGTCGTACGATCTTGAACCCTTTAACTTGCGCTTCCATACCTCACCTTTTATCTGATTCGTGCGTAATCTTGGACATCGCCCATTCGTGCTCGGCCTGAACAACCTCTTTAGTGAGCTGTGTCATACCGATGTCGGAAAGGGCGATCTTCACGTGACATTCCGATAGCTTCTTGTCCACAATCTTGCCACGTACTAGAGCCTTGAAATCTTCTAGGCCAAGAACAACGCGGACCTCTTTCATAGCGTCACCTTTTGTCCGATGATGCGTCCCTCTCTTTTGGGATGGTGTACGGAGAAGGAGGTAGCCAAAGAAGACAATGAGGAAAAAGAACCCCATTCCAATAATTTCTTTCACGTCTTGCATCAGCTCACCTTTTATCAGATTCGTGAGACAATACGGCCCTCACGGCATGGACAAAAGCCTCCTGGAATTTTTCTCGAGCATCAGTGCATGCATCTATTTCCCGGGAGCAGAAATAATCGTCGCCATGCGCGCCGGGTAAGACAGCGTCAGAGGCCTTCTTAAAATTCTGCTCAGTCTCAATGACCTGCATGGCCACATCCAGAAGAGTGTCAATCTCTTTAGTGAGTTCGAGTTTCATAGGTTCATCTTTTGCCCGATTCGTGAGAATCCGTTATGACCCAGGACTTCCCCTCGAAAAACGCCTTGGATGCCTCCCTCCAGATCCGACAACAGTCACGGCAGAGGCGGCGGATCTCGTCAGGATTGGAAAGGGATGTCGATACGTCGGTGTACCCATCGGTATAGTTCGTACATATGGGGCATAGGAGCATTTTGCATCGAGCGCACCAGTTCTGTTGAGGGCCATGCTTTGGGCACTCCGTTGGCCGCTTCCCGTTTACCGCAGCCAGATGACTAAGACTCTTCACGGCCCTCACCTTTTGTCTGTTCTATGAGGTTTCTTGAAGAACGCATGCCAACGATTCTTGACGTAAAGGACGGAAACCAATTCGTAGCCACTACGCCCCAAGCTACGTATTTCGCTGACCAGGGGCATCCACGAGGCGCTATGTAAGTGGAAGTTATCCCATTTCATAAACTCACCTTTTGTCTCATTGGTGATCTTCTGCACCTCGTCGGTTTGCTTTGGCGATCTCTTGGATCTTGGAGAGCCGATCAACCGCGACTTCTCGGCACTCCTTGGCCAGTTCTTCAATGTCGTCCCCGCCCTTCACCTTCCGCGAGAACTCGTGCCCAAACCACAGCGTTACGGTAATGAATATTGACGCTTTCCCATGCGTGGTCCTGTGCACGAGGATATCCATGGCAAACGACACTTGTTCAAGCCCTTCGAGCGCCGCAGCAATGGCTTCCGCTGCGGATTGGACTTCCTCGTTAATCTGTTTCAGCATTCCCCACCTTTTGTCACTTATGCGAGTCACACCTCCCGCTTGATGGTCCGTACTTCGACCCGCACGACCTTTTCCGAATCACTGACGCACTCCATAGCATCGGCCTTGTTGGGCGATATGTAAGGAGCCAGACGACCGTTCTTCTGCACGAAGCCCCACGCTTTAAGCGTGATTGCCCTGGGTACACTTCCTTTGCTGGGATCAGTCATCGTTCCCCTCACCTTTTGTCAGATTCGTGAGTTATCTGATCTATGACGTTTCGGCTTGGAATACCGCACTCGTCGCAAACCACCACCGCTTTCTAGGGTTGTCCGAATGCACAGAACAGACACGGCTCAATTCGTCAGGTTGATCCCGAAGAACAGCCGTCTCGAATGCCCTTCGGGGACTCTCGGCGAGAGCGGTAGCTTTCCATTTTCCGCTTTGGATGACATAGAGTTTCAGCATCTCTCACCTTTTGCCTGATTGGTGGCCTAGAAGATTAATATCTCTCATGGCCAGCAGCCGTGGACGGCTATCTCTTTTGGTTGGCCGTCGGCACTTCTTGATTCGAAGTGCTCCACGTCGCCAGAGGGAAAATAGGTGCGCCACAAAACCAGGACGTTCAAACCCTTCCTCCTCAGCGTGACTCCCTAACTGTTTAGAGAACCATTCAGGGAAGTTCAATGGGATACGCGCAGTGCGTCCCCTCAGAGAACCTGGGGACATAATAGGCTTCCAGGATTGGGATTCTTTCCCACCCGCAAGCCAGGACTCGTAAAGCATGACTATGAACGCTGTCACCGTAAAACCCTCTAATGCCGCATCCTTTTCAAGACGCTCAGCCAATTGCACAGGCCATGAAAGCAAGATTTGAGAGCGTTTCTCCAAAGGCATTTCCGCTCACCCTTTGTTCGATTCGTGAGTTCTTTTCTGGAAATCGCGACCGAAGGAAGCGCAGATCGTCGGCATACCCTCCGGCTTGTGGTGATAACGAATCCCTGCAGCGTCCGCGATAACAGCAAAGCCATTTCGACACCAAAGGCATCCTCCTCGCCTCTTTTGTTGTTTCACGGAGGTCATCAGATACTCACCTTTTATCTGATTGGTACGGAATGACCGCAATACCGCCAGCGGCAAGCACGAGGATATTGACCCTATCCGTCGCCAAGTCCTCAGCCGCTGGATAGAATTTCACCGTCTCCTCCAGCAGCGCACGAGGGACCACTCCCCGCGCCACCGGACGCTCACCGCGCACGCGGTAGGATTCCCAGTCATGCCCAGGCATCAGAGTATCCACAATCGGCATCCAAGTCGGGTCATCCACGTCGATGCAAATGACGCCCTGCTCCACACCGGTTTCCGTGGCCTTCTCCTGAGCCCTTTTGGCTAATTTCGAGAGTCGTTCTTCATTGAGCAGGTAGAACTCGGCGCGCTTCACGTCGGTAAGGCCCATACTATCCTTGGGGCAGT
>SDBV01003536.1_pt1 | contig 22970 bp, 37 predicted proteins | sample 2277081 | NCBI WGS metagenome assembly SDBV01 (sample SAMN10402039, study PRJNA504765) | marine sediment metagenome | isolation source: marine sediment core GS10_PC15, 223 cmbsf | place: Arctic Ocean: Southern Knipovich Ridge | collected 2010 | reverse complement strand
GAGCTTCGGTTCGTCCTCTTTTTCTATCGAAATGAATCTTAAAACCATAAACATCTTCTCCTACAAATACTGTCTCCAAACATTTACTCACTACCCCTGCTATTCGATTGTGGGCCTGTTGTTGAATAGTTTGAGCTACGTGTTGAATGATGTGTTGGGCTTCCTCAGTATCAGCAAGAAGATTTTGAGCAGATTTCAAATTGGCTTTTTCCTGCTTGTGATTTTTCTTAGCTAACGATAAATCACTCACGAGGCTATTAACTTGTTTTCTGATTTTAACCAGATTCACTGTTATTCAGACTCCTGTAATTGTTCATCCCATTCTTCTTCAAATTGTTCCACGGCCTCTACAAATTCTTTTTTTGCCTCCTCTTCTTGTTTTCGCAAAGTCTTGAGTTTCTTTTGAGCTTGTTTCAAAGTAGAGCAATCGTAATCCCTTTGGAGTGTCGTCATTAGTTGGTCTAAGGCCCCCTGCGCTCGGTTGGCACGTTGTTGGGCAGTCTCCACGTCCTTTTTCAACCGCATATACTTTTTTAGAGTTGCATCATTACTCATCCATCCATTCCTTTCCGGATTATGTCTTGCACTGTTTTACTCACTTTATGTTTCTTAAAAAATCGTTCCACGGCTAAAAGGAAATCCAAACCTGTATCACCTAACTTTTTCAATTCCGCTATGAATTCGTTCATGTCCATTTCTTCCATAGGAACCGAATCATCCACACTTTCCATATATTTGTCTTGGGATATATCAAGGAAGTGAGGAAGAATCTTGCCCGATTCTAAAAGCAAGCCGATTTGTGGTTTGTATTCTTTTTCATCAGAGGCCCTTCTCATTAAAGTACCGCAGTTGAAAATAACAGTACCCCCGGCGTCAAAAATAAATCCTTTGTGATTATCTCCGTAAACAATAATATCATAACCATGTTTGGTTATAGCCTTAGAAAGTTTACCCATAACAGGAGCACCAGGATAGGTCGAGCCTTTTATCCATCGGTATTCGTGAATGAGAGCTATATGAATTCGAGTGTCTACAAGAGTGCAAGGTTTGAGTTTGCTTCCAAAAGGAAAACCACGAAGATCGAAATTCTCTAAAATTCTCCAATCTGTTTTGAGATTTTTTATCTTCCCAGCTTTAACTAAAGTCCAATAAGCACTTTTACATATTTCTCCATAATTGTGATTGGGTAAATCGTGTTGTCCAGGAATACAATACATATTATCAGGAAGATACCTCAATGCCCAATTCACTAATTCCGAACCCATTTTGCCGATTGCTCCATACCACAAGTCAAATATGTCTCCAGCACAAAGAATAGGACAATCATATTTTCCTTGGAGTCTTTTTAATTCCTCTAAAGGTCTTTGCATCGCTTCATACCAATCCTCCTCTGCAGATCGCCAAATGGGAGGTTTGGCAGATAGATGAATATCAGCAAGTAATATGGCTATGACTTTTTCATCGGTCTCAGACATAATGGGCACACCCCTTTGGTTGCTTTGATTAAGTCGCTTGATGTGGTTTCCACTTCTTTTCTTCTTTCCCATAATTCCTTTTCCTTGCTTTGAATATCTTCCATCATACTTTCCAAGTAACCAATTTCATCCCACAAACTTTTCCACCGTTCTTTCGTTTTGTTCAGGGGTTTAATGTCCGGGGGGGATTGGGCTAATTTACTGGTGGATAATCCAGTTTCCACATGATTTTCTAAAGTTACCGTAGATTCCAGGATTTTACGCCATATGCGACCCTTCTCCAATGCGGAATCGCCGCCGGACGCCAAAGCCCTGTTGTTGGTTTGTTCTTCCCTGTACTCTGTCCCCTTTTCGATAATATCGCACAGCGTCGTCAATTCTACGGCGATTTGCTCGTGCCGAATCTCTAATCCTTCTATATTAGACAAATCTTCATTCAATTTCGTAATATAAGCAAGATTCTTCTTTTCAACAAGGGCGTCGTCCAGTCTTTTTTGAGTTATTTTAACAGACAATTTGGTTTCTCGGATTTGGGAATCTAAGTAAGCCAAAGTTTTGTCTATCACTTCCAAATTTACGATAGCATTGAGTTCCCGCGATACTTCTCCAGCTGTTTTGCAAAACCAAAAAGGCTTGTCATGCTGACCTTGAAAATTAAGATCCCCCATGTTTACCAAATCGGCAATAGGTTGCGGAACATTATTACCAAATGCTGCAAAGTGTTCCTTCTCTAATCGGTAGGAATTGACGCCCTTACCTTTTCGACGAATTATTTTTTTGGTGTCTACAGTCAATCGGACAGAAGTTTTATCTTTGCCCCAACTAATCATCTTGTCCCCAGACGGCTTATTCATACAAACAAATCGAATAGCCCGGAGGATAGTGCTTTTGCCTGTAAAACTTGAACCCGTAAGAGTAGTAACGTGCGGCCCAAATTCCACATCACATTTCTTTTGCGTAGTAAAATTTCGTATCTCGATTTTACTTATCATACCTATCTACCTAATGTTCTGTAAGCCGTTCTCTTCGTACTTCCCGCATTGATTTCGTAGCACCACATCTACAAACTAATTCCAAAGCCCCCGGATACGGTTTTTCGTAGGTATGAATATGATTATCTATTTTCGATTTCTCCTTATCGGATTGAGCTTTCGCTAATAATTCTCCGCACTCAAGAATGGCCATTTCCCAACCAGTATAAAACGCTAACTCAGGATTGTCTTTACAAAGCGACCCTATTGTATTCTCTGGCAGAATCGGCTTATTGCAAATTTCACCAACGTTAGGACATTTAATTCCTTTTTTTATTTTCTCTACGGCCTTGTCCAATTCAGACTTTTTCATTATTCTTTTCCTTTGAATTTCTTCTCATCTTCCAACGCATGTTTTATTGACCGTTTACATAAACCCAAACTGGTCGCTCGCATTGCTGCTGTGAAATAAACATGGTAAGAATACAATATCTTTTTCAATAGTTTGTTCTTTCGCCGAAGCCGTTTATTCCTTGCAAGCAAATCGACGGCCCTATTAGCACCAGCTTTTTCATACTCACTCATTATTTTTTGAATCTCTCATACCAATAGGTTACATTGTGAATCCAATTAACATAGTCGTCTGAGTCTATGGATGGTGGACAATATCTGCTGCCGAGAAAAGCAATGAAGTCCCCTTTACCATTCCATCGTTCCCTATTTTTCATAATGGTGGCCGCTGCCCACCCAGCCTGTGTATCCAAATTAGTACCCTTTTGGACAAGGACTCCGAAATCATTCCCAGGAGGCCCATTCTCCGCCTTTCGGATAGCAAATAGAATGAGTAAATCATCTCCTTCACAGGTATTCCGGGCGGCAGCAGCCATAATGATTTCGTATTCATCCCCAAATTCTTTTTTCAAAATAGAGGCAGAGGCCGACCCCGTACCAAGACCGACCCCCACCGTCCTAAAAGGAAAAGAAATTTGATTATGCCCTGTCTTTATATGCAGATACATAGCGATATAAGAAAAACAAGACATTATAGTAAGTAGTAACAGTATAAGAATGAGTTTGACCTTTTTCATTTTCTTTTCCTTCTCGTTTTTATTTCCATCGCTTCTTTCTTACTAATTGAGGGAGCACCACCATGTCCCTTATTGCTTCGACACACTAAACCACTCGGAGTTCTGTATTGAACCCTTCTACAAATACTACAGTAATGTTTTGTTTTTTTAGGCTTATCTTGTTTTACTATCCCCCACATTTCTCCGAGTTGTACCAAATCACAAGTCCCATATAAAAATTCTTGTAATTCATCTTCTTTTTGTTGAGCCAGTAAAGAGAAATCTCCGCAGGCAGGAAATCCTAAAGGACCTATCCTGGCTGCAACGGTGGCACGAGTATACTCCTCATACAATTTGAGGATTTTACGAGCCTGCGATTTTTTTATTTTGTCTGGATCGATCATTCTTTTTCTCTGAAACAATTAGCACATGTGGGCTTCGTGCAATGTTTACAATCTTCGTTTTCCTCATCATCGTATAATTTAGAATGAATTTTATTTACATATCTTGGTTGTATATTTATCAGAAAGGAAACAAGGGGTGTTATGTATATATTTTGAAAGGAAGCCCCTTTGATTTTGACTAAGGGCTTCAGTCTTTTTAATGGGGCTTCTACTTGTCGCAGGGCTTTATGAAGACTCCAGGGAAATATCACAATGGCTTTTCGTCTGTCTCTTTTAACAATAAGCATCCAAGCAAAGGTCTCTGCTTTTACATGATCGGAATATGCTTGCTCTATAAATTTGGTATACATACAGGGCTTGGCATTAGCTGTTTGAGAATCCTCTATTAAATTAGCAAAAGTTTCGTTGCTGTATCCCCGTTTCAATTCAATGGTACAAATGTCAATAAGAGGTTGACCTATCGGATCGGTCGCTTGTACGTCACCATACTGTCCAAAAGTGCTTTGATGTTGCTTGCTTCGAGTTGTAGCACGGGCACCACTGCCGGCGGTCCGCCAAAATACATCGTCCCGTTTGCCGTTTGTCCACCACAAACTCAACTGCTTGCAAATCTCACGTTCAAAATTACTGCCCTTGGCCATGTTCCTTTTCCCAATAATCTATATAGTAATACACCTGTTCGTGTAGGTTTATATGTTCACCATTGAGGTATCTGTGATAGGAAGTAAAGATAATTCCGGTCATATCATCAGCGTGATAAATTCCGAGACCATTAAAATAATCTTTGAGTTTTGAGCCCGACCACAACCCCCAGTCATTTCGGAGCGTCCTTCCAAAAGTGTGATGTATGGCGATTCCAAACTCAGGATTTTTCTTTGCTGTAAGATAATCTTCTTTACTTAGCATCTTGTCAAGAAATTTGAAGCATTGCGTAAGGTCCTTTGGTATCTTAGGATTTTTTCTCCCATCTACCCATGCATGACGCAAAGACCGGAACACAAAAATCCATGGTATAGGACCGGATGCCATAGCAAGAAAAATCATTTTTGGGTTGGGTTTTAATTTGTTGCGCAGGAAGTAGTCGAATAAACTCCCCATAATCCAAGCTGTCATTCCTAACATGAGCCAGGCCCATACAATTCGTAGTATTATAATCATTTCTTTTTCCTTTTCCTTCTAATTCCCATTGGTACTTTATCTCTGATAGATTTCAAACCTAAAGATCGTATTACTGACCGCCAACCATCTGCAGACAATTCATCCTTTTTGAGTTGGAATACTCTGGTTCCTACAAAAGGCAATACCACTAATCTCCGGTTTTTACAAATAGCTTTCATGCCTTTTGGAGCTATGATAGATAAATGAGCTTTGGCTGAAGCCTTCAAATCCCCCAATAGATATTTAATTGCTGTTATCTCCCCTACCCCTTTTACGCCTGGAACATTATCGGTAGAACAACCAGCTATACATTTTACCATAGCCCACCGGGCAGGTTTGATCCCATATTTCTTTTGAAATCCTTGAGCAGTCATTCTTTTTCTTTTGTTGGGATTATAGATACTAATGTTGGGCCGAAGACATTGGTATAAATCTTGATCAGATGTGATTATAATTGCCTCATCTCTATAGACACATTCAGATAGATTGTCGCAAACTGAAGCAATCAAATCATCGGCTTCATACCCTTTTTGACAAAAGACATTTCGGAAACCAATGATTTTTAAGTATTTTCTACGGAGCATTTGCATTTGATATCGAAACTCCGTTTCAAATATAATTTCCTCATCGTTCATTTTTTCTAATCGGTTCGGTCGATTAGCTTTGTAACCCGGAAATAGTTTATTTCTTTTGCTGGTTTTAGAATCCCAACAAAAAACAATGTGGGGTGTATCAAACATTTCCTGATACATGGGAATGGATTTCAAGAATCCATAAATGACTCCTGTGGGGGCGTTATCATGGCTCAATCCCCCCATCGCATGTTTAAGGCGGTGGCAAAGGAAATTACAATCTAAGATTAACCATTTTTTATTCATCATTGAGACTTTTTAGCATGTCAATTTCATATGTAATTTTAATTGTGATTATAAAAACTATCTCGCAGATAGAACACAACCATGCTTCATCGTCTGTCCTTTTGCGAGCATACATAAATTGAAGATGATTATTACAATTTGGACATCTCATCTCATCTGGGACTTTTGATATAGAGTTATCAAAAGGTTCTGATTTTTTCTGTTTCTTAGCCATCTTTTGCACACTCACAGGCATATAAATACATTGCTTTTAGAACTTCCGAATTAGCATGACAAGTAAATATAATTTTGTTGACCTCATCCATTTCTGTTACTAATTCGATTTTTAATACGTCGTCAGGCAATGCTATCCCTTGTTTTTGAAGCTGCTCGAATAAACCCGTTCATCCAAGGCATCACTCATATCTTTTTTTCCTTTGGATAGCACAGGCCTTTTCTATCTCATTCCAAACCTCACCCACTAAATCCCGCAAGTCCATTTCCATTCCCTCTTCTTCAATACGACGAATGAGGAATTCTTTAGAACCTATGAAATCGAATTCTTTCGCATCGTACCCTTTCCCTTTTTTAGTTTTCTTTTTCTTCCAATGTTTTTCCTCAATTAAATAATCAACACAGGAGCCTATATCATCTATCCCAAAGGAATGATAGATGGGAATGGTAACGGTTCTTTCCCGTCCTGTAACCCGATTCTTTTTGATTCGGATTTGACATAACACCCCCAACTGCCTCTTTTGGCCCTGTACCGTCTTGGTTATCTTACCTACAACAGAGGACCATATCTCCCAAGTGGCATAAAACCGTAAGGCATGTCCACCACTCCTGCTTTTAGGATTAAACTGACTTCCAAATCCTATATTATCTCTGGTTTGGTTAATGATGATAAGGATAGAATCGGAGGTGCCTAATGGTTTGAGCAGCTGTCGAATACCAGCGGCATTCTTTTTAGCTTTCCCATCTGTATAAGCCCCCGGACTTTTTTTGCCTTTGCGGTCGGCGTCTTTGTGTTGCTTGAATTTATCGGTCTCCTCTTTAGATGTCAAGGAGTCCATTGAGTCCAGGATGTAAATGAAGGGCTTACCCTTTTTCAAAGCATCATCAGTGTGATAATAAAACTCTTCTATGGATCGGGAATAGATAGGCGTCCCATCTTTGGCTTTTTCGGGGGGTCTCATTCTCCGGGCAACTTTGGCTCCAAAGAACTTCTCAATATCCATCAGTGCCCCGCCCTCAGCATCATCATATATAAAACGATGCTTTTTGAATCGGGGGTCATTAGCTGCTTCTGCTAAACAAGTAAGGGATAAAAAGGTCTTGCCAGAGGTGCTGTCTCCCACGATAAAATGATATTTGCCTTTAAGGAAGCCACAATCAATCTTGCCTGTCAAAGCCAGGTTCAAAAGAGTGCTACCCGTACTTAAAAAATCATTGGGAGTCAGCCGCACCTTTTTCTTTTTATGCTGGAGTTTCTTTTTGATGTTGCTGGTTTTCATTCTTTTCCTTTAGCAACTTTTCTAAAGTCGCAGTTTCACTAACTTCAATCAGAGTAAGGTTGGAATGGAGAACTATGAAATGCAAGTTGGATTCCTCATGAAGTGTCCGTAAACGATCACAGAGTTCTTCTACCTCTGCGTTAGTTGCCTCTCGTTCTAATCGAAGGGCGTATACTTTGCCCGGATCAAGGGCTTTTGGGGTTTCTATAACAATCATCTTTTCCTCGTTGATGTTCTTCTCATAGGAATTTTGTTTTCTATCATAATATCCCTGGCCCCCTTTTGTCGGTAAGGAGACATAACCTGCGACCGCCTTGTGGCCCGCCTGAGATTCTGTCTCATGCCTTTAAGGATACTATTTGGGCAAGGTACGGTTTGTAAAGAATCACCCATGTGTATTCGGATGCCAGCACGTTCCCCCTTACCGCCTAATACGGTAGGGTGAATGTTTACATTTCGGGGTTTGAACTTTTTTCTTTTTGCTTTCATATCTTTTCCTTTGTAAAATGGATGGCTGGTCGAATCCATTCGCTATGTTTCGCCAGCCATCCAAATTTAGCCTCCATGCTTTTCACTACTTCTTTCCGCCCTTGCCTTTCTTACCTTTGCCTTTGCCTTTCTTACCTTTGCCTTTGCCTTTCTTACCCTTGGCTGCGGTCTTCTTTTTAGCGGCGTCCTTTTTTTTCTTGGCAGCTGCCGCTTTCTTCTTTTTTACATCATCGTCATCATCGTCATCATCGTCATCATCGTCATCGTCGTCCCAGGTCTCTCCATCATCATCATCATCATCATCATCATCATCATCATCATCATCGTCATCATCGTCATCGTCGTCATCGTCGTCATCGTCGTCATCGTCGTCATCGTCGTCATCGTCGTCATCGTCGTCATCGTCGTCATCGTCGTCATCGTCGTCATCGTCGTCAGCTTCATCGTCGTCAGCTTCATCGTCGCCTTGCAGCAACATCTCTTTCAGTTCATCGTATTCTTTGATGTCTAAAAGGTCGTCAAGACACACGGCGGCATCGAGGACTTCATCATCCAGGTCCTCTTTGCGGGACTTGAAGTCAATCCTCTCTACAGAATAGCCTTTGCCTTCCCATCCCTTTTCGACAACCATCTTCAAATAGTGGCCGTCCTTTGGGTCGCAAAAACCATCCATATTGTCTTCATCATCTTCGTAAGCCGAAGTCAACGCTTCGTCCATGGCCTTACCGAAGTAATGATGACTGGTCTCGAACACTCTGGCTATGCGTTCCTTCTTGTCCTCACTCATATCCAGTACGTTCATGATCATACGACGACTGCTGCCCAATGCTTTGATGAGAGATTCATTACCATCTTCATCCTGTCGGAGTTTGGTGATGAATTCGCAGATAGGACATTTCTTTTTGGCGGTCCGGGCTGGGCAAATAACCCAATCATTGTTAGGACCGACATTGCGATGAATGTGAAATGTCCTTTCCCAGTAGAACGCCCCCTTGTCTGCTCTGGGGTTGCCCTTGCCCACATCATAAGGAATGACGTCGATCCTGGCTGCTTTGGTAGACTTCAAAGCAAAATGCCCCACACCTTCTGGCAACTTCAGATAAGATGGACCATCCCCCATTGCCGCCGCTTCGCGTCTTTTCTTAGTTGAAGCGGCGGTGCTCTTTCGACTCTTCCGGTTCTTTCGCTTGCTCATTGCTTGTGTCTCCTGTCTTTTGCTTATCAATAAATTGTTTTGCCTTATAAAAGGCCACAGTACCAAACTTTACGCAAAAGTAAACTAATATAGGTAAAAGCGAAACGCAAATGAAAAGGACGACAAATTTTAATACCTCTTTCATTTGCGTTTCCTTTTTCTCTTCCTTATTTTGGATGCTTCGTCCTTGGCATCCTCTAATCTTTTTTGAAATTCTGCGTTTTGTTCCCCAACCAGTTTCGGATGGGGAGTAGCAAAGTAGTTTTGTCCATGCAATTTGACTTCCTGCTCTAACATGGATTTCTTATGGTCCAATGCTTTGACTGCTGCATTTAATATGCCCCACCGTTTTTGAAGGATTTGCAATTTGGTTAGACACTCTTTATGTTCTGGCTGTAGGATTATTGTGCCCTCAGCAGCACTTACCGTAATTTTTTCTGGCAATCCGAAACTGGCGGGGTCCTCACGAATGGATTCCCCAATTTCAGCGTCCGCCAAAGCCATTTCCGATTTGGCCTCTGCTATATTGGTATTGGTATCATTAAGCATCTTAACATACTTAAAGACCATTCGGGGATGCAAAGCACATTCCTTCTCTAAATTCAAAATGTCCACTTCGGTCATACAGAACTCTCGGACATCTTTCAGCGTGTTCTTTTTCTTGTTCTTGGCCATTTATTGTTCCTTCTACTATGTTATCGGAAAAAGTCGTACCTTCTACCGACAAAAAATTCTTTTTATTTTGCTATACAGTAATTAACGCAATTAGCCAGACTTAAAATCCCAGTAATGATATAAAAACCAATAGCCGCAGGTAAACCATCAAATAAAAACACAGCAACAAATAAAGTAAGTAACCAAAGCACTAAGAGTATGATATTAACAATAAAACATTTTTCCATTTTTCTATTCTCCAAATAATTTATTTTTCGCCTATTACCTCATAACAGGCAGCTACTAAGCCTGTGAACTTGCTTTCATAGAAATTATCCCGGAAAGCCTCAAAAACAGCATGGCCCTTTTGGCCTATTTTCCCACCTTTAAGCATTGCCCCTCTGGCGAATCCCAGTACTATCCACCGTATAGTCTCAGCTGAATCTTTGTCCGTTTCATAGATATTTTTCAAGATTTCAGCCATGTCCCCCCATTTCAATCGGAAATTATATATCAAGTTGTATCCAATGGCCTTGCCCTGTTGCTCACTTAAAGCATCTGCAATGACCCCTCCCATTGTTTCCTCATCCTCTATTTCTAAAATCTGATCCAATAATACCAGACACTTTCGAGCAGACCCTTCCGAACTATCCACTATCTTTTTGCGTATCTTCTTGGGCAATTGGAATTTCTCTGCTTTGGATATGGTGTTTAGTATCTTTTCAATGTCGGTGTTGGACAATCCTTTCAACTTAAACTCTGTGCATCTATTACGAATAGTGTTGATGAGTTTTTGGGGTGTGGTGGTAGCCAATATGAAGTACACATGTTCAGGTGTATCTTCTAACATTTTGAGAAAAGCGTTTTGAGCATCATTGGTCAACTTGTGGGCTTCATCAATCAACCATATACGACAATCCCCATTTAAGGGGGCCTGCCTCATCCGTTGATTGATGTTCCGAACATCTTCTATGCCCCGATGATCGGCGGCGTTCATTTCCCTAAAATCCCCCCGGCCACATTTCAATCTTCGTTTGAGAATGCGGGCTACAGTAGTTTTGCCACACCCGGATGGTCCGGTGAGCAGGATAGTGTGGGGGAGGACCTTCTTTTTCAATTTCCGGCCCAACACCTCTACGGTAGAATCTTGCCCCACCAATTGTTCAAGTTTTTTCGGGCGATACTTTTTGTACAGTTCCATTTTGGTCTCTCCAAATATCCAAGGCTTCTTTTATGATTATGGTGTGCTTCATTTCATCTGAATAATTCCCCGCGTTCAATTGGTCTTCGTTATGCTTCAAACTTTTGAACATCCAAAGATAGGCAGGGGAAATCTGTTCCAAAAGGTTATTTTGTAATTCAAGTTTTTCTTGAAGTTTATCAATCTTCTCCCTCAACCCGATAAATTCACCTCTTATTAACAGAGCTTGAGCTTCATCCATTTCAATCTCCTATCCGCATTTCTGATTATAAATTCGATGAATAACTTTTATTTGTTTTGGTGAGTGTTCCTCTGGGGGATTATCTATCATATCAGCAATAAAATTTATTTCCCACTCACTTAAACCTTTTCCGAAAGTGTCTATATGTTCTACTAATACTTGAGGTTCAAAATCTTCAGCACTCATCTGCGTGTTTGCTCCTGTTGAAATCTTCGCAGTTATTTGGCCCACCTTCCACCCAGGCTCTAAGACAACCACCCATTCCGTGGTACTGTAGATTTCTGGAACAGACGCGGCATTCTGGTTTTTCGTCCGAAATGCAGGCCGTGTTTTCAAAGTCCTCAGTAATACCACAAATAGTACATCTCCAAACAACTTCAGGTCCTTCTTGACTTGGTTTTACAAGATGTTTTCCGTGCATTGGTTCACCCATTTCTTTGGTCATAGCATTTTATCCCGATGCCTATGAAAAAACTGTTCCCTGGTTTCAGGGACAAAATGAAATAACTCTGTAGCTACAAGACTATGAATTTTTAATGCTATGTCGCTTACCTCTTTGTCGGGATGATGATAGGCAAGTACAGCGAAACTATCCGCAAAATGATGTACATAATGAACTGGGCAATATTCAAGTTCATCCATAGCCTCGTCAATTAGGGCGTCATCCATACTGATAGTTTCCATGTAGGATTGCTTTTTAGGATCAGCATCAACCTGACATTTGGATCGAAGCCACCTCACACACTTTTTGACTTTCTTTGTATGCTGATCTGGTGCCCTGAAGCCACTTAACAATATTGACTGCATTTTACAACCAACCTCACCAACCCATTTTTGTAATACCATCATTTTATTAACCTTTCAAAAAACTGTTCTCGTGTCATCCCAAAATGATCTTCGGCCATTGTCTGATTAAAATACTCTTCACAATATAGACAGCGAAACGCCTCCCAAACAGGTATTGTGCCCGTGCGGATTTCGCCGCAATCGCGAAGCGTTACATAGCCAGTGGACGATGCTTCTTTAGTCTGCTGTGCAACAAAGTCGCGTTTTGCCTTTATCGATTCTGGTGAATCCGAACATTTCATATTTTCACTTCCTTTTTATCGTACCATGAGCCGCCAATTGGAGCAACTTCTGCTTCTATGGATAATGGAACACAAATCCATTTCCAATGTTTTCGTATATCTATCGTCATTACTTGTTCGCAAATCTCTAAATAATTCCTTTTCTCTTTTCGATGGACATCACCTACTATACTATCGTGAATTTGACCTACAATTAAACTTTTCATCTTGTATTTATTCAATAGTTTTTGAATTCTTATCAAAGACCAAAGCAACCAATGAAAGGCAGAACCTTGCACTGGATAATTGATGACTTTTTTTCGGTTCAGCAATCCTTCAATTCTAAATCCGGTCAATGTATCAAAATACCCTTTCCTAATAAATTCTTCCCACCAATCTTTTTTCCATTGTCTGTAAACTGGAAAACGACGATTCCAAAAATCATCTTCCACTTCTTTCAAATGGTTTTCAAAGGTCCCGGATGCGGGAGGCAGTTTGGGATTGCATCGACCCAATTTTCTAATCCCTTTGCTTTTCAAATGTTTTATTAAACTCAAACCGTCATTGGTTTTTATATGTCTACTTATCATAGCCTTCCACATATTTTGGGCACAGTGAATATAATAATCCCCATAGAATTGAGGAAAGACAAACATATTCTTTCCTATATCACGAGCATCCCAAGATACTTGCTTTTTTGGAATCATGCAAATAGCCATCGCCATATCTCTGTGTAAGTCTTTTGTTTCATCTTTAATATAAGAAATCATTTTAGGATCATGGTGATAACAAGTAGCACAACAAATCTCCACACCACTATAATCTACTTCTACAATTTGATGATTGTGTCGAGCTATAAATGCCCGTCGTATTAGCTTTTTAATCTTTGGATCCTTCATCGGAATGTTGTGAAAATTAGGATCACTACTACTGGATCGATATGTTACAACTATGTTAAGATTGAAGGATGGGTGTAAATATCCATCTACTACATGTTTCAAAATACCTCGGAGATATGTGCTGCGGGCTTTCTTTAGTTTTTCCACTCGGAGTAATTGATTAGTAAAATCCAAATTCAAAATGTTCAAAACTGCTTCATTGGTTTGATAACGCTCAGTAGCAGTAAGAGAAGGGCATTCATACCCCATCACATCAAATAGGATTTTACCCAATTGTTGTCTGCTCCCCATGTTAGTCCGGGAACCATAGTGCTTTTTCCAGGTTCGATAAACTTTGTGCTGCTTCATTGTCTCTGACAAACGGTCTATCTTTGTGGTAGTTTGAGTAATAGTTTTATGGAGATAATCCACATCTATCCTTATGCCATTAGCCTCTACCTGGGCTAAAGCAATAGAGCCTTGATGAAACAACTTATATGCTTCGTCCGTTAATGGGTGCATTCGCGAACCTCACATTTCAATCGAAATGTGCAATTTCGACATTCATTTGTTCGTAGGGTAAGACCTTTGAAACACGGGACTGCCGGAGTGCCGGCTGCCTTTGGAGTGCCTGCATCCTCATCGTCTTCCCAATCCTCATCCTCAACAAACTTATTTCCAGCTTGATCGTAATCAATTAACTCCTTTGCATATGTACTATGTTGGTTTTCAGCAAAAGCCGAGTCCTCCTCGTCTGCTAATTTTTCCTCCGTCTTTTTGAATTTTGGATCCTCTACACAAAGATTTTGTATATCACAATAAATACAAACATCTTCTAACTTTGGGTCATATGTTCCAAAACATTTCGGTAGAGAGGATGATGCTTTTATTTTCTTCCTTAATTTCTCCAATTCTTTTTCCCTATCCAAAACATCTTCACACGACAACTGACAATCTGAAGGACGAGAACATTTGGAGCACGGCCTTGTTTTAATTTTGACCGTCAAAAGAGCATCACAGGAGGCATCCGTCGTTTCCAATTCTGTTCCACATTGATCACAAAATACTGAGATGTCCATTATTTTTCCTTTCAATGAAATTCTTTCATTTGTTTCACTGCAAGTTTATATGTTAGTAAACTATCAAGTCCGTTATATAATAACAATTCTTTCAAATCTAATTCTTTTATTCGATTAAATCTGTTTCTTCCCGTTGTTTTCAAATACGGTTTAATATGTTTATCATAAGATTGAACTCCAAAATGAATGAATACTTGAAACTCCAGACTGGTTATGCCCGGACGACAATCCAAGATATGAGCAGCTAACATTGAGTCCCACAACCAGTTCCTTACAGGATGACCAAGTTTGGCTCTTGTCCATCTGTCTTCAAATTTTAAGTTTTGTGCTATTTTCGGCATCGAAGATTTCAAAATCTTATCAGTAGCTTCTATAGCCTCTCCCGTCCAAGGATAAGCAATAGTTCTTTTTCCTCTATAACAAACAGAACATGATATTATTTCTGTTCCTTCTCCATCAGGTTTCAAGCAATTCGCTTCATAATCAAAAGAAACAGCCCCACCCTTTTCCTGCATCCTCCGCAAGATGCGAGCAGCCTGAGATGGGTTGGGTATAATCTCGATTTGCTCATGGAAAGAAGGTGGGGCTGACCATGGTTTTTTCTTATGTTCCAAAGCTGCTTTTATATGTTTTTCAAACAGTTTGTCTAATATGGGATTTGGTTTACGAAGTAAATAAGATGGATGATAAGTCGCGGCGATCCAGGCATTAGGTTCGTGACAAGGAATAATGAATCCAGCCCATTTGCCAATGGACGATGTTTTCCCTTTCCAAATCGTGGAAAGAAAAGATTCTACAGCCACTCCGCCTAAAAGAATAATGACATTGGGATTTAAGGTTTTTATGGTCTGCAATAAATTAGGACGGCATGCCTCTATTTTTTCGCTGTTGGGTGTTTCATTATCTAGAGGACGACAAATGACAGCGTTCGTCCTCCAACAATCGTTGTCTATACGAATACCCAGTTTTTTCAAAGTTTTTTTCAATCGTCTGCCTGCTTTACCGATCAATGGTCTGCCTTTTATTCCTTTTGAAGAAATGAATTCATCCTCTTCTCTACCAGGTGCTTCTGCTACTAAAAGAATTTTCCTTTTGCCTTTTCCATAAAATTTCATTTTTGGAGAAATACAGGTTTTATACAATCCACACAATCCACACCGGGGAGTACGGGGAATGTGTTGTGAAGTTATTTCGGTTTTAGAAAAAAATCCCTTATTCATCCAACAACCTTCTGTTCTTTTTTCTGCCCCGGATGCGGGCTTTCATTATATTATAGTATTTCTTTTTCTCTTCTATCATAATGTATTTTCTGTGAGTGTTTAGGCAAGCCAAAGCCGTAGTGCCTGAACCAGCGAACGGGTCTAATACGATGCCTCCGGTGGGTGTTCGGGTCAATCGACAAAGATATTCCATCAGAGCCAAAGGCTTGACAGTAGGATGAAAATTTTGCTTTTTGATATTGGTTCGGTTTCGGGGATTATCTCCCCCCGGTCCTCCGGGAGTTCGGTCATCGTGATGTCGAGTAAATTCTAATTCCCCACACCCGGCGTTGCGTTCGGATTTGGATGCTTTGGCTGTGTAAAAGAATCGGGATGCACCACCCATTCCCGCATAGTTATTAGGGGCACAAACTTCCCCAGAACAATTTTCAAATCCACTATAGGTTTCTGCTCTGTTTGCAAGCGTTTTTCTTTGAGTTGTCTTGTCGCCCCCACTGATCCCGCTCTGCTTATCTAACATCGCCGCAGCTTCCTCGTCCAAAATTGTGTTGGCGGGGAAACGGCCTATCGCTGTATTTTCAATATCTTTAGGTTGCCAGTTATCGTCCCTAAATACCCCTGCCCCATTGGTCTCTCTTTTTGACATACCTTTGTTTATTCTGGCCTCCGTCCCTATCCGTCCCCCGTCGATATTCAGCCCGGCCACGCCCCACTTCTCAGCGTTCTCGGCAAACGTACCATCCAGGGGTTTCATGGCTACGATAATAGGTTCCCATGAAGGTTTCAATGCTGTGCCCCAGCCGTCCCATTGTGTGGCAAGTTCAGTGGCGGGGGTAGTGATGTTCCCCTCTCCTGTATGGGGTTGGGCGTGTTCTGTGCTCCAGAGACCACATCGGGTCCCTGACGGCCCTCCTTTGCCCTCCCTGTGGTTTTCGTTGTGTCCCACAACTTCCCTATACGCACCCGCCATACGTTTGTATTTGTGGATTACATGCTGTTCAGCATCACTGCCGGATTCTTTAGCTTGTGACAATTGCTTTCGGTATTTCTTGGCGTATTTAGGATTAGCCTTCAACCACTTCTTGAAATGTAATTCATCCAGAGCCTTACTCACGTCCAGCGACTTCGGAAAACCTGAACCGTAAATCCATTGGATACAATCCCGAATCTCCCAGCCAGCATCTTCGATTGCACAGGTCAGTCGGTGATAAGTACGAGTGCCCCCGAATGCCATGAGAATCGCACCGGGCTTACTTACACGCAAACATTCCCTCCAATAATGAGGCCCTGGCACAACATGGTCCCAACCTTTGCTCATGAATTTCAGGCCATACGGTGGATCTGTAATGACCGTATCCACACAGTCGTTTGGGATATTCGGCATCACTTTCAAACAATTACCATGTATGACTTTACTTTTTTTCAAAATGTTACCACAAAAGTTAAAAGTGCTGCTCCTAACCAATAAAAAACTTTCCGCCAGTTTTCGCTAAAATCCAAGCCATAGACAATAGCAGCACCGATGTCTAAAATGATTAGCAAGATTGGAAATATATATTCTTTTTTCATCCCTTATTCCTTACTCAAAACGGTGATGTATCGGAATTTGCCTGTTTGAGCAATCATGCGACGAGTATCTACCGTGCACTTGCTATTTCTTTCGGCTAAAGACACCAGCAAATTCGGGTCTATTAAACAAGACATTTTATTGCCTTGATATTTAATTTTCAAAGGCTCTTCATACCATCCTGTGGCCCCCTCTGCTTTAAGCCGCAAGACCTTGCCTTTCAGTTGCAAATGAATCTTTTTTTCCTCAGCATTTTCCGCAGAGAATATCTGGGCCCTTTCTACTGAGTCCTTAATTCCTTTGGGCAGGGTCAACGGATCACCTTTAATCTTGACGATTTTTGATATTTTAGGGTACTCGTCCAGATACTTCCGAAAACTGAGAATCAACCCATCTGGATTCTTAAAATGTACCCAGTTCTTGGTCTGGCTGAATTTGGTTACATTCAACGATTCTACCATGCTTAAAGATTCGGACCGTATCAAGAAGGACTTTTTGATACCAATGGCTATTTTATACCGACCCGCCTGGTAATTGTCGCAGGCCTCTATCCATTCAGGATGAAGATGAACGCAAGTCATTACAAATTCAGATGCGTCCTTTCCTGCACATCGGGAAACTAAATGAACGGCATCCCCGAAGTCGTCCGGCAGCTTTTGCCATTTGTTAGGTTTTTCCAAGGATTCTATAGGTAGTAGTATCTCGGTTTCCATCCTAATCCCCGCCCTTTTCTTTCCACTCTTGAGCAAGAGTTCCTCTCCTTGGACTTCGACAGTGATATTGTCCTCTTTCAATTTGCTTAAAACGTCAATGAAGGGTTGTGCTACCACTGCCCCTTTTATGAGTAAGCAGGATTTCCGGGAGCAGGCTACCTCATCATTGAAAGTTATAATTCGACCATCTTGAAATACTACGCAAGAGGATTGCTCAATGACTTCTCGTTGAGAGAGTCCGGGCCTAACAGAGATTAGCTGGTCCAACAGTTTTTCACGATTGATTTTCATTAGATTTCTCCTGTCTGTAAGAGGTTACCACATATATTTCGCAAGGATTCAATTTCATTTTGAATCTTCTTAATCCTTCGTAGCCTAAAGAACCGCCGTCATTGACCAACTTGTTTCTCATTAGGATTATATCATTGGTGTAAAATAAATATCGCATATACTCATTAAGAAAGGGTGTGCCATCATCTATACAATATCGAAAATTGATGAACATCCAATTCTCATCGAACACGTTCATTCCCACTAACTTCCCATCAGCAAATAATCCCCACCGATGTAGTCCCTGCACAATATACTTTATCATAACTTCGTTATCAAAGAATTCCTTCTCCCCAGCCCAATGTAATAACAATTTGATGGAATCGCTGTCTTGAATGTTCTCAGAATCTATTTTTCGATAAATCAATTCGGCATTGGATCTCTTAGGATATTTTTTGATATTTTTTCGGAATACCTCCCATTGCGGCCCCTCTAAATTCAAAAAATCCTTGGGATCGTAAATGAATTGATAATCTAAGAACTTTACATTATCATTCAAAACTATATTTTCAAGAAATCCTGCATAGACGGAAGCCATTCCGCCTCCCACGAAGAATCCTTTTTTTGTCATAGGAGGAAAGAACCATTCCCATGCTCCACTCTGTTGGGCGGGCAATACCCACCCACACAAATCCCCCGTATTCACCCAAACTAAACCAGCCTTGGAAATATACTCTTCACTCATCCAGAAGTTTGGTATCAGATTGTGTTTTTTTACTGCTGCCCAGTAAGCCTTTTTTGTCAGTCTTGGATCTTCCATGTCCGCTTTTCTTTCCTACTAATGTATTTATCAATGCTTTGCTAACACCACCACTTTTTCTACTTTTGCCGCCCATCTTTTTACCTTTCTCGAAGTTTTTCAAAAATTTCAGGAGATACTGCACAATACCAATCATTAGCTTTGAGACGAAAATCTTTCCGAACCTTTATACCGGAAAAAGAATCTAAGAATATCTCCTTCATTTCTTCATTTGCTCTCATGAGATTATTCATGTTCATAGAGGCCGTTGATTCACGAACGTCCAATATTGGAGGAGTGAGAAACTTTTTTCCTTGCTCAAAAAACTCCTGTATTAACTTATCAAGCTCTTTGGACGTGAGTTTCTCCGGCATTTCTATCACAAATAGCGTTTTTCCGTCTTGATGAGTAGCTTGTATGATAGGTCCTTTGCTCCCCTTTATCGGGAAAATACCTTGCCCTGCTTGTTCCCAGCCCATCAAATAACTCCTAATTCATCGTATATACATTGGCTTATAATTCCCACAAAAGGCATTTTTCGATCTTCACTCTCAAACCACGTAACCCCTTTGCTGGAAAAGTAAAAAGACACGCTCTCCGCGAAAGCAAACAAAGCCAACAAATCATTAGTTCTTATGCCTATAGGTTTGAAAGATTTCAATGAAGCATCGGAGGCTATGCCCAACCCTGCCTTTTTCTTTTTGGTGATGGTAATGACGCTGCCATCATAGATGTTTCGTTGTTTGATAATCAACTGCCCCTTACGAACACTAAATTCTATATGACTCAAACTCTCATCCAGGCATTTTACGAAATCCATGTTGAGAGTAACTTTGTTTTTGTTTTTGATAGAGGCAGCAAACTTCTTGAACGTCTTTTGCACGTCGGCAGCCAATTGTCCTGGTATACGACAGCTTTTCTCTCGTACAAAATCCCCATACTTTTGAATGAAACAGATTTTACCGTCCCGCTCTTCAAAAATGTTACTATCATAATCATTGGCAGCGAAAGATATGGGCGAATCAAAAGGGTTTTCACTTCGCCGTAAAGGAAATCTTAAAAGGACCGTGAAATCCTGATTGAGAATATACACAGATTTTTTCAAACCGTATATAGTATTACGCAACCGACCACTTTGTTGCAAAGCCGCAGCGTGAGCAAAAATCTTTTCGATTCGATAATTAGCTTTTTTCATTAAAAATCCTTTTGATATCTGCCTTCCTTAATATGTTTTCTTATAAGAGTTTGGGGAATACCCGTTTGTTCCGAGACCGCTTTGACGCTTTTCTTTCGGACTATGCATTGTTGATATATGAAAAATTTAGCTGGGCCATTTATATGCCGCCAGGGTTTGGGAGTGTAGGGAATCAGGCGATATAATTTCTCGTCTTGATAAGCAGAGGCATCTAAGCAAATTCGTCGAAAAGCAGAAAGGATAACTTGCTCATTTCTTCTGTCCAGTGCTCTACAGATGTTTATTGGCAAGATGGTTCTGATCATACAGAAAAATATGAAATTATATTCGGACAATCCGTATTCTTTGTTAGCATTGGATCTTCCGTCTTTTTTTCGGCTCATCTTATCCTAACTCCTTTATCCCTCTCGATTTTTTGTCTTACTTTATTTTCAGCAAACATTGCGGCCTTGCCCTCTGCTCTTGCTATAAGTTCAGCAGCAAGAGCAATGCGTGCTAAGTCAATACACCAGGCTGTCGTAAGCATCTTTTCCATGAGAGCATTTGTAAAAGCCTCTGTAAGTTTTATAGCCAGAGGATGGACCTCGTTTTTTTGATTTCTGTTTGCAAGAGTTTTAAGGTTATATCTGCAATCTTTATGGTGTTTAGGACAGCCGTTTTCTCGATGCATCCGGCAGAAATAAGCACTCTCTTTACCGCATTTCGCTAAGTGTGAACATCACTTCTCATTTTCTTTTCCTTTTTTGATTATTGTTTCCACTTGAAATTCAATTTCATGTAAGTTTTTACTTCCGGGAGCATTTTGCTCTGGCCATCCTAAATCCGCGAAGATTTTTTGAAGGTGTTTATAAGTCTGAACAGAATCCTGTGGATCATATGTTTCCGGCATTCTTTCTTGATTTTCTTTTAAGGAACCTAATTTATGTTTTGCCTCTACTATATCTCTTTCTGCTTGACGACGATCTTCATAGACACAAACGTAAGAAGTTATCCAAGGATTGTTATTTTTCCAAATCCAAATTACTAAGTACATTTTCTTATCCTTTCCGTTTTTTCCATTCACCCCAAAAAGTTTTGAAAAAGAAACTGAGAATGAAAGCTGCAATAAGTAATACCGATCCTATCGCTATTAGATGATTGTTACTACACCAATTATCTAATATGTCTAATACATTTTCCATATTTCACCCTTTCAGATTTTCTAAAATATCCTGCCTAAAATCACTATCATCGAATTTCCAAATCAATCCCCCCCGGTCGCTACCTACGGCTGTCATACCTCTGGCCCACGAATGAGAATAGGCACTGTTGCCTCCGCAGTTCCAAAGTTCGTGCACTTCTCTTTTTAGGGTCTCAGACAGGAATCCACCCTTTTCGTTCACCCAACCCTCAAAGTCCCTCCACGAAACAGCCTCTCCGCCACGCTCCTTGACGAACCTGGCGGCGTAAACAGTCGAGCCATAGTTATACCCACCCTTAAACCAGTTTCCCACCTCGCAACATATAGAGTCGTCGTTGTCCGGTGCATTACCCATATCAAAGGTGGAACAAGAGAATCCGTTTTCCCGGAACATTTTCATAAATTCCCCCAGCATCAAACTTCCTAATGCCTGGGAATCACAACCCACCAAAAATGTCCTCTCATAGTCTATACCAGCGTTGACAAATGATTGCTTGATGCCTGGATTTTTAGCCGTGTAGGAATAAGTATCGAAAGTGATATGCCGAACTCCTATATAAAGCAAGTCGGCTATATATTGCTCCACCTCATCTCGTTGATCGTTCACAAAAGGCAAGTATGGTTCTATCCGGGCCACTACCCTCACCCCAGCGTCCACCAATCTCTCCATGGCCCATATCCGCCTCTTATAAGTCGGTGCTCCTGGTTCTAATTCAGCCAATAGTTTTTCGTTACTGCTTATCAAAGTGATATGCACAGCCGTTTTACCTTTGTTTCGGGATAGGGCTTGGACGTATCTTTTCTTGCCCACCAAATCACTCTTGGTATTTATCATTAGTGGATATTCATTATCAGCCAAATACTCTAACATCTCTAAGCTAATCCCGGCTTCGGCCTCCTCTTTAAGAAAATCCTCAAATCGTATACCGAACCGAATAGGAATGTCCAATGCTATGGCTTTGGCTACGTCTCCCTTGACGCTATGCGGGTCTTTGCCCCGGACCTTTAATAAAATGTCCATTTCCTTTTTGTACTTCTTAGGATTGCAATGTCTTAATCCCATGGTCTTAGCATTATCGAAAAACGCCGTATACAAAGACGCTCGGAATGCATTAGCGTAACAATACTTACACCCGAAAGGACAAAGCAGCCCATCCCACACGTCCAAATTCAACGGCATGGGACAGGCTGCGGCCCTACAACTCACCTCGACAAAGGAGTTTACTTCTTGTGTGTTCAACAATCTCTCTTGCTTCACCCAATCTTGAGTGTTAAGTTTGAATTCGGAATATCCGCTTTTGCGACCTTTTTCTTTTACAGGTTTGGGGGCCTGCTTGCCCGTGTGAAAGGACTGCATGCGGGGTATGATTTTAGCAACTTCGGCTCTCAGGTCGTAATAATTCATACCTGTCCCACCATTTTACAACGTACTGATTTTGTATTCGGTATATCCGTGTTTTCATCTTCTGGGGTAAAATCGTGTATATAAGTTACACCATCCGTATAGGTAATTTCACAAACTTCCTTTTTATCTCTATGCATCGCTCTGTGTCGGGCTATCCCTAAATAGTGAAAGTTTTTTTTGCAAGTAATACACCGGCAATTTTTTTGGTTCGTTACCTTCATAGTGCCTCAATCCTTAACAGATCATTCTCAGTTTGAAGTTTGTCGTTGCATTCCTGTTGTCTTCTCTCGTTTTCCATTTCAGCTTCAATCACTTCCGTTGTTCGCCTTTGGCTATGTGGCGGGTAAGGTCAACAGAAGATATTGGCATTT
>SDBV01003535.1_pt1 | contig 22971 bp, 19 predicted proteins | sample 2277081 | NCBI WGS metagenome assembly SDBV01 (sample SAMN10402039, study PRJNA504765) | marine sediment metagenome | isolation source: marine sediment core GS10_PC15, 223 cmbsf | place: Arctic Ocean: Southern Knipovich Ridge | collected 2010 | reverse complement strand
AACGAACACGTAACCACGTTCAAGCGTGCGGTATTGATACCGAAACGCCCGAACAACGAGTAGAGGAGTCGGCTAGCAAAGCAGTATGTCTGGATTGGGAAACGGTGGAGTAAGCGAGGGCCGGCGTGGGTTCGGAGTTGCCGCCGGTCTTGATCCAGAGGTGACAAGGGAGCTGGGTGCAGTCTGCGCCGAATTTGGGTACACGTCCCTTTGGGCAAACGATCACCCTGCGGCGAGCGGGCTGGAGACCGTGGCTCAGTTTGCAGAAGGGGCGCCCGATCTCGACCTCGGAGTGGGGGCGATTGCGCTCGACAGACACGATCCGTTGGAGATTGCCGATTCGATCTATCGCCTGGAACTCGATCCCGAGAAGTTACTAATTGCATTTGGAGCGGGGTTCTCGAAGAAGCCGCTGACGGTGATGCAGGACGGTGTAGCAAGGCTGCGCGAGGCATTGCCGGATGGAACAAGAGTATTAGTTGCGGCTATGGGCCCAAAGATGTGTGCGTTGGCAGGGGAGATCGCTGACGGAGTCTTTTTGAACTGGATGACACCGTCTGCAGCGCGTGTGGCTAGAGAACGCATAGTGGAGGGCGCGACTCGTGTTGGCCGGGATGCTCCGCCGGTGCTTGGTTACGTGCGGGTGGCAGTTGATGATCGGGCGAATGAGCGGATGGCCAAGGAAGAGTCCTTCTATCGCGAGCTGCACGACGGCTACAGACGCCACTTCGAACGGCTTGATGCTGAAGTTGGAACGGTGGGCGTATCCCGAACCGACGGTGATAACGTGGGTCAACTGCTGGATGAATATGAACAGGCACTGGATGAAGTCGTGGTTAGGGCTCTGGCAAGTGCCAAGGTCGAATCGATGTCGCAGGTCGCTGAGGCCGCAGCTCCAGCCGTAAAAGACAAGATTTAAGTACCCAAGGCCAATGCCGGAGAGCATGACGGCCATCACTATTTCCTAGTGGGGCGGAGCCTCAGATTGGCTATTATGGCCCGCCAGATAGACCATTCATCGCCGTTTCGAGTGTATCTCGGTCCTTCATTGTCAAAGCGATGAATTCATCATGTTTTACCACTAGATATCAGATAGCCAAGAGGAGCTGAAAAAAGTGAGTGACGGAGTAGCAACTATCCCAGAATCAAAGTCAATAAAGGTTAATCCAAGTGCCGAAGAGCTATATGAGCTGACTGAGGCGATGCCAAATTCGCGCTGGAGCGAATACAAGAACCTCAACGTCCAGACCGAGGTAGTGGCGCGCTCGAAAGGCTCCACATATCTCGTGCTCGATGACCCGGATAACTCGCCTCATCAAGCGATGTCTAAAGAGGAGGGCGAACGAATCGAGAAGATGCAGGATGCCTACATCGCCGAACAGCCGATGATCAGAATCGACGGCTACATCGGAAACGATCCGGAGAAGCGTGTTCCTGTACGGCTATTCATAGAGGAGGCGAACGCGAACATTGCGGGGATGCAGAAGACCCTATACTTCGACGCTGAGGATCCAGATACGCTCGAGCCCCAGCTGACGGTCATCTATACGCCAAACTTGAAGGCCGAGGGCTATCCCGACGATCGTCTGATCGCAGTAAATCTCGACAAGGGTGTGACCCGCGTTATGAACTCCGACTACTTTGGCGAGTCAAAAAAAGGTGGTCTGCGAATGTGGAACAAGCTCGTCTACGACAAAGGTGGGTTGGCACTGCATGCCGGTTGTAAGGTAATCCCGGTTGGTGAAGAGAAAAAGGTTGGCCTGATCGTTGGCCTATCAGGCACGGGCAAGACAACAACTACGTTTACACGTCAGAACAACTCACAGCCGGTACAGGACGATTTCGTCGCGATGTGGCCGAGTGGTCATGTCTCTGCTACCGAGGATGGCTGCTTTGCCAAGACCTTCGGCCTCGATCCCGACGATGAGCCGACGATCTATGGAGCGGTAACTCAACCGGGCGCGTACCTGGAGAACGTATCCGAGGACGATCAAGAAAAGATCGACTTTTTCGATACAAGTTATACGATGAACGGTCGTGCCACTTTTCCGTTTGGGGCGATCGATGCGGCTGACGCACGCGAGATAACCAAGGCGGACTTTCTGCTGGTCTTGAACAAGAACGAAAACATAATCCCGGGAGTTGCAAAGCTTGATTCGGTTCAGGCCGCTGCGTACTTCATGCTTGGTGAGACCCAAGGAACCAGCGCCGGTGGAGCCGATGAGGCAGGTAAGTTCCTGCGCGTACCGGGGACGAACCCGTTCTTCCCAATGGAAAACGACCTGCAGGGAAACCGCTTTCTTGAGCTAATGCAGGACAGTCCGTTCGATGTGTATCTAATGAACACTGGTCGTGTCGGCGGCGGAAAAGAGGACGATCGCTCCAAGAAGGTTCAAATTAAACACTCATCGGCGATCGTCAAGGGAATCGCCGAAGGCACTATTGAATGGGAATCGGATCCAGACTTCGGCTACCAGGTCGCATCGTCTGTTCCAGGGATCGATTCGGCCGATGCGGGAATTCTCTGCCCGAAGAAGCTCTACGAGGAGCAGGGACGTGCAGATGAGTACGACAAGCTCGTGTCACGCTTCAAGCAGGAGCGGTCTGAATTCCTAAAGCAGTTCCCGGCCCTGTCAGACGAGATCGTCCAATCAGTCGGATAAACGTCTAGTTGCGTAATTGAACCGTAACGAAAACGGCTTAAAAAACTCTTTATAAGTAGAGGCTGCCATTCAGGTGGTCAGGTGCCTTTATATAAGCAGAGGTACCAATAAGGAGCAAGGAATGCTCAGAAGGTCAAAAAATACTCCTGTAACAGAGACAAGGCCGGCAAAGGTCCTTGTAAAGACGTTTGCCGTTGCAGCCTTGCTGCTGGCTTGTCTGTTTCTCACAGGTGCCTATGCGGGAGTAGGCATTAGTGGGGCGCATGCAGCCAGTGGAGGATCTTTTGGGGAGAATGATTGGACAGCTCCTGTGACGCAGTTCAGGGTGTCCCCGGTTATCTCACAGCGAAGTTTCTTTCGCCAGGGTATCCGACCCGTACTCAGGACAAACGAAAGTGTCGTAGCGACTGTCTTCTTGCACATACCGAACGCAATAAGCGTCAGCGGCGAGCCGGGCCCACAAGGCCCACTCGCCCGCCGACGTGTTCGGATAAAGAAAGGGGAGCGTCGAGTAAGAATCAGGCTTCCCAAGAGCAAGCGTAGGCTGATAAGGAACAGAAAAAAGCTGTTGGTTACGTTTCAGGCTGAAGATCGGAATGGCAACAGAGCCGCGCCTTTGATCAAGTACATCAAGATAAAAAAAAAGAAAAACAAATGATTTTGCTTTTCTATGCCTAGGCGGTAGCTAACGGCACTGCCCAAAGCTCGCTACGAGACCCGCCTACACGGGGACTCTACTCAGTGCGCTTCCTCTGACGCAGCAGCCGGCGGCCGGCTCTCCTCAGCAAGCGATGTGATCTCCAGTGTGTCGGTCGCGGCATCTTCGAGTACCTGTGAGGCCTCGTCAGCACTTCGTGCGTAGAGCTCTACGAGCATGTGTACGACGATCTTTGCATCGTCGTGTTTGTGAAAACGGACATGGGTGAAAAACTCGTTTAACCCGGCAGCGCCGAGCGCACCGTATGTGAGCGAGTCGGCAGCTTCGGGCCCCGAGCACGTTTCGATACTGTCCTGGTCGACGGCGACCGTGCAAGAGGCGACCCAGGGGGTGCCGGCAACCATTCTCTCCCATCGATCGGCATCGGGCTCGACATGGCCGTCTGCGAACCTCAGATGTGGCTGGTCGTGCATGCACTCTAGGCATTGCACTGACGTCTCATGTAGCTCGTCGATCCTCTCGCTGGGCTCACCGGTCTCAGCGTCGAGTCGCATCAATGAGTCGTAGTGGACCTGTACCTCGAGGTTTTGTGACCAACAGCGATAGCAACGGAGCCAGGGCTTGCCGTTTGTTATCCCGGGATCCGATGAGTCTTCGTCACGCATCTTCATATCTTTGCGGGTGGGGTGAACTCGCCGAACACCTCTTTCATCGTTCCACAGATCTCGCCAAGCGTTGCGTAGGAGTGCACCGCTTCCAGGATCGCGGGCATAATGTTTTCGTCTCCCTCTGCGGATCGCTTTAGCTTCAACATTGCATCCTCAGTGCAGGCACTGTCCCGCTCATCGCGTAGCTTTTCAAGCTTTTGTTTCTGGGCCTCGGCGAGTTTGGGGTCGATCTCGAAGTACTCTGCCTGTGGCTCTTCGTCGTCGCGAAACTTGTTTACTCCGACGACCGTACGCTCACCGCTTGAGACCTGCTTCTCCCACTTGTAGGCCTCGTCGAGGATCGCATTGGAGTAGTAGCCGCTCTCGATCGCAGCTACCGCTCCACCCAGTTCTTCTATCTTTTCCATCTCCTCCACAGCACGGCGTTCAAGCTCGTCCGTTAACCATTCAAGATAGTAGGAGCCTGCCAGTGGATCGATCGTATCGGTCACCCCGGTTTCGTAGTCGATTATCTGCTGAGTGCGCAACGCAATCGTCTGGGCCTTCTCGGTGGGAATAGCAAACGCTTCGTCAAAGCATGAAAGTGCCAGTGACTGTACTCCTCCCAGTACTGCCGCCAGAGCCTGAATTGCGGCCCTGGTGATGTTGTTCTCCGGTTGCTGTGCGGTGAGTGTTGAGCCACCTGTCTGGGTGTGGGTACGTAGCATCATTGACCTCGGATTCTTCGCACCGAACCGCTCCTTCATTATTCTTGCCCAAAGGCGGCGTAGAGCACGGTACTTGGCGATCTCTTCAAAGAAGTTCATATGCGTGTTGAAGATCCACGACAGCCTAGGCGCGAAGTCATCGACATCGATCCCACGCTCACGAACCGCATCCACATATGCCATAGCGTTTACAAAGCTGAAGGCGATCTCCTGGACCGCCGTAGAGCCAGCTTCACGCATGTGGTAGCCCGACAACGAGATGGCGTTGAAGCGTGGTGTATTCACGGCACACCAGGAGATAAGATCAGCAGCCAATCGCAGTGAAGGCTCGGGTGGGTATATATATGTGCCGCGGGCGACGTACTCCTTCAGTACATCGTTCTGGGCCGTTCCAGATATCTTGACCGACTCTGCGCCCTGATTCTCGCCTGCTGCAACATACATCGCGACCAACACAGGTGCTGGGGCGTTTATCGTCATCGAGGTGGAGACTTGATCGATCGGTATTCCGTCGAAACAGGTTTCAAGATCTGCGAGTGAGTCGATCGCAACTCCTACCTGGCCGACTTCACCGAGCGCGTTTGGATCGTCGGAGTCGAGTCCCATCTGGGTGGGAAGATCGAATGCAACCGATAGGCCCGGTTGGCCCTGCGAAAGCAGGAACTTAAATCTCTTGTTCGTCTCCTCGGCGGTTCCGAATCCCGCGTACTGCCTGATCGTCCAGGGTCGCCCTCGGTACATAGTCGGCTGGACACCGCGTGTAAACGGGTATTCGCCGGGAAAGCCCAGGTCTCGCACATAGTCGAGGTCTGCGATCTGCTCCGGTGTGTACAGTCGATCGGTTGGGAGCCCTGACTGGGTCACGAACTCATCGCGACGCTCACTGTGCCTGTCCAGTGCCTTTGCAAGAGTCTCTTTCTCCCATCGCCCGCGAGCCTTGGTGATATCTGCAACAGATTCGCTGTTTACGATCCGATCTTCGAGGCGTAGCAGCGACTGCGCCTGTGAGCTCATATCTGTTTCGCCTTTGTCTGTCACGAATACGGTCTCCCTCGGCTAAGTCCGGGAACCTATGAACGTATCCAATTGTCGCACAAACTGTGAGTGACTATCCCATCCATGTGTGACGATTAAAGTTCTAACGATGGAGAAACTACCGGTATATCTGATTGACACTAACCATGTGGGCGAAAGCCAGGGAACAGGGTGCTGGCTGCTATCTGGATCAGAACCCATTCTCATCGACCCGGGACCGGAGCCCTGTACGGATACGGTTCTTGAAGGAGTGCGCCGACATGGTCTTGACGGCAACGATCTTGTGGCGGTTCTGATATCCCACATACACCTCGATCATTCGGGTGCTTGTGGCCGGCTTGCGCAGCAGTTTTCAAATTTGAAGTTCTACGTGCACGAGCGCGGTTCGTCACATCTGGCCAATCCCGACCGACTGTTGAGTAGCGCCGAGAGACTGTACGGCGACGATATGGAGCGACTCTGGGGGAGGATACTGTCGGTCCCGGAGGATCGTGTTGTGGCGTTGAAAGGGGGAGAGACACTGGACTTCGGTGACAGAGCGATAGAAGTGGCATATACGCCTGGTCATGCATCACACCACGTGGCCTACTTTGACGAATCCGACCACGCCGCCTACACAGGGGATGTGGGGGGCATGAAGCTCATGCACGACTTTATTGTTCCCCCGACCCCACCTCCCGACATAGATTTGAGACTGTGGTTTGCCTCGATAGACAAGATAGAGGCGTGGAAACCAGCAAAGCTGCGTCTAGCTCATTACGGTGAGGTGGACGATGTGGGCGACCACCTTTTGAAGTTACGTCAAAGGCTTGAAATATGGTCGAACGCCGTAGAGGGGATTGTTCGAGAAAGGCCGGACGATCCGGTATCTATCTTTACTGACGCGGTCAAGGAGGACCTTTTGCGCGATGGCAGCAGGCAACAGGTCGATGAATATGTTGATGAGACGCACTTCAGCACGGAGCAGCAGTACTTGGGGCTTGAGCGATACTGGCGCAAGCAGCTCAATTACTAACGACGATCGACGATCGTCGACCATCGTGGCAGGATCGGTACTCCATGGGTGCCTATCGCCTTCTGACGATGGTCAGTCATCTCATCCGAGAACCAGTATCTTTCAAATTCGAGCCTGTCTCCCCAGTACGAATATTGGATGAAATGGAGTGGGTCCTCTTGCTCCCGAATAAATGAGTAGCCCTTTGCTCCGAAATCCATCACCTTCGCCGCGGCAGGCGCCCAAATCGTCTCGAACTCATCCCCCATAAAGGCGTTGGCGTGTAGGTCTATCGTGCAGACTTCCATGACGGTAAGCATGCTACATGATTAAGTTCCAAGCTACTCTATACAAGCTGTGGCGACCGTAACTGAGGAGAAAGAACGCACTCAACATCCTGGCGGAGGTCTTGGAGGTGACTGGCGAGTGATAGTTCTAAACGATAACGACAACACGTTCGATCATGTTGCAAAGACCATCGCGTCCTTTATACCCAGCGTGAATTTCGAACAGGGCTACGAGATCGCAAATAAGATCCATAGCTCAGGCCAGGCTATCGTATGGTCTGGTCACAAAGAGGCTGCCGAGCACTACTGGGAGCAGCTCAACTCAGCCGGGCTCACAATGGCTCCGCTTGAGCGCAGTTAGCGCCCAAACAGGCATATGCGTTGGCAGAGTGCTAACCGCCAACTTCAGCTCTGATCGCACCTTCGCCCTCTGCTGTCTTGCCCTCTTCCTCGGAGGTTGCGCCGACGAGGATCGAGATCTTGCCGAGGTGTTTGTTCTCGCGCAGTAGCTGGTGGGCATCAGGCACTTTGTCATAACCCATCGTCTGCCACAGAACCGGGCGGATCTTACCCTCTGTCATTAGCTGGTTTGCCTTGTAGCACTCGTAGGCGTTTGCAAAGTGCGAGCCAAGTATCTCCTTCTGGCGCATCCAGAGGTAACGAACATCAAAGTCAAGGTTGTAGCCGCTGGTTGCGCCGCAGATAACTACCTTTCCAAATGGTTTGCATACAAGCACGCTGGTTGGAAAAGTGGCTTGACCGACGTGTTCGAAAACTATGTCCGGATCTTCGCCACCGAAATGCTCGCGCACCGACTTGCCGAACCGGCGCGACTCCTTGAATCTCGCCTTCTCTTCTTCTTTATCCTCTTTTCCTGTGCGCTGAAACTTATAGTCGTTGCGGTTGATGTAACCGATTGCACCCAATCGCTCAACGAGCTCGCCCTTCTCTTCGGATGAAACAACGCCCAGCGCGTTACCACCAGCCATCTTCACTATCTGCGTTGCAAAAACGCCCAGACCGCCGGCGGCGCCCCATATCAGTACGTTCTGTCCCGCTTGCAGCTTGCACCGGTCTATCAGCATGCGGTATGCAGTGAAGTACGTGAGCCCGTAACAGGAGGATTCGGCCCAACTGAGCTGTGGCGGTTTGGGCAGAAGCTGTTGCGCCTGAACTTTGGTGAACTGTGCGAACGAGCCCCAGCTCGTTTCATATCCCCAGATCTTCTGCTCCTTTGAGGCAAGTGGGTCAAAGCCGTGGGTTTCGTAGTCTTCGTATGAGGCCTGGTTGCAGTGCAACACGACCTCATCTCCGGGACTCCACTTGGTAACTCCGGGACCTACCTTCCAGACTATTCCTGAACCGTCCGATCCGCCTATATGGTGATCCTCTGGGTGATATCGGAAAACAGACACTGGAGTGCCCAAAGATGCCCAGACGTTGTTGAAATTAACTCCCGCGGCCATCACGCGTACGGTGACCTCAAACGGCCCCGGTTCCGGTACCTCTACCTCCTCGATCTGGAATGCGTCTACCGGCTCGCCCTCTCGCTCCTCTCGAATTACCCAAGCCGACATCGTCTTCGGCAGCTCGCCTGGTTCTGTAGAGACTTCACTTACTTTTGTCAGATCGGTTGTAGCCACGTGATTTATCCTCCGATTGTCGGTTGTACGAGATCGTAAGCGTATCCAAGATAACTATTCAATAGATGCCATACATCAATGAAATCTGCGGGTTTCCTAGTTAGCTTCGGTTAGTGCCGTTAGCTACTGCTCCAGCATAGAAATTCCAAATCGTTGGAATTTCTTCATTTGCTTTTTTTAGGGAAGTAAAAGATCGTTCTGTGAGCTCGGTCTCTCTTTGGTAACCCTGAAACGCTTTGGCTCAACCGCAAGTGCGTCGGAAGCTACGAGCTCGTAGTCGCCTGGTTTGAGATTCATTTTCAGGGTCGTCGTATCCTCGGGATCGAAGTCACCGGTCGAGTGCTCCGACTCATCGCGGCGGATCGTTAGACGCTGCGCCGTGCTGCTTAAATTAATAATTTTGAACGTGGTCGGTCCTGCTCCAACCGACGAGGGGGATGAAGTGATTTTGTCATCGCCGATAGAGATAGACACGATGATCGGTGCCGGCGGCCTCAGCTTGTTCTCGCGCGAGTTACCTGCGCAGCCAGAAAAAACAAAGATGGAAACAGTAAGAACGAGAAGTGGCGCGTATGTCATCCTAGGTCTTTTTTTTATCTTGTCCAGGTTCATCGGAGGTTAACCAAACCAGACCGATCTTCGCTTGCTAAGCATCGACTGCAGTGCACGGTGGATCTTGGATCGGATGTCCTCGGACAGCTGCTGAACGAGCGCGACGTCTCGTGCAGCGTCGGGGCCGTACTCTGCGAGTGGGATCGGATCCAGGAAACGGATTTTGAACTTTGCGGGAAGGTAGGTAACACTGCCTATCGGTCCAAGCATCGGAAACGTTGGCGTTATAGGGAAGTAGATAAGGCCGGTTAGTTTTTGAAGCAACGGTACGTGTGCGATGACCGGCATCGCTTCTTCTGCGCCCACCACCGCTATCGGCACTATAGGAGTCTGTGCCTTGAGTGCAGTTGATACGAATCCCCCACGTCCAAAGCGCCTGAGACGGTACCGTTGCCAGTAGAGCTTGCGTGCTCCCTTTTCGCCCTCTGGGAAGACGAGTGCCAGTTTTCCCTCATCGTGGAGCAGGCGCTGTGCATTTGCCGGGTGTGCGGCGACCATGCCGATCTTATTTGCAAGCATGCCAACAACGGGATAACCCTTGAACCAGTTCTCCCCCAGCATATACACGGGCCTTGGTGATGAGTGTTCGTTACGTATGGCCTGCGTGATCATCAGCGCATCGGGGGGGATCGCACCTGCGTGGTTTGCAACGAGAAGTGCTCCACCGCTCAAAGGAACATTGTCGATTCCCTCGCATTCGACCCTGAACCAGTTCTTGTAGTAGAAATTGAATATCGGTTCGACCATGGAATAGAAACTCTCGGAGCGCCCCCAGTCGTCAATGTCCCTGGTGGGGTCCGGTGCGGGCAGAAGGCCGTCAAGATCTTTGCGGACAGGTGCTGGCGGCTTGTCTGACGGCATCGTATAGAGATCAGGGTGGGCCTCATACCCCTTTGAGGATGAACGTGAGGTGTCCTCCACATCGGTTGGCATAGGGCCACCAAACAGCGGGCTATCTGGACTCAGTTTTCCCTCATGCCCGGCAGAGCTCACGTCATGGACGCTACGGCTGGCATCTGCTTCTCGTTTTATGTCACTCTCGTGATCGTCGGCGTCATCTGTACTTGATCTCATCGTGCTCCATCATTTTTTTCAAGAACCTGTCTCGATGCAGAACGGCAGTGCAACAACTCTAACCTTTTTACTGGTTGAACCCATTTGAATCTGGTTACCCTGCTCTATCTCACGACGAACAATAGCCAGGGCGATCGGACCGAGTCGCGGATGAACGCATGTTGAGCCCACCGTCCCGATCTCCCTGTCGTTGTAAGTGAGTCGAGCCTTCGTCTCAAACGGTGTGTCACACGTAAGCCCAATGAGCTTGCGATTCGGATGACCCCGGTAGTGCATGCGAGCAACAGGTTCTTGCCCAATGTAACAACCCTTCTCAAAACTCACAGCTCGTGCTTCGATCCCGGCCTCAGCAGGAAAGTTGTCCCCAGTCATATCGATCCCATAGCGTGGGGTGCCGCTCTCGATACGTATGCACTCGGCCGCTTCTGATTCAATCGGTATAGCGCCACATTCCTTTAACCGGGTTGAGACCCCCTCAGAGTTGTCGCTATCCATGATCAGATCGAAGCCGGTGACACTGTCAGCCGTTGCTACTACTCGCAAATCGCTTTCGCCGATCATGCCTAAAACATGCGAGTGCTCAGCAACGGGTAGCTCAACTCCCTGATCAAGAGCGTTAACCACAATCCCGCTCGATTCTGGCCCCCTTACCGTCACAAGTTCAAGGTCGTCTGACAGATCCTGGATCTCGACCGAATGCCCGATCTTGAATCTGTTCATATGATCGAGCACAGCCCTAAACGCAGATGGCTCAGTGTCGATTAGGAAGTCATTGTCCCGGCGCAGTATTCTCATATCGGCCTGTAGCTTGCCCTTGCGGGTCAACAGAGCTGCATAACAGCCCTCACCGGAACTTAAACCGTTGACATCGTTAGTTATCTGGCCCTGTAGGAATTCGGCATCCTCAGTCCCACCAATGACAAGAAAAGATCGATCTACGCACTGGTCAACACCGGCCGCCTCTTTCAGCGCCCGATACTGTGCTTTGTCAACGGTTTCTATAGTGGAAGTCACTGCTTGTGTCACTGGATTGTAGGCACGGGAAAGTGTCTCGCAAGGAGCGAGCTAGGATAGTCTTAATTAGATGGAGCTCGCAAAGACATTTAATGAGATTATCGACTCCCTTCCAGACGACTGGACGAACTTGGTGTTTGAAATCAGGATCGATGATCTCGAGCGGTACGTCGAGGCGGCAGTGGCTCTTGTCGATTGCCACGGGCAACCGTTTTCGGAGGATACGAAGCAGTGGCGGGTAAACGTTGCACGCGACTTCGGTCATGCGGCCAACTTGGAGACAGTTCGCGGAGTCCTTGCAAGACTCGACTCGCTGGGTATAGAGGGCAGGATTAGGTTGCGGGATGTGCGCGAAGGACGTTCCGAGGTGTTCGACGGGTGGGGCAGACCTGAGAGTGTGCGCCAGGAGTTTCTGACGCGGCGCAACATCTGACACGGATGTCACCCTGAGCGAAGCGAAGGGTCTCGATCCAGATGCTTCGCTCGCGCTCAGCATGACATCCGTGAGATCCTTCGCACGCTCTGCGTACTCAGCATGACATCCATGTCACTTTGGTAGATAGTCGTTCGTGAACGTTTTTGCAAGTGGGGGTTTCTTCTTCAGTATCCCGAAGCGGACGTCCCAGTCAGCCCAGGCTTCCAGTACCTTCGGCTCTAAGAAACCGACTGCTCTAGCGCTTCCTTTGAAAACAGGAAGCAGTGCATCAAGCTGTTTATCCATCAATTTCATGTCGAGACCGGGCACTTCCTCTAGGAGGTCGTTAAGAGACTTTTTAGGATCGGAGAGTGTAAGTTCATATCCCTGAACCGTCGCATCGACTACCGAGCGCACTAGATTGGGTTCGTCTTCGATCGTCTTGCGTGATGTAACAAGTACAAGCTCCGGATAGCTTGGAGCGCCGTACTCATCCACGCGAAACTCTGTCACTTTGTATCCGCGGCTCTGCAAACTTACACCTTCGGCATTCCAGAATGCGGTGGCGGCTGAGACCTTTCCACTTATCAGGCTGGCCGGCGCCTTAAACCCGATCGTCACCTTTTTAACGTCATCGGGGTTTGCACCGCTGTGGGAGACGATCGAATCAAGTACCGCATCGTCTGACGGAACGCCTGTGACTCCAACCTTCTTGCCGACAAGCTCCTTTGGGGACTCGATCCCGCTTCGATTGAGGGCGATGATCGATGCAAGCGGTCGTTCAACGATCGCCATCACCGCAACCAGGTCAAGATTCCTCTCCAAAGCGATACCAAGATCGTGTATATCGGCGATCGCAAACTGTGTGCGACCGGTCTCAACAAGCTTGAGGGCGTCTGCAGATGTCGATGGCTCCCTAACTCGCAATGCCACCTCTCGGTCTACGTACATATCTCGCCGAAGAGCACTGTAGACACCGCTGTGAACGGCGTTGGGTGCGAAGTCGAGCATCAGGGTCGCTTCCTTTGGCTCGGCCGTCTCGTTTTTACCGTTGCAGCCCGTCGCGAGCGTTAGAGCTGTAAGCGCACAGATTGTGAAGACCGAGATTTGCATCCGACGATCATAAGGGACAACCTAATTTCAAGTGACCGGGCCCGAGGATAGACTGCTCGAATCGAAGTCAGCTACCACTCGGAGGTTCAAGTGGAAGAGCGTGGTACAGCGGCATATGTCGCCGAGTTTATCGGCACCTTCATTCTTGTCATGGCGCTAACGATGATCGTGAGTATATGGGGCCCAAGTGGCCAATTCGTGATGATCCCGTTGGTAAGCGCCTTCGTTTATATGATGTTGGTTCAGACGCTCGGGAGTGTCTCTGGTGCACACTTCAATCCTGCGGTCACGATTGCACTTGTCGCGATTAAAAAAATCAAGCCAATCGATGCACTTACATACATAATTCTGCAGTTCTCGGGCGGCATACTAGGCGCATTGTTCACAAAAGGAATTCTGCTTGATGAGGGTCGGGCCACGAGTTACGGAGCGACCACAATCGAGAAAAGCATGATAGGCGTTTCCGAAGGACTGGCAATTGAAGCGATGTTCACCTTCCTTCTCGTGTGGGCGATAGTCGGCGTGATGACCAACACTACAGCAGCACGTGACTGGGCCGGCTTCGTTATCGGTGCCACGCTGGGCGTGGGTATCATGGTCGCAGCGCCTTTGACTGGCGCGGGCCTCAACCCTGCGCGCAGTTTTGGCCCTGCACTCATCAGCGGTGTCTGGACAGATTTTTGGGTATACATCGTTGGGCCGATCATCGGCGGTGTTGCCGCCGCAGTGGCTTATCACAAGCTGTTCATTGAGACCCAAGGAAAGACGGACAGAGTTCCGGACGTCGAGTAGAGGACTATTGTGATCAGGAGATTAATCCGACTACGCGGGTAGGATATAATGCTCGCTCAATGTTGAGTGTCGATAGCACGGTTGTCCGGGAATCGGAGAGGGAGCAGGTCGATGATGGCCGTAAAACCGTCGACGGTCTGTGCGGGATCTGTCCTTCAGGCTGCTGGGTTGAGCTTGATCTGAACGAGGGGCAGATTGAAGATGTTCGTCCCAAGCGGGATCATCCCTTGGGCACCATATGTAGGCGTGGCGCGCATTCCGCAGAGATCGTTAACTCAAATGACAGGCTAAAGTACCCGATGCGTCGCGTCGGTCCTAAAGGTACATACGAGTTTGAGCCGATCAGCTGGGACGAGGCGTTCGACACAATCGTCGGGCAGCTCAACCGTACCAAGGAGCAGTATGGTCCGGAGGCAGCGACCATCTACACGGGCCGTGGTGCCTTCGAGGCATCGATGTGTGACGTCTATCAACCGCAGGGAGTGCGTGTCTCGTCTGCCTCGAGCGTTCTTTTCCCCTTCGGTTCGCCGAACACGATGGGAGTGGGGGCCCTCTGTTATGTGGCTTTTGCGATGATCGCTCCGCACGCGACGATGGGAGAGATGTTTGTCGACATGTTTCCCGATATCGCACACGCCGAGCTGATAGTCGTATGGGGGACAAATCCAGCGACCGATTCACCGCCGCTTGACTACGAACGCATCAAGAAGGCGCAGAAAATGGGCGCGGAGGTAATCGTCATCGATCCGCGCAGAACTGAGACGGCAAGAGGAACCGGTGCCGAATGGATTCCAATTAGGCCTGGCACGGACGGTGCGCTTGCACTGGCGATGATGAACGTGTTAATAGAGGAGGAGCTATATGACGAGGAGTTCGTAGAGGAGTGGACGCACGGGTTCGACGATCTTGCCGATTACGTTAGACAGTTCTCGCCGGAACATGCGGAAGAGATAACCGGTGTGCCGGGGGAACGTGTCAGGAAGCTTGCTAGACAGATCGCTGCGACGCGCGGTGCCGCACTAGTGATGTACACCGGGCTCGAATATTCGAACGGGGGTGTGCAGGCGGTCCGGGCATGCCAGATCTTCTGGGCTCTTGCCGGGCAGCTCGACACGTTTGGAGGGCTCAACTTCAAGATGAGACAGAATCAGTTCCCGATAAATCGTGACGGACATATCGCCAATCCGAACTCAGAGATTGCAGTCGGCCGAGAGCGCTTTCCTCTCTACAGCGACCTCCGTGGTGAATCTCATGCGATAGCCCTTCCCGATGCGGTGTTAAACGACGATCCTTACCCTGTTCGCGCGATGATTATCGTTGGTTCTTCGCTAATAACTGCGTGGCCGCAACCAGAAATCTGGAAGAAGACCCTGGAAGGACTCGACTTTCTGGTCACCGTCGACCGACAACTCACTGCCGACTCCGCTTATGCGGATATCGTCCTACCTGCAACAACCTACTATGAGACAGCTTCGTACATGACATACGGGCCAATCTTTCGTATTCGGAAAAAGACAGTTGAGCCGGTAGGTGAGTCGCGTAGCGACTTTTTCATTCTCGCTGAGTTAGCACGTCGTCTCGGCTACGGTCATCTCTATCCGCAGACGGAGGAAGAACTTTTAGAGCATGTATTGAAGGGTTCTGGGTTTACTCCTGAAGAGGTGCGAAGTGCAGGTGGCACGGTGCAGATCGACCCTGTAATCCAACAGTACAAGAAGTGGGAGAAGGGCATGCTGCGAAGCGATGGCAACCCCGGCTTCAACACTTCCTCGGGAAAGTTTGAGATCTCCTCAAAGGTACTGGATAGGTACGGATACGAGTCGCTCCCTGTTTATATAGAGCCGGCTGAAGGGCCACTATCCAGGCCGGACTTGGTCGACGAGTATCCGCTGGTGTTCAACTCTGGCGGGCGCGTGCAGACTGATTTCCGGAGCCAGCACCACGGAGTGGGTGGAATGTTGAGGGACGCCCAAGATCCACTGGTGGTGATAAACAATCAGGACGCTGCCGACAGAGGGATTACGGACGGAGACTGGGTGGAGGTGCGTACGCCACGAGGCTCCCTTGATTTCAGGGCGAAAGTCACGCCGGATGTCGTACGCGGTGCGATAGACGCGAACATGGGTGGTGGCGGGCCAGTTGGGCCGGAGTCGTGGCGGGAATGCAACGTCAACGAACTGACTGACCTTGACAACTATGATGAGATTTCAGGCTTTCCGGTCTTCAAGTCCCTTGTATGCGAGGTAAGTGCAACGGCATCGAATGACAAACGCAAACAGATGAACGAACGATCTGAAGTAGTCTCAGACGACGCCTTAACGTCGCCTAACGGAGGAGCAAGAGAGGAACAAGTGGTAAACGAGAGCGAGAAGCGGCGAACAGTCGAAGATGCACCGTTTTGTAACAACAATGTTTACTTAGACAACAATGCGACGACAGCTGTTCACAAGGAAGTTCTCGATGCGATGATGCCGTATCTAGGCTCAAATCACGGCAATCCCTCAAGTATCCACCGGATCGGCTACCAAGCACACAGTGCCGTAGAGGAAGCGCGCAAGCAGGTAGCGCGGTTGATCGGGTCGACGGCTAGGCGTGTGATCTTCACCAGTGGTGGGTCGGAGTCGGACAACCTTGCGATCAAAGGAGCTGCGTTTGCAGCGCGGGATAAGGGTCGTCATGTGATTACCTCCACGGTCGAGCATCCTGCGGTACGGGAGAGCTGCTCAGCACTTGAGAACGAGGGATTCGAAATTACACGGCTTCCGGTTGATGACCTAGGCATGGTCGATCCTCAAGAGCTTGAGTTAGCAATTCGCGATAGCACGATCTTGATATCGATTATGCATGCAAACAACGAGATCGGTACCGTCCAACCGATATCGGCGCTTGCCTGTATCGCAAAAAAACGGGAAATCCTTTTTCACACAGATGCCGTTCAATCGGTGGGGAAGATCGAAGTCGATGTCGACGATATGAACGTCGATCTGCTCTCCATCTCCTCACACAAGATGTACGGTCCCAAGGGCGTCGGTGCACTCTACGTTCGCAAGGGAGCGAAGTTATCACCGCTGATCCACGGTGGCGGCCAGGAGCGTGGTATTCGCTCCGGCACCGACAACGTGCCCGGAATCATTGGATTGGGTAAGGCGTGTGAGTTTGCACAGACAAGGTTGGGACAGGGGGACGAGCTGACCGATCTACGAGACAGTCTTGAGCGCGGCGTTATTGAGATCATCCCTGAGGCTCGGTTGAACGGACCGCGACGTGAGCGTTTACCCAATACGCTAAGCATGACTCTTCCTGGGATGCGGGGCGAATCGCTTGTACTGGGCATGGACCGTCTCGGAGTAGCATTCTCGTCAGGGTCGGCTTGCAAGTCCGGCCACCCGGAGCCGTCGCCTTCGCTTCTGGCGATGGGATTGTCCGAGGACGATGCGCACTGCACTGTGCGTTTCTCGCTCGGTTGGGACACCACCGATAGGGACATAGACACGACCTTGGACGCGATGCGGCAGGTAGTCGGCGGCGTCGACTGGGATGTCGCCTTCGTGCCCTGTAAGTAGCCTGGCTCGCAGAGGAAGGTGAGGATCTTGCAACGGATTTCCAAAGATCCAACCTTTTCTTCTTTCCTGCGTTAATAAAAAAGAGAACAAAGTTATGAAGTGATCCTTTATAATGAATTTAAGGCAAGGAGGAAAGGCGTTAGCATGTCCGCAACGGAATTGCTGTCTGTCGCAAGGAAGCGCGAAGATGCACGAGACCGTGGCCTCATAAAAAGGTCTGCATCGGGTGAGCACGAGGCGCTTGAGGAGCTTTTTCGACACTACAACGGGAACATCTACCACTCGTGCCTGCGCATCTGTCGTAATGCAGACGATGCAATTGAGGCGACGCAAGAGACTTTTCTATCGGTATTTAAAAAGATGCACGAAAACCCAAGTGGCATCTTGAGTTTCCGCGACTACCTTTTCAAGGCTTCACGAAATATCAGCTTGAGAACTGTCTCGAAGTGTAATCGCACGATGTCCTCGGAGGAAATGCCTGACCATACGGATAGTGGGATGGATGTTCTCGATGCAGGAGAGGATCCTGAGAGAGCGCTCCTTATCGAAGACCAACAGCAGATAGTTCGCGAGGCGAGTGAACGACTTACAGATCGACATCTCGAGGCGCTGAAGATGTATGAGCTCGACGGCATGGACTACGCACAGATAGGTCGTAGGATTAACTTGGAGACGAACGCCGTTGCACAGCTCATCGCGCGGGCAAGGCACAAGTTGCGAAATGAAGTTCGCTATTCAGGTGTGGCTCATAAGTCAACAGCCAGTACATGCGTCAGTGCGATGAAGCTGATGCCAAAGAAGGTTGACGGCACCCTCACGAAGAGAGAGGCACACTGGCTCGACCCACACATCAAGGGCTGCGACGGCTGCAAGTCCAATCTGAGTGTGATGGAGGAAGTGGGAACAAGTTATCGGTCACTACTGCCACCATCAGCGCTGATTTTCGAGAAGCTGTTCCTAGATGATTCATTGGCGAAGGAGTTTTTGCCACCGGTGGATAAGGGCATCAAACTGTCTGCACTAAAAACAACATGGGCCAAGCTTGCAGTTTTCGGGACAGGATCGGTGGCCCTTTCTGTGTTGCTTGTAGGCGTGATCGTCCCGATAGTTACATCCTCGGAAAAGGACAGTTCCGATTTGACAGCCAATCAAGCGGTTGCGTCGAGTGCTGTCAGTGCTCACGATGGAACCGAAAGCAAGGCTGCGCAGGCAAGCAAAGGTTGGAAGGTTGATGAAGAAGATTTAGACCGGTCCAAGGTCTCCGAGAACGATTCGGGTTCGACGGAAAACGGGGACTTTCCACTGTCTGAGGGAACTATCTCAAAGTCAAAAAAAGGGTCCAAGACAGAAACTAAAAGCAAGGGAGGAAAGTCCGGAGGGGGAAGGGGCAATTCCACTTCTGACGATAGTGCTCCGACCGGAAAACTACCAGCCACGCCGACCGACGGTGGCGGGTCCAATCCTGTCGAATCACCCGTGACTTCACCTCCGCCCGCCACAGGGGGAAGCGGTGACTCGCCGGAAAGCAGTCCACCACCGGCCGAGGGTGATCCTGAACTTCCACCATGTCGGGCAGATACTCGTCTACCTCCACCGTGTAGAATGTAGTATCCGTGGAAGAAACTGTGCTTTGTCCTTAGCTTCACGAGGCACATATGCGGGCCCATTCCTTGTATACTGATACAAGCTCAAGGACAAGGAGGAGATAAGAGCACGATGCACGGAACGGAGTTGCTGTCAGCCGCCAAGGAACAGGAAAACGTGCGGGACCGTGCCTTGATGGCGAGATCTGCGGCTGGCGAGCGAGAATCTCTCGAAGAACTCTTCAAGCTTTACAACGAGCGTATCTACCACTCGAACCTACGAATCTGCCGCAACGCTGACGATGCAGTTGAGGCTACGCAGGAGGCATTCTTGACGGTGTTCAAAAGGATGCGCGATCACTATGCAGACATCTCGAGCTTCCGAGACTACGTATTTACGTCATCGCGAAACGCCAGCCTGAAAATCATCGCCAAGCGTAGGCGTGCAGTTCCAACAGAGGAAATACCAGAGTCTGCAGAAACAAGCCTTGTTGATGCCAGCGAAGACCCTGAGCGATCAATACTTATCGAAGACCAGCAGCACGTGGTTCAAAAAGCAAGTGGGCGACTATCGGAGCGACAGCTCGAGGCTTTGAAGATGTACGAGCTCGACGGTATGGACTACGCACAGATAGGTAGTGAATTGGGTCTGGAGGCCAATGCTATTGCGCAACTCATATCGAGGGCGAGGCAGAGGCTCCGAACCGAGGTTCGGTATTCGGGAACCGCACAAGAGACATCGACTGAGATCTGCACAAAGGCGATGGCGCTTATGCCAATGAAAGCCGACGGCACCCTTACCAAGAGACAGGCAACTTGGCTCGACCCGCACATCAAAGACTGTGATATATGCAAGACAAACTTCAGCATGATGGAGGAGGTCGGCGCGAGCTACAGATCACTGTTGCTGCCATCAGCGCTGATTTTCGAGCGTGTGTTCCGCGACGACGCTCTGGCGAAGCTCTTTCCAAGCCTTTCGGACGCAGGGCCAACGAGGGCAATCGGATTCGCCCGTGGATCAAAGCTCTTCCTATTTGGAAAAAGGCTTACAGCTCCGCTCCTGATACTTGGCGGTTTACTAGCAGTGGGTGTCGTATCGTCCGGGGCTGGCATGCAAGGGTTCGGTGCTGAATACACGAATACTTTCGGAGAGGTTAAGGATGAACGTCAGGTCGCATATGCCGGAGTGACTGGCAATATGGGGTCGGACACTACTGTTGCGGATAGAGGCACTGCGGAGACCCCTGACGGAACAACTCCGACTTCGGCTTCGACCATGGGTGGGAGTTCGGTGTCCGTCGACCCGACGTGGCCGGGCTTGGGTGAATCGTTCACCGACACCGGTGATCTGGTTTTCGCCATCGATCCCACAACCGGAAGTGGTGACGCGACCGAGGGCGAAGCGCTGTCGGGTGTGGATGAAGGCGATGGAACTGCTGAATCTCAGTCAACAACAAGAAGAAGGGCCGGCTCGTCAAACGCCACGACAGAGACAAGGCGCAGGAGATCGGGCGGCAGCGAAGGTGACAGTCCATTTACCGGATTTGCCCTGATGAACTCGGGATCTGAGGCCAGCGGAACTTCTTCGACAAGGCGTCGTAGGACGTCAAGCGGATCGCGTTCGAGTCGATCGTCTCAGTCAAGTCGTCGGAGTGGCAGGAGCAGATCGTCGAGTTCCGGCAGGCGAAGCGGGAGCACGCGGTCGGGTAGCAGCACGAGCAGCAGCCCTATGCCGCCCAGTCTGACCATTCCCGGGACCTCGAGCACGATCGGTTCTGTTGATAGTGGAACTAGTGGCTCGGGTGACAGGACGTCGAGCGGTGACTCGGGGTCAGGAACGAGTGGCGAGACCCGTAGCGACTCAGGCAGTGGGGATTCCGGTACCAGGGATTCCGGTACCAGGTCAGGATCGTCTGAGGATTCTTCAAGCTGTGGCACCAGGTCGTGCACGGAATCCGGGAGCGAGACACGCAGATAACGACTGCCGTCGGTGGGTTGTACGGCGTAGTTAGTTCCAATCAAGTATAAGCTGCCCGGGCTGGACTGCACGAGTAAGATCGCGTGTTTTAAAAAGTACCATCGGCTTTTCAGCCGGAAGGCGACGGTAAACTTTCCTTGTGGCAAAGATCTACACTCGCAAGGGCGACGACGGAACGACCTCACTTTGGTACGGAGGTCGTGTCCCCAAGTCCGATGCTCGAACGGAGGCCTACGGTGCACTCGATGAGGCTGTGTCTGCATTAGGCGTGGCGCGGGCAGGGTGCAGTGAAAAAGAGATAAGCGACGACCTGCTCTGGTTACAGCGGGCTCTCTTTGTGGCTGGAGCGCAGCTTGCAACGGCGCCTGAGGCCGACCAAAGGCTTGAAGACGAGAAAAGCAGGGTAAGCGATCAGATGGTTGGTCTAGCTGAGCAGAAGATAGACGACTATATGGCGCACGTGGATCTACCACCAAAGTTCGTGATCTCCGGTGGGTCGGAGCTATCCGCGCAGATCGACGTTGCTCGGGCAACCCTGAGAAGAGCAGAGCGACGCACGGTGGAGTTGAGCCAAAGGGAAGAACTGGATCAGACGTTGTTGAAGTTTCTTAACAGGGTAAGCGACCTTCTGTTCGCTCTTGCGAGGGTCACCGATGTAGAGGATCCCGAACTTTCTTAAAGGCAGAGAGTGAAGGTCAGGGACCGGATTGAATGGGCACAGAAGGAGCATGGTCAAATGAAGATGAGCGTGCCTTCTTCTTGCGTCTCTTCTTTTTCTTTTTAGCCTTCTTAAGCTTCACCGTCTTCTGAGCTGTGACAGACTGGTTCGAGGAGGTCTTTACCTTGGCCGTGAAAGTGACCGACTTAGCCTTCTTCGGGTTACGCAAAAGCTTGACGCGCTTACCCTTGAGGGATATCAGGACTCTCTTTACCTTTACCTTCTTCGGGATGCCCTTGAGGTATATCTTGCTCCTCTTCACACGCAGCTTGATCTTCTTCACGGTCTTTCGGTAACTTGAAAGTGCCTTGCGTGAGCGTCTATAACGCTTCTTGCTCTTGGACTTCTTTGCCTTCCTTACCGAGCGCTTCAGTTTCTTCAGGCTCTTTCTATCAGTGACTACGACTAGCTTGCCACGCTTTGCACGCAGCTCCGTACGGACGGTTTTCTTGCTCTTTCTGCCGTAGACAATCAACTTGCCGAGCTTTACGCCCCTTTTAGTCTTTGCTCTGCCACGCTTAAGACGCTTGAGCGATGCCTTCACCGCCTCCTTCTTTTTACCCATAGAAAGAGTGAGACTTTTCAGCTTCACAGGCTCAACCGGTTTGAACTCGGCTTTTAGATTCGTATATGCGCGTCGCCTGTTCGGCGATAGGCGAACCTTCAACTTGGGGGTCTTGCCGGGTTCTCCATACGGGCAGAAGTTCAGGCCCTGTGCAGAAGATGACGTGTGGCCTGCATGAGAGCTTGCAGAGAGGCTGACCTCTCCCTGCGTGCACTTGGACGGGTTCTTGAAAAGCGATATACCTGAAGCTGTGATCTTTGTGACAGGCATAGGTGGCATACCGGAGACCGATATACCTGACGATCCCTTGGCCGCATCTATATTGATCGATCCGGTCAGTGAGACGTTGATCAGCCCACTGAGAGACATATATGTCTTGCCTGCCTCACCGAAGTAGATCGCTCCCGTAAGCGGTGCGGGAAGTAACCAGGAATCGGCTGTAAGGTCCGCTATCTTGCACTTAGCACCACCTGCAGCAACTTCAGCGGCAGTGCAGGGGTCGGGGATCGCTTTTAGGTTGAGAGGCATCTTGAACGATATCGACATATCCCGCATCGCCGCCTCACCGAAGCTCTGGGATATCTCGGTCGTCATCGTCGTTGCTGCACCCAACTTCATAGTCGAGGGAAATACCGTTATTCGTGGGTTGAAAGGCACGCCACCACAGCCCGTGGCTGTATAGGTTGCAGAGCCCGAGCCCTGCTTGTCGGTTGCACTTCCGAAGGGACCGCCATAAGTGCCGTAGAATTTTGCGTTGAACGACCCAGGGGAGCAGTGGGTCGGGTTGATCATGAACGGCCCGGTGCCTGTCGTATTTGTCTTGCCGTTTATATGGATATCCATCTGGAACAGGTTGAAGTCCCAGAGCTCTGTCGGGATCTCGACCTTT
>SDBV01003534.1_pt1 | contig 22975 bp, 22 predicted proteins | sample 2277081 | NCBI WGS metagenome assembly SDBV01 (sample SAMN10402039, study PRJNA504765) | marine sediment metagenome | isolation source: marine sediment core GS10_PC15, 223 cmbsf | place: Arctic Ocean: Southern Knipovich Ridge | collected 2010 | reverse complement strand
TGGGAACCTGCCATCCGGGAAACTCCTCATATATAGGCTGACATTTTTCCAGAGCAACTATATTGCCGGGAAAATAATCAATGATTTTTCCATCCAGTTTATAGCCCACGCATATTTTGAGGCTGGGAAGGATGTCGAGAACATCAAGGCGAGTAATTGCGGTCTCGGTGAAGCCGTTAATTCGGGTACTGAAGCGAGCCGCCACGGCGTCAAACCAACCGCAACGGCGGGGTCGGCCGGTAGTAGTGCCATACTCGTGGGCCTGTTCCCGAATACGGTTGCCAATCTCGTCCTTTAATTCGGTAGGCATTGGGCCTTCACCCACTCTGGTACAGTAGGCTTTAAAAACGCCCAGGATACGGTTAATTCGGATGGGGCTCAGGCCAGTCCCCAGACAGCCTCCCCCCGCCAGTGGTGAAGAGGAGGTGGTGTAGGGATAGGTGCCAAAATCAGGGTCAAGCAAAGAACCCTGGGCGCCTTCCAGCAATATTGATTCCTCACGCTCCAGGGCTTCCTCAAGCATTATAGTTGTGTCAAGAATATGAGCGGCTAAACGCTCGCCATACTGGCAATACTGGCTGTACACCTCTTCGAGTGACAGGGGACTAACCCCATAAACTTTGGTCAAGATGGTGTTCTTGTAGTCGAGAACAGAACGCAGCCGTTCCAGAAAAGTCGGCTGGTCCAAAAGGTCGCCGGCTCTGATGCCTAACCGGGCGGCTTTATCCGCATAGGCAGGACCAATACCCCGGCGGGTTGTGCCTAAAGCTTTGCCACCACGCGCCTCCTCTTCCAGGCCGTCAAGGAGGATGTGGTAGGGCATAGTGAGGTTAGCCCGGTCGCTAATAAATAGCCTGGAGGTATCCACCCCTCGCTGGTTGAGCTGGTCTATCTCCTCAATCAACACCGCCGGATTAACCACGACACCATTGCCAATAAGGCACGTAACCCGGGAAGAAAAAATACCGGAGGGCACAAGGTGAAGCTTAAACTCGCCATAGGGGTTGACTACCGTATGCCCGGCGTTATCGCCACCGGAAAAACGCACTACCATATTTGCTTGCTGGGCAAGCAGGTCAACCACTTTGCCCTTGCCTTCATCTCCCCATTGAGCTCCAATAACTACAGTAACTGGCATAACTCTCCTAATCTATCTGTTTTTCGTCTGATGCCATACATAAAGTAACCTTTGGCCGGCGGTAATAAAGCTAAATAGCGCTATAATGGCCAGGGCAGTAATTAAGGCATACCCAATCTGGCTGAGCAAAAGGCCCAGTGCCAGTACCGTTACCCTTTCCGCCCGCGTAAATAGTCCTACCTGACATTTCAAACCCAATGACTCCGCCCGGGCCCGGATATAGCTAACCAGCAGCGAGCCCATTAAGGCAAGGACGACAATAAATGCTTCAATGGCCACCTGCTCTTCAATTAGATATAATACCAGAATGCCGAGTAGCAGTATTCCTTCGGACAAACGGTCAAGTGTAGAGTCAAGTAGGGCGCCAAAACGGCTGGTCTGATGGGTGTGGCGAGCCAGTGTCCCATCCAGAATATCTAGGAAACCGGCAATAAGTACTACAAAACCAGCTGCAAAAAGATGCCCGGTAATGATAAGCGCCGCTGCCCCAAGGGTAACTAAAAAACCAAGCAGGGTGATAATATTAGGGCTTATAGATGTCCTGGCCAGAAGCTCGGCCACTGGTTGGGTAATGTAATAAGCCGCCAGCTTGCGGCCTTCGACTAACTTTGTATTGACCATTGCTCTTCTCTAACAGTCCGGCTAATCAGTCCAGTGCTTTTTACTCAAACTAATACTGCTCCAGGTTTTGAAGAGCGCTCGCCTGTGGACTCGCCAAGCACACCAGCATAGTAATCCAATAGCCTTTGAGCGATATCTTCCCAGGCATATTCCCTGGCTTTTAGTTGTCCTTTGGCTCCCATCTTCTGCCGAAGCGATTCATCTCTCAGGAGAGAAATCAAGGAGCAAGCTAGTTCCTTTTCATCCCCGGGCGGCACTAGATATCCTTCGACGCCGTGGGTTATCAGACTGGCGTAACCCTCTACATTTGAGGCAACAATTGGTTTACCAATCGCCATGGCCTCCAGTAAGATAATACCGAAACTTTCAAAACCGGTGGCTGGCGCGCAAAAAACATCAGCCGTCTTATAGTATCTCGGCAAGTCGTCATAAGACGCATAACCGATAAAAACAACGTCCTCTAGTCTGCTCCGTTTGACCTGTTTCTCATACTTGCGCCTCAGCCTGGTGCCGGGACCAACGATAATAAGTCGGGAATCGGGGATTTCCTGCTTTACTTGCTGATAAGATTTAAGCAAATAATTCAAGCCCTTCCTCTTTTCCAGACGGCCGACAAACAGGATGTTTAATTTTCCATCACAGAATTCATCAATTGGTGATACATCGGGCGAAAAGTGCTTTAAATCTATGCCATTGGGAATAATATCATAGCATGACGGAAAATGCTTGCCGACGCAGGTCATGGCCAGTTCAGATACGGCAATTTTGCCGTCGAGCTTTTGAAACCATTTCTTCAGGAGTAACTTAATTAGCGGCGAACCATAGTTATACCAGGACCTGGCGCCAGAGGCATGAAAGGTAGCTATATTCGTTGTTCGTGACAAGCGGAGAACGGTGGTGCAGAGCATTGGCATCAACGGTTCATGGAGATGGATAATGTCGAATGCTTCCCGGCTAAGAATCGCCTTTATTCGGGATGATAACCAGGGTGAAATGGTGATGCGGGCAATAGAGCCACTGACCGGGATTGGCCGGGGTCTACCTACCGGTATAAACTTATCGACCAAATTCGAGACTGCCTTAGATGCCGGGGCAATGACCTTAACCTCATGACCCATTCGGGTAAAGTGCGCCGCAAGGTGGCAGATATGATGGGTAACTCCACCCGGGTAAGCAAAATCATAAGGGGAGACCAACGCTATCTTCATTACCGCTTGGCTGAGACCTCCCTGCTGACCGGCTCAGATAGTTTTTCCTCTTCAGCTTGCTGGGTATCAGCAATGAATTCCTCCACCATCCGGTGAGCTTCATCGTCGGTATATTGAATCGGTGGTGATTTCATGAAATAGGCGGAAGGAGCTACCAGTGTTCCTTTGAGTCTGCGGTCTAGAGCGAGTTTACTGCACCTGATAGCATCAATAACCACTCCAGCCGAGTTGGGGCTGTCCCACACCTCAAGTTTTAGCTCCAGGTTCAGGGGGACATCGCCAAAGGTTTGTCCTTCCATCTTGATGTGGCAGAACTTGCGGTCAGCGAGCCAGGGGACGTAATCACTGGGGCCGACATGGATATTGCCGGAGTCAAGTTTGTAGTCCAGTTGAGAGGTAACTGCAGTGGTTTTAGATATCTTCTTGGACTCAAGCCGTTCCCGCTCCAGCATGTTGTAGAAGTCCATGTTGCCGCCGAAATTCAGCTGGTAGGTTCGTTCCAGCTTGACGCCGCGTTCTCTGAACAGTCGGGTGAGCACACGGTGAACAATGGTGGCGCCAACCTGAGATTTGATATCATCGCCAATAACAGGGAGACCTTTTTCGATAAATCGCCTCTGCCAGTATTTCTCTCGAGCAATAAAAACCGGAATACAGTTAATAAAGCCACAGCCGGCTGCCAGCACCTGCTCGATGTACCATTTAGTCGCCTCTTCACTGCCAACCGGCAAATAGTTAACTACAATATCTGTCTTGGTTTCCTTGAGCACCTTAACTATGTCTACCGTTTGTCCCGGTGCTTTCTGTATTACTTGAGACAGGTACTTGCCCAGACCATCATGGGTCATGCCACGTTGAACGGTGACACCGGCGGGGGGAACCTCGCAAAACTTAAAGGTGTTATTGGGTGGGCTGAAAATAGCGTCAGCCAGGTCATTGCCTACTTTGTTCTTATCGATATCGAAGGCGGCGACGAAATTGATATCGCTCACATGATATCTGCCCAGATTAACATGCATAAGACCGGGCACAAATTCCGTTTCCTTCGCCTCCCGGTAAAAGTGAACACCCTGAATTAATGATGAGGCACAATTGCCTACCCCGATTATAGCTACATTTATCTTTTTGTTCATAGTTTAATCCTTTCTCTCTTGATAACGAGGAGAAGCACTGACGGAGGCCCGTGCAGGTTCATCACTCCTGATGCTCCTGGCATATAGGCGGTGCACCGGCACTTCTATCGCTTTCCCCTTTTAAGCATCGTATGAACTATATTCCTATTGTAGGTATGCTGTCAAGACTTTGGCAATGTTTCTGTTGCCAGAAAATTGGAACTCGATTAACAATCACTACGAGACGGCTTGGAAAAAACTTTCTCTGGTTGCCATTGTCCTCTTTCCAGGCGTAGCACAGCTAAGAAGCTACCGTCAAGGGTATAGGCACGACAATGAGAAGGACTGGTTGGAGAAGCGGGGGACTCGATTTCCCGGCCGCCGTTACCGGTCTTTGGAAGCCAGGGTTGCCCGCTCTTGATTGCCTGAGAGCTTTCGTCATTGACGACTACTGCTTTCCATGATTGGAGAACAACATCTAGGGGGTAAACAAAGTGTTGCCAGTACCCGTAGCGGAGAGCATCCTCAAGCAGGGGCATTGAGACTGCGTCGTTCAAATCGAAGGGACCGCAACTCAGGCGGATTAAGCTCTTCAGATAGGCGCCACAACCCAGTGACTGTCCCAGGTCATGAGCCAGCGAGCGGATATATGTGCCCTTACCACATTCAACTTCTATAGTAGCTGCCGGTGGCTGCCAGTTGATAAGCTCTATGTGATATATTTTTACTGGCCGGCTTTTCCGGTCAACATTGATGCCGGCGCGTGCCAGCCGGTAGAGTCGTTGACCGTGATGCTTAAGTGCGCTATACATCGGAGGGGTCTGTGCTATTAGACCATTGAAAGAGGCCAGTGCCGCCTCAAATTGTCTCAGGCCTATGCCGGAAAAATCTCCTCGCTGCATAACCTTGCCTGTGGCATCGTAGGTATCGGTGGCTACACCCAGTTCAACCTGAGCCCGATAAGTCTTAGCAGCCTCCATGAAGAACTCGGTAACGCGTGTTCCCTGCCCAAGGCAAATCGGTAAAACGCCGGTAGCCGCCGGGTCAAGAGTGCCGGCGTGCCCTACCCGCCGCTCTCCAGTCAACCGCTTTACCTGGGCCACAATGCTGAAGGAGGTGCAGCCCTGAGGCTTATTGATATTCAGTATGCCATCCATAGTCAACCCTGGGGGGAACCGGGAGAACTCTCTTCGCTCACCTGGTCGATTAGCTGCAGAAGGCGGTCTCCCCGCTCAAGAGAGTCATCCCAGTGAAAACTTAGTTCAGGAATACGGGGTAAAACCAGGCTCTTAGCCAGTTCTCTGCGGAAGAAATGTGAAGCTGAGGCTAGTGCAGTTAGCGTGTCCTTCTTTTCCTCATCGCTACCTATACGGCTGACAAATATTTTAGCGTACTTCAGGTCTGAAGATGTGGAAACCTCGGTAAAAACCACAAAAGCGCCAAGTCGCGGGTCTTTAACCTGGCGCTGAAGCAAGTCACTTAATTCGTGGCGGATGAGGTTATTTACCCGCTCAATGCGATGTGACATGATTATTGTCCCCTTTAAATAATTATTCTAGCCAGCTTTTTCGGTGGTAAAGAACTCTAATATGTCACCAGTTTGGAAGTCGACAAAACCTTCAATGCCTATGCCGCACTCATAACCGGCAGTCACCTCCTTGGCGTCATCTTTAAAGCGTCTCAGGCTGCTGACCACAGATTCGGCCACCACTTCATCTCCTCGCCGTACCCTGGCTGAAGCACCTCGACTTACTTTGCCCTCGGTAACGTAGGCGCCGGCTACCTTTTCCGTTTTCCCACGGGAGAAGATAGCCCTTACCTCGGCACGTCCCTGGATAACCTCAACATAAACGGGCTCCAGCATGCCTTTGAGTGCCTTGTCAACATCGTCTATCAGATTGTAAATTACATCATAATGACGGATGTCTACGCCTTCTATTTCCGCCAACCGGCGTGCTCCTAGCTCAGAGCTCACACCAAAACCGATAATGAGTCCTTTAGACGCAATGGCTAGCATAACGTCGCTTTCGGTAATGTTGCCGGTGCCGCTGCGGATAATTCTTACCTGAACTTCATCCGTCTCCAACCGTTCCAGTGAAATCCTTATCGGTTCTATGCTGCCTTGAACATCAGTCTTAAGAATGACGTTAAGCTCTTTTACCCGGCCGGCACTTATCTGGTCGTACAGGTTGTTTAGGCTCACGGATTTTGGCATCTGTGAGGGCTCGGTCTGCATCTGCTTGTGCTTTTCGATTAAAGCTTGTGCCTGGCGTTCATCATCTATAGCCGTTAGGATGTCACCAACTTGGGGGACGCTGCTCAGGCCAAGGATTTCAACCGGGGTAGCCGGCTCAGCCTTTCTCACCCGCTTACCCTTATCATTAAACATGGCTTTTACCTTACCCAATGTAGTGCCAACTACGATAGTATCGCTGACCTTAAGGGTCCCGTTATTGACCAGCACGGTGGCTAGTGGACCCTTAAACTTGTCCATTTCAGCTTCAATAACCACACCTACTGCCGGGCGGGATGGGTCTGCCTTCAGGTCCTCAAGTTCAGCCACCACCAGCAGGTTTTCCAGCAGTTCTGAAATCCCCTTTTTTTCTTTAGCCGAAATCGAAACACAAACGGTATCGCCTCCCCATTCCTCAACAAGCAGACCAGCATCAGCTAGCTGCTGCTTGACCAGGTCGGGGTTAGCGTTGGGTCTATCAATTTTGTTAATCGCTACCACAATGGGCACTCCGGCAGCCCGGGCATGGTCTATCGCTTCCAAAGTTTGCGGCATTACGCCGTCATCAGCGGCTACCACCAGGATAGTGATATCGGTAACCTGGGCCCCACGAGCTCGCATCTCCGTAAAGGCTTCGTGACCGGGGGTATCCAGGAAGGTCATCTTATGCCCGTTCACGGTTACCCGGTAAGCGCCGATATGCTGAGTGATGCCCCCGGCTTCAGTATCCATTACATTGGTTTGTCGGATGGCATCGAGCAATCTGGTCTTGCCATGATTAACATGCCCCATAACCGTAATTACCGGGGGGCGTGGCTTAAGAGTGCCAGCTTCCTCAGTTTGGAGCCGAGGTTGTCTGGTAATCTCGGTTGCCCCTTGAGCGGTACGGGCCTTACGATGTGGTTCGTAATCGGAGGCGGTGGCTACGGCAGCGGCGGCTTCATAGTCAATTATCTGGTTGATGTTAGCCATGATGCCGTTCCGCATCAGTTGTTTGATAATGTCTATTGAGCTAATCTGCAGCAGGTCAGCCAGTTGCCTCACCCCTATGGAGTGGGGAATCTCAACCGAGCGCGGCTCTGGTGGAACACCCTCGTTAACTACTTTGTCTTTAGCCGGTTGGGTTGACTTTATCATTATTAGACTCCTGTCAAGCTCTTTCCATATTGTAGAAGCTGCTCCTGATTACCCTGAGTGAGCGTAGTTCGGAAAGCATGCTCCAATCTGTGTCCTTTCACCCCAACCTCCCAGCACTCCCACGACCGGCATAAATATGCTCCGCGCCCTGACTTCTTGCCACTGGTATCAACCTCCACAGTTCCTTTGGCACCGAGTACTAAGCGAACCAGCTCTCGCTTAGCTTTAGCCTGATGACAAGCCACGCAAGTCCGCTGTGGTATATGCTTGATAGAGATAGGGTTTGGATTAATACTCCTCATCATCCGTAGAAATTTCTATTTGTCGGCGGTGCTTCCGATGCCGGATACCTTCGGTGTCTTCCTTGCCGGGAGTGCCTTTCTTCTTCTTCCTTGATTTCGGCACGGACTTGGCTGGTCCAGGCGCTAGAATATCCTCGGCAAATCGAACCTGCGGTTTCTCAGCGGCTACTTCTGGTTCAAGGGAAACTACCGGAGGTATAATTTCAGTAACTGGTACCGGCTCAGCCGCAGACTCAGCCTCCGCGGATACTAAAGATGGCTCCTCAACGGCTGGCATTTTTTCAGGAAGCTCTTCGCTTATTATAGCCTCTTCCACTTCAGTTGGAGGTTTAGCTACCTCCGCCGCTGCCCTTTCGGCCTCAGCTACCGAGGCGCTCTTAATATCAATGCGCCACCCGGCGAGTTTGGCAGCCAGCCTGACATTTTGTCCCTCTTTGCCGATAGCTAACGAAAGCTGTTTATCAGGGACAACCACTGTAGCTGTCTCTCTTTCCTCATTCAGTTCAACACCCAATACGTGGGCGGGGCTAAGAGCATTAGCGATGAAGGTAGAGGCAACCGGACTCCACATCACGACGTCTATCTTTTCCCCGTTTAATTCATTTACCACGTTTTGTATCCTGATGCCGCGCAGTCCAACGCAACAACCGACGGGGTCAATACCTTCCTGGCGTGCTGCTACCGCTATCTTGCTCCGATGGCCGGCTTCACGGGCGATGGATTTCATCTCCACGGTTCCATTGAGAATCTCAGGAATCTCCAGTTCAAGAAGTCGGCGGAGCAAATCCGGGTGAGAACGTGATACTATTACTCTGGGCCCCTTATTCGTCTGAGCAACCTTTAGCAGATAAACTTTGAGCCTCTGGCCTAAGCGATACCTCTCAGTGGGTACCTGCTCATTTATGGGCAGCAGTGCTTCAGTTCTACCCAAATCAATGAAAATCTGGTTAAGCTCGATGCGCTGCACCAGACCGGTGATAATATCTCCTTCCTTGTCAGTATATTCCTCCAGTATTGCGCTATGCTCGGCTTCATGGAGACGCTGCAAAATGACCTGTTTGGCTGTTTGAGCCGCAATGCGACCGGCATTGTGAGGCGTAGCTTCCACGACAATAGTCTCACCAATCTGTGCTTCCGGCTTGACCTGGTGGGCCTCGTCTAATGATATCTCGCGGCGAGTGTCGGCAGGTTTCTCAACTATAGTTTTTTCCGCCCACACTTGAACCCGGCCGGTAGCCAAATTAACCTTAACCGCAATATTCTGGGTAGGTGTAAAAGTATCTTTCTTGTAAGCGGATACCAATGCTGTTTCTACTGCAGCAATAACTGTCTCCTTGGGCAGGTTCTTCTCCGCAGAGAGTTGGGTAATAGCAAGCAGAAAGTCGCTCTTCATTGATGACCTCCAAGCCTCTTATTTCCCATGCAATAAAAAAGTGGGAATAAAACCCACTCAACAAGTCGCTCTTCTTGAATTTTAGTATACCATAATCAAGTTTGAGATGCAATAGCTTGGAAGGTTTAAATTTAAAAGATGGACCAGAAGAGCAGGAATAGTCCCCGGTATTTGGGAGAAGCTTGATTAAGCAAGAAAAGTGGCTGATACTGTCTATTGACCTCACCTCTTTATCCCCATCTCCTAAATATGGAGATATATTCTTAGCATGAGGGGGTCAGAGGGATAGGTTGGCCAGGCAATCTCACTCTTGACGGCTTGGTAAAAAACGTGCTAAGCTAATCGGTAGGTGCAGTACAGACAGTGTAAGTTACTATCCTTCTTAAATAGAGTTTGTAGTTTTCCTATAAGCTGGTGATATTGCTGTTTTTCCGTGTGCAGTATTTCAGGACAAGGTTATAGGGTTATGCCACAGAAAGTGTGTTCAATATCTATCGACCAGATCAGTTGCAAGCAATGCGGAATTTGTATCGATTTCTGCCCCAGAGAGGTACTGGCCACTGATGCCGATGGAAAGGTTCAAGCGGTAAATCCGGAAGCTTGTACGGGCTGTTTGATATGTGAACTGTTGTGTCCCGATCTAAGTATTATTATTGATGTCCCGGAATGAAGATCGGTGAGCGGAGTTAATGGGTAGAGTAAGCGTGTTATCTGGGAATGAGGCTTGCGTGCTGGGGGCACTGGCCGCCGGGGTGCGTTTTTTTGCCGGATATCCTATCACACCGTCCAGCTCAATTGCGGAGATGATGTCGAAGCGGTTACCGCAAGTTGGCGGCAAGTTCATCCAGATGGAGGATGAAATAGCTTCGATGAATGCCTTAATCGGAGCTTCGGTAGCCGGGCTCAAGGTGCTTGGTGCCACCTCAGGCCCTGGCTTTTCTCTCAAGCAGGAAAGCTTTGGTGTAAATATATTGATGGAGGTCCCCTGTGTCATGATAGATGTGCAGCGGGTAGGACCCAGTACGGGTATGGCTACTCTTCCTGCCCAGGGGGATATAATGGCGTCTCGGTGGGGCACTCACGGTGACCACCCGGTTATTGTCCTGGCGGCATCTACAGTTAGGGAATGTTTTGAGCTTACCGTCAAAGCCGTTAATCTGGCAGAGAGATTCCGTACCATAGTATTCCTCCTCAGTGACGCTATACTGGCCAGCCTGCTGGAGAGGGTTGAGCTGCCGGATGCGGTGGAAACCGTTGACCGTCCCCGGCCAACAGTTCCTCCTGAGCAGTACAAGCCCTATGCTGCTGGCGAAGACGGCGTTCCTGAGATGGCAGATTTTGGCAGCGGCTACCACTGGTATGCCAGCAGTAATGTTCACGATGAGAATGGTCACCTGGCGACAAGCAAGAATGATGTTGCCTGGGCTCTGTTCCAGCGATTGCAGAACAAGGTCTTGCGGCATAAGCAGGAGCTTACCTTTTATACAACCGAGTGGTTAGACGATGCCGAGGTGGTAGTCTTTGGCTACGGCACTACGGCCCGCTCGGGACGAGCCGCGGTGAAGGCGGCTCGAGAGAAGGGAATTAAGGCTGGTTTCGCTAAGACACTGACTATCTGGCCTTTTCCTGACGAGCTGGTCTCTCAAATAGCTGAAAAAGCGCGCACTATTGTGGTGCCGGAGATGAATATGGGCCAACTGGTGGAAAAGGTTCGTGAGGTAAGCTGTGGCCGGGCGGAGGTTATATCAGTAGCTCGTGTTGATGGCCGGTTAATACCGCCCGGGGAGATTCTTGAGGCGATTGCTGGAGGAGTCGATGGCTAAGGTAGCGATTGGAGATACACAGGAACTATTGACCAAGTACTACCGCAAGGAGGGATTTCCCACCATATGGTGTCCTGGTTGCGGAATCGGGACAGCGGTATCGGCTATGGTCAGGGCCATAGATAATCTGGGCTTGAATCACGATGATACGGTTATTGTCACCGGCATAGGTTGTTCCGGTATTATTTATAACTATCTTAATTTTGATGGCTATCATGGTATCCATGGCCGTGCTCTGCCGGTAGCGGTGGGTCTCAAGCTTGCCAATCCCAGACTGAACGTAATTGTACCTATGGGAGATGGTGATTGTGCGGCTATTGGGGGTAATCATCTAATCCATGCGGCACGGCGGAACATGGATATAACGGCTATTGTTATTAACAACAGTGTATATGGCAATACGGGTGGGCAGTTTTCACCACTGACGCCTACCGGCGGCTTGACCACCACCTCACCATATGGCAATCTGGAGAATGCCTTTGACTTCTGTGAACTGGCCAAGGGCGCTGGGGCTACCTATGTGGCTAGAGGAACAACCTATCATTATCGCCAGCTGATTGACCTTATTGCTAATGGAATTCGGCATAAAGGCTTTGCGGCCATTGAGGTAATAAGCCAGTGCCCGGTGCAGTATGGACGGCGCAACCGCTTGAGCACGGCAACTGAGATGCTCAAGTGGCAGCGAGACAATACGGTAACGTTACAGAGGGCTAAGACGATGAGCCCTGAAGAGCTTAAAGGTAAGCTGGTAATGGGTGAGTTGGTCCGGATAGAGGCGCCTGAGGAGGAATATACCGTTCGTTATCAGAAGCTCATTGATAAGGTCCAAAACATGGGGGCATAGAGCCTATGGCAGATGGTAAAAGTTATCATGAGGTGCAGATGGTTGGTTGGGCGGGACAGGGTATTGTCTCGGCGGCTCGCACCCTGGCGCAAGCGGCTGGCATTTATGATGGCAAGAACGTAACCCAGACTGAGTTACATGGCATCAGCCAGCGGGGAGGGATGAGTGAGGCTGAGGTTGTTATCAGTGATGAAGGGATAGACTATCCCTATGTAAGTCACCCTGATGTGCTGCTGGCATTGACCCAGAAAGAGTGCAAGGACTATTTGCCCAGTCTGAAAGATGACGGGCTTCTTATAGTGGACTCGGCTAAGGTTACCGATGTGCCGCCGACTAAGGCGAGGGTATTCGGTCTTCCTCTTACCGAAATAGCCAGAGAGGCTGGAGCTGAACTGGCGGCTAATATGGTTGCCCTGGCGGTTATTTCGGCATTAAGCGGCGCCGTTTCACTCGAAGCTTTAGAAAAAACCATCGAAGAGAGAATGCCGCCCAGGATGAAGAGCGTTAATCTGTTGGCGCTTAAGGCAGGCTGGGAAGCGGCCAAGAAGCTCAAGAGAAGTGCATCATAAAATCAAGAAAAGGCTGAAGAGAAGTTAGCGGCCACTGGCGCGTTATATTTATCAGGGCTTGCCTATTTCACGACAATAGCACTGATTTAGGTGAGCTTAATTTGTTTCCCTGACCTTGACGAGCACGTAGCTGAGCCAATTTAACTTGGCAAAGGAAATAGAGTCTTGCTATATTGTCTTAACTCATAAATAGTTGTAAGAGGCTGGTAATGAACCTGATACAGATGCTGAGGAATGCGGTTGAGCACTACGGGCGTAAGGTAGCTATTATCTTCGGTAAGCGGCGATTATCCTATGCCGAACTGGAAGAGGCTTCAGATAAGATAGCCAATACTCTTATGAAATCGGGGGTAAGCAATGGTGACCGGGTTGTCATACTGCTACCTAACTGTCCGGAGTTTGTGGTTGCCTACTTTGGCGTAATCAAAACTGGTGGCACAGCTGTCCCACTGGACACAAAGTATAAAGCCAAAGAATTAGCCTCTGTGTTTGATAACTGCCGCCCCAAAGTGCTGGTAACCGACGACCCGTTTCTTGAGCCGTTAGTCTCCATTTTACCCCGGTTTAAATACCTTGAGCATGTCATAAGTCTAGGTTCAAAATACAGGGGCAACTTCTTAAGCTATAAAGAGATTATGGCTAAAAAGCTGTCCCGGACGGTTGAGACGAAGGTTGAACCTCAAGATATAGCCCATATTGCCTATACTTCAGGACCAACTTTTCGCCCTAAGGGAGTCATGTTATCCCATAAGGACCTGGTGACGGCGGCTGTTTTATCAGGAGATGCGTTTCAACAGGATGATAAAGATATAACCGCGCTGTTTGCCTTGCCTTTGCATCATGCTTATGGCTTGGTGGTAGTATTGCTGGGGTCACTGGCTAAGGGCGGTACCGTAGCCATAATGCCAGGTTTATCCATCAGCAGTCTTACTGAGCTTATTGAAAAGGAGAGGGCTACTATCTTTATGGGGGTACCCTTTATTTTTGACCTGATAAGCCGGTTTGCTGAAGAAGAGGGGTTGGAGCGTGACTTGAGCTCATTACGGCTGTGTGTTAGTGCCGGGGCGCCACTGCCAACTGCCATTGTGGAACGATTTAAGAAATACTATGGTTTGAATATCATCGAGTTTTGGGGGTTGACTGAAGCGGTAGGTTGTGTTACCTCACAGCCTATTGAAGGGAACGGAAAGCTCAGTTCAGTGGGTAGAGCTTTGCCTGGATATACGGTAAAAGTGGTAAATGAGGAAGGCAGAGAACTGTCCACAGGTCAGGCGGGTGAGGTAATTGTTAGCGGGCTAGCAATGAAGGGCTACTTTGGTAATCCTGAAGCTACTGCGGTGGCAATAAGAAGAGGCTGGCTTTATACCGGTGATATTGGTAAATTCGATGATGATGGGGATTTGTTTCTCGTCGGCAGGAAGAAGGAGATGATTCTCACCAAGGGGCAGAACATCTATCCGGTTGATATTGAAGATGTATTAAATGCCCATCCCAAAGTAGCTGAGGCGGCCGTGGTTGGGGTTCCTGATGAGACCCGGGGAGAGGTGGCGAGAGCCGTTATCAGCTTAAAGGAGGGCAAATCAATTACTGACCATGAAATTATACGGTATTGTCGAGAGTATCTGGCTAATTACAAATTACCCAAGCAGATTATTTTTATTGATTCCTTACCAAAGACAGCCACCGGCCGCGTCCAAAAGGGAAAACTTGCCAAACTGCGTTACTCAAACATAACCCCCTTCGATAAACAGAGCTAGTTAAGCAGTACCTCTGGTTTCTATCAATTCCTGTTATAACCTCAGTCCCGCCTTATTAATAGACCCTGGAGCCCGCTATTATTTCCCCTTTGCACTGATTGGCAAGGAAGAAGTATTGAGGAGTCCAGTAGAAAAAAATTATGTTTATACCCCTTGTCAAGCCGACCTGCATTTGTTATTATTGGTGATACATAGAATATCTAAGTATAAGCGAGGTAAATCAGATGGCGCAAAGAGCTGAGTTAGTACAGGGGAATTCTGAATCATTGCTTCTTTATCTCGTCGGTCAGCAACCGATGTATGGATATCAAATAATCAGGGAGCTTGAGAGAAGGAGCGAGGGCTATTTCAAGTTCAAGGAAGGCACTCTCTACCCGGCTCTTCACCGTCTGGAGAAGGCAGGCTTAATCGAGGGTAAATGGCAGACGCTGTCCAGTGGCCGGCAGCGGAGGTACTATTATATTACTGATAAAGGCCGGCGGGTATTAGCGGAGAAGATGAGCCAGTGGCGAGACTTTTTTGCCGCTATGAACCTGATTATAAAACCAGTGGGCATATAATACGGGGGACAGAGGAAATGACCGGAGTGCTGGGTCATTACCTGGATAGTATTAGAAATAATCTCAGACTCGACCGCTCAATCGAGACAGAAGTTATGAGCGAACTGGAGAGTCATGTTGAAGATGAGCTTCAGGAACTGAAGAAAGCCGGGGTGTCTGAAGAGGAGGCGCTTGATACCTGTGTCAGGCTTTTGGGGTCAGCCAGGCTGGTAACTCGTCAGATATATGAGGCTCATAGCCAGGGTAGCTGGCGACATGCGCTAATGGCTTCATTGCCGCACCTGCTTTTTGGCCTGCTGTTTGCTTTAAACTGGTGGCGTGATATTACTTGGATACCAATTATGCTTGTCTTGGTTCTGGCTACGGTGGTCTATGGATGGTCGCATGGTAAGCCAGCCTGGCTATTTCCCTGGCTGGGTTATTTTTTAATGCCGGTAGTGGCAGCTGGTCTTCTTTTACTTTATTTACCTGAGGGGTGGTCGTGGCTAGCCATACTCATCTATGTTCCATTAGCGTCGTGGCTGCTATGCTCCCTTACCGTTCAAACTATAAAGAAAGATTGGCTGTATAGCTCGCTGATGCTACTGCCGGTGCCTGTTATTGTCGGCTGGTTTATGGTGGTTGGGTGGGAGGAACACTTTCCTGAATTTAGTCTTGGTCGCCTTTATGATTTTGCCCCGTGGATAGGTCTGAGCTTTTTAACTCTGGGTGCCAGCGCGGCTCTTTTCGTTCGGTTGAGGCAACGCTGGTTAAAGGTTTCAGTGCTATTTGTAACCGGACTTCTGACCTTAACACTGGTCGCCTTTTATGCCAGTGGTAAGCTTGGTATAATTGCCTTTTTACTTCCAATTTTAGTAATGGCCGGGCTTTTCGTAGCCCCAGCGCTTCTTGACCGAAAAATAAGGCATGCCGGGAAGCATCGAGCGGCTGAGTTGCTGCTCCGCTAGCGGGTTTGTGATGTCGAAGGTAGCCGTTGTTACTGATAGCGTAGCTTGTCTGACAAGGGAATTAGCTGAACAATATCGAATTGGGGTTATCCCGCTAAACTTTTACGCCGGGGGTAGGGTATATAGGGATTGGGTGGATATAACCCCGTCAGAGGCGTACGAGTTATTTTTAAAAGACCCGGAGTCCTTCAAGACATCCGCTGCCGCACCTGAGGACTGCCTTGAGGCATATCGTCAAGCCAGCAAGCAAGCGCAGAGCATTGTTTGTGTTACTATCTCAGCTAAAATGAGCGCCGTCTACAGTGTTGCTCAGGGGGCCAAGGAGCAAATCAAAACTGAGCTTCCTGACACCTCCATAGAGGTGTTAGATTCTCAGACGGCGACGGCGGCTGAGGGTTTTGTGGCGCTGGCGGCTGCCCGGGCAGCGGTGGAGGGGAAAGGCATGGCTGAAGTGGTTAGTGCCGCCGAGGATATGAGAGACAGGGTCAGTGTCGTTATGCTTCTGGATACCATTCGCCACGTATACCGCTCAGGACGTATACCCAAGGTGGCAGCTCAGGTAGGGTCTGTATTTAATATCAAGCCGGTACTTGCTATTTCTTCAGGGACAGTGCATTTTGCCGGAACGGTGAGAAACAGGTCACGTGGCATAGAGCGCATTCTTCAGATGATGAGAGATAAAGTGGGACAAAGCCCGGTGCATGTTGCCGTGATGCATGTCTATGCCCGGGATGAAGCCGAGAGGCTAAAGGAGCGCGTATCGGCTGAGTTCAATTGTGTCGAGTTGTGGCTTGCCGAGTTTAGCCCGGTAATGGGTTATGCCTGTGGTACTGGAACCGTTGGTCTAGCCTTTTACCCCGAGGGCTAGGAAAGGAGTTTATTAAATATTGGTCACTGAGATAATAGCGGTAGCTCTCGGCTATTTACTGGGTTCCATTCCAATGGCGTACATCGTTGGTCACCTTAAAAAGGGGGGTGATATTCGGCAAATGGGCGGCGGTAATATGGGTGCCCTGAATACTATGCGTGAAGTAGGGATGTCAGCTGGCATTGCCGTGCTTATTGCTCGCTGGCTGGGCCTGTCTCCGATATGGATTTTTATTTCCGGTTTCGCCGCCATCGCCGGACACAACTGGCCCGTTTTTCTCGGATTTAGAGGAGGCCGGGGGGCAGCGACAACAATTGGGGTACTTCTGGTTCTGGTCCCACTTGAGCTGGCCATTAGCGTGGCTATAACCGCAATAGTCGTTGTTATTACCAGCAATGTGAGGCTGGGTCTTACCGCCGGGCTGGCCCTTCTGCCCCTGATAATCTGGCAAATAAATGGTTCAGGCATGCTCGTCGCCTATTCTATAGCGCTTGCCCTTTTTCTGGGTGTTAGAGCTCTGCTTGACCTCAGAAAAACCATGCTTGCCAGTGACACTAAAAAGGGCCTAATTTTTGATAAAAAATATCACTTTTGGCAGTCCAGGAAAAAGTAGATAAAGTGGCTATTCTGAGATAGGTTACTCAGCAATCTCGGTTAGGCGATTTATTTAAACAATCTTTATTTTTCTATAACCGGCTTTGTCGCTGGCGTCCTGTGAATGCAGGAAGCTGAATATTTTAAGGCTATCTGAGCTAGCGTAACGGGATAAAACGTCCTATAATTAGGGATGTGGAAGATGACCAGTCTGTTTCCGATGTGCGACTACTGACCGATAGCCTGGGAGAGACGCCTGAACCGGTAGTAAAGCCAGCCTTCATTGTGGTCAGTGGTTTGCCAGGGACTGGAAAATCTTACTTTTGCAATAAACTCGCCGAGAGGCTACCACTGATAATTCTAGAGAGCGACGTCTTGCGCAAAGTTCTTTTCTCTCCGCCAAGCTATAGCTTGGCGGAGAGTTCGCGTCTTTTTCGAGCTACTCACCGGCTCATCGAGAGGTTACTTGAAAGAGGGATTTCCCTTGTTTTGGATGCCACCAATCTATCAGAGCGGTATCGTGAACGTCTTTACAGTATTGCTGACCATTTGGATGCCAGATTAATATTGGTGAGGGTTGAAGCTCCACCTGAGATAGTACAGAAGCGGCTCGAAGGCAGGCGGGGAAAGGGGGTGAGCACATCCGATGCCGACTGGGAAATTTACCAGCGGATGAAGCCTTCAGTTCAGAAAATTCTGCGTAACCATTACGCGGTGGATACCTCCCGAGATATTACTCCGGTTTTAGACAAGATTGGACGGGAGGTCAGGCGTTAAATTCTAAGGCGGAAGGAGGTTTAAGGTGGAAATTAAAGTTGCCATTGAAGATATTGTCAAGGTTAAAGCTGGTGCTATCATAGTGAATTATTTTGAGGGGATGCCGCACCTCGATGGCGATATATCAGCCATAGATAGAGCTTTGGATGGAGTCATCTCTCAGCTTATCAGTCAGGGTGAGGTAAAGGGCAAACCTGGCGAGATTACTATTATTCATAGCCTCGGTAAACTGCCCGCTGACCGGGTAGTTGTTGCCGGCCTGGGTAAGCAAACTGAGCTAACCAGCGATAGAGTCCGGGGAGTGATGGCGGAAACTTGCCGGTTTTTGCGGCAGAAAGGTATTGAAGATGTCGCTACTGTTGCCCAGGGAGCCGGGATAGTTGACATAAGTACAAAGAGTGCGGCGCAGGTCATAACTGAGGGCGCTTTGCTTGGCACCTATTCATTTCGTAAGCATATAACCAAAGAGGCGGAGTATGGTGAGATTAAGCAGCTGGTGATAGTGGCAAGTGATGAAGCCGAGCTGCCCGCTCTGGAGAAAGGCAGCCATAAGGGCAGGGTTCTGGCTGAAGCAACTAATGCGGCTCGTGATATGGTAAACGAGCCGGCTAACTATATGACACCAGGTGACATGGCGGAGGCGGCATCGAAACTGGCTGAGGCTTACGGGCTTGAAATCAGTGTTCTTGAGTCGGAGCAAATGGAGGAGTTGGGAATGGGGGCGCTGTTGGGCGTGTCTCAGGGGAGCCAGCAGCCGCCCAAGCTGATTGTTCTAAACTATCGGGGCAGCAATACTGCTGAGCCTGATATAGCCCTGATAGGAAAGGGGGTAACCTTTGATTCTGGAGGCATTTCGATAAAACCATCTGAGGGGATGGGTGAGATGAAAGGGGATATGGCTGGGGGTGCGGCGGTGATGGTTGCCATGAGCGCCATTGCTCAGTTTAAGCCAAAGATTAATGTTACGGCTCTCATCCCGGCTACAGAGAATCTGCCCGGTGGGCATGCCCTGAAGCCAGGTGACATTATAACCGCAATGAACGGCAAGACGATTGAAATTGTGTCTACCGACGCTGAGGGACGTCTTATCCTGGCGGATGCTTTCGGCTATGCCGGGAAGCTGGGCGCCAAGTCTATCCTTGATGTGGCCACTCTAACCGGATCCTGTAGGGCCGCTCTGGGTGATTTGTATACCGGCGCTTTCGGCAATAATCAGGAGCTGGTGGATAAGGTAATTGCCGCTGGTGGAGAAGCTGGCGAGCTTATCTGGCAGATGCCGATGCATGAGCAGTATGGGGAGCAAAACCAGAGCGATGTTGCCGATGTTAAGAATGTTGGCGGTAAGTATGGAGGTGCCATTACCGCCGCTCAATTTTTGGCGGAATTTGTCGGTGATACCCCGTGGGTCCATCTGGATATTGCCGGCACCGGTATGAGTGAAAAGGAAAGAGCCTATCTGGTTAAAGGAGCTACCGGGGTGCCGGTACGCACCCTGGTAGGCCTCGTCCTTTCTCTGGCAAAATAGTCGACGTAAAGGGGATAGGGTTACTAGAAATAAAGGAGGGTTTAGATTATGAAGATTAAATGGCTGGGGCATTCCTCTTTCCTGATTACCTCAGATACCGGAGTCAAGCTAATCACCGACCCCTATACAACTAAAGAGACCCTGACCTATGGTGAAATAAAGGAGTCGGCGGATATCGTTACCGTGAGTCACGAGCATGCTGACCATAGTAATGCGGCGGCGGTTCAGGGTAACCCCAGGGTGGTTAAAGGGATGGTTGCCGAAGAGATTAAGGGAATAAAAATAAGGGGGACTTCTAGTTCTCATGATGATGCCGGGGGCGAGAAGAGGGGCAAAAATACCATATTCTGCTTTGAGGTTGACGGGATAAAAGTCTGTCACCTTGGTGACCTGGGTCACCGGCTCAGCGATGAGCAAGTGGCGGGAGTAGGCAGGGTAGATATACTGCTTATTCCAGTAGGGGGCTTTTACACCATTGATGCCGAGGCGGCCACCGAGGTCTCTAATAGGCTTAAGCCAATGGTAATTATACCGATGCACTTTAGAAATGAGAAGTGCACTTTTCCCATAGCCGGGGTAGACGAGTTTCTTCAAGGAAAGAAGGATGTAAGCCGGCTGGATGTCAGTGAAGCCGAATTCAAAGCCGAGCAGCTTCCTTCCAGCACTCAGGTTGTAGTTCTGAAACCGTCCCTATCATGAGGGGGATAAAGGGGGAGAGGTCCCTAAAGAATCCAGCTTTAGGCTATTGACTGCTGTGGTAAAATAATAATAGAAGAGTAACCGGAGGAGCCGTAAACAGGCTTTGGATATAGATATAAGTTGTATTGTTCTGGCTGGTGGCAAGGGTTTGCGCTTGGGGAGGGACAAGGCATCAGAAATAGTTGGCGATAGCAGTTTGCTCCAGAGGGTAATCTCTAGTCTTAGTCTATTCGACAGTAATATTATTATTGTTACCGCTGGAGGGCAATCTCTGCGCCAATCTTTTGGCTACACAAAGTTAAAGATAGTAGCTGATGCTTATCCCGGTAGGGGCACGCTGGGCGGCATTTATACCGGCTTAGCAGCCTCTGATTCGCTCTATAATCTCGTCGCCGCTTGTGATATGCCCTTTTTAAACCAGGACTTACTGCGCTATTTGATACAACTTTCACCTGGCTTCGATGTAGTAGTTCCGCGTCTGGGGAATATGGCTGAACCGCTTCACGCCGTTTACTCAAAAGACTGCTTGGTCTCTATCGGGTCTTTGCTTAAGCGGGATATGCTGAGTGTTCTCGAACTCTTTCCCCTGGTCAGGGTAAGATACGTGGAGGCTGAGGAGATTAATCGGTTTGATCCGGAGCACCTGAGCTTCTTCAACATTAATACCGAAGCCGATTTAAATAGAGCGAGGGAATTGACCAAGGATTATTCTACCACCTTCAAACAATGACCATTTGATGGGAGTAACGATGATAAGCGTTGAACAGGCTTTGGAGAAAATCCTGAGCTATACCGATGTTCTGGAAGCGGAACAGCGGCCTATTTTAGATGCTATGGGACAGGTTCTGGCCGAAGACGTATATACCGCTATTGATGTTCCCCCGCTGGACAATTCGGCCATGGATGGTTATGCAGTTAGAGCTGAAGATACTCGTGGTGCCGGTCTAAGGTCGCCCCGATTCCTGCGGGTTATTGATACCGTTATGGCTGGTTCTATTTCCCATTATGAGGTAGAACCGGGAACAGCTATCCGTATAATGACCGGGGCCCCCATACCGAAAGGGGCTGACGCTGTAGTGAGATTTGAGGATACCGATGAAACTGAAAGAAAGGATGCCTCCGGTGAAACCGGTATTTTGTGCCAGGTAAAAGCTGGTACAGCCCTTCGCCGGGCTGGTGAGAGCGTGGTAAAAGGCTCACTGGTACTAAGGCGGGGGGTGGTAATCAGGCCGGCTGAGGTAGGTGTCCTGGCGTCGGTCGGGCGCAGTCAGGTTGAGGTTATTCGCCGTCCCCATGTGGCTATTCTGGTCACCGGGGCTGAGCTGGTGGGTATCGGTCAACCTCTGCCGCCGGGGAAGATATATGATAGTAATACTTATAGCATGGCGTCTATGGTAAAGCGCTATGGTGGTATCCCCAAGATACTGGGTGTAGCTCAGGATAGTGAAGATTCACTGACGGCTGGGCTTAAAAAAGGGTGGGATGCTGACATGCTGATAACCACTGGTGGCGTCTCAATGGGCGACTATGACGTAGTGAAAGACGTTTTGGCTAAGGAAGGTGAGGTCGTATTTTGGAAGGTTCGGATGAAGCCAGGGAAACCGGTAGCCTTTGGCAGGATTAAGGGAGCAAGCGAGGCGGGAACAGCCAGGAATATCCCCCACCTGGGCTTACCGGGCAATCCGGTCAGTGTCATGGTTACATTTGAGTTGTTTGCACGCCCGGCAATCCTTAGAATGATGGGTAAAAAAAACCTGGCTAAGCCGACTATTGAGGCGGTGATTGAAGAACCTATAATAAATGGGGATGGACGCCGCATCTTTGCTCGGGCTATAGTTGAAAAGCGTGGTGGCCAGTATTTTGCCCGGCTAACTGGCCCTCAAGGCTCAGGAATTTTAACCTCAATGACTTCAGCTAATGGGCTGGTGATTGTGCCTGAGGATAAGTCAGGAGTGGAAAAGGGGGATATAGTTCAGGTGATGATGCTAGATTGGAATGAGGAGAGTTGAAAACTTGATATATGATGCTTCGGATTTTGTTTTTGAAGCGCCGGAGGTAATATCCAGGGCGCAGCGTGTGCTGATTAAGCCCAGCGCAGGTTATCCGCTACTATATCCAGTAACTACCAGCTGGCACATGTTGTCGGTGATAATCGAAGGCATCAGACGGATTAGTGATGCCGATATCCTTATACTCGAAGGCACCTCCGGGGGGGACCCTGTCCGCCCGATATATCAGACGCTAGGCTACGACTTTCCACGAGTACTAATGCCAGATGTGAAGGATTGTATCTGGGTGGAGGTGGATAATCCTTTGCCAAAGCCTCTGGCAGTTCCTACCTTCTGGGTGCCTAATGTTATCCTGTCCAGCGATTACTTGATAACGGTGGCTCCGTTGAAGATTATTAATGGTCAGGGTAGCCTTAGTATTAAGAACCTGCTCTCAGTGTTGCCAAGCACCAAGTACAACGGTGATGTAAAAAGGGGATGGGAGTTGTTATATAGTCTAGGGATTCACCGCGTAGCGGCTGACCTATATTTTACATTGCCCTTTGATTTAGGAATTATAGAAGCCCGCCAGAAGTTTACTGCCTGGGACGACCCTACCGAGGGCGAGGTTGAGGAGTACGGCAAGATATTTGTGGGCGAGCCTTACCAGGTTGACCGCGAAGCTTCGCGGACTTTGGGAATTAAAACAGAGTATGTGGACTTGATTGAGGTCGCCAGAGTAGAGCTGGAGAACTAGAGCACCCAGGTTTGAACAGTTTTATGGACGAAGAGATTTTATCTCGCTCTTTGAGAATGACCAGTACTACGGCTGCGGACGTTTAAAGGATAAATAATACCTTAAAGTAGATGGGATATGTGG
>SDBV01003533.1_pt1 | contig 22979 bp, 19 predicted proteins | sample 2277081 | NCBI WGS metagenome assembly SDBV01 (sample SAMN10402039, study PRJNA504765) | marine sediment metagenome | isolation source: marine sediment core GS10_PC15, 223 cmbsf | place: Arctic Ocean: Southern Knipovich Ridge | collected 2010 | reverse complement strand
TAGTAGCTTTCGATGCGCCCGCCGGCATAGATTCCCAGACGGATGGGCAGACTTCGATGCTCGAGCCATCGCTCTTCGCGCTGCCCGTCGGGAAGCACATGACACTCGAACCGCTCAACATAGGCATTGTTCTGATAAGTTGCGAACACTTTCTCGACAAAGGCCTCCGGATCGTCAAAGATGTCTTTGATTCGTTCCCGGATGACCTGTCGCTTATCCTTGCCGACGACTTCCTCTCTTCGCAGCCCAAAATAGCGTTCTATGGCCTGACTGATCCAAACAATCTTGAACTGGGCGTCGAGAATGAAGATGCCGGTTGCCGAAGTGTCGAGCACATCGTCTATCAGCGAGCGGTATCTCTGCTCACTGTCCTGGAGATCTTCCTCCAAACGTTTCCGCTCCTCAATCTCCTGGTTCAACCGGCCGACAGTCGACACCAGTTGAGCCGTTCTCTGCCGGACTTGGACATGCAACTCGTCATGAGCCTTTTGCAGCGCCTCCTCTGCCCGCCGGCGTGCCTGGACGTTCTCCTCTTGCTTGAGTGTCGATTTGATAATCAACGGCAGCAATTGCAGGTACTTCAGCGCGCTGTCCTTCACGAGAAAATCGGCGGCGCCCGCTTTCATCGCCTCGACGGCAATCGACAAGTCATCCGCTGCGGTAATGAAGATGTTCGGCGTCTCGGCGGCTTCTTTCTGGACGTCCAATCCGGTCCCGTCGGGAAGCCTGTGATCGATCAGCACCAGGCCAATCCCCCCTTCGCGCAATCGCGACGTCGCTTCGGCCACCGTTCCTGCAACCACCAAATCGTAGGGCAGAGACTCCTTGGCGAACAGGCGCTGGACCGCCATGCGGTCGATGTCGTCGTCCTCGACCAACAAGATCCCAACGCGCTCCGATTCTATCATCGCACTTCTCCGGGCAATTCGCTGAGCGTCCAGTACACGTGCACGGTACTGAGCGCCTTGGCGAACTTCTCAAAGGTTACCGGTTTGACAATGTATCCCGCCGCTCCCCGTGCAAACGCCGTCTTCACGTCCTGGTGTTCATCTGAAGCAGTCAGCACCACCACCGGGATTTCCCGCAAATGGGGATCAGTCTTCAACGTTAACAGCAGTTCCAGTCCACTCATCCGCGGCATGCTGAGGTCCATCAGGATCACGCCCGGGCGAGGGGCGGAATCCGTCTCGACAAACTTGCCCTTGTGCCTGAGATAGTCTAAGGCCTCTTCGCCGTGGCCGACCACGTACGTCGGATTGGTCAAACCGTTCTTCTTGAAGGCCCGCTTGATGGTCATGACATCGACCGTGTCATCTTCCACCAGAAGGATTGTCGCCAACTTTGTCATCATTCGTCTCCTCCTTTCTCTTTGGCCAGGTGAAGCGGAAGGTGGTCCCTTCACCCGGCACCCCTTTCGACTCTACGCACACTGTCCCCCCGTTCTCCTCGACGATTCTCTTCACCAGCGACAACCCCACTCCCGTGCTCTCGACTTCGTCTCGCGATTGCAGCGTCTGGAAGATTTGGAAGATCCGCTGATGATATCGGGGATCGATCCCGGGGCCGTCGTCGCGGACGGAGAACTCCCAGAAACCGTCCGTCTCGCGGCAGCCCACCTCGACGTTTCCCTGGGGGCCGCCGTGGTACTTGACCGCGTTTTCGATCAAGTTCTGGAAGACCTGTGCCAGGCGGAGCTCGTCCGCGTTGACTTCGGGCATGTTGCCAGCCACTACGACGTGAATCTGCTCGGGCGGATTGACCGCGTCGACCACAGACTGCACCAGCGATCCCGTGTCGACCCTGCTGGTGGGGTTGCCGACGCGTCCGACACGCGAGTATTCCAGCAGCCCGTTGATCAGCCCGTCCATCCGCAGCACCCGGCCACGCAGCAATTCCATCTGCTTACGTTGCTCCTGACTGACGTTGTCTCCCAAACCTTCCTCGAGCCACTCCGACAGGCTGCTGACTCCGCGCAAGGGGGCCTTCAGATCGTGGGAAACCACGTAGGCAAAGTCGGACAGTTCCCGGTTCTTGCGTGCCAGGTCGTCGTGCGCCAGCCGCAGGTGATGGACCATCGTGTTGAACGACTCGGCCAGGCGTCCAATCTCGTCCTTACTTTCGCTGGGCACCCGTGCGGTCAGGTCACCTCGGGAAACCCGACGCGTGGCCTGTTCCAACAGACGCAACGGGCGGGTGAAGGCATAGATCAGCGGGAAGGTGACCAGCGCGCCGCCCCCCAGCACAAGAACCAGCCCAATAAACAGGGTGGTCCGCAGCCGCTCGACGCTGGCCAGCGTTTCCGCGACATCCTGCTTGACCACCAATCCCCAACCGGTCAGCGCGATCGGCCGATAGGCGGCCACCACGCGCGTACCGCGATAGTCCGGCGCGCGGGTGGTTCCCGACTGTCCGGCCGTGGCGTGAATCATTGGCTTGGCCCGCTCGCCGTCGGCCGGGGCCGGCTTAATCTGGCTCATGTTGGGGTCGAACCGCAGCGGTGCCAAAAAGTGGATTTTCTCCCCTCGCCGCGCGCCGAGGACGGTCTCACCCGTCTGGCCGAGTCCGGTGTAGTCTCCGGTGATCGACAAGATCTCGTGCCCGCTGACCCGGAGAATCAGTACGGCGAGGGTATCGCCTCGGGCGTTGCGCAGCGGCATGGACATGTCGAGATAGACGTTTTCACCAGCGGCGAACGGGTCGGAGATAAAGAGGTGCTGCCTCCCTTGCTCGATCACCGACAAGTCCCGCTCCGTAGGCTCTCCTCCTGCGGGAAACGTCTCGGCGACCACCTCACCCGCAAGATTAACAACCTTGGCCCCCACGTTATGGCTAGAAGCCCCCAGTTTTCGCCACATGCGGGCAACCAGTTTCTTGCGCAGGGCCTCTTGCTCCGCGCCCCTGGCTGCCACCAGGGCCGCCACTTCGCCTGCCAGCTCAGGCTGAGCGAATGCCATCAAACCGTCTCGGTAATCGCGAAGCTGGACCTCCAGCGAGGATTGGCGGGCGGATGCCAAAGCCTCCAGATTGGACACGGCCGTCTTCTCCAGCCAGTTGCCGGTGATCGTGTAGGCCGTCACCCCGATCGCCAGCGTGAAAACGGTCAACGCCACCAGCACCATCGTGCCCAACCGCGCCGACAAAGACCGAAACTGAATGGGAACATGCATCGTCCAGCCTTTTTCACTGCCTCACCTACTAAAATTCTATCGTCCGCGCCCCCTGCGGCAAGATTCCGATGCCAGCACGCGCGAAAGCTAACGTGCGTCAAACAACGCGCTGCTGCTACAAGGCATCCTACAACCGGTACAAGCCGTCGAACTGCCCCCGGCGGTCCGTTCATTCGGACGAACGTGTCAGACATATTTCCGGAGAGGACGAGGGCTTTGCCGCTTCGTTGACCGTTTTTGGAAAAGTGGCCGTGGTTGATGAACTTCGCGTTGCCGCTTTGGTCCCAGACGCCCAGGTCGCCGGCGACGATTTCATAGGTGGCCGGCTGAGCGGCGCCGGGGAGCCTTTGATTGAGGATGTCGGGGCCGTCGCTCAAAGCAAGCAGATCCAGTCGAGGTCCCTGGATCTCCGGACCCACATGGGACAACTCCACGCGCTGATGCTTGCCACCGGCTTTCGGCATGTCGGGGTCAGACTCTAAATATTCAATTTGATCTGACCGGCCCGAACGCCTAAACCTGCCGGTTCGCGGTCAGACTCTAAATACTCAATTCAAGCCGAGAAAGAAATGAAGAGGTGTTTGTGATCAGAGTGGATCAAATGTCTACTTTCCTCAACGGCATTACCTAAACTGTATATTTAGAGTCTGACCCCGCTATCCTCCCTTTTCAGGAGGGTCTCCCAGGCCTTGTCGACCTGCTCCTGATGCCAGGCCAGGATGCCCTCCCGGTCGCTCTTCAGAAGGTGCTTGAATCGGCCCTGGAGTTTGAACCACTCGATAACGGGTACCACGCTTTTCGGTTTGCGGTTGATTTTCCATCGGCCGCCGTCAACTTCATAGAGGGGCCAGTAGCGGGTTTCGACGGCGACTCGGGCCACGTGAATCGAATCCTCGGGCTTGCACCGCCACCCCCGGTGGCAAGGCGCCAGGATGTTGATAAAGGCCGGCCCGTCGACTTCGAGCCCCCGGGCCACCTTGCGCATGAAGTCCATGTGGTTGGAGACGGAGGCCTGGGCCACGTAGGGGACGTTGTGCGCGATCATGCAAGCGGTGATATCCTTGCGCCGTTGTTGCTTGCCGGCGATGACTTTTCCGCTGGGGCTGGTGTTGGTGGCGGCCCCGCGGGGCGTGGCGCTGGAGCGCTGAATGCCGGTGTTCATGTAAGCATTGTTGTCGTAACAGATATAGAGCATGTCGTGCCCTCGCTCCATCATGCCGGAGAGCGACTGAAAGCCGATGTCGTACGTTCCGCCGTCCCCGCCGAACGCGATAAAGTTGATCTTCTTTTCTGGGGGGATCCGGCCTCTGCGCTTCAACACGCGGTAGGCGGCCTCCACGCCGCTGAGGGTCGCGGCGCAGTTCTCGAACGCGCAGTGGATGTAGGGCACTCGCCACGCCGTGTAAGGATAGATCGTGGTCGAAACTTCCATGCAACTGGTTGCGAATCCCACCACGGTGTCCGGGCCCGCAACCTGCAGGGCCTGGCGCAGGATGGCAGGCGCGGAGCAGGCGGCACACGACCGGTGCCCGCCGGCCAGCAGGTCGGGACGGGCCGACATCTTCTTGAGGTTGATCGCCATGGTGCTGCGGTCCCTATTCTCTTAAGCCCATATATCGGTAGAGATCGCCGGGATCGCCGGATTCCTTGATCCTGACAAGCTCTACAAAGATATCTTCGATATCGCGGGTGTAGATCTCACGTCCGCCCAGGCCGTAGACGTAGCTGATCATTTGCAGAGAGTCTCCGCCCGCAAAAGAACGGATCTCGTTGAACACCGGCCCTCCTTGCAGACCGTAAGACACCGATCGATCCATCACGGCGACGGTGCCCACGGCCTTGAGTATTTCGGCAATTTCGTCGCCCGGAAAAGGGCGGAAAGTTCGGAGCCTGAGAACACCGGCCTTAATGCCATTCTCCCGCATCCGGTCGGCAGCCACCTTGGCAGTGCCGCAGGTCGAGCCCAGCGCGACAATCGCCACCTCGGCGTCGTCGAGTCGGTAGGGCTCGAGGTGGCCGTAGGTTCGGCCGGTCAACCGGCCATACTCCCTGCCCACTTCGAGGATCACCCTGCGAGCGTTCTCCATTGCCTCGATCAACTGGCGTCTGCATTCGAAGTAGTAATCGGCCAGGTGCAGAGGGCCGATGGAGATGGGATTGGCGGTGTCGAGCAGGCTGAACGCGGGATCGTACGGGCCGACGAATTGGCGTGCGGATTCGGGACCGATCACCTCGAGCCCCTCCATCGTGTGGCTGATGATGAAGCCGTCGAGACACACCATGACCGGCAGCAGGACGTCCTTGTGCTCGCCGATACGGAAGGCCTGGATCACGGTGTCGTAAACCTCCTGGGTGTTTTCGCAGTACAATTGGATCCAGCCGGCATCGCGGCAGAACATGGAGTCGCTATGGTCACAATGGATATTGATCGGCGCGCTGATCGCCCGGTTCACCACCGGCATCACCACCGGCAGCCGCGTAGAGGCGGTCAGCACACAGATCTCCGCCATCAACATCAGCCCCTGGGACGAGGTCGCCGTGACGGTCCTGGCCCCGGCCGCCGCGGACCCGAAACACGCGCTTTGGGAGCTGTGCTCGGATTCGACCGGGATCAGTTCCGTATCCACCACGCCGTCGTGGACGTACGACGTGAACTTGTGCATCATCTCGGTCTGAGGGGTGATGGGAAATATGGCGGCCACGTCTGGATTGACGTCCTTCAGCGCCTCCGCCCCGGCGTCGTTTCCCGTCAATGCGACTTGTTTCGGCATGTTTTTCCTGGACGTTACTTGTCGAGCTTCATCTCGATGGCCTGACATTTTGGCGGGCATTCCCGCGCGCAAATGCCACAGCCCTTGCAATGGTCGTAGTCGAAACCCGCCATCGTGCCGTCTTCGACCAGCACGGCGGAATCGGGGCAAAGGATCCAACAGCGCAGGCAGCTTATGCACCGGTCCCGCGCGTGCACCGGTCTGTACGTTCGCCAGCTTCCGGTCTCATACTGCTGGCTATTACCGGCCTCAACGACCATTCCGCCGATGGGCATCTCTTTCCAAGTCAGAAGCCTGCTCACGGTGATTGTACCTCCTCATAGGCGCGCTGAATTGCGCGGACGTTACCTTGGGCTACACGTTCGCCGAACTTCTCGAGGAACTTCTTCTCGACGCCCCGCTTCACCGCGTCGATCGAAATACAGCCGGTGGCCTTGATCAAGGCCCCGACCATGGGCGTGTTGGGCATGGGACGCCCCAGCTCGTCGATCGAAATCCGCGTGGCGTCCACGCAGAACACGGTGCTCCCTTGCACGTTGATCTTCTGGCCCATCTGGCGGGGATCCATCGCGGTGTTGATCACGAATATCGTGCCTTCCCCGGCGGCTTCGGTCACCGCCGGCGTCCCGATGAGTGTCTCGTCGAGCACCACCACCACGTCCGGCCGCTCGATCGGACAATGCAGCCGAATCGCACCGTCGCTGATGCGAGTGAATCCTCGGATGGGGGCTCCCATTCGTTCGGGGCCATACTCGGGGAAGCCCTGGCCCTGTTTGCCCTCCTCCAGGGCGATCTGTGCGACAAGCTGGGCGGCCGTCTTGGCGCCCTGTCCTCCGCGGCCGTGCCAGCGGATTTCGGTCATTTCTTTCGCCATGTTCGTATCACTCCCCGGCCGTTCCCTCAGGCGTGCGATGACCAAGGGAGCCAATCATTCTCCTCGATTTCGTTGACGTGTCGGCGTCCGACGATTCTCGACCGCGTCGCCCCCACCTGCAGTCTTTCATGCCCGAACGTAACATTATAACCTCCAGGAATCCGCACCTCAACCGCACGTAAGGAGTTGTCAAAAAACAACGTCGCACTTTTGGAGAATAGCCCCGCCCGGCAGCGCGGGGTTGGATGTGGCGACATTCCAGGAACCTCGCCCTCCCGGGCGGGGCTATCAACAAACGCAAAAAACGGGAACTTGTTCTTGGACAACTCCTAAGTCACCAAGGATGGTCAATACCACCGGCGAAGCGGGAGTATTACTCGCTTACCGCGCGGCGGATTTCCCCTAGTGCCGCCGGATCGTCCAAAGTGCTCAGATCGCCCGGGTCTCGCCCCTCGGCCAGGGCCTGAATGGCACGCCTAAGCAGCTTGCCGGAGCGGGTCTTCGGTAACGCATTGACGATGTACACGTTCGCCGGACGCGCGACCGCGCCGAGTTGCTGGGCCACGACCGCCTTGACCTCTTGCTTTAGCTCTGCCGCGTCGTCTGCGTCGCTGGCGGCGGCGCTGTCCTTCAGCACCGTGAAGGCGGTTACGGCCTGGCCCTTGGTCTCGTCGTGTACGCCCACGACCACCACTTCGGCAACGCGCGGATGGCCGCTGATGACTTCCTCGATTTCACGGCTCCCCAGGCGATGACCGGCCACGTTGATCACGTCGTCGGTGCGGCCGAGGATGAAGTAGTACCCGTCGGCGTCGCGAATCGCCCAGTCGAAAGTGGAGTAGTAGAGGTCCCTGTAATCGGAACAATAGTCGCTGACGAAGCGACGGTCGTCGCCCCAGACCGTACTGAGGCACCCCGGCGGCAGCGGCGGCACGGCAACCAGCACGCCCTTTTCATCGGTACCCAGCTCGGCACCGGTCCCTTCGTGAACCAGTTTAAGGTCGAAACCGTAAGCGGGAAATCCGGGCGAGCCGAGCTTGATCCGCTTCAGGTCGAGGCCCGGCAGGTAGGTGAGGATCGCCCAGCCGGTCTCGGTCTGCCAATAGTGGTCGATCACGGGCACGCCCAAGGCGTAAGTGATCCAGTGTGCGGTATGTTCGTCCAGCGGTTCGCCGGCCAGGAACAAGTATCGCAATGAACTGACGTCGTGCATCTTGAAATACTTGGGGTCCTGCTTCTTCAGCACGCGGATCGCCGTGGGCGAGGTAAACATCGTGGTCACCTTGTGCTCGGCGACGATCTTCCACCAGATCGACGGATCGGGACGGGTGGGCAGGCCCTCGTACACGATGGTCGTCATGCCGTGGATCAGCGGCCCGTAGACGATGTAAGAATGCCCCACCACCCAGCCCACGTCGGAGGCGGTGAACATGGCCTCGCCGGGCCGGGCGTCGTAAACGTATTTCATCGAGGCGGCCAAGGCCACCGCGTAGCCCCCCGTGTCGCGCTGGACCCCCTTCGGTTTGCCCGTGGTGCCGGAAGTGTAGAGGATGTAGCTGGGCTCGTTCGACTCCAGCCAGACCACCGGCACCTCGGCGTCGAGGTGCCGCCGTCGAAGGCCGGCGTAGTCCAGGTCCCGACCCTCGACCACCGGCATGTCGCCGTCCAGACCGCGCCGGCAGATCAGGACTTTCGGCGGCGGCGACGTGGATATCGCAATCGCTTCGTCGACCATGTGTTTGTAGGGAATCACCTTGCCGCCGCGCATTCCCGCGTCCGCGGTGATCAGCAGCTCGGCCTTGGCGTCGTCAATCCGTTTGGCCAGGTTGGCCGCGGCAAAGCCACCGAACACTACGGAGTGGATCGCGCCCAGACGAGCGCAGGCCAGCATCGCAAAGACCGCCTCGGCGATCATCGGCATGTAGATGATTACCCGGTCCCCCTTGCCGATTCCCAGTTCCCGCAACACCGCGGAGAAACGAACTACCTCTCGGTGCAGCTCCCGATAGGAGTAGGTGGCCGTCTGGTGGGTCTCGGTAGAGATGTAGACCAGCGCGGGCTGGTCGCCGCGGGTGGGCAGGTGGCGGTCCACCGCATTGTGGCAGAGGTTCGTCTGACCCCCGACGAACCATCGCGCAAAGGGCGGCCGGCCATAGTCCAACACCCGGTCCCAGCCCCGGTGCCAATCGACCGCCTCGGCCTGCTCGGCCCAAAACTCCTCGGGCTGGGCGATGGATCGCCGGTAAAACGACTCGTAACAGTCCGGGCTCATCATTTTTCCTTTCCGTGCGTCTTCGTGCCTGGCCACCGTGTCAGACGGTAGTCCGTACGAATCACCGCGGAAGTCAAGGTCATCGCGTGCGTCGCGGGGGCGTGATGCAAATCTTGCGCCCATCCTGCAGCAGTAGAGTGCCGCTGGGATAGAAGAATAGGCAGATTAGGCGGCATGCTCACTTGCGTTTCTTGGCCAGCATTTCCATGAGTTTGATGTTGATCTCTTTCTCACCCGCCTGGACGACCAGGAAGATCTCAGTTTTCTTTCTCGACTCGTCGAGCCAGGTAGTGATCTGTTTGCTTTTGAGTTCCTTGCCGCTGGCGTCCACAACGGCCTTGTGAACGGTGAATGTACGTGCATCTTGGTCGTATTCGCCTTTGATCCGACTCGGAATCGATGTGAAGTTATCAACCCAGGTACCCACGTATTTCTTTGAGCGCGGATCGTACCCCATCAACGAATGGCCCTCGAAGCTGCGATCGCCCATCTGGCATTTGAACGACGTCTGCAGGTACAAGTCGCCGCTCACCAGTTTGTTCACTTCAACGCCCTTGAATTCCGTGGGCGGTGCTTGCGGTCCCTGGAAGAACATCTTCAGATCGCAGTCCCACGTGCCGGCATCCCTGGCAAAAAGTGCGTGTGCTTTTCCGGGCTTGGGGAGATCCTGGGCGCCGGCAGAGGTTGAAATACAAACGGCAAGCATGCAGAGCAGGGTGCGCATAACACTCTCCTAAGTAGTGAACATTGACGTCAGTCAGGAAACAACTCGCGTATTCGCTGGAACGATTCCAAGCGGCCGTACGGCAGCTTCGTTCAGTGGGCGAAAAGCCATCAATTGTCTAACCGTGTTGTCGCTGCCGGCTAACTTACCCTGTAACTTGATTTCCACGCGCATCAGTATAAGCGGCAGGACACGGTGCTGCAAGTAGGGGGCCGCACCCTTTCTCTGGTGGGAACTTCGACGAAGAACAGCAGTGAACACAAGATAGTCAGAGACGATCAGTTGCCTGCGTCACAGCTCTGCCACGCATCTGCTCGAGGACGGATACGGCATTCGTACCGCAGAGGAACTTCTCGGCCATAAGAACGTGCAGACGACGGCGCGGCTTCGCGTTCCCCTGCCGGCCTTTACGTGCGCAGCCGGACCGTGGGCGCGGGTTCATATTCGATCACCGCCGCCTGGCCCTCGCGGCCGATCGAGAGCCGGGCCGCCTCGGTGACCAACTCGTTGATGAAACTGTTGGCAGGCGTGGCCAGCAGCCCGCGATCGTCGATCTCCTTGAGCACTTCCTGTCGGGCGGAAAGGGCTCCGCCGTCGATCAGGCCCTCGGCAGCGGCGTTGACGCGGCTGGCCGCAAGCACAATCGCCTCGATCGACTCGAAGCCGTAGCCCACCGGCTTCAGGCCCTCGCCCTCCCAGGGCACCAGGCGGAAATAGTCGGGGCTGACGTACCGGAACGCGGCCCCCGCCTGGTGGTCGATGTAGCCGTGGCTCACCCCGCGAAACTGGTCGTTGTGCTCGATGATCGCGCCGCACTCCGGCCCCTCGCAGTACATCACCAGGCACTGGTCGTTGGTGCCGGCGGCCTCGTCGGGATAGCCCAGCCCGTCGGTGATGCTCATAACCGCGCCGTTCTCCCAGACCACCCGGCCGGCCGACCACATGTAACCGACGTTGCCGTTGGGGAAGGTCCCCTCCACGCCACGCACCGAGACCTCGACCGGCCGCAGGCCCGTGATGAAGTAGACCAGGTCGACGTAATGGCAGCCGACGTAGGTGAACGGGTCGCTGTTTTCCTTGGTGAACCAGTTCTGGAAGTTCGAGTGGCGGTAGTAGTAGGGCTCGATCATCTTGGCCTCGCCGCAGCGAAACTCGCCAAAGCGGCCCAGGCGGTATTGCCGGCGGGCGTCCAGCGAGCGGCGGTCGAACCGTTTGTGGTATTCCACGCCGACCATCAGCCCCTTCTGGCGGGCCAGCCGTTCGATCTCGACCGACTGGGCGTAGGTGGGCACCAGGGGCTTCACCGCCAGCACGTGCTGATCGTGCTCGAGCGCCGTGCGGATCACGCCGTGGTGGACGTGATCGGGCACGGCCACCACCACCAGGTTGTGCGGCGGCAAGGAGGCGATCACTTCCTCAAACAGATCGGGGTGCATTCGCTCGTGGGGGACGTCCAGCGGGGGAAAGGGCTGGAAGCCCTGCCCGGGAAATGCGTCGCGGAAACCCTCTGCCTCGGCCAGGAGCCGAAGGGGGGCGGAATTCAGTGCGCAGATCTTGATCGACTCCACCCGGCCGCTGCGCTGGAGATGATAGATCGACGGCAGGATCTGGTCGCCGGTGATCATCCCCCCGCCCACGATGACCACGTCGAGCTTGCCCGCAGCCTGAGGATTCATTCGAGCATCTCCCGGATGGCCTCTTCCAGAACAGAAACACCCTCGCGAATCGCTTCTTCCTCGATCACCAGCGGGGGGGCGATCTTCACCGAGGCCCCGGCGTAGCCGACCGGCGCGAACATCATCAGCCCTTTCTCCACGCAGCGGCAGACGACGTCGGCTGCCAGCCCGGGGTTCGGCTCGATGCCGCCCGGCTTGACGACGTGCAGCGACGCCACCAGCCCCTTGCCGTGTACGGCGCCGATATGCTCGGGAAAGCGGCCGCCGATGCGGCGCAGCTCGCCCTGGAGGATCTCGCCCATGCTTCGCGCATTTTCCACCAGGTTCTCCTCCTCGATCACCTGCAAGTTGGCCAGGGCGGCGGCCGCGCAGACCGGATTGCCCGTGTGGGTGGAGGTCATCGAGCCGGGTGGGTAGAGATCCATCACTTCGGCCTGCCCGATCACGGCCGAGATCGGCAGGCTGCTGGAGATGCCCTTCCCGCAGCAGATCAGATCGGGAACGACGCGGTAGTGTTCGAATCCCCAGTAGGTTCCGGTGCGACCGAAGGCGGCCTGGATCTCGTCAAAGATCAGCAGCACCCGGTGCTCGTCGCACCAGGCGCGAAGCCGGCGGATATATTCCGGCGGCGCGAAGCTGGAGTTGCCGCCCTGGTAGGTCTCCGTGATCACACCGGCCACCATGTCGGGCGCGACGTCCTGCTGCTTCAGCGAGGCGAGAAACCCTTCGAAGCTGGTGTCGGGACCGCGGAAGCCGTCGGGAAACGGCACTTGCACCATGTCCTTGTCGAGGTTCACGACCCAGCTTTTCAAGGAGGGGATTCCCCCGGCCATTTGTGCCCCGAGGGTGCGGCCGTGAAACGCGTTGTGGAACGCGACGATACCGATCTTCTTCTGGCCGCCGATGCCCTGTCCCCACGTGCGGGCCAGCTTGATCGCACACTCGCAGGCCTCGGCGCCGGTGGTCAACAGAAAGACCTTGTCCAGCCGCTGCGGCGCGACACTCGCCAGGTGTTGCACCAACCTGGAGCGGATTTCAGAGGGAAAGCAGTAGTTGTGCAGCAGGCCGTGGTTGACCTGATCCAGAACCGCCTGGCGGATCTTGGGGTGGCAGTGGCCGGAATTGGTCACCAGCACGCCGGAGGACCAGTCCAGCCACATGTTACCCCAACGGTCATAGACCTGAACTCCCTCGGCCCGGTCCCAGAGAACCAAGGGTTGGCCGCCCATTGACTGAGGCTCGTGGCGGGCCAACCGTTGCAGGATCGGCACCGACTGGGGGACGGGGATCGGGGTGGCAATGCGGCGGAAATCCGTCTGGACCGGGGGCACCTCGCGGGGAGTCAGATCTTGGACCTCTTGTGTCGACACAGCGCGTCTCCCCCCAAATGGGCCGAAAACTGGCCGGGTTCCCTGTCCTCTTGCCTACCGGCAATTCACAGACGGAGTATAGAAAAGATAAGAATTGACCGCCAGCGGGGCCCCCCTTGGCAGAAGGCGCCCCAGGCCACAGAATATGAAATTGGACCGTTTTACCGCATCGAGCCCCCGGACCTGTTATGGAAAGTCCTATGGCCGACAAACCTCGTGTGATTCTCTCCGGATTTGCCGACGAAGCCGCCAACCACAAGACCGCCGTGGAACAGTTCTCCGCATTCGCGGCGCTGGGACTGCAATACTACAGCATCCGATTCATCGACGTGGGCGGCGGCATCAAGAACGTGATGAAGCTGACCCGGTCGGAAATCCAAAAGGTCCGCCGCTTGCAGAACGAGTACGGTCTGAACGTCTCGTCGATCGGCTCACCGATCGGCAAGGTCAAGCTGCGGGACGTCGACGATGGTACGAAGAACGTTTACGTACCCTTCAAGAAATACCTCGGCCGCGAGGTGAAGAAAGCCTGTGAGTTGGCCCATGCATTCGAGGCCAAGCTGATTCGCGGGTTCTCCTTTTACCACCCCAAGGGTACCCAGCCCCGGGACCACTTTCCGCAAGTGGTGGATCAGTTGGGCCAGATCGCCGAGGCGTGCCACCGCTCGGACTTGACCTTCGGGCTGGAGATCGAGGCCAACCTGGTGGGACAGGACGGACACGTCCTGGCCCGGATACACCGGCAGGTGAACCACCCGGCAATGGTGCTGATCTTCGACGCCGCCAACGTCCTCTGCCAGGGCTTTTCACCGGCGGAGGTCTTCGAGCATTATCGGGCGATGAGGCCCGGAATGGGTTGGCTGCACATCAAGGACTACCGCAACCCGGAGCCGATAGCCAAGGGCGCACACGTGGACGAAGACACACTGGCAAACTTCGTGCCGGCCGACCAGGGCGACGGTGCCCATGAGGCGATCCTGCGCGACTTCAGTCGCGTGCTGCCCAAGCTGGAGCGAAAACTCCGCCGGCGGGGCATACCGGGAGTGTTCCTGGACCTGGAACCGCACGTCAAGGGCGGCGGCCAGTTCGGGGGCTTCAGCGGCCCGGACGGCATGGGCGTTGCGCTGCGCGGGCTGTGCCGGGTCCTGGACTACGTGGGGATCGACTACCACCTTCGGGATTTCGACGACGTGCAGGCAACACGGGGGCTTTGAGCGACCGTCGACGACGCGCAGAAACGCCCTGTTACTCTTCAGGCCAGGCGTCGATCAAGGCCTTCAGTTCGTGCTCCAATTCCCGCGCCGACTCGTCAAGCGGGACATCGGACCCACCGCCGCACGACGTCTCTTGCTCCCGGCTGGCAGTTTTCCCCAACTTGCTCTGCCGATTGCGGTCGGGTCTCTTCCCGATCTGATCGAACTTACCCAGCATCTTGCGGCTGGCCAGCCCGGCACACTTCAGTATCCAGAGCAGCGCCACCAGAAAGCTCACCATGGCGGAGTAGAACGTCAAGTTTCCGCTGCCGGTCATCCGCCAGATCCATAGCAGGCCGATGCCGACTCCGATCGCCACCACCACGATCAAGAGTCTACCCCAACTGGCGTGCCTGGCCTGCTGCTTTGCGTGGTGGTCGATTGCACTGTGGGCCGTCAGGTTGGCCAGGTCCCGCATCGCCGAGAGGTCGATCTGCTTCTCGGGCGTGACCGCCCGCGGGGCCATCTCAGCCGGTTGCCGCGGCGGCTCGGCGGCGGGCTGGGGTATGGAGGGCTCATCGGGTGCAGGGGCCTCGGCAGCGTCCTGCAACGCCGGCTCGACGGGCCGCTGGGGCTGAGATGGCGATTCGACCGGCGGCTGGGGTGGGGATGCCGATTCGACCGGCGGCTCTGGCTGGGGCTCCCCCTGATGGTGGTCTTCCCGTTTGTCGTCCCCCCTGATGGCGTGAACGCGGTCCATCAGCCGCGACATATAGTCTGTGATCGACTCCTCTTCACGGTCTTCCTCCCGCGGCCGCGAGGGCTCCGCCGATTCGTCGGCTGCGGCGCCGTCTGACGGCTGATGAGGCTCGCCTTCCGCAGAGGATTCCTGCACTGGCTCATCCCCCGACGCCGATTCCCCGGAACCCAGTCGGCGAAAGACGTCGCCGATGTCGATCGGTTCCTCACTGGCCGCTTCAGGGGGTATTTCCTCAGGTGGTTCCTGGACCTCGGGCTGCTGCAACTGTTCGGATTCCGCCGCCGGCTCCGCTGGCTGCAACTCCATTGCTTGTCGCTCGGCCTCCCACTGCTGGCGGCAAAGCCGGAACTCTTCTCGCTGCACCGCCAACTCCGCCCGATCCGCGTCGAACTGCTCGATCCGCCGTCTGAATTGCCCTTCCGCCTCGGTGAGTTTGGCCTTCAACCCGCAATGCTCACGCTCGAACTCCTCGCGCTGGAGATCCAAATCGCTCGACCGGCTGTTGAGCGCTTCGGCTCGTTCGTCGAGTTGCCGCTGAAGCTCGGGGAGTTCAGCCTGCAACTTCTGGAGCCGGGCGAGTTCCTCATCGGCCGATCGTAGCTTCTCCAGGAGCCGGCGCGCACGCTGTCGACCCTGCCGATTGGCCAGCGCCAGTCGCGTGGCCAACTTATCATTCGTCCCGCGGCCGGAGCCGCCGGGAACGGGCGGTTGGGGGCTTGGCGGTGGTTGTAGTTGAGGTTGCCGGCTCTGGACAGGGTCAGGCGTGGGGAGCCGGCCCGGGTCGAGGACTTCCAGCTCGATATTGCCGATTCCCAGCCGATCACCGCCGACCAGCTCGGCGTCGGTGAAGGCTCGACCGTTGAGCCGCGTGTCGGACGACCATCGTCGGATCACCGTAGCGCCGCTGCCCCGTACGATCAAGCAGTGTATTGGTCGCACTCCCCGGGCCCGGAGTCGTAACGTGCAGCGTGGTCCGGACCCGATGGTGCACTTGGGCGATCTCAGACGCACGATTTGGCCGTGGCGCGTCGATCCGCAGACCCGCAGAACCAGATCCCCGTCGGCCTTCTCAGCCACGGAGCACTGCGTGACCGTGCTATTGACGATGGTACGCCTCATAGCCTCAAGATCCTAGAGCAGGAGAATTTCCGATCGCCAGCCCGCCACCTGTCGCACGCTGCGTCCCGGTGCGAATTGCCTCAAGAGCTAAGTCTCATAGAGGATTTAGCTTACGTTGACGTGCCGGTCAACGTGGCAGACGCCGCCGGCGGAGCATTCCACGGCGATGGCCAAAAACGGCTGCATATCCTTCCCGGTTTTGTCGATTATCCGATAGCGACGCGCGGCCGGAGTGGGGCAGATGGAACTTCTGTCGAGCGACGGGCATTGTAATTCTGACAAAAGTGTCTTGTCGGCTGGCGAAAAAAGCCTCGGGGGCATGACTGGCAGGGAAACGGCACGTCTGCCCGTAAAGTATTCCAGATAAACAACTTACAAAGAAAGCCTCGCCTGGCGAGGGCGGCCGGAGAGGTCTTTGGAGTTTTTTGACCCCCAAGAGGCCAGGTAGCGTACTATAGTTTGGTTGCTGCTTGGCGGTAAACTCATCTTAAATTTCCCGCCGGCAATCGATTCGGAACATCAATCCATCGGTACAGGAGGGGTTCGGCAAGGCTAGTCTGAGGGGGGGCAATCCCTTGGCGCAGCCGGGATCGGACACCGAGGCAACACATCCATGATCCGCAAAGACGCGATCCTCAGCATGCGGCAGGTCCTTGTAAAGCGGCGCGACGCGTTGCGCAAAGCCCTGGCCGGTGATCTGAGTTTGCTTAGGGAATTGAAGGCCCAGGCCTCCGGCGACGTGGTCGACGCCGCATTGGACTCGGTTCAGGACGAGATCAGTTCCCAGCTTGCGGAGGTGGAGAGTCGGGAGTTAGCCCGCATCGAATACGCCTTGGAACACATGCGGAACGGCCATTATGGCGTCTGTGAAGGGTGTGGATGCAACATCCCCATGACGCGTCTGCACGCCCTTCCGTATGCCACCTATTGCATCAAGTGCCAGCGCGAAGCCGAGCGACAGGGTGCTGCTTCTCCGGCGGACGTCGACTGGAGCCGCCTCCTGGACACCCCCGCCCCCGATGCCGAACTGTCGATCAACGACATCGAACTCGACGTTCCTTGATTTCTCGGCCGGGGCTGGTAGACTGCAACCGGGGTAAGTCCGATGAAGCTATGCCCTTGGCTCAACCCGAGGTCCCGCTTGAACGTGCCGGCAGTAGTCTGTTTGACCTTTGGGTTGTTGTTCTGCGGCGGCTCCCCAAGCGGGACCCAGGCACAGGACACTTTCCAAACCGCCGCCGAAGCCCCCCCCCGGGAACTGGCGGAACTTGGCGAGCCGATCACGCCGCAGCAGAGGGCGGAGTTGTGGCGCGTGTTGAGGGAGCATGCCCAGGTCTTGGAAGCACAAGCCGCCGTGGTCAAGACGGTGGCCAAGCTGATCGGTCCGACCGTGGTACACATCGAAGCAGATGTTCCTCCCAGGGCGGTCGGGCTGTACGGCCGGCGCCGTGAGGTCGAGGAGGCCGGTTCCGGTGTGATCGTACTCCTGGAAGGCAAATACTACGTTTTGACCAACGGGCACGTTGTTCGCAAATCCTCTCCCCAGCAGATCAGGATCAACCTGGCCGACGGGCGCCGGATTCATCCGAAGAAGGTCTGGGACGACCCCGAGACCGACGTGGCGGTGATGTCCATCTCGGCCCCCAACCTGATCGCCGCCGAATTGGGAAACAGCGACCGTATGGAGATCGGCGACTTCGTACTGGCGGTCGGCAGTCCGTTTGGGCTGAGCCACTCCGTCACCTACGGCATCGTCAGCGCCAAGGGACGCTGGGACCTGCGGCTGGGCGAGGCCAACCTTCGCTTCCAGGACTTCATCCAGACCGACGCCGCAATCAATCCCGGCAACAGCGGCGGCCCGCTGGTGAACTTGCGGGGAGAGATCATCGGCATCAACACCGCCATTGCCAGCAACTCGGGCGGAAACGAGGGAATTGGCTTCTCCATTCCGATCAATCTGTTCATGATTGTGAGCCGCCAATTGATCGTGCAGGGGAAGGTGACCCGTGCGTTCTTGGGAGTTACCCTGGACGACGATTTCGGGTCGGCCACGGCCGCCAAGATCGGTCTGCCTCGTCCGATGGGAGCTCGGATCAAGGGGATCATCTCCGGCACTCCGGCCGAGAGCGCGAAGCTGCAGGTAAACGATGTGGTCCTGCGGTTCAACAATACCTCGGTGAAGGACGGCGACCACCTGATCAACCTGGTGGGGCTTACCCAGGTGGGCAAGTCGATTTCGCTGGTGATCTTTCGCGACCGCAAGCCGATTGCCGTGAGCCTCAACGTGGTCGATGGCAGCAAGTTCAAGTCCAAGTAGTCGGCCTGTGTCGCCGGCGCAGCAATCCGGCCGGCGCAGGAGCACGTCATCCCGCCCGCTCTGCGGCACCGCTGAGTCCGCGGATGATCGCGTCGATGACTGCCTCCGTGCGCATCTCGCAGGCCACATCCATGTTGTGGCGCCAGGCGGGGACGCGTCGGCGGTCGAAGACAGTGCTGCCCACGGTCAACTCGCCAAGGGTCTCCACGTCACCGGCCATTTCTTCCGTTGTGAACAGCTCGGGATGGCACACGGCCATCAGGGCCACGGCGTCGTGGACGTGGATACCTTCCAGCCCGAACTGTTGGCGATACCCGCGGAAAGCGGCTGGTAGAATCTGACGCAGGAAGCTGCCCACCTTGGTCGATTCGGGCGGCAACCGGTTGAACAGGTCGTAGCTGAGCAGGATCTCGTTGGTCACGTCCAGTGGGATCAGGGTCTTCGTGGAATGCGAGAGGAAGACCGCCCGGGCGGAAGGAGGATCGCAATAGATATTGAACTCGGCGGCCGGCGTGATGTTGCCCGGTCCGGAGACCGCCCCTCCCATCATCACGACCTGGCCGACCAGAGAGGCCAGTTCCGGATCGCGACGGAAGGCTCGGGCGACGTTCGTCAGAGGCCCCAGGGCCACAATCGTCACGGTACCTTCGGGCGCCGCGCGGATCTGGTCGCAGATCACCTTCTCCGACGGGTGTAAGTGGTGCAATTCGGCGACGTCGAAATGGGCTCCCCCCAGCCCGTCGATACCGTGCAGGTGCCGACCATCGACGGGAAGTCCTCCGTCGGGCGGCGAGGCCGCCCCCAAGCGCGGCCAACGCGGCGGATCCAGGTACTCGATGATCGCCTGCACGTTTCGAGTGGCCTTCTCCGGCGAGCAGTTTCCGCCCACCGCCGTTACGGCCACGACTTCCAGTCGCGGGTCGAACAGGGAGATGCACATTGCCAAGGCATCGTCGATGCCCGGATCGACGTCGAGGATTACCTTCCTGGCCATCGCTCACTCGTATCTCAAGACAGCAAAGCACCTTCCGTCAACTCAGCGATTGTAGAGGCGGGGTCGCTCGTAGGCAAGAGGAAAGCCGGCCGAAAAGCTGCAAGGGGTTCGCAGGCAGTTGGCTGTGTCATCTATCGCATGCCCATTCCAGGAAGGGGCTTCTGCGAGGAAGCCGTCCGAAATGCCCCTCAGCGCGCCCTGAGATTCCAAGGTTTCCTTGGACGCGCTACGTTTCGACTCTTAGGCCCATTCGTTACGGACGGAAGCGAAAACGTTCCCACAGGGCGGGCTCTCGGAGGCGATAATCCGGGATGTGACCTTGGCGGAGAGACCTTTCGACGGGTTTTTCAAACACGCCACTAGTGGGGATAGGCAGTCGGCAGTTATTTGACGTAACTCGTTATATGGTAACGGGTCAGGCAATCTGCCCAACAGAAGGCCCACGTGCTGGAAGCCCCTGGGCTTGGCAGACTCGTCACCTGATTGCAGAGGTAGCCGCGGCGACGCCTGGCCGGTTTACCGGCGCCATTCGAATCCCAGCGAGAGCCCCTGGTAGTAGCCGGTGGCGTTGGTGTTGATCTTGTTGGGGGGAACCGTCTGGAAGCTGACCTGATCCGGGGCCATGGCCACGCCCACCACCCACATTACATCGTAAGAGGCCCTCAGGATCAGGTTTGGTCGAAATTTGTAGGTGCCGACCAGCCCGCACTCGCCGATGAAGGCGGCGTCGTCTTTGCTGGCACTGCGGCGGTAGTCGAGCAGGGTCGCGGCGTACGGATCACCCACGGCGTCGGTACTGACGTTGCTGATCTGGCTGGCGAAGTTGATGTAAGGACCGGCCTTGGCCCGCAGTCCCCAGCTATACTTGCACCTTCGGTACATCAAATCGGCACCGAACTGAATGCCGACCAGATCGTTGTACGTGCGGACGAGGTACTCGGCGGAAACGGTGCTGAACGGCGCGCCGTTGACCTCGAAAGCTCCTTGGGTTCTCCAGTTGAACCGTTCGTTGGTCGACATCACGCGCACCCCGAACAGATACGAGAAGTACCGTCCGGGCGGACATTCCCGCTGCCATCTTCCGTTGGGATGCAGGACCAGGCGGTCCGGCCCGCCGCGGGGCCGAAACCGGAGGTTCAGTTCAAAGTTGTGGATGTTCGATTGGTAGAAGACGCTCTGCCGATCGGTCCGATTGAAGCCGCCGACCAGCAGCGAGGCAGAGTGTTGCTCCCGCGAGTTGAACGTGGTGGTTGGTGTGCCGGCGACCTGTTGGAATCCGCTGTTGAGGCTGCCGAACGTGACAACGTTGCCGGGGAAGGTCACCGTATCCGTCAATCGTTCACCCGTGACCGCCCGCGACTCCCTCCAATTGTTCAGACCCCAGTACGAAAACTCGAAGAACCGGTCACGGTTTTCCGAGTCCCTGCCCAGATAACGCCCTATCGTCGTGGAATAGCCCGCCGAGACGTCGAAGGCCGCCGTGCGGCTGGTCATCACGGCGCTGGGTGTGAAGACGGGGAGGGGGACTGAGTCGAAGCCGATGAACACGTCCTCGAGCGTGAGCGGGAATACTCTCACGCCGCTGCGACTCAACAGTCGGACTTCCTGGTGGGTGTACCAGCCCGGCGAGCAGTCGTTTCCACCGCCGCAGATAGCGCAGCAGGGACCCGACGGATTCTCCGCCCAGGTGCCGCCGTCCAGGGAAACAGACTGCTGGGTCAGGGGGCCTTCCACTTCGGCGAAGACGGACTCCGGCACCATTTCGGCGGGGTCGGTGGCCGCGAATACCTGCTCCGGCTGCCCGTCGATGCCCACCGTGGCGTCGGGTGTCGCCGTGACGGTGGGCTGCTGTGCCGCGATCAGCATCCTCGTGTGGAAAGGTGGGGCGGCCGAGCTCGGGCCTTCCTGTGCGAGGGCGGCTCGGCCGCCGACGACCAAGGCGACCAGCCCTAGTTTGGCCAGAATGCTCCTTGTTGTCTTCTTCACCAGTTCACCCTCCTAGTAGGCCGTGGCGGAAGTCTCGTTCCGCAACAAACCGGTCAATGCCCGGCGGCTGCCTGCCGTGGGCCATGTCAAGAGATTTCCGCCAACTCGCACCGATCTCGCCAGCAGGCAGCAGTTTCCGGTGCGCGCTGACCGGCTGGTCGCAGAAATCCACACCTGCCTAATCGGCCAGCGGGCCGCCGGAAATATAGGAATAACCGTCAAAATCGGAAAGGAACCCGTAGATTTTCTTATCAGCAAACCCATCTGGCTGCTCCCTGGTTTATCCAGGCGTTAATGTTTGCGCAGAATCCCTGAATTACCATGGCAGCCTGCCCCAAAAGACGGGGGTTAACTTTTGGGGGATGACCACAATCATTCACTGGCGGCAAACCGATACCTAGAAAGCAGGCCTTCACACTGCGGCCGTCGCACGGCCACGGCATACAGCTCACCCCGATCAACGAATCATGACTACTCCAATTGAATCGCTATTGGCCAGCGGCACGAAGCTCTGGCTCGACTCTATCGATCCGGAGCTGGTTCGCACCAACCGGGCTACCGGCGCCACAGGGGCCACCTCCAACCCAATCATCGTCACCGATCTGTTGGCTTCCGGCCGGTTCGACGGCCAGATCGAGGACCTCGTACGACAGGGGCTGGATGACGACCGGATTGCCTGGAGGATGACCGACCAGTTGGTCCGCGACGCCCAAGACGTGTTCCTGCCGGTCTGGCAGCAGAGCGGAGGAAACGACGGGTATGTGAGCTTCGAGGTCGATCCGCTGCTGGAGGACCCGGAGTTGAATCTCCCGCACCAACAGCGGGTCAAGGAGTATTCCCGGTTGGGCCGGCAATGGTCGGCGGGAAACCGCAACCGGATGATTAAGGTACCGGCCACGCCGGCCGGATTGGACGCCCTGGAAGACCTGGTGGCCTCCGGCGTGACGGTCAACGTGACCTTGATCTTTACGGCACGACAGTGTCGGGCGGCCCGGGAGGCCGTTTGGCGGGGGGCCCAGCGGCGCAAGCGGCTGGACGATTTCAAGAGTGTCTACAGCATTTTCGTCTCGCGACTGGACGTCTACACCGAAAAGGCCGTCCCCGAGCTGTCGCCCGCCGCTCAGGGGATGGTGGGGATACTCAACGCCAAGCGGATTTGGGCGGAGAACAGGGAGTTTTGGGCAAAGCGGCCAACCCCGCTGGACCAGGAGATCGTCTTCGCCAGCACCGGCACAAAGAAGCCGGAGGATCCGCCGTGGAAGTACGTCAAGGCGTTTGCCGGCAGCGACATCCAGACGAACCCCCCGGCCACCAACGAGGCGGTTGCCCGAAGCGGCCGCACGTTCACCCGCCAGGTCGATCAACTCCCCCCGGACGATGTGGCCGAGGAGATCGACCGGTTGGTGGACATGGAGAAGCTGGAGGCCACGTTGATGTCGGAGGGGATCGAGAAGTTCGCCAACCCGCAAAAGGCCCTCTTGGCCCTGGTGGCCCAGCGGCGTCAGGCGATTGCGGTGCACTGAGTCCCTCGCTGCCGGCGGCACAGCGTCCCTCGCTGCCGGCGGTACTGAGGTGGCCCGGCTGCCACGACCGGAATGACAGGATTCGTTTGCCCACCGTTCTACGAAAACCGGGTAGTGCTTTGTCACGGCTAAAGATTCGGGTGGCTGGGGTCGAGATGCGAGGGACGAGCATCGAGCCCCCAGACGGAAACTACTGGGGGTTCATCACTCGTTCCTCGTGCTTCAACCCCAGC
>SDBV01003532.1_pt1 | contig 22983 bp, 21 predicted proteins | sample 2277081 | NCBI WGS metagenome assembly SDBV01 (sample SAMN10402039, study PRJNA504765) | marine sediment metagenome | isolation source: marine sediment core GS10_PC15, 223 cmbsf | place: Arctic Ocean: Southern Knipovich Ridge | collected 2010 | reverse complement strand
GGCTGTTGTATACATCACGCAGGAAATGGATAATTTAATGAGGAAACTGACGGAAAGGACAATAGATTGTAATGGAAGGACAGTTGGCTTGGAGCTTAAAGAAATAAATGTTCAACCGGGCAAGATGACGGTCACGGTGTTGATAAGGCCAGGAATGTAATCTCATTGTGCGTTTTATTAAAGGCGGTGGAAATATTAGCTTGGATAAAGAAGGGGGATTATCACATACAGGAGAATGTTGGTAATACCGTGAGACAGGGTCACTCCCAGAAGTGACCCTGTCTTATATACTATCCAACCGAAGAACAGGCCTACAGCGAAAACAAAGGCGATATCTATTGGCGATTGGTGTATTATATGAAGAATGGCAAAGATAAAGGCGATATAAAGAATTCCCCACCTGCCTAACGCTGCTATCGAGGCTCGTTGAGCTACCCCTCGAAATATGAACTCTTCAACAAATCCTGTTCCGGCTATCATGATGAAAGTCGAGAGCAAGACCCCTCTCCAGGCCAGTTCGGATATTAACGGCTCCGGTCTCAGAATAAGGAATTCCATTATCCCGAAAGCAAACCCGCTCAATGCCACCAGTAACTGTAAGTACGGTCTTCGGATAGTAAGCCCAACCTCTTCGGGTGTGAAATTTATGCGGCGCATCACCATCCAGGCTGCTACAAGCAGGACGGGATAGATAATGATATACCAGTAAATAGGAGGAACCTGAGCCAAAGGCATAGACAGACTCAAAATACGGGTTAGGGGGGCAAGGCTAAGAGCTAGAAGCAGCTTATAGTTTGGAGAATCAGTAGCCAATGAAGAGTGAACAATCAAGGCAACTAGGATAAAAATATGGAAGATTAACCCTCCCAGTAGACTGACAGAATTGGTAACCACCTCTGCCACGGTAATAGCTACCAGATAAAGTGTGGCAGACTTCATCCTATCTCCTTTACATTAAGCCAAAGATGGGGGATTATGCGAGCAGCGATAAATAGCAGGTTCTTTCTATGTTGTAGTATAGCATGGTGGGCCATCCTGGATTCGAACCAGGGACTTCAGCCTTATCAGGACTGCGCTCTAACCAACTGAGCTAATGGCCCATTTTCGTATCTGATTCTACGTTAAAACCGGTGAAAAATCAAGTTCTAGTGTTAACACTTGGTCACCTGGCAAAGCTGTGATTTGAAGGGGGCGAATCCTGAGATTGGGTCAAGGTTCTGGTCATCGACCAGGATGTTAACATTGGCTTCGCCCGGCCACTGGTGCGGTATCATGACCACACCAGACAATATTGTGTCGATAACGTCAGCCTTGAGCTTTATACTGCCCCTCGGTGAACTGACCGTCACCATGTCACCTGTCTGAATACCCCTCGGCGCAGCATCAGAGGGGTTTATTTCCACCAGCGGCTCCGGCAGTATCTTGCTCAATTGAGGGATATTACGGAACTGGGAATGGGTGAAAGCAAGGTTTCGAGCCCCTGACGTCATTACCAGAGGGAAAGAACCCACCAGGTCTGGCCGACTTACCGGGCTCTCCGCAGGCTCCTTATACACCGGGAGTGCTTCATGACCGTGTTGCGCTAGAATAGATGATGATATTTCTATCTTGCCCGAGGGAGTTTGAAACCCTGCCTGTTCATAGTATTTGGCTGGTTTGGGAGGCACAGGATACTTTATTCCTTCCGGATGCTGTCTCAAGTCTTCAAGGGTTATACCCGATGGCTCAAGGATATAGCTGAGGCATTTCTCAAAGTCGCCGTCCCAGAATTCATTGCCGAAGCCCAGTCTCTTGGCCAGCTCGGAGAAGATTTTCCATTCCGGCCAGCTTTCCCCTATAGGCTCGATGGCTGGCTCTATCAGGGTCACGTACCCTCCAGGTTGGTTTATCATTATGCTACGCTCCAACCATGATGATATGGGAAGCACTATATCAGCAAATTGTGTGGTAGGAGTATGAAAGTATTCGGTAATCACTATGAAGTCGAGCTTCTTAAGATTTTCTACAAACCGCTTGGAGTTGGGGAAAAACATTAGATTCAGGCCAACCCCGAAGATGGCTTTGATAGGATAGGGAACACCGCTCTCGATTCGGTCGGCAAGGACATTAGATTCCATCTCCCCAAACAGCTTGGTCCAAATCGGGAACCTATCTGTGCCAAGGCCCGGTGCAAAGTCTGCTATTCGTTCATGAAGGGTGATGTCATTAGTTGGGAGATCATCAGGAAGCCGTCGATTACCGCCTGGCACATCAAAGTTGCCGGTCAGCGCCGGGAGCAAAATGATTGCCCGGTGGTTCTGCACGCCGTTGGAACAATGGGTGGTGGCATCAGCACTCATCCCGATTTTGGCTGGTTTCTGGGTGGCATATAATATAGCTGCCTCCCTGACCTTGTCAGCTGGCACCCAGGTTATCTGTTCCACTCTCTCCGGGGGGTATTCCTGAACCAGCTTCTTCAGTTCCTCAAATCCCACCGTCCACTTCTCAACAAACTCCTTGTCATAGAGTTGTTCGTTGATAATTACATTCATAAGTCCTAGCGCCAGGGCGCCATCAGTACCTGGCCGTAACATGAGATGGATATCGGCCATAGATGCAAGCTTGGTGCGGCGCGGGTCAACAACAATGAGCTTGAGCCCATTTTGTCTTGCTTCTAAATGGTCTTTCCATAGTTGAGGCAACGAACGTTCCACGCTGGAGCTCCATATTAATCTGCACTTGCTTGCGGGGTCTATAGTGGTGCTCTGCCTATATAGCCAGGCATAGTCCTGACCATAAGTCAGGGTGGTGGCCAGCCAGGTGGCAGAGAAGCAGTTGCTGGTCTCGGTGCAATAGTTCGGTGAGCCGAAAGCATGGGTCAGACGACGGAAATAGGGTCGGGGTTCCTTGGTATAGGCGACCCAGAAAACTACTGACTCAGCCCCAAATTCAGCTTTGATATTCTGAAACTTGCTGGCTACAGTATCTAAAGCTTCATCCCATGAGATTCGCACAAAAGACCCGCTTCCTCGCTCGCCAACACGCTTTAAGGGGTATTCCAGCCGGTCAGGATGGTAAACAAAGTCCAGTTGTGCATCCCCGCGGGGACAAATTTCCGCGACTCTCTTCTTTATCATGTCAATTTTTATTGCCTTGCCCTGGCGGATGTGGATCTTAGTCGGGCAACATGCCATACACATATCGCAGATACCATCTTTGACCACCTCTTGCTCCTCTAGGGCATTTTTAGTATCCAACTTCATATCTCTCCTTCCTTTTCTGAATCTCCAAACGACCTTTAGACAATTCAGAGCCAGTCAGTAACTCCACTCCCTTTGTCTCTCTGCCCCCCTGGCCCGATACTGAAGTGTATTTACAAACCGACCGAGATACCTGGCAGCATTCCTGTCCACCCTGTATCTCTCATCTCTAGCATCTCGCTTATTATTATGTTAAAGGCTAGCCAGGCTTTTGACTATGATTTAAATCATATAAAACAGGAAATGTCAAAAACGCACATCGAATCCAATTCTTTATGTTTCTACTTTGCTCTGGCCACTGTTTCCCTGAAGAGCTCTGGACTCGATGGTTATGACCTTCTCCACACGGCGGCGGTGCCGTTCTTCGCCCGTGAAGCGCGCTTTAAGGAAGGCCGTAACCAACTCCTTAGCTAGCTCTACTCCGATGACCCGTGCTCCAAGGCAGATGACATTCATGTCGTCGTGCTCTACTCCCTGGTGGGCAGAGTAGGTGTCGTGGCAGAGGCATGCCCGGACGCCTGGTACTTTGTTAGCCGCGATACAGGCACCGACACCACTACCACAGACCAGGATACCACGTTGGGCCTGGCCTGAAGCCACTGCCTCGGCCACCGCCTCCGCAGAATCGGGGTAGTCGTCACCCGGGTCAAGCGTATGGGCGCCCATATCCAATATCTTGTATCCCTGGTTTTGCAACCAGGTAAGCAACTGGGCTTTCATTGGAAAGCCGCCATGGTCGGTTCCCAGTGCCACACGTAGCGTCATATCTTTCTCCTCAGTAGCCGCCATAGAACATATCTGGTATGCGCCGGGCAGTCAGACCAAACTGCTCGCCATTCGCTCCCCCACAGATTCCGCCAGAAGCGCTGAAGCAGGTAACTCTAGCTGATAACCATTTTATATTGTTATCAGCTCTTTTTCAACATCACTGCCCGGGCAGATTCAGGCGGCAGCCATGGTTATAATTTCTGAGATAGCACTGGTCGCAGGTTCGAATTCTAGTTGCGTCACGCGTATCCTGGCAGGGCCAACAATTAGTTAGACAGAGTATTGCGCAAGCTTTGTTAGGCAGTGCATACACACAGTGTCAGAACTGCGAGGTTCTACTATCTGATTACATGATTAGAACAAGGGGCACAACAAGGGCTATCAGCCCGGTGACAACGACCACGAGAAGGAAGAGATTGTACCTGGTATTGTAGTTGCTTAATAAAGAGGCGTCATAATAGCCATCCACCCCCTGATCTTTGTACATTTTCAATAGTCCGTTTAATAACTTTGTCCTTGTCTGCTTTCCTTTCAACAACCCAATTTCTACGACGAAGTTGACCACTATCACGAGACAAACAAAGGTGAAGAACACAATCCAGGTAGTGGTATCCTTATTTGACCCCGCAGCTACGGCTGAATTAATACCCAGAGCCAACAGGTTAAGAAGGATAGCAGTGAGGATAAAAACCGTGTCCGTACGCGTGTTCTGCTGAAGTTCCGTAATGATATGCTTATGAACTCGCTCAATCATGTTCCCTCCGTACAATCCAAAAGTATGTTAAGAGCGCAATGTGCCCAAACCTCGATCTGTTAAATACTAAAGTTTACACAGGTAACTGTCAAGACCTCTGGCGAGCCCGGATTCTCAGTGTGGGGCTTCAAGAGGATATAATCATGACAAAAGGAGAACCAGCAGTCAAGAGGCAATAGGGCCGAGTTCAAACGGGTAGATGAGACCGAAACAGAGTGACTGGCTCCCCGACTAGGACTCGAACCTAGAACCTAGCGGTTAACAGCCGCTCGCTCTACCATTGAGCTATCGGGGAATAACATAACTGGCCACTTGGGAGGGACGGTTTTACCGAGCAGTTATCAATTAACATTATTGTTTTTTATGCTCAAAAAGTCAAGTTCACATGGTTTATTTATCAACTTTACCCGTCCTATCTGGACTTCATGCCCAGTTCCTGGCTTAGCTGGAGGTAGCGGATAACGTCAGCACGGCTTAGAAGCCCCACCAGTCGCCCTTCACTGAGTACTGGTACCTGATTAATACTGTATTCGGCCAGGAGCTTCAACGCCGAGTTCAGGCCATCATCCGTATCTACAGTGTGCAGGGGCGAACGAGTCATGATTTCTCCCACCGATGTGTACTCCCATTTCGACTGGGGTAATTCTTTAATGTCGGTGAGGGTAACGATTCCTATTAATTCGTCATCCTGGCAGACCGGTACAGCGCGGCGGCCACGCTGAAGAAAGATGTCCCGAACCACGTCCCCTACTGAAATTTGGGGGCTGATACACTCCGGGATTGGGTTCATAACATCCTTGACGCGTACACCACTTAAACGTTCTCGCGCCCTTACTTCCCGACGACTGGCATTGGCAGCACTACTCAGGAACCAGCCGATGAAGGCTATCCAGATGCCCCCCAGGAAATTGCCGGTTATCAGCTGGAACACGCCAAATGCTATCAATGCCCAGCCGAAGACCCGTCCCACTGTAGCGGCAATGTTAGTTGCTTTTGACAGACTCCCGGTGGCACCCCAAATGATGGAGCGCAGCACACGGCCGCCATCCAGGGGGAAACCGGGTATAAGGTTGAATCCTGCCAGCAAGGCGTTAACCAAAGCCAGGTACCATAGTATCGCCGCTAGAGGACTGACTTGTTGCCCTACTGCTTGTCGCAATCCCCAGAATATGCCAGCCAGGACCAGACTGGCAAGCGGACCGACTATAGCCATGACAAACTCGACACTGGGTCTCTCCGGTTCACCCTTGATATTGCTCACACCGCCAAATATAAAAAGGGTAATGCCTTGGACGGACAAGCCTCTGGCTATGGCAACAAGGGAATGCGCCAGCTCATGCACCAGGACGGACAGGAAGAGGAATAGCGCTGCCAGGATTCCCGTGACCCAATAGGTCGCCATGTCCCATCCCGGATAAGACTGCGGAAAAAAGCCCCGAGCCAATGACCAGGTGATAAGGACTAAGGCTAAGAGCCAGGAATAATGAATGCCTATCTCAATCCCGGCTATACGGCCTAAACGAAAGGAGCTTTTCATAGCGGCCCTCTCTTATCTTCTGTAGTACCCTACTCTTGTCGATTTCCCATTCCAACGTGTTCAAGCTAGAAATGGACATCTTTTAGAGGATACTATCATATTCAGATGCTCCAGGTGATGTCAAGCTCTTGTCTCATCTTGACAATTAGTACTCAAGCTTCCATAATCACAAAGTCAAAACAAAGCGGAGTGACGGATTTGTCGAAAAGGCGGAGGAAGCGGTTTTTTGCTGGAATACTGCCCGGATAGTACCTTGATTTGCTCAACTCCTTTGAGCTAATCTTTGATTAACCGATAAAAATGCAATATAATAAGTGATTGTCGGTGGAAGGAAGTGACTGAAGAATATCTCCCCTACTGTATTTTCTCAGTGCAGGTAACTTGAGACAAGTTTGGGGGGGCAGGTGCTCTAACCGAAAGATCCATAAAGAAGGGGAAAAGGATGCCAAATAATAAGTATATACGCTGGTTTGAAACCTTAAGCGCTAATGATGTACCGCTGGTGGGGGGGAAGAACGCCTCCCTGGGGGAAATGATTGGTACTTTGAAGGATAAAGGGATTCGGGTGCCGGATGGCTTTGCCACTACGTCAGGTGCCTATTGGGAATTTCTGAAGGCCCACGAGCTTAGTGCTGAAATACAGTCACTTCTGGATGACTGGGAAAACGGAGACAAATCTCTGGAGAAAGTGGGGAAATCTATCCGCAGGCTTTTTCTGCGTGTACGGTTTCCAGAAGAAATCGCTAAGGCAATCCGAAACGCCTACAGTGAGCTAGGCCAGCGCTATAATACAGATGAAGTGGATGTGGCCGTGAGGAGTAGCGCCACAGCGGAAGACTTGCCCACCGCGAGCTTTGCCGGTCAGCAGGAAACCTTCCTGAACGTGACTGGTGATGAAGAACTACTGGAGGCATGCCGAAAATGCTATGCTTCGCTCTTCACCGATCGAGCGATTAGCTACCGTAAAGCGAAGGGATTTGACCATATGAAGGTCGCGCTTTCCGTTGGTGTGCAGAAGATGGTGCGTTCTGATAAAGCCGGTGCCGGGGTTCTGTTTACCATCGATACCGAGACCGGTTTTCCGGAAGTTGTCGTTATCAATGCTTCCTGGGGGCTGGGTGAAAACGTTGTGCAGGGTACGGTTACACCCGATGAATACACAGTTTTTAAGCCCTTGCTAAGCGAAAATCATTTTAGACCTATCATTGAGAAAACTCTAGGGAGCAAAGAGCGAAAGATGATCTATGCCAGGGGAGGAAGCAAGGCTACTGAGAACACCAATACCTCTGAGGATGAACGCCGCTCATTAGTTCTGAAAGATGAAGAGATTTTGACATTGGCCCGGTGGGCCTGTGTTATTGAAGAGCACTACAACAAGCCAATGGATATCGAATGGGCCAAGGATGGTGATACTGGAGCCCTATTTATTGTGCAGGCTCGCCCGGAAACAGTTCACGCCCGGAAAGAAGCCGTCTCGCTGAAAACATACACCCTGAAGGAAAAGGGCAAAAGACTCGTGACCGGCCTTGCCATCGGCGAGGCTGTTGCTGCTGGAAAGGTCTGCATGATTAAAAGTGCCGACGAGATTGGCAAGTTTAAAAAAGATACCATCCTGGTTACTGAGATGACCGACCCGGACTGGGTGCCGGTTATGAAGCAGGCGAAAGGAATTATAACCGACCAAGGTGGACGTACCTGCCATGCTGCTATCGTGAGCCGGGAGTTAGGGATTCCAGCCATTGTCGGCACCGGAGATGCAACGAAAGTTTTGAAAAATGATCAAGAGATAACGCTCTCCTGCGCGGAGGGTGATAAAGGTTATATCTATGAGGGCATCCTGAAATTTGAGGAATCTGAGGTGAGTCTTGAAGATATCCCCGAGACACAGACACGCATAATGCTGAACATTGCCAGCCCGGCCGCCGCTTTCCGGTGGTGGCGTCTGCCCTGCCATGGGATTGGTCTAGCCCGAATGGAATTCATCATCAATAGCATCATCAAAATCCATCCCATGGCTGTGGTTCATTTCGAGAATATAGAAGATAAGAAAGCACGCAAGGAGATAGAGCAGTTAACCCGAGGCTATGATGATAAGACAGAGTACTTTGTCGACCATCTGGCACGGGGAATTGCCAAGATTGCCGTTTCACAACATCCTCAGCCGGTCATCGTGCGAATGAGCGATTTCAAGACCAATGAGTATGCTAACCTTATTGGCGGAGAGCAATTCGAACCAAAGGAAGCTAACCCCATGCTCGGTTTTCGTGGTGCCTCCCGATATTACAGTGACCATTACCGTGAGGGGTTTGCGCTGGAGTGCCGGGCTATCAAACGTGTCCGTGATGAGATAGGATTGACCAATGTCGTCATTATGATACCATTCTGCCGAACACTGGAGGAGGCAGATAAGGTTCTTGATGTGTTGGCCGTTAACGGTCTCAAGCGTGGTGAAGCCGGACTTGAAGTCTATGTCATGTGTGAAATCCCCTCTAATGTTGTGCTGGTAGAGGAGTTTGCCGAACGTTTCGATGGTTTTTCCATCGGCTCCAACGACCTTACCCAGCTTATTCTGGGTGTGGACCGTGATTCAGCGGAGCTCTCACACCTATTCGACGAGAACAATGAGGCGGTCAAAAGGATGATTCTCAAGCTTATCCAGTCCGCCCGCAAGATAGGCCGCAGTGTCGGTATCTGCGGTGAGGCACCCAGCGATTATCCCGACTTTGCGGCTTTTCTGGTGGAGGCTGGTATTGACTCCATATCGCTGAATCCCGACAGTGTCATCGAAGTGAAAAGGCGTGTCGCCAAAGCTGAAGAAGAGAAGGACTGAAGAAGATGGCAAGGTTCCCTTGCTTTATTGCGCCGGATTTCACTGAATCTCTTACGTGAATGTCTATTATTGACCCGGTTTGAAGTATCTGGCTTAGTCGAAACCAAGAGGTTGCGCATGACTACGCCGACAATTGACGAGCTATGTATCAACACCATCCGCTTTCTGGCAGTGGATGCTGTACAGAAGGCAAATTCAGGCCATCCGGGAACACCCATGGGGGCAGCACCGATGGCCTATATATTATGGGACCGATTTCTCAAGCATAATCCCAACGACCCCAAATGGCCTGACCGAGACCGGTTTATTCTGTCGGCTGGCCATGCCTCAGCGATGCTCTATGCTCTTCTCCACCTTACCGGGTACGACCTGCCACTGGACGAAATCAAGCAATTTCGGCAATGGGGGAGTAAGACACCGGGCCACCCGGAGTATGGTCTCACCCCTGGTGTGGAAGTAACTACGGGACCGCTGGGACAGGGGTTTGCCAACGGAGTGGGGATGGCCATAACCGAAAGGTGGCTGGCAGAACATTACAATCGGCCGGGTTATGACATAATCAACCATTACACGTATGCCATCGTCTCCGATGGGGATCTCCAGGAAGGCGTAGCCTCAGAGGCAGCTTCGCTAGCAGGGACGCTGCGTCTGGGCAAGCTCATCTACCTGTACGACGACAACGATATATCTATTGAAGGAAACACTGACATCGCTTTCACTGAGAATGTGGCTCAGCGTTTTCAATCCTACAGGTGGCATGTTATCGGTCCTATCGACGGTATGGACATGTCTGTTGTTGAGTCAGCTATCCGCATGGCTCAGTCCGAGACTACTCGCCCCAGTCTGATTATCTGCCGGACTGTTATTGGCTACGGGAGTCCTAACAAGGCAGGCACTGCTTCGGCCCATGGGGAGCCACTCGGGGAAGGGGAAGTGCGCCTAACCAAAGAGCATTTGGGCTGGACCTATGAGGAGCCGTTCACCGTTCCGCCGGAGGTTCTCGCCCACTTCCGCCAGGCCCGGGAACGAGGAAGACACCAGCAACAGAAATGGGTATCAAAGCTAGAGGCGTACCGTCGGGCCCATCCTCATGAGGCCCAGCAGTTAGAAAAAGACCTGCGGGGAGACCTGCCAGAGGGATGGGACAGTGACCTGGCCGGCTTATTCAAGTCTGAAGATAAACCTATGGCTACCCGGGAAGCTTCAGGGCGGGTAATGAATGCTATCGTATCAAAGGTTCACTCTTTCACCGGCGGTTCGGCAGACCTCGCTCCATCAACCAAGACACTTTTGAAAGACTACGGGCATTACGGGTTCGAAGAGTACTGCGGCCACAACATGCACTTCGGCGTCCGGGAACATGCCATGGGTGCCATAGCCAGCGGCATGGCCATTCATGATGGCATTATTCCCTACACGGCAACATTCCTTATTTTCTATGATTATATGCGCCCAGCGGTACGTATGGCAGCGCTTATGGGACTACGGGTAATATATATTTTCACCCATGACTCTATTGCTATGGGACAGGATGGCCCAACACATCAGCCCATCGAGCAATTTATTGGCCTCCGGGCAGTGCCTAACCTGGTAACAATCCGGCCTGCCGATGCAACTGAGACAGTAGAGGCGTGGAAAGTAGCCTTAGAGCGCCGGCACGGCCCAACTGCCCTGATACTCAGCCGCCAGAACCTGCCAGTACTAGACCGAACGACACTAGCTCCGGCGAGCGGTGTGCAGCGCGGCGGTTATATCCTCTGGGAAGCAGTGGCACCGCCAGATGTCATCATTATCAGCACTGGCTCTGAGGTTCACATTGCCCTGGAGGCCGGGAAGCTGCTGCACAATAAGGGTATCTCGTCGCGCGTGGTCTCTTTGCCTTCCTGGGAGCTTTTTGATGCCCAGCCAGCAGAGTACCGCAACACGGTCTTACCCGCTACAATACGGACACGCATCTCTATCGAGGCAGCCGTATCGCTTGGCTGGGAACGATATGTCGGTCTGGATGGGATTGCTATCGGCCTAGCTCGCTTCGGAGCCTCAGCTCCGGGCAAAGTGATTTACGAGAAACTAGGCCTGACCGCTCAGCGTGTAGTGAATGAAGCCCTGAGACTTCTACAGGCAAGGGGGTAACTATGGAACTAGGAATGATTGGCTTGGGTCGGATGGGCAGCAATATGGTGCGTCGCCTGCTGGGTGGGGACCATCATGTGGTAGTGTACGACCCTGTAAAGAAAGCAGTGGCAGCGTTGGTAGAGCAAGGAGCCATCGGTGCCACTTCCGTTGCTGGCCTGGTAGAGAAGCTGGCTAAACCCTGTGCCATTTGGCTCATGGTGCCATCAGGTGAGCCCACGGAGAGCACCATCAGCACTCTGGCAGCAGAATTATCTCCCGGTGACATCATTATTGACGGCGGTAACTCGAACTACAAAGACAGCATGCGGCGAGCAGCGGCTTTATCTCAGAAAGGGCTTGTTTTGCTGGATGTGGGTACCAGCGGTGGAATTTGGGGACTTAAAGAAGGGTACTGCTTGATGGTAGGCGGCGATAGCGAGGCATTCCGCCGGATGGAGCCAATTTTTCAAACGCTGGCTCCATCAATGAACCAGGGCTATGGTTACCTGGGTCCCAGTGGGGCAGGCCACTTTGTCAAGATGGTTCACAACGGCATTGAATATGGGCTGATGCAGGCATATGCGGAGGGGTTCGAGCTGATGCAGGCAAAGCAGGAATTTGACCTGAACTTGCCTCAGATTGCTGAGGTCTGGCGCTATGGTAGCGTGGTACGCTCCTGGCTGCTTGATTTAACCGCAGCAGCCTTGCAGGAAAACCCGAAGCTGGAAGGTATCGAGGCCTATGTCGAAGACACTGGTGAAGGTCGGTGGACAGTGCAGGAATCGATTGAACTCGCCGTGCCCATGCCAGTCATCACACAATCACTCCAGGCTCGGTTCCGGTCGCGACAGAACCAGCCCTTTGGTAGTAAGCTTCTGGCTGCCCTACGCAAACAGTTTGGAGGTCACGCCGTAAGACAGGACAAGCGGTAGCCAGCTAGGCTATTAGCATTCTATCATGCACCTACTGACCCCGATGTCGTGAACCCTCCTCAGCTAGAGCCACAAGATGACGGAAGCTCTCGCCGGGCTGTGGCTGTAAGAATATGGCACTGCCCACATAGATAACATCAACCCCAATTCGGGCGCACTGGGCGATGTTACCCTCCTTTATACCACCATCCACACCTATTTCCACACCGGGCCTGGAGTTACGGAGTTCTATTACCTTGTCCAGGACTTCGGGTATGAATTTGCTGCCATAGAAGCCGGGGTGAACCGTCAAAAAAAGCACACTCTCCACCTCACCGGCTAGAGAGTGGATAGCGGAGACGGGAGTCTCTGGATTGATGGCTAACCCCGCATCCAGGCCAAGATTCCTGATCTGAGAGATGACCTCTTGTGGTGAAGGAGTGGACTCATAGTGAAAGACTATCTTCTGCACTCCCGCCTGCCGGAAGTCTTCCAGGTATTCCTCCGGGTTGTCCACCATGAGGTGGGCCTCCCAGCTGAGCTTCATGGGGAGAGCGGCCAGGTGCGCACAGGTTATGCTCCGCGAGGGCACGAATCGGCCGTCCATGATATCAAACTGCACATAGGTGGTGAAGCCCTCCACCTGACGTACCATCGTCTTCAGGGCTTCGGGGTCTTCGGTGAGAACAGCGGGTACCACCCGGGTGAGTTTAGCCATTATACCTCCCGCAGGAACACCCGTGCCGGGGCACCGTCGGCGTCCTTAATCTTCAGTGGCAGACACATAAGCTCGTAGTCCCCTGAAGGCACGTCAGTCAGATATAACCCTTCCACTATCACCACTCCAGCACCGAGCAGAATGTGATGGGTGGGGTGGCCCTCCTTTTGGTATTGCTCGATGGAAAGGTAGTCCACGCCCACCAGCTTTATTCCCATGTCCACCAGGTAGCGGGCGGCATCATCTGAGACAAAGGCGTAGTCCGTCTCAAGCTGTCTTTGTTTAAGCAAGGCCGAGTTGCGAGTACCCAGCAGCAGGCGCTTGACGCCCTTCAGGTCCAGCTTCTCCAGCAACTTGCGGTCAATATGGTGGGCATCCGGTAATTGGAAGAGGCGGGCCGGGCCGAGCAGCACCTCCGGACTGATACTGTCGACACCCGGAGCACCCGGTATGAAGTGGCTCGGGGCATCAACATGGGTAGCAGTATGAGTACCCACATGGAGTAGCGAGACATTGCTTGAGCCTCCCCGGCCTATTGATTCAACTATGTCCACTGCCACATGGGAATCCCCCGGCCATACAAGTATGCCGGGCTCGATGGTAAGGCTGATATCGTATATTTTGCGTGCTGACATGGCTCTTAACGCAATTCTAGGCATGGACGGTATAAAATGTCAAGTCAGTGTAAGCGTTCTAGCCAGGGTTTTCCCCCGTCTCACTTTGCTGGACAATGTGTGTAGGCGTTGACATCTGCTGGAAAAGTAGCGTAGAATTCCAGCAATCCTGGTAAAGCCTATATTAGCCAAAGGAGGTGGCTTAGGATGTTAGCTGTAGGGATGATACGGGAAAAGCCGGGGGTACATATATTTGAACTCCCTGTGCCCGAGATTAAACAGCCAGACGAGGTGCTGGTACGGGTGAAGGAGGTGGGCCTGGATGGCACTGATTTCAACATGGTCGGCTATGGATTACAGGATATAGCCGAGGGCCGCAACGAGATAGCTATGGGCCACGAGATGGTGGGAGTGGTGGAGGCGGTGGGTAGCGGAGTGAAAACAGTCTCCCCGGGTGACCCGGTGACGATGACGGTGCGGCGAGGCTGTGGGCAATGCCACCCATGCCTGCACAATCAGAGTGATATGTGCATGACGGGTCTATTTACAGAGCGGGGTATCCATAAGCTGGATGGCTTTCTTACCCGGTTTGTAGTTGACCAGGAGCAGTATATCGTGAAAATACCTCCCCACCTGGTGAAGCTTGCCGTGTTTACCGAGCCTCTCAGCATCGCTGAGAAGGGAATAGAGCAGATAAAAGTTATCCAGTCCCGTCTTCCCTGGACTTGCCCCCACCCAGAGCACGATTTCCTTTCCGAGGATTGGGGTAGATGCAAAATAGCGTTAGTGGTGGGAGCGGGACCGCTGGGGCTTCTGGCCACCGCCCTGCTCAGACTGGCTCACGTGCATACCTTCGTAGCTGATATAGTATCTGAGGACAGCCCCAAGGTGCATCTGGCCAAGCATCTGGGAGCCATCTACATAAATGCCCGCACCAAGACACCGAAGGAGCTGGCGGAGCTGTGTTGCCAGGCAGGCAACCTGGACATAATATTTGAAGCCTCAGGTGCTGCAGCCACTGCCGTGGAGCTGATTAACCACATGTCGCGCAGCAGCATCTATGTCATGACCGGCATCCCCAGAGGAGACCTCGTTATTAAAGTAGATGCTGCCCGGCTGGTGCACCAGCTGGTACGCTATAACCAGGTAGTAGTGGGCAGCGTGAACTCCAACCGCCGCCACTTTGAGATGTCCCTAAGAGACATGGGGGAGATAGATTCCCGTTTTGACGGTATGCTGGGTGAGATGTTCACTCACCGGTTCCGGCTGGAGGACTATCAGCAGGCCTTCGGTCTAAGCGACCCAAAGCACATAAAGACGGTAATCGAGGTGGAGCCATGGGACTAGTCATGGTCAAGGCTGACCTTGGGAACTAATCAAAAACAATAAAGGTACGGAATGCTTCCAAATTGGCTGGGGAAGAAGGATTCGAACCTTCGTTTACGGATCCAGAGTCCGCTGTCCTACCACTAGACGATTCCCCAGCGTATCAAAATTATAAGCTGTTGACATTAGATGTGTCAAAGGTAGCTCGCTGAACATTTTTATGTCAAGTTGGCTTAACCCCCTATTGTGTGGAAACAGTCGAGAGTCGGTCATATCCTCGGGGTATTCCATTTAGCTTCGGCCGGGTGTATAATTGAGAGAAGATGGCTGAGTCACACTCCACTGTAAAACTTCCAGATGCCGAAAATTTAAGCATTCGCAGTTGTGATAGCGGACCGCCCCCGTGGGAATACGTGTGTCACCAGTGTGAGGCTCTTTTCGAGTTGCCGGCTCCGCGCGGCCCGACAGATGAGAAAGAAGCCAGGTGCCTCGAGTGTGTAAGCAAGGATATCGAGAGATTGAATGTTTACAATTGGGAGGCTCAGCCGTGTCCGGGTTGATAATATACTCTCTGAGGCCGTGAGCCTCATACCCGGGTGTGTTTACCGCCGTGGCTGCATAGCACCAGGAACTTGCTTAACAGCGCGTTCGTGCTGAGAATATCCAAAGCCCGGTGTCCTGTCACCGGGTGAAGATTGATATAATAATCTCGAAAGACCGTTTGACAGAGCAGGTTTGACAGTCTATGCTGCTAAAAAGTTGTTTAAGAAAGGGAGTAAATCTTGGCTGATTTAGCAGCTTTGCAACAGGCTTTAGGCGTTTCCTTTAATAACCCGTCTCTTCTGGAGCAGGCTCTGGTTCACAGTTCCCACATTAATGAAAATCCCGGCTTTGCCCCAAACTCCAATGAAAGGCTGGAATTTTTGGGAGACGCTGTTTTAGGTCTAATAGTTGCTGAAAAGCTATATCATGACTTCCCCTACTCTACTGAAGGAGATTTGACCAGACTCCGTGCCACTCTGGTTTGCCGGGATACTTTAGCTCGTGTGGCAAGAGCCGTCAGACTTGGCGACTATCTCTATCTGGGAAAAGGGGAGGAGGCAGGCGGTGGGCGGCAGAAGCCGGCTAACCTGGCCGGAGCCCTGGAAGCAGTGATAGCCGCTGTATTTCTCGACCAGGGTTTAATTACCACGAAAGACTTTATTCCCAGGTTATTTGGTAAGGAGCTACAGAAGGTAGCCAGTCAAGGCGCTGAAATCGATTACAAATCACAATTACAGGAGCTTATCCAGGCCAGACAGCAGCTAACGCCCAGTTACCATGTGATTGAAGCCGTGGGGCCAGAACACGAGAAAAAGTTCACCGTTGAAGTAAAGATAGGCGATACCGTAATGGGCACAGGGTCAGGCAAGAGCAAGAAAATAGCCGAGACTGAGGCTGCCCGCTCGGCGCTACAGCAGCTTTCAACCGGCTTTACACCATGAGGCTCCTTTGCTAAACTTTAAAATAGGAACTCTGAAAGCATTTATTATCAGGTTAACCCTTCTTACGTTATGTAAAGAAAAGGTAGAGGTGTTACTATGGGGAAACGAGATTATAGACGGAGAGAAAAAAAGAAAACCAAGAAGGATACCAAGAAAATATCGGCTACTACTATTATGTCACCTCCAGTAATTGTGGAAGTAATTAAGAAAGGGAAGAAGGAACCAAAGGTAGAGGAGGAGCAAGAGAAATAGCAGCTTATCAGCAGCTTCATAGCAGTGGTGAACTAAAGGTAAGGGTTGAGAAAGCCAAATCAATGCTGGAGGAATGCTGTTTATGCCCGCGTCAGTGCGGGGCAAATCGGCTGGCTGGTGAAAGTGGCAAGTGCCGCACTACCAGCCGGATGGTGGTTTCCAGCTATGGGCCTCACTTTGGAGAAGAAGCACCTCTGGTAGGCAGGCATGGCTCGGGAACTATCTTTTTCGCTCACTGCAATCTGCAATGCCTCTTTTGCCAAAACTACACCATAAGCCAGCTGGGTGAGGGCAGTCCGGTGGACAGGAAAGAGCTGGCGAGGATAATGCTCTCTCTGCAAGCCAGAGGCTGCCACAACATAAATCTAGTAAGCCCAACTCATGTAATCCCCTTTATTCTGGATGCCCTGGAGCTAGCAGCAGGTATGGGGCTCCACCTGCCCTTAGTATATAACTCTGGTGGCTATGATGCGTCAGAAACCCTAAAGCTGTTAGATGGGATTATTGATATCTACATGCCGGATATGAAGTACGCTGACGAAAAAACCGCTGAACAGCTTTCCGGCATAAAAAACTACCCGTCAATCAATAAGACAGCAATCAAGGAGATGCACCGTCAGGTGGGTGACCTCCAGATAGATGAGCAGGGGGTAGCTCGGCGGGGTCTTCTGATACGCCATCTGGTACTGCCCAACGGGTTAGCCGGAACTGAAGGGGTGGTGCGTTTTCTTGCCCAGGATGTCTCCACTAATACCTACCTTAACATTATGGCTCAGTATCACCCGTGCTACAAAGCCTCTAACATGCCCCAACTGGCGCGTCCTGTAAGCACACAAGAGTTCCATGCAGCTGTTACTCTGGCTCACCGGCAAGGCCTGAGTAGGCTGGATAGCCCTGACATCCCGCTCCCGTTAAAGCTTATCCTGAGATAAAACTCCGATCCGGTGATAGTAAGCCAGCAAGGTGATAAGCGATGACTGATTTAGCCTCAGTTCGAGCTATAGTGAGTGGTCATGTGCAAAGAGTCTTCTTCCGCGACTTTGTCTCCAGGCAAGCCACTGAGCTGGGTTTAACCGGCTATGTGCGTAATCTGTCCCGTGAGAGAGCTGTAGAGGTTCAGGCCGAGGGGGAGAGGGAGCAGTTAGAAAAGCTGATTGGCTATATCAAGGTCGGTCCGCCTTCAGCTAAAGTGGAACAGGTAGTAACCAAATGGTCAGAATACAGCGGTAGTTATTCCCGTTTCAGTGTAAGGTATGACACATAAAGTTAGCTCTGCACCTGACTCAGACCATAGTACTGGTCGCGGCTGAGGAGGCGGGATAAAATCTCAGCCGAAACGCGGTAAGCATCTCCACCCCACCATTCACTTAACTGCCTCACTAGTTCTTCTAAATCAAGCGGCTGATTACCTTTAGCCAGTAAAAGGCGGAATATACTCTCCAGGATAGATAACCTATAGGTAATAAAGTCTGGGATCTTGGAACAGCAATCCTTAATAGTGGACAGGAGGTCGCCAGCCAAAATCTCCCCCTTCTCCACCTTTAGCCGCTCATAGCATTTAGGGCACAGGCAGCTCTGAGCCAGGACAGAAAATGAACGATTATTCTGCTGAAGCCAGTCTAAATCTATAAACCACTGTGGTCCGGGTTGTTCAGTATTTATGCTCACTTTATCCACAAAATTTTAGGCTTCAAACCCTATCTTAGCTTCTTTGATTAAGTCAAGATACCCTGTTTTAAGCCCCAGCATCTGTGAAGCCTGACAATCTATCTCGTAAGGCTCACCGATGAATATCTTGCCACACTCCTCCACCTCACCTTGTGTAGGGTCACCCCCTCCGGTAAATTTCTGGCGAGCTTCTATAATTCCCAGGTCGAAGGGTAAAGTAAAATAAAGGTCGGCTATCACTTTATCTATCCCCAGGCTATATAGAGCTTCCCAGCCGCTTAAGGCCTCATTCCTATACTTGCTACTCGGCAATACCGCGAGCAGGTTCATTATGCTAAGATTACCTCTACCATTAAAAACCCCTAATGGTGACACTGTTATCAGGTAGTCACTGGACAGGATAACATTGGGTATCCAGAAGGTAGGTACGACTAAGGACTTAGGTAACGGGTTATCTACTTCTACCCAAATACAATCCTTTACGTCTAACATTAATATCCGAGGAAAATTGTAATCTAGTGCTTGATATACTGGATAAACTGGCCCTCCTCCGGGGGTTCCCTCAAGTATAAGAATATCTGCATCACTGACCTGCCTGATGCCTTCTATTATCACTGACAGAATATCACGACTGGTGGTTACCGGGTATGGTACCGGGTAACCTGCGCTTGGTTTAATTAAAACCCGCCGCGCCCGGGATATCGCCGTTGGCGCTTTAAAAACAAACTCTGAAGCCTCAAATATCAAGCCTTCCCCCTCTAAAAAATATGCCGTCTCTTTAACTTCCTAAATCTAATTACAGTGCGCTCTAAAACTCTTCGCTCCAATCTAACATCATTACCTGAAGCTTGTCGCCTTCTTCAACCTGTGTCTTATCTTCGGGAATAATCGCCAGCCCGTTGGCCAAAGTCATAGAGTGTAAAATTCCTGAGCCCTGAGGACCGGTCAGTTGAGCAAAGTATTGGCCATTACGCTTTTCAACTATAACCCGAGCGAAGACACGGCGACTATCCTTGTTGGCAATACGATTCTCCATTACTGCCTCTACAGTAGGTTTGGCTAAATTTCGCCTGCCCATCAGCTTAAGAATGGCCGGACGAGCAAACAGCTCAAAGTTAACCATTGAGCTAACTGGATTACCGGCCAAGCCAAGGTGGGGTATCTCTCTGGTCACGCCATTCTGGCTGCTCCCTTTAAGCATGCCAAAGGCCAAAGGTTTCCCCGGCTTTGTCCGCACCTTCCAGAAGACCATCTTGCCCTGCTTAGCCAGGACATCTCTGACTACATCGTAGTCGCCCATGGAGACACCGCCAATAGTTATCAGCATATCAGCATCCAGTCCCTGCTTAAGACTAGCTACCACTGAATCCTCATTATCTAAGGCAATTCCCAGTATTTTGGGTATGCCCCCATAGTGCAGAACCTGTGCCGCTGCACTATAAGTGTTGCTGTTGTATATCTTACCTTCAGGCAGAGGTCTACCAATGTTAACCAGCTCGTCTCCGGTGGCCAAAATGGCTACTACCGGACGGCGGATAACCTTTACCTTATCACGCCCCAGCGAAGCCAGCATTCCAACTTCTGATGGTCTGATTACTATCCCCCTGGTTAATATTAATGAACCACTGGCAATACTTTCACCGGCTTGCCGAACATTCGAGCCAGGTTTAGCTTCACGTAAAATGCCTATCTCATCAGAGGGCTGCTGGTCAGCAGAACCTTTTCGCTGAGCTTCATCGGTTTCTTCAAACATCACTATGCAATCGGCCCCCTCTGGTATCGGTGCTCCGGTCATAATACGAATAGCCGTGCCTGGTTTTACCTCACGCTTAGGAATTACACCGGCATAAAGGGTATCAATAACGCGCAGAAAACGGGGGTGCTGCCTGCTGGCACCACTGATGTCTACTGAGCGGACAGCATAGCCATCGAAGGCTGAGTTATCCAGGGGGGGCACGTTGATATCAGCATATATATCCTCAGCCAGAACCTGTCCCAGACAGTCCAGAATCGGATGCTGTTCCTCTCCCAGAACCTCTATATTACTGAGAATTTTCTCTAAAGCTTGTTCAACGCTTATCATGGTGAATAATACCCTCTCCGTTTAATAATTCCCTGGCTGTCTTCAGGTCTGCTTCCGTATTAATATTGAAAAAACTCAAATGCTCAGGGTCAAACCTATCGATTTCATCGGCTTCCATATATCTTACCTTAACCGCAGGAAAAAACTTAAATATTTGTAAATCATCGTGCTCGAGCAAATGTTCTATAGGAGCTAAGCATCTCTTAGAGTAAACCGCATGAAGCGGTTCAATCGTATTGCCCAGCCTGGGGATTACTAAATCAGAGTCATCTGCAATTTCTATCATGTAACTGAGCAGTGCCTGGTTCAAAAAGGGCATATCACAAGCAACGACAATATTATAGAGTGAATCTGATGCTACTAAACCGGTATAAATGCCACCTAATGAGCCTTTACCAGGGTAAATATCACCGACTACTTTCAACTTCGGGTAATCAATAAACTGGGGTAGAGTCTGCTCTTTAGCAGTAACAATAATAATGTTGCTGTTAAAGAGCGCAAGGCAGGATATTACCCATTGTAGCAGGCTTCTATTACCAAAAGTTATGGCAACTTTATTACGCCCCAGACGCAGGCTCTTGCCGCCGGCAAGAACAATACAACTTATCTCTGAAGTATGTTTCAGTTGCTTCTCCTAAATCCTCCTCATACTATTTTACCATTATAGTCAATAGCCAGAAGCTATAGTGCCGGTTTTAAGACTATTATCTGAGCAGTGTCTGGAAGTTCTCCCGGTTTAAACTCGGCTTCGCTGGCATCCAATCTGCTCACACTATCCTTATCCCGAAGAAATTCATCCACACTCGCTATGGGAAGACCGCACTTATCAATTTTATAGTGCATCGGTATAATTACCCTGGGCTTTATCTGTTGGCAGACGTGACTGGCAATCCTGGCATCAATAGTATACCCCCTACTGGAATAAGCAGTATATCTACCGTGCCTAAGTCAGCAACCTGCTTATCATCAAGCTGGTGGCCCAGGTCACCGAGGTGACAGATCCTTATCCCATCCACCTTGAAGCAAAATATAGTATTAGCGCCCCTTGTTTTCCCTGTGGCCTCATCATGATAGGCAGGAATACCCTTGAATGGCATCCCCTTGATATCCGTCGCAACTGCTCCCTTAACCAGCTCGGGATTACCCCGAACCGCAGCTACATTGTTATGGTCAAAATGGCCGTGGCTCACGGTAACAATATCAGCCGACTCTTTTATCTCGCCAAAATTCAAATCGCCGCCGACTGCATAGGGGTCAGTGATTATTTTTATTCCCGCCTCCGAGGTAATCATAAAGCAGGCATGTGCCAGATATTCGATCTTCATGTTGGTAAACTTCCTTTATTTCAGCTACTTCCGGGAGAGGGTTAGGACAAGGTTTATCAGGGTGCGTACCGGCACTCCGGTAGCCCCTTTGACCAGACCGCCTCGTTCCTTTTCGGATAAAAAAGTGCCGGCAATATCCAGGTGAACCCACGGGGTGTCACCAACAAATTCAGATAAAAATTGGGCGGCAGTAATAGCACCAGCATACCTGCCGCCGGTATTTTTAATATCAGCTACCTCACTTTTATTTTGTTCCTTATACTCATCATACATCGGCATCTGCCAGATACGCTCCCCGGCCCTGGTGCCGGCGGCAAGTACCTTATCTATTAATCCCTGATTGTTGCCAAAAGCGCCGGTGCAAATATCACCCAGAGCTACCCGGCAAGACCCGGTTAGAGTAGCCACATCAATCAGAATCCTGGCACCCTTCTTCCTGGCATAGCCCAGAGCATCAGCTAAAATAAGCCTTCCCTCAGCATCTGTGGAGATAATCTCAATAGTCTTACCGTTCATGGCGGTTAGAATATCACCTGGCTTCAAAGCGCCGCCGCTAGGCAGGTTCTCCGTGGCTGGAACAATAGCCATAACATTAATCTTCGGCTTGAGTTGAGCAATGGCGCTCATCGCCGCCATAACTGCCGCACCCCCAGCCATATCCCCTTTCATCTCCTCCATCTTCTCTGACGGTTTAATAGAGATACCTCCAGAATCAAAGGTTACCCCTTTGCCTACTAATGTTATGTCAAGTTCACTAGAATTACTCCCCTTATAACGGAGAACAATGAATTTAGGTGGTTGCTGACTCCCCTGAGTCACACCCAGCAGCGCTCCCAGCCCCAGCTCCTGCATCTGCTCCTGCTCAAGAACGCTAACTTCAAGAGCATAAGTCTCAGCCAGTTTGACCGCCATATCAGCCATATGAGTTGGTGTCATGTAGTTAGCTGGCTCATTGACCATGTCACGAGCCAGGTTGGTTGCCTCAGCCAGTATTTTACCCTTGTGGCAGCCTTGTTCCAGAGCCTTGAATTTGGTTTCATCAGCTGCTACTATGGTAAATTGCCTGATATCACCATATTCAGCTTTCTTGGTTATGTGCTTGCGAAATGAATAGACACCGAGCAGGGCACCTTCGGTTATTGTCTGAGCCGCCTCCTCCACACTTATTCCGGCTGTTCCGGCTCCTTGAGCAGTAGAAGCAATACTATTTACCCCTTTCTGTCGCAAGAGACGGCAGGTCTCTGCCACTGCCCCTAGAACCTTGTCTTGAGACAGTTCTTTTTTCTTGCCCAGGCCAACCACCACCACCCTGGCTGCTGGAAGCTTACCAAGACTATGAATAATGGTAATCTCATTGAG